>JAEEGJ010002649.1_pt1 | contig 84740 bp, 70 predicted proteins | sample 8958761 | NCBI WGS metagenome assembly JAEEGJ01 (sample SAMN16246546, study PRJNA631951) | gut metagenome | biome: gut microbiome; feature: rumen; material: RS-attached | host: Bos | place: Iran: Karaj | collected 2018-10
ATTTTGTCGGTGATGGTGGCGAAGTCTTCGGGGTTGTTCTGGAAGTCGAGGCCGTCGGCGTCGATGGTCAGGACTTCGCCTTCGTACTCGTGATTGATGAATTCCTCGTAGCGGCGGTTCAGACCGCCCAGGTATTCGAGACTCATGCTCTGTTCATAATCGCGGCCGCGCTTCTGGATCTGGGCCACCAGATGCGGAATCGAACACTTGAGATAGATCAGCAGGTCGGGCAGCTTGACCATCTGCATCATCACCCGGAAGAGATCCATGTACGCATCGTAGTCGCGCTGCGAGAGATTGCCCATGGCCACGTTGTTGGCCACGAACACATAGACGCCCTCGAAGATGGTGCGGTCCTGGATGATGGTTTCGCTGCTGCGGGCGATTTCCATCACGTCCTTGAAACGCTGCGTGAGGAAATAGACCTCCAGGTTGAACGACCAGCGCTGGATGTCCTTGTAATAGTCTTCCAGGAACGGGTTGTGGGTCACAGCCTCGAATTTCGGGGTCCAGCCGTAGTGCTGGGCGAGCATCCGGGTCAGCGTGGTCTTGCCGCTGCCGATATTGCCGGCGATTCCGATGTGCATCTGCGTAAGGATTTATCAGGTTGATTTGCGAAGTTACACAAATTTTTTCGTAAATTTGAAGATTCGCAAACAATCAAACCCATTATAACGCATTTGTCATGAGAGACGCCATCTATGCATTTCCCGATCCGGCCAACGAGCCGGTCAAGACTTATCTGAAAGGTTCCCCCGAGCGCGAAGCCCTCGAAAAAGAGCTCAAGCGCCAAAGCTCCATCGAGATTGAGATTCCGCTGATCATCGGCGGGAAGGAAATCCGTACGGGCAATACCGGCAAGGTGGTGATGCCACACGATCACCATCACGTTCTGGCCACCTACCACAAGGCCGGCCCGGCCGAGGTCCGCATGGCCATCGACGCAGCCATGGCCGCCCACAAGCAGTGGTCCGAGACCGACTGGACGGTGCGCGCCGCCATCCTGCTCAAGGCTGCGGAGCTCATCTCCACGAAATACCGCGCGCTGATGAACGCCGCCACGATGCTCGGCCAGAGCAAGAATTTCTACCAGGCCGAGATCGACTCCACCTGCGAGCTGATCGACTTCCTGCGCTACAACGCGCACTTCGCCTCGGAGATCTACGGTTTCCAGCCCAAGAGCGCCAAGGGTCAGATCAACACCGTGGAATACCGCGCCCTCGAAGGTTTCGTGTTCGCCCTTACGCCGTTCAACTTCACCTCCATCGCCTCGAACCTCAACATGTCGCCCGTGCTGATGGGCAACGTCACGGTGTGGAAACCTTCCACCACGGCCATCCTCTCGAACTACTACCTGATGCAGATCTACAAGGAAGCCGGCCTGCCCGACGGCGTGGTCAACTTCATCCCCGGCCAGGGGTCTGTGATCGGCAAGGAGATCTTCGCCTCGAAGCATCTGGCAGGCGTCCACTTCACCGGCTCCTCCGCCACCTTCAATACGCTCTGGCGCCAGGTCGGCGAGAATATCGACAACTACGTGAACTACCCGCGCCTCGTAGGCGAGACGGGCGGCAAGGACTTCATCTTCGTCACCCCGACCGCCGTGGCGGAAGACGTGGCGACGGCCGCTTTCTGCGGCTCGTTCGAGTTCCAGGGCCAGAAGTGCTCCGCAGCTTCCCGCATGTATGTTCCCAAGTCGCTTTGGCCGAAGATCCTCGAGGGCATGAAGGCCTTTGCGGCCGAGGTCAAGATGGGTGACGTCTGCGATCCCGACAACTTCATCAACGCCGTGATCGACGAAGTCTCGTTCGACAACATCGCCCGCAACATCGAGTTCGCGAAGAACGCCCCGGACGCCGAGATCGTCATCGGCGGCGGCTGCGACAAGAGCAAGGGCTACTTCGTGGAACCGACCGTCATCGTGACCACCAATCCGCACTTCAAGACGATGGAAGAAGAAATCTTCGGCCCCGTGCTCACCGTCTATGTGTATGAAGACAAGGATATGGACGCCGCCGTCGAACTCTGCGACACCACCTCGCCTTATGGCCTGACCGGCGCTGTCTTCGGACAGGACCGCCTGATGGTCCAGGGAGTTGCCGACCGTCTGCGTTACGCAGCCGGCAACTTCTACGTAAACGACAAGCCTACGGGCGCCGTGGTCGGCATGCAGCCGTTCGGCGGATCCCGCAAGTCCGGCACCAACGACAAGGCCGGCGGCGAGTTCAACCTCATCCGCTGGGTCATCCCGCGCGCCATCAAGGAGACGCTGGTTCCCGCCCGCGGATACAAGTATCCGTATATGAAATAAAAGATGCCCGGTCGAGCCGGGCATGACGAAAAGAAAAGCGGCTCGCGGGCCGCTTTTCTTTTTATTTGAACGCCTGTTCCGACAGGCCGGGGCCGTTTAGGGCCAGGTCCTTGAAGTAGGCGGGGACTTCGCGTCCCATCAGCGCATCGACGTAGAGTTTGGCAATGTACTGCGACAGCATGAAGCCGTGGCCGCGCATGCCCACAAAGAGGCCGAGCGACGGGTCGATGATGTAACGCGGCTCCGTGTAGTAGCCGCTCCAGGTGGCCTGGAAACTCATGCCCTTCAACTGCGGAATCCATTCGGTAAAGACTTCCGAGCAGATTTCGAGGAACTCCTGCGTGTTGACCTTCAGGTTCTTGGCTGCATCGGTGGCATCCTGGGCCGGCGAGGCGCAGCCAATGATCTGTCCGGTCTCGGCGAGCTGTTGCCCATAGACGGCCGAGAAACCCTTGTAGTGGCGCCGGTCGATGAGCATGTCGAGCGAATCGCCGTCCTTGCCGATCAGCGGCAGCCGCTTGGTGATGAAGGCCTGGTGGCGTACCGGATAGAGGCCCGTCTCGATGCCGAGCTGGCGGGCGAACTTTTCGGCGCCGGCGCCCATCGCGTTGACGAAGATCTCGGTCTCGTAGCGGACGTAGCGGCCTTCGCGGTTGCGGACAGTAATGCGGTAGAGGCCGCCGTTCTTTTCGACATGGATCACCTGGGTGTCCTCGAATACCTGGCCGCCGGCGCGGATACCGATCTGCCGCACCGTATCGACTGTCTTGCCCGGTGTAGCCTGCCAGCAGTCGAGCGAGATCAGCGCGTGGCTGTAGAGGTCGAGGTCCGGATTGATATACGGGGAGATTTCTTTGGCAAAGTCTTTCTTGTCTACCATGTAGGCGTTCGACCAGGCGCGGGAGGCGTCGAGTGAGCGGTAGGTCTCGTCGTCATGGACGAAGTTGACGTAGCGCGTCATCTTCAGGTCGATGTTGCGCAGGGCCTGTACTTCCCGGAAGATTTCCAGGTTGTGCGTGGCGATGTCGGCCAGGGCAGGCAGGGAGAAGGCGGGACGGCCGCCGGCGATGCAGCGCCACGAACTGCCATGCTCGTTGTTGACCAGTACCGGCTTGAAACCGGCCTCGGAGAGGTAGCGGAACAGGGCGGTTCCGGCCATGCCGCCGCCGGCCACGAAGGCGCCTACGCGGCGGATCTCCACGTCTGTGCACTTGGGGTTGGTGATCAGTTCGACCTGACGGTCGGGATTGATGACATTGCCGATTTCCACGAGGTTGGCCATCGGGCCGCGGGGTGTGAAGTCGCCCGTGATCTCGATGCCGTAGGCGCGGAGGGCCTGCTTGGCACGCGGCAGGCAGCGCGTACCGCGACACGGCCCCATGCCCAGGCGGGAAATGTGCTTGAGTTCCTGTGCAGTAATGCTGGTGCGCCCCTTGAGCAGGGCCAGCAGGTCACGGAGGCGTACATCTTCGCAGTGGCAGATGTACGTGAAGTCGTCGTTGAGTTCCGTCGGAGTGAGTTCCAGCGGTTCGGGATAGTTTTCCTTGACGATGAAGCCATGGGCTTCGAGCAGGGCCTCGTCGGTATCGCCGGCGTACAGCTTTTCGGCCTTGACCACGGCCACGTTGGTCTTGTTGGGTTTGCGGAGAATACGCTCGATGACGCCTTCACCGACTTTCTTGCCGTTGTCGTCCACCAGGAAGACTTCGGCGCCCGCCGCCACGTCGAACTCGACGGGGAGGAAGATCTGCCGGCGGTTGGGCCGGTAGCCGAAGATGGCCAGGCCCGGGCAATGGGCCACGCATTCCATGCAGCCGATGCACTTGTCGAAATCGATGGTCGGCGTGACCGAAGTGGAACTCTTGGTGATGGCGCCCTGCTTGCAGGCGAACGAACACGGGTTGCAGGCGAAACCGTAGAGGCAGTCGGCAATCACGAAACCGCCTTTGCGCATGCGGGCGGCCGACGGTTTGCGGGGCTCGTCGAGCAGGCGCTGCGGGCGCTGCTGGGAGTCGATGTATTCCTTGGAAATCGTCAGGTAAGCATTGTAATCGATCCGGCGGCCGAGGGCCTGCTGGATTTCGTAAGCGCACTGGCGGCCGCGGAGCACCGCGGAGGTACCTTCGCCGATCCGCACGGCGTCGCCGACGCCGTGGCAGGCCAGTCCGAAGATCTCGTTGCCCTTGCGCAGCAGCTGGCTGTCGGGCAGCAGGCCGGTGCAGATGTTGATGCAGTCAATGCCGTCGATCCGGACCTCGGTGCCCGGGATCGGCTTGAAGTTCTCGCACTTGGCGATGATGGCGCCGGTTACGCCGGTCCAGTCTTCATTCGGGATGGCCTCGACAAGCGTATAGGAAGTCATGATCGGAACGCCGAGGCGGCGGAGCCGGTTGGCCTGCACGGGGAAGCCTCCCTCGTGGGGCATGGCCTCGATGATGGCCTTGACCTGGGCGCCTGCCTGCATGGCCTGATAGGAAGTCAGGTATCCGATGTTGCCGGCACCAACGGTGAGGATGCGTTTGCCCAGGAGGGTGAGTTCCTTGTTCATCATCCGCTGCACGACAGCAGCGGTGAATACGCCCGGCAGGTCGTCGTTCTTGAAGGCAGGCATAAAGGGGAGGGCGCCCGCCGCGACGACGAGTTGTTCGGCATCGACGTAGAAGATTTCCTGCGACACGACGTTCTTGACCGCCAGCCGCTTTCCTTCCAGGATATCCCACACGACACAGTTGAGCATGATCCCTTCCAGGGAGTCGCCGGCCAGGGTCTTGGCAATGTCGAATCCGCGCATGCCTCCGAACTTCTGCTCTTTTTCGAAGAAGAAGAACTGGTGGGTCTGCATCTGGAACTGGCCGCCGATGGCGTCGTTGTTGTCGATCACGAGGTTGTCGATGCCTGCCTTGTTCAACTCTTCGCGGACGGCCAGGCCGGCCGGTCCGGCGCCGATGATGGCCACGGCCGTACGATAGACCTTCTTCTTGCCGTCCTGCCGGGTGGTGCTGCTGTCAACCAGGGAGAAACTCTCCTTGCCGACGCGGCGGACTTCCCGGACGCCATCGATCTTGGTGATGCAGATACGGCGGATGTGGCCGTCCACCAGCATTTCGCAGGCACCGCACTTGCCGATACCGCACTCCATGGTGCGTTTGCGGTCTTTCAGGCTATGGTGGTGAACCGGGAATCCGGCCTGGTGCAGCGCGGCGGCGATGGTCTGGCCTTTTTGGCCACGGACTTTCTGACCTTCAAAGATAAATTCATGGAGATCCTCCTCAGGGATGTCCAGAATCGGGTGGGATGTTATTTTGTACATAAATGGTTTTTGTTGGCAAATCTCAACAAAGTTATGAAATTAACCGTATCTTTGTGCTAATGTAAAGCAAAATCTTATGAATTACATACAAACTGACATTGAAGGTCCCCTGATTGTCGAGCCGCGTGTTTTCGGTGACCATCGCGGGTATTTCTTCGAATCGTTTTCCCAGCGCGATTTTGAGGAGCACGTAGGCCCCGTGACTTTCGTCCAGGACAATGAATCGCTTTCCGCGAAGCGGGGCGTGCTGCGGGGACTTCATTTCCAGAAAGGAGATGCGGCGCAGGCCAAGCTCCTGCGGGTGGTTCGGGGCAGCGTGCTCGACGTGGCCGTGGATATCCGTCCCGGCTCTCCGACTTTCGGAAAATATGTCTCCATCGTGTTGAGCGGGGAGAACAAGCGTCAGTTTTTCATTCCGCGCGGTTTTGCGCACGGATTCCTGGTGCTGGAAGATGACACGATTTTCCAGTACAAATGCGATAACTTCTATGCGCCTGAAGCGGAAGGCTCCTACCGCTGGAACGATCCGTTCTTTGCGGTCGACTGGGGCATCTCTCCCGAAGAGGTCATTCTCTCGGAAAAGGATGCGAAGGCACCTTTCTACAAGCAGGATTAAGCCGTTTCCATCGCCTGGAGCCGCCGGAGACAGTCGCGGAGCGACGCTTCCCACGGCTTGAGCACGATGCTGAATTCACGGCAGATTTTCTCTTTCGACAGGATGGAGCAGGCCGGCCGGACGGCCGGTGAAGGATATTCCGCAGTGATGATGGGGCGGACCTGGCAGGTCAGCCCGGCTTCCTGCATGATGGTCGCCGCGAATCCGGCCCAGGAACAGACGCCGTCGTTCGTAAAGTGGTAGATGGCTCCGCGTCTTTCCCCGATCTGCGGGAGGACGGCCAGAATGACTTCGGCCAGATCCCGCGCATAAGTCGGACTGCCGATCTGGTCGTCCACTACGGAAACTTCGGGCTTTTCGGCACCGAGCCGCAGCATGGTTTTGACGAAATTCTTGCCGAAAGGGGAGTAGAGCCATGAGGTCCGGATGATGACGCTCCGGCAGCCGCTGCGCCGGACGCGGTCTTCTCCGTCACGCTTGCTGCGGCCGTAGGCCGACAGGGGATGGCGGCGGGCTGTTTCGACATATCCCCGGGGATTCCGTCCGTCAAAAACATATTCGGTCGAGATATGGATCAGGGCGGCGTCCGTGCGCTTGGCGACGCGGGCGAGAACACCCGGACCGTCTGCATTGATCGCCTGGCAGAGCGCCTGGTCGCTTTCGGCCCGGTTGACGTCGGTATAGGCGGCGCAATTGACGATGGCGCCGATGGATTCCTCGGTGACGATCCGGGTTACGGCGCCGATATCGAGAATATCCAGGCAACGGACGTTTCCTTCCGACCGGATATCTGTGAAAACAAATTCGGGATGCCCTTCCGTGAGCCGCTGCAACTCCCGGCCGAGTTGTCCGAGTGCGCCGGTAACCAATACTTTTTTCATCACGTAAAAATTTATGCAAAGATAAAAATTAAAGAAGTATCTTTGTAAGTTAATTTGAGACAAAACCGCGAATATGGATTACAATACGCAGCGAGAGAAACTGATACTGCCTGAATATGGCCGGCATGTACAGAAGATGATCGAACAGGTGAAGGCCATTGAAGATAAGGAGAAACGCAGCGAACAGATGCGTGCCGTGGTGCAGGTGATGGGCATTCTCAATCCGCAGATCCGCGAGCTGAGCGATTACAAGCATAAACTGTGGGACCACGCCCAGGTGATCGGCGGGTTCGACCTGGACATCGATGCCCCGTATCCGGCACCGACGCCCCAGCAATTCGAAACACGGCCCGACATCATCACCCTGCCCGACAAGCCGGTCAAAGCCGCCTGCTATGGCCGCAACATCGAGAGCATGATCAACCTGATCGCTGACCGGGAAGACGATGAGATCAAGAAGGAAATGATCCGCACACTGGCCCTCTACATGCGCCAGCAGTATTTGATCTGGAACAAAGACAACGTGGCCGAAGAGACGATCTTCGCCGACATAGAACGCCTGTCCGACGGACGGCTCAAAGTGCCGGAAGACGTGCATCTGGGCGCCATTCAGAATGCCAACTATTCGCGCCCGGGCATCAGCGTGGGCGGGAACGGCGGAGCTGGTTTCGGCGGAGGCAACAACAAGAAGAACCGCAACTGGAAACGGAAGAAATAACCGATGGCCAAGGAGAAGATAAACAAGGAGAAAGACCGGGCCAAGTCCCGGCCGAAAACCGCCCCGAAGAAGAAACCGGCAACGGTTTCGAAACCGAAGCGCAGCACCGGACCGCGCCAGCCGCTCCTGTCGGAAGAGAACCGCCGGATCGTGCGCATTGTCCTGGGTGTCGTCTGCGGCATCCTGACCATCTATACGCTGGTCGCCCTGCTGTCGTATGTCTTTACCTGGACATCCGACCAGAGCCTGGCCTTCGATTCCGATATGTTCTCGATGGATGCCTCGGCGGAGAATGCCGGGGGCAAGGTCGGTTATCTCTGGGCGAACCTGCTGGTTTCGAAATGGTTCGGTCTCGGCGCCTTTGCCATTCCCGTTTTTCTGGGGTTCCTGACGGTCTATTGTTTCCGGATCAAGAAAGTCAATCTGCTCCGGGTCTTTCTCCTGTGCGTGTTCGGCGCCATCATCTTCTCGGTGCTGCTGGCCTTCATCTTCAGCTTCACTTCGCTCGATTCGATGCTTGGCAACGGGGCGGGCGGCTCTTATGGGCACTATGCCAACAACTGGATGTGCGACAAGCTGGGCAAGGTCGGTATGGCCGGTGTGCTGCTGGCCGTCCTGTTCCTGTATGCCTGCCTGCTGACGCCCAAGGTGGCCTTCTGGTTCGATGACTTGCTCTACGGCATTTCGCACCGCGAGACGGAGGGAGAGGATGAACCGGACGATTCAGAAGAAGACGAGGAGGAAGAAGGAGCGTCCGATATGGGTCCCGGCCTTGTCGTGGAAGGAGCGCAGGAAGCCGATACCGATCCCACCGACGACTGGCTCGATTTCACCGATTCCGATACTGCCGGGCAGCCGGTCGACGGACCGGAGCAGCCGGCGGAGCCTGTCGTTGAAACCGTATCGACAGAGACGCAGCCCGAGGCTGTGCAACCCGAGGTGGCACAGCCCGAAGTGACGCTCACCATTGAGAAAAGCGAGAACGACATCATCGCCGGGCTTTCCGACGAAGAGTGGCGGGAACGCTACGATCCCCGGCTTGACCTGCCCAAGTTCAAGCTGCCGCCCATGTCCATCCTCAAAGACTACAAGGACATGTGGTATGAGGTATCGCGGCAGGAGCTGGAGAACAACAAGCAGCGCATCGTCAATGCGCTCAACAGCTATAAGATCCGGGTCAAGGGCATCACGGCCAAAATGGGCCCGACGGTCACGCTCTACAAGATCCAGCTCGACGACGGCATCAAGGTCGCCCAGGTCCGGAACTTGGAGGAAGATATCGCCATTTCGCTGGGTGCCAAAGGTGTCCGCGTCGTGACGCTGCTCGATTCCGTGGGGATCGAGGTGGCGAACGTCAAGCCGAGCGTTGTCGCCCTCAAGTCGGTGCTGGGCTGCCAGCAATACCAGGAAGCTTCGCAGAAGATGGAACTTCCGATGGCCATCGGCATCACCGTGACCAACGAGCCCTTCTTCCTCGACCTGGCCAAAATGCCGCACCTGCTGGTCGCTGGCGCGACGGGCCAGGGCAAATCCGTGGGACTCAACGTGATGATCACCTCGCTGCTCTATGCCAAGCATCCGGCAGAGATGAAACTCGTCCTGGTCGATCCCAAGAAGGTAGAGTTCTCGCTCTATGAGAAACTGGAGAAGCATTACCTCGCCATGCTGCCCGACGGCGATGAGGCCATTATTACCGATACCAAGAAGGTGGCCAATACGCTGAATTCCCTCTGCATCGAGATGGATGCCCGCTACGACCTGCTCAAGAAGGCCGACGTGCGCCAGCTCAAGGAATACAACGCGAAGTTCCTGAATCGGCAGCTCAATCCGAACAACGGCCACAAGTTCCTGCCTTACATCGTGGTGATTATCGATGAGTTCGGCGACCTGCTCATGACGGCCGGCCGCGAGATTGAGAACCCGATCGCCCGCTTGGCCCAGAAAGCCCGCGCCGTGGGTATCCATCTGATCATCGCTACGCAGCGCCCGACCGTCAACATCATTACCGGTTCGATCAAGGCCAACTTCAACTCCCGCGTCGCCTTCAAAGTCAATACCGGCACCGATTCCAAAGTCATCATCGACGCCCCCGGCGCCAACCGGCTCATCGGCCGCGGCGACATGCTGGTGGTCTATCCGGGCCACGACCTGACCCGCGTGCAGTGCGCCCTGGTCGATACGCCCGAGATCATCAATCTGGTGAAATACATCAGCGACCAACGGGGTTATGCCGGGCCGTTCGAGTTGCCCGAGTATGTGGATCCCAATGACGAGGATTCCAGTGTCGGCGACATAGACCTGCACCGCCGCGACCAACTCTTCGAAGAGTGTGCCCGGATGGTGGTCCAGTATCAGCAGGGTTCCACCTCGATGTTGCAGCGCAAACTCAATGTGGGTTATGCCCGCGCAGGCCGCATCATGGACCAGTTGGAGGCCGCCGGCATCGTCGGTCCGCAGGAAGGAAGCAAGGCCCGCTCCGTTTTGGTAACCGATTTGGACACTTTGGACCGAATTTTGGAATCACTCAATCACATCTAAAAATGATTGAGCCATGAAACGGGTGATTCTTCTGCTTTCGATCCTGCTTTGCACCGCCGCCGGTGCCCAGCAGCGTTTTTCCTGCAGTTTCAAAATGGTGGACAACGTCTCCGGCAAAACGGTGGCTGAAGGGAAGGGCTACGTGCAGGACGAGTGCTACCGTCTCGAAACCGACTGGATGCAGGTATGGTGCAACGGCAAAGACCGCTGGATTTATTCCCCGAACAGTGATGAACTGGTGATCGAACGGAACGACGTCTCTTTCCTGAAAGACATCGCTGTCAGCAAGGCGGCCGACGGAACTGCCCTGGTGACTTACGACACCTATACGATCACGCTGACCGGCATCAAGGAGGCGGCCGAACCTTGGTCGGCAACCTTCTTCATCATCGACCCCGAACTCTTCGGGGACGACACAATCATAACAGACCTGCGGAAGTAAATACTTCGACGATTGAGGGATAAGTGCCTTCCAGATAGTCTGGGAGGCACGCTTTTTCTACCCACCGGGCCTCGGTGATGTTTTCTTCCAACTGAGGGAGGAGCGGCTCTTCGCGGTCGTCCTCCATCTGGTACCAGTAGGTATGCTTGAGGATCTTTTCGCCGAAAAGCTTGTAGGTATGGTGGGTGATGCAGAGGCGGTTTCCGAGGATCAGGTTATGCAGTCCCGTTTCCTCTTCTACCTCGCGCAGGGCGCAGGTTTCGATGGTCTCGTCGGGTTCCTGTTTACCCTTGGGCAGGTCCCACAGGTTGTTCCGGCGGATGAGCAGGTATTGGCCTGCGCGATTGCGGACCAGTCCGCCGCCGGCAGGTATTTCGAGAAAATGGGAGCAGAATTCCGGGAAATCGGCATCATCCACCGTGATGCATTCCTGTCCGAAGTAAACGTGCTGCATTTTTTTGCTATCTTTGTTGCTGAGCGGATGCAAAATTAATGTTTCCTGCGGAATTTATCAACGGTTTGCGCGAAAGTCTCGGCCCCGGGCGGGCTGACCGGATTGTGGCTGCGCTGGCAGCAGAGCCGGAGGTGTCGGTGCGCGTCAATCCGTTCAAGTTGTCGCTGGCAGCGTTGCGCGAGCATTTCGGCCCGCTCGCCGGCGAGCCAGTTCTCTGGGCGGCCGAGGAGGCGTTCTATCTGCGGGAGCGGCCTTCGTTTACGCTTGATCCGCTGTTTCACGCGGGTGCCTATTATGTGCAGGAAGCCTCGTCGATGTATGCGGGCGTTCTGCTGGATCGGGCTTTGACGGCGCTGGGCCGCCGGACTGGTCTTCGCGTGCTGGACCTATGCGCCGCACCGGGCGGAAAGACGACACAACTGCTATCTCATCTGGATGATACCTCACTGCTGGTGGCGAATGAAGTAGTCCCTGCCAGGGCGACTGTCCTGGCGGAAAACGTGGCGCGGTGGGGATGCTCCAACGTAGCAGTCACCCAGTCCGATCCGTCTGCCTTTACCGCGATGCGGGGCTTTTTCGACGTGGTCGTTACCGATGTGCCTTGTTCCGGCGAGGGGATGTTCCGCAAAGACGAACGGGCTGTGGCGGAGTGGTCACCCGATGCTGTGCGGCTGTGTGCGGCGCGGCAGCGCCGCATCGTCGGCGATGTCTGGCCGGCCCTGGCTGCGGGCGGCTACCTGATCTATTCGACCTGCACGTTCAACCCCTTCGAAGATGAAGACAATGTGGCGTGGATCTGCGCCGAACTGGGCGGATCCTGTCTGGAAATGCGTCATTTTTACCCCGGGGAAGACCGGGGTGAAGGCTTTTTCGCCGCACTGATCCATAAATCCTGAGACCATGAAGCTTGTTGAGAAAAAGGACCGTGTCAAACAGCTGGCCGAGCCGCTGGCTAAAGCGCTTCCGCAACTGGAAAAGACGCTGCGGGTCATCGCATCCGGCACCTCCGTGGCACTCCGCAAGGGACGGGACCTGGTGCCTGAGGCGGATTTCGCCCTGGCTGTCAGTCGCACGGCGCTGGAGGGCCTGTCTTACACAGCAGTTGAAGTGTCGCGCGAAGATGCCTTAAAGTTCCTGGCCAAGGAGACGCTCGTGCTTTCCGACGCGCCCCGGGGCTATCTGCTCCTGACTTTTGAAGGGCTGGGCCTGGGCTTCGTCAAGAATCTGGGAAACCGGACGAACAGTCTGTTGCCCAATGCCCGCCGAATCCGAAAATCCATTGTTCCATGTTAAAACGTTTTCTATTTGTCCGTCTGGCAGTCTTGATGCTGCCGTTCCTTTTCCTGACGCCGAAGGTCGCCGCCCAGTACAATCCCGCCATACTTCCGCCGCAGGACTTTCTGGGTTTCAATCTGGAGGACCGATTGGCCGACTGGGGTGACATTACCCGCTATGTGGATTACCTGGAGCGGGTGGCCGACCGGGTTTCCGTCGAACGGTTCGGGTACACGTTTGAACGCCGGCAGTTCCTGCAGGTGTGCATTACCTCTCCACACAACCAGCAGCGGCTCGAAGAGATCCGGCAGACACACCTGAAAGTGACGGATGCGTCTGTTTCCAGCCAACTCAATCTGGAGGAGATTCCTTTGGTCGTCGATTTGCGCGCGACCATCCATGGCAACGAAATCTCCGGTGCCCAGGCCTTGCTGACGATCCTCTATCATTACGCCGCCGCGGAGGATGAAGCGGTTGGACAAATGCTCGACAATACGATCCTGCTGGTGGTTCCAGCCCAGAATCCCGATGGAATGAGCCGCTTCGCGACCTGGGTGAACGCCGCTTCGAGCGTCCACCATTTCCTGGACAATCAGTCCCGGGAATACCATGAGGCAACGCCCTCGTCACGGGCCAACCACTACTGGATGGATACCAACCGTGACTGGCTCACGGCCCAGTATCCCGAAGGACGCAACCTGGTGACGATGTATGAGCGGTGGATGCCCAATGTGCTGCTGGACTTGCATGAGATGGGCAGTTCGGCCAGCGGCCTCTATTATTTCAGTCCCGGAGACCCGAACCGGACGTATTCCTATATCCCCCAGGAAAACCAGGATTTGACCCGGGCAATCAGCGAAACGACCCGCCGTGGGCTGGATTCGCTGGGCATTTCCTATTTCACGGGACGCGGGTATGACGATTTCTTCATCGGAAAAGGCGCCTGCTACGGGGATTTGCAGGGCTCCGTCTGCATCTTGCATGAACTTGCCTCCACGCGCGGCCATATCCGGGATTATGGCAAGAATGGCGTGCACACGTTCAGCGAGACCGTCGATTGGCAACGGGTTTCCGCCACCGCCGTACTCAACGGCGCTGTTTCCCATGCCCGTGCGTTGAAGGAGTACCAGCGGCGCTTCTACCAGGATGTGGCCCGTGCCGCGGCAGCGGATCCCGCCGCCGGCTATGTGTTCGATGCCCGCGGAAACCGGGGTATTGCGTATAAGTTCCTGGAGAACTTGCTGCTGCATGAAATCGAGGTTTATCCGTTGACGGGTGAGTCCGGACGCTATTTCGTTCCTTTCCGCCAGAAGCACTACTACAAGGTCAAAGGGATTTTCGAAGATATCACGGAATTCCAGGATGACAAGTTCTACGACATTTCCACCTGGTCGCCGGCCCGTGGCTTCAATCTGCAGTATGGGACGGTGGCTGAGGCACCTGCCGTCGGTGACCGGATCGTAACAGCCTCGCTGCCGGAAGGTACTGTCGTGGGAGGCATGAGCCCGCTGGGCTATACGTTCGAAGGGAGCGAGTTCTATGCACCCCGGCTGATCACGGCGCTCCAGCAGCAGGGAATCCGGGTGGAAGTCTCCCCGGAAGGGTTGCTGGTAGTTCCCGTGGCGGATCAGCCGCTGGAATCACAGGCGTTGTACAATGCCGTGGCGGCACAGGCTGCCGAATGCGCCGTGGATGTCACCGCTTTGGCCGCCGGCCGCCGGAAGACACTCGATACGTATGTGAAAGCAAGGACGGCCCTCCGGCAACCCCGGACGGCGATCATTACCGATACGGGCTCGTCGATTCAGCAGGGCGCCATGTGGCATCTGCTGGATTTCCATTATGCAATGAACCATTCGCTGGTGGATTTCAGCACCTTCGCCGGTGACCGCTTTGATATCGGCCGTTACGACGCACTGATCTTTTGCGGTCAGGTCCCGTTGGGAAAGGCAGGTGCGGATGCCTGGCGGAAACTCGCCGACTGGGTATCGGACGGCGGCACGCTGATTCTGATCGGAGAGGCACACAAGGTCTCCGGTGCCATCGACAGCGACAGCATTGCCGCCGAGGCCGGGAAAGGCGTGAGCGGCCTGGTGCTCAACGCCGAGTTGACGCGGCCGGAATGCCCGTTGTTCTGGGGCTACAATCAGCTGGATATCGATCTTTTCAAAGGGAATGCGACGGTCTGGACGGTTGCACCCGATGCGGAAGTCCTGCTGCGCTATGCGGCTGAACCTTACCGTTCCGGCTATGTAACGCCCGAAAACCTCGCCCGTTTTGCCGGTGCTCCGGTCGTCGCCCTGAAACATAAAGACCGGGGAGCTATTCTCTATATCCAGGAAGATTTCGCCTATCGTGCATATTGGCTCGGCACCAACCACATCCTGAGCAATGCCTTGCTGTTCGGCGACAAACTCTGATATAGCTGACTCTGATTAATTTCACAAGGGCCATCTCCTGATGGAGCTGGCCCTTGCTACTAACCTAAACTTAAACTTAAACTATGAAAAACTTCGAACGAAATATTGCAAAACCTATGCCATTTTATGGGCGTTTCATCGTCTAAACGATGCGAAGTTTGGCAAATTTCAGCAGAAGGGTTTTTTGCCCGCCATTTTCAAAATCCACGACGGCTTTGCGGTTGGGGCCGTCGCCTTCCAGCGACAGGATTTTTCCGTAGCCGAAGCGGTCGTGTTCCACGCGTTGCCCAACTTGCAGCGCGGACACGGGTGACGGGGCGAACCCGGGAGACGGTGTATGGGTCGTTGGCGTTGGAGCCGGTCGGACGGGCTTGGGCATCGTGACGGGCCGCTGCTCCCGGGGCTGGCGGTAAGTTTCAAAATCGGACTTGCGGAATTGGGTCTGCGGGAAAGGATCGTAGCGGTTGTTGTCGGTATCGGGCGCTACGGCATAGTACTTCCGGTCGATTTCCCGAAGGAAGCGGGATGGACGGTTCGATTCTTCGCTGCCCCATTTGCGACGGTTCTGGGCATAAGAGACTGTGACGGCTTTCTCGGCCCGGGTGATGGCTACGTAGAACAGCCTGCGCTCTTCCTCGATCTTGTCGGGGGTGTCGTTCATGCTTTCCGACGGGAAAAGATTCTCTTCCATGCCGACGACATACACGTAGGGGAATTCCAAACCTTTGGCGGCGTGGACCGTCATCAGGAGGATCTTGTTGGTCTGCTCTTTATCGGGATCCTGGGTGTCGTCTTTCTCGGCTTCGCTCAGCAGGTAGATGTTCTCCAGGTAGTCGCCCATCGTGACAGTCGTGTCGACGGGTTCTTCTCCGTCTCCAGCGAGTAGTTCGCGCATCTCCGCCTCTTCTTCGCTATATGCCTTGATGCTGTTGAGGAGTTCTTCCACGTTTTCGAAGCGGCCGAGCCCTTCGGGCGAGACGTCGTTCTTGAGTGCTGTCAGGTAGCCGGTGTTGTTTCCGATGGCGAATGCCAGTTCGTAACAGTCGGCCGTCTCGCTTTTTTCGCAGAGCGGTTCCATCATCGCCACGAAGTCGCGGAGTTTCTTGATGGCCGCGTCCTTCAGACCGACGGCGTAGAGTTTATCGTTTTCCAGCAGCGGCGCATTGTACAGCGGGCATCCGGCAGCGGCGGCAGCTGCCGCCAGCCGGTCGAGCGTCGTGTCACCGATGCCGCGGGCAGGGACATTGATTACGCGTCGGAACGATTCGTTGTCCTGCGGATTGACGGTCAGTTTGAAGTAGGCCAGCATGTCCTTGATCTCGGCCCGTTCGTAGAAGGAATGCCCGCCGTAGATGCGGTAGGGGAGGTTGCGTTTGCGCAGGGCTTCCTCGAAAGCCCGGGATTGTGCGTTGGTCCGGTAGAGGATGGCGAAGGAATCGTAGGAAGCCTTTGTGCTGTAGATTCTTTCGATGATCGACGTGGCGACCAGGTGCGCTTCCTCGCTTTCGGTGTAGGCCTTGATCACGCCGATCTTTTCGCCGACGCCGGCGCGGGAAAAGCAATCTTTCCGGAGCCGCCGTTCGTTGTGGGCGATCAGGCTGTTGGCCGCTTCCACGATGGTCTGGGTGGAGCGATAGTTCTGCTCCAGCCGGAATTCCTTCGCTTCGGGATAGTCGCGCTTGAAGCGGAGGATGTTCTCGATCCGGGCGCCGCGGAAACCGTAGATGCTCTGGGAGTCGTCACCCACGACACAGAGGTTGTGGTGCGGTTCGGCCAACCGGCGCAGGATCACGTACTGGGCATGGTTCGTGTCCTGGTACTCGTCCACGAGGATGTAGCGGAAGCGGCCGGCGATTTCGGCGCAGGCATCGGGGAACCGTTTGAGCAGAATGTTCATCTGCAGCAGGATGTCGTCGAAATCCATCGCGCCGGCAGCCAGGCATTTTTTCTGGTAAAGTTCATAAACGTCGGCCATACGCGATCGTCGTGCCGCACGGTCCCGTTCGGCCGTTTCAACATCGGCCCGGTAGGCGCCGACCGTGACCAGACTGTTCTTGGCCATCGAAATGATGCTCTGGACCACGGCGGGCTTGTAGTACTTGTCGTCCAGTTCCAGTTCCTTGACGCATTGCTTGAGCACGCTCCGGGAATCCGTCTGGTCGTAGATGGTAAAATGGGCGGGATAGCCGAGCCGGTCGGCGTAGTCCCGGAGAAACCGGATGAAAATCGAATGGAATGTGCCCATCTGGATCCAGCGGGCCTTCCGCTCTCCCACCAGCGCCGCTACGCGCTCCTTCATCTCTCCAGCCGCTTTCTTGGTGAATGTCAGGGCCATCACCTCACCAGGCCTGCAGTCTCCCTTCAGAATATGTGCCACCCGGCAGGTCAGCACCCTCGTCTTGCCGCTCCCGGCCCCCGCGATGATGAGCGAAGGCCCCTCCGTACACGCTACAGCGGCTTTCTGCGCGCTGTTCAATCCCTCGAACAGGTCTGTTTGTGAATTGTTCATCATACTGCAAAAATATACTTTTTTTAGTGACTTTTTATAGGTAACTTTGCGAGATAAATGTAAAATATTTATTACTAACCAAATAATTTCATGTCAGATCAAATCAGATTGAAGAAGGGCCTCGACCTTCCCATTGCGGGGGCGGCTCTTTGCGAGGTGACCAAGCGTGTCGCTCCGGGTCTGGTGGCTGTCAAACCGACTGATTTTCGCGGAATGGTGCCCCGTCTTCTGGTAAAGGAAGGCGACGCAGTCAAAGCCGGCACTCCATTGTTTGCCGACAAGCAGAATACCGCCATGGTGTTCTGCTCGCCAGTCAGCGGAACCGTCGATGCCATCGTCCGCGGGGACAAGCGGAAACTGCTCGAAGTCAGGGTAAAAGCTGACGGGAAGAACGAAGCGGTCCGGTTCGACGTGCCCAAGATTTCCTCGCTCGACAAAAAGGGGATGACCGACCTCCTGCTCCAGAGCGGCCTGTGGCCCTGCCTCAAGCAGCGCCCGTTCGGCACTGTGGCAAATCCCGAGGCGGAGCCCAAAGCCATTTTCATTTCGGGAATGAACACAGCCCCGCTCGGCGCGGACTGGGACTTCACTTTGAAGGACGAGACAGCCGCCGTGCAGGCCGGCGTGGATGCACTGGCCAGACTGACCCGTGGCGGCGTCCACTTCTCCCTCGCGGCGAAGAACTATGCCGGCAGTGAGTTCCACAAACTTACCGGCGTGATTTTCCACCAGTTCGAAGGCCCGCACCCGGCCGGCAACGTGGGTGTCCAGATCAACCACATCAGCCCCATCAACAAGGGCGAGGTGGTCTGGACGGTCAGTCTGCCGCTGGTGGCTGCCATCGGACGTTTCTTCCTCCACGGTGTGTATGATGTCCATCGCACGATTGCAGTGGCCGGCCCGGCCGTCAGCAACCCTTCGTATGTCGAAGTGCCCGCCGGTGTTTGCATGAAGGACCTGGCCGCCTATTTCAACGGCGACGGAATCCGTATCGTCAGCGGCGACGTGCTCTCCGGCGAGGCAGTCGGTCCCGACGGCTTCCTGGGCTACTATCACGATCAGGTGAGCGTGCTCAAAGAGGGCAACTACTACGAGATGTTCGGATGGATCAATCCGTTCCGTGCCAAGAAATTCTCGGTTTCGCGTGCCTATCCGGCTTTCCTGCGCCACAAGAAGTATGACATGGACACCAACGAGAACGGCGGTGAGCGTCCGTTCCTGATGAACGACGTCTATGACAAGGTGCTTCCGATGGACATCTATCCGCTCTACCTGTTCAAGGCCTGCCTGGCCGGCGACCTCGACAAGATGGAGCAGCTCGGCATTTACGAGGTGATCGAGGAGGATGTCGCGCTCTGCGAATATGTCTGTCCGTCGAAGGTTGAGATCCAGAACATTGTCCGCCAGGGCATCGAACTGATGATGAAAGAAATGTAAGGAGGAACGCGCAATGGCTAAGAATTTCTTCGATAAAATCCGGCCGACCTTTTCCGAAGGCGGAAAACTGAGTTGGCTCCATTCTTCGTTCGACGCGTTCGAAACCTTCTTCTTCGTGCCGAACCGCACTACCCGCAAGGGCGGCACGCACGTGAAGGACTGCGTCGACCTGAAGCGCCTCCTGATCATCGTCGTGATGGCCCTGGTGCCGGCCCTGCTGTTCGGCATCTGGAACCTCGGTTTCCAGCACAGCAAGGTGTTCGGCCTCGGCTGGGGCTTCTGGCAGATGGTGTGGTATGGTTTCGTGAAGATCATCCCGCTCTATCTGGTGTCGTATATCGTCGGTCTCGGCATCGAGTTCGCCTCGGCCCAGATGAAGGGCCATGAGGTGAGCGAGGGCTATCTGGTGAGCGGCTTCATCATTCCGCTCATCGTGCCGGTCGACGTCCCCTGGTGGATGCTCGCCATCGCCGTGGCTTTTGCCGTCATCATCGGCAAGGAAGTGTTCGGCGGCACGGGCATGAATATCTGGAACCCCGCGCTGCTGGCGCGTGCCTTCCTGTTCTTCTCCTATCCGAGCAAGATGTCGGGTGACGCGGTTTGGGTGGGCGGCCTGAGCAAGGCCCTCGCCGGCGGCACTCCCTGGAAGGGCGGGGAAGTGGTGGATGCCCTCTCGGGTGCCACGCCGCTCTCACATGCTTCGCTCGACGGCCTCTCCGCAGCCGGTACCAGTGTCTGGAATCTCTTCCTGGGCAACATCCCCGGTGCCGTGGGTGAGACGAGCGTCATCGCCATCCTCATCGGTGCGCTGATCCTCATCTGCACGGGTGTGGCCAGCTGGAAGATCATGTGCTCCTCCGTACTCGGTGCCCTCTTCGTGGGCTGGCTCGGTACGCTGGGCGGCGTGACCGATATCCCCTGCTGGGAGCAGCTGCTTCTCGGCGGCTTCGCGTTCGGTACCGTCTTCATGGCCACCGACCCGGTGACTTCGGCCCAGACCGAGTGCGGCAAATGGATCTACGGTTTCCTGATCGGTGCGCTCTGCATCACGGTGCGGCTCTTCAACCCGGGCTATCCCGAGGGCATGATGCTCGCCATCCTGCTGATGAACACCTTCGCTCCGCTGATCGACCACTATGTTGTCAATGCGAACGTCAAACGCCGGCTCAAGCGGGCTAAAACCGTATAGAGATGAATACCAACAATAACGTATACACCATCGTCTACACGACCATCATCGTCGTGATAGCGGCCGCCATCCTGGCCATTGCCGCGATGGCGCTCAAGCCGAAGCAGGATGCCAACATCAAGGCCGAGACCATCAGCCAGATGCTGACTGCCGCCGGCTTGACGGACATGGATGCCCTCGCCAAAATGGGCAACGACAAGATCCTGTCGATGTACAGCGACAATGTCAAGACGGCATTCCTCATCGACGCCGAAGGCAACAAGACCGGCGAGCTCGAGACGGAAGTCACCGACATCGAACTGCAGGACAACCTGAAAGTCGAGAACAAGAACATCGCCTCCGGCAATCCTTCGCTTCCGGTTTATGTCTTTGAGAAAGACGGCGCCGAAGTCAATGTGATCCCTTGCTACGGTGCCGGCCTCTGGGGCCCGATCTGGGGCTACGTCGCCTTCAACGCCGACTGCACGGAAATCGTGGGCGCCTATTTCGACCATGCGAGCGAAACGCCGGGTCTGGGTGCCAAGATCAAGGACGAGCCTTGGTTCCGCGAACAGTTCAAGGGCAAGAAAGTCGACTTTGCCCATCCGGACAAACCGTTCGGCATCGTCAAGGGCGGAGCGCCCAAGGACGATCTTTCGAAAGTCGATGCCATCACCGGCGCGACGATGACCTGCAACGGCCTGGAAGCCGCGCTCGGTACCTGGCTGCGCGCTTACATCCCGTTCCTTCAGAAGAAGGCGGGTGCTGCCGTGGAAGAGGATTGCTGCTGCGACGGCGATGAATGCGCCGACTGCGATCACGATCACGACCACGATCACAATCATGATCATGGCCATGACCACAATCACCAACACAATCATCAGGAGGGTTAAGCCATGAACGAAGATCTCAAGAAAACCTTGTTGAACCCGATTTTCAAGGGCAACCCGATCACGGTCCTCGTGCTCGGTATCTGCTCCTCGCTGGCCGTCACGGTCCAGCTCAAGGGTGCCTGCGTGATGGCCCTCTCGGTCATCATCGTCTGCGGCCTTTCCAGTTTCGTGGTCTCGCTGCTCCGCAACTCGATTCCGAACCGCGTGCGCATCATCGTGCAGCTGGTCGTGGTCGCCATGATGGTAATCCTGGTCGACCAGGTGCTTCGGGCATATGCCTACTCCATCGACAAGCAGCTTTCGGTCTATATCGGCCTGATTATTACGAACTGTATCGTGATGGGCCGCATTGAGGCTTTTGCTTTGGGCAACAAGCCCATTCCGTCGCTGCTCGACGGTCTGGCCAATGGCGCCGGCTACGGCATGATCCTGATTATCGTGGCTTTCTTCCGTGAGCTGCTCGGCAGCGGAACCCTGTTCGGTTTCCGCGTGCTGCCCGCCAGCTATGTCCCCAACAACCTCGTGATCCTTCCGCCGATGGCACTGATCATCCTGGGCTGCATCGTCTGGGTCCAGCGTTCCATCCAGAAGGACCTGCAGGAGAAATAACACCTTAACTCAAATCGATTATGGAATACATCAGCTTGTTCGTAAAGTCAATTTTCGTTGACAATATGATCTTCGCATACTTCCTGGGTATGTGCTCATACCTGGCCGTATCGAAGAATGTCAAGACAGCAAATGGTTTGGGTATTGCTGTTATTTTCGTGCTCCTGTGCACGCTCCCGCTCAACTACCTGCTCGACAAGTTCGTACTGCAGCCCGGGGCGCTTGCCTGGCTGGGACCGAAGTTCGCCGGCGTGGACCTGAGCTTCCTGAGCTACATCCTCTTCATCGCCGTGATCGCTGCATTCGTGCAGATCGTCGAGATGGTGGTCGAGAAATACCTGCCGGCCCTCTATTCGTCGCTGGGTATCTTCCTGCCGCTGATTGCCGTCAACTGCGCCATCCTCGGCGGTTCGCTCTTCATGCAGCAGCGTGAGTTCATGAACATCGGCGAGGCGGCCACCTACGCGCTCGGTTCGGGCATCGGTTGGTGGCTGGCCATCGTGGCCCTGGCTGCGATCCGCGAGAAGCTGGCCTACTCGAAGGTGCCGGCTCCGCTCAAAGGGCTGGGCATCACCTTCATGGTGGTGGGCCTGATGGGTATGGCCTTCATGACGTTCATGGGTATTTCACTGTAAAGAAAGGAGGCATCCATTATGAGTAATACGATTCTAGCTGCAATCCTCGTGATTGTCGTGGTCACCCTGATTCTCGTGGCCCTGCTTCTTTTCATCAAGATCAAACTCACCCCTTCGGGCACGGTCAAGATCGACATCAACGACGGCAAGAAGGTGCTCGACGTGCCGCAGGGCGGTTCGTTGCTCGGCACCCTGGCCGACCAGAAGATCTTCCTCCCTTCCGCCTGCGGCGGCAAGGGCAACTGCGGTCAGTGCAAGTGCCAGGTACTCGAGGGCGGCGGATCGATCCTCCCCACCGAGACGGGCTTCTTCACCCGCAAGCAGATCGCCGACCATTGGCGCCTCGGCTGCCAGGTCAAGGTCAAGGACAACCTCAAGATCCAGGTGCCCGATTCCGCGCTCAGCGTCAAGAAACTCGAGTGCGAGGTCATCTCCAACAAGAACGTGGCGACCTTTATCAAGGAGTTCACTGTCCGCTTGCCGGAAGGCGAGAACATCGAATTCAAGAGCGGTGAATACATCCAGATCGACATCCCGGAATACGACGTCAATTTCGCCGACATGGATGTGGATCCGATCTACCGTGGCGACTGGGAGAAGTACGGGTTCTTCGGCCTCAAGCACAAGAACACCGTGCCGACCATCCGTGCCTACTCGATGGCTTCGTATCCTGCCGAAAAGAACGTCATCAAACTCAACGTGCGTATCGCTACGCCGCCGTTCGACCGCAGCCAGCCACGCGGTGTCTTCAAGATGCTGCCGGTGCCTCCGGGCATCGCCTCCACCTATGTCTTCTCCCGCAAGCCGGGTGACAAGGTGTGGATCAGCGGTCCTTATGGCGAGTTCCTGCTTCCGAAGGACGATCCCGACAGCCAGGAATACATCTTCGTGGGTGGCGGCGCCGGCATGGCCCCGCTCCGCAGCCACATCATGCATCTGTTCAAGACGCTCAAGACCAAGAAGGAAGTCCACTTCTTCTATGGTGCCCGCGCCCTCGTCGAGGCTTTCTACCTCGAAGATTTTGCGGAGATCGAGAAGGAATTCCCGAACTTCCACTTCCACCTGGCTCTCGACCGTCCAGATCCGGCTGCCGATGCAGCGGGCGTGAAGTACACGGCAGGCTTCGTCCACAACGTGATGAACGAGACTTACCTCAAGGACCACGAGGCTCCGGAGGACATCAAGTACTTCATGTGCGGTCCGCCGATGATGGTTTCTTCCGTCGTGAACCTGCTGGATTCCCTTGGCGTTGCGCCGGAGAGCATCCTCTACGACAATTTCGGCGCCTAATCCCCGCCGTGCTCCAAAGCAGAAGGAGACGCTCCCCCCGGAACGTCTCCTTCTTTATTCGGCGCGGTTTGTCTGCGTCTCTTTTGTCAAGCCATCCTCATTCTGCCTGTCTGGCGAGGATGGCGGAGTTAAAAAACGGCTTCCATCCTCACCTTGGCCCCCGTATGAGGACGGAAGGCTCTCCCAGAAGTCTGCCCCCGCCCAGTCACAAAAAGAGACGATCCATCGGAGCTGACCGCGCCAAGTGGCGCGCGGGGGATTGGGGGCAGAGCCCCCAGTATGGAAGGCGGTGGCTGAGCCACCGCCCAGTCACAAAAAGAGACGCTCCGTCGGAGCGTCTCTTTTTGTGACCCGCTTGGGGCTCGAACCCAAGACCCCAGCATTAAAAGTGCTGTGCTCTACCAACTGAGCTAGCGAGTCATCCTTTAGGGACTGCAAAAATAGACAATTATTTGCAATCCCCAAAAAAATTATTTCAACTGATAGTTACAAAGGTTCGTCAGGGCGGGGTAGCCCTTGAAGGTAGTGACTTTACCCTGGACGAAGATTTCGTGCTGGAGGAGTTTCTGACGGTTGGCTTCCTTGTCGAGACCCAGCACCTCCTTATGCGCTTTCTTGGTCAGTTGCAGAGCCATGCACTCGTCGGAGTCGGTGCAGTCGTCGGCGTCGGCCAGCATGACGGCCGTGCCCAGGACAGTTCCCTCGCAGCCGAAATCAATGGAGCCGTCGGATGAAAGGCCGCCGACGACATAGCCGCGTATCCAGACCGTGTCACCGGCAAAGTCACCGGCAATCAGTTCCCCGACAGAAAGCACTTCGTCGAACGGAATGTCGGGTTCTTCCGTTTTCTCTTTGTCTTTTTCCGTTTCCAGGAAATCAGGCATCCAGATGCAGGATGCAACGGACGCGGCGGCTGCCGCAAGCACGGTGGCGGAGATTATGACCGCCATCACAGATCTTTTCATATAACCTCCTTTTTTGATGTCAAGGACGGAGACCATCTCCGTCTTGTACAAAGAAAAGGCTTTTTCCCGGATCATGCTTGACAAAAAAGCAATTTTTCAAATTAAATCGTTAAATTTGAAGATTGATCTGTAAACTAGCACAACTATGGCAACGAAATTTTACAAGTGCCCCCATTGCGGCAATGTCATCATCAAAGTCGTGGATTCCGGTGTAACGCCGGTTTGCTGCGGCGAGCCGATGAAGGAACTCAATCCGAAAGATGCCGACGGCGCCTACGAGAAACATGTTCCGCACGTTACGAAAATCGACGACTGCACGATCAAGGTTGAGATCGGCAGTGTGCCGCACCCGATGATCCCCGAACACCACATCTGTTTCATCTATGCCGAGACGGAAAATGGGGGACAACTGGTGCAACTCGATCCGGAAAAACCGGCTGTTGCGGAGTTTTGCACCTGCAAGGCCCCGGTCGTGGCGGTGTATGAATACTGCAACCTGCACGGATTGTGGGTGAAGGAACTGTAATCCTTTCTTGCTGAGCGTGGGGAATGGGTGAATCGACGTTGAAAGAAAAGACCTCAAAGGGTTTGTTCTGGGGCGGGCTGAGCAACGGCCTGCTCCAGTTGATGAATCTGCTCTTTGCTGTCATTATCGGGCGAATTCTCAATCCGTCCGATTTCGGCGTCGTAGGTGTCCTTACCATTTTTTCGGCAATTGCCAGTACGATGCAGGAAAGCGGCTTCACAGCTGCTTTGGTGAACCGCAAGGAAGTCGATGCCAGGGATTATAATTCTGTTTTCTGGTTTAATGTGCTGATGAGCGCTGCGCTTTATCTGCTGCTTTTCTTTCTTGCGCCTTTCATCGCCCGCTTCTTTCACAATCCGGTTTTGGTCAGGTTATCCCGTTTTACTTTCCTGGGTTTTCTGATCGGGAGTTTGGGTACGGCACAGAATGCATGGCTGCTGAAGCATATGAAAGTCAAACAGAAGTCGTTGGCCAGCATCATTGCCGTAGTCGTTGCCGGGACGCTGTCCGTCGTTCTGGCCTTGAATGGTTTTTCCTACTGGGGAATTGCCATACAAAACGTGGTTTCCGTAATAGTCAATACCCTATGCCTTTGGATTGCATCCTCCTGGCGTCCTTCTTTCCACGTATCTTTGCGTCGTGCCTGGGACATGTTCGGCTTCAGCGTCAAAATACTGATCACGAATGTTGTCGCGATGGCCAACTACCATTTGTTCTCCGTCGTTTTTGGCCGGTACTATTCTGAATACGAAGTGGGGGTCTACAATCAGGCGAACAAGTGGAACGCTGCTGGGTATTCAACCATCGACGGAATGGTCCATAGTGTCGTGCTGCCGGCCTTGGTCGAAGCCCGTGATGATAAGGTGCGGCAGACGCGCGTTTTCCGGAAAATGATCCGTTTCGTGGCATTTGTTTCATTTCCGTTGATGCTGGGCCTTTCGTTGATAGCTCCTGATTTCATCACGATTTTCTTGACCGACAAGTGGGCGGAGAGTGGTTCTCTCCTGCGGTTGTTGTGTGTGGGCGGTTCCGTCTATTCTATCGCGACGGTAATGATTCTCTTGATTATCTCTCACGGTGGTTCCGGCGTTCAGATGTGGAATTCCATCGCGATGGGAATCGTGCAGGTGATCATCTGTGTCTGTTTCTTCCGGTTTGGCGTCAATGCAATGGTTGTGGCCAGCATGACCGTCAATGTGGGATGGCTGCTGATCTGGCACCGTTGTGTGAACCGGTATCTGTCCTATGCGGTTTGGGATTTCCTCAAAGACATCGGTTTTTATGCACTGGTTGCCGTTGCTGTGATGGTGGTCACGTATTTTTCGACGATCCTTATCGAGAATATTTATCTTCGTTGTATCGGCAGAATCGCCTTGGCTGCCGCACTCTATATTCTGGTCATGCATTTGACTGGCTCTGCGATTTTCAAGGAGAGTGTCCATTTTGTCATGTCCCGGATAAAGCATGGAAAATGAATCATCTTAGCTATGCGAATCATCGATTGTAAATGGGAGAAAGAGAATATCGGAAGCACCGTGTTCGAAGTCGGGATTGAAAAGGGTGACATCTTTTCTCCGGATTTCCTCCAGGGAGTTCCGGCATGTGACTATCTCGTAGTGAAGGTGCCGACGGGCATGACCGACTTCAATTGGTATTTGGGAACACAGGGCTTTACCCTTGTGGAAACGCAGATCAAATATTCCGGGACAATCTCGGCTTTTGATTATAACGACCGTTTCGTTCGAAAACTGCTGCCGCGTATCACGTATAAGGTAGTGGAAGGCCTTGCCGACGTGGAGGAGATTGTCGGTAGGGTTACTCCCGGTATGTTCCGGACTGACCGGATTTCGCTGGACCCTTCTTTCGGACCGGACAAAGGCTGTCAGCGGTACCGCAACTATTTGATGAACAGTTTCCGTTCGGGTCAGAATGAAATCATCGGGATTTATTTCGACGGCGAGTTGGCAGGTTTTGAAATGTATGAGTTGAAAGGAGAGACCTGTTGGGGGAAGTTGGGAGGAATCTACCCCGACAGTAAGGTTCCGGGGCTGGGCTTTCTGGTTGCCTGTGCCCCCCTGCTGTTTACATCTGAGAGGTATGGGGCGCGCCGTTTCGTTGCAGATGTCTCGTCCAACAATATGCCGGTGGTCGGTTTGTATGAATACCTGCACTTCCGCATGGAAGGCATGACTTATGTGTTTGCAAAACATTTTTGATCGATATGGAAGAAAAAGTATTGAGGAATCTGGACATTATGGCCATCCAACGGTATCAGCAGAACCGCTATCCGTGCCTTTTCGTGGATTTCATCGACGAGGTGGTTGTCGGCCGGTCGGCCCGCGGCCATAAGTGCCTTTCCTATAACGAATGGTATTTTCCCTGCCATTTTCCGGACGAGCCCAACGTGCCGGGGTTTATCCAGTCAGAGATGCTGGTGCAGGTGTTTCTGATGACTTTCCTGACCCTTCCGGGAAATGAAGGGAAGAAGACGGCGGCATTGAATTATAACGTAAGATTCAAAAAGAAACTTGTACCGGGAATGCGGGTTGACATCGAGGCGGAATTAAAATCTTATCGCAGAGGGATCGCTATTGGCTCCGCAGTCGGTTATGTAGATGGGGAAACCGCGGTTTCCGCCGATTTCATGATTGGGATCCCGGATGTGTTGAATACTTTCAAACCCAAAGTGGATAAATAATGGTCCGTCTTGCAGATTACGTCATACAGCGTATCGTCGATGAGGGCGTGAAACATATCTTTCTCGTTACGGGACGAGGGATCCTGTATCTGACGGATGCGGTGGCCAGGAATGAGGAGATACACCCGGTTTCCGTTCATCACGAGCAGGCGGCGGCCTATGCGGCTGTAGCCTATTCGCAGTATAATAATACGTTGGGTGCTGCTTTGGTGTCGACGGGATGTGCCTCGACCAACGCTTTGACAGGTGTGCTGAATGCCTGGCAGGACGGGGTCCCGGTACTATTCATCTCCGGCCAGAATAAACTGCATGAAACGGTGGCTTATACGGGCAAGCATATCCGCACATGGGGTTCACAGGAAACGGACGTGATCCCTATTGTCAGACCTGTTACCAAGTATGCCAACATGATTCTGGATGCCGGAAAGATCGGAGAAGAGATGGATAAGGTCATTTATTATGCTACCCATGGCGTAAAAGGACCTGTGTGGCTGGATATCCCGGTAGATGTACAGAATGCCCGTGTTGAGCCGGAACAACTGTCCCGTTGGAAAGGTGATGAGAACGGAAAGAAAGCCAGTGACGGGGATATCCGTTTCGTCGTGGATGCTTTGAAAGATGCCCAAAGGCCCGTGTTCCTGATAGGAAGCGGCATCCGTTCCGCTTGTGCTATTGAACCGTTCAGATTATTGGTTGAAAAGACAAGAATCCCAGTTTGTTTTTCGGCCTCAGCAGTAGATTGTTACGGCATTGACCACGAGCTTTCGATGGGTACCGTGGGAACTGTCGGAGGGACTCGCTCCGGTAACTTTGCCGTGCAGAATTCCGATTTGGTAATATCCGTCGGATGCAGGCTGTCCCCCATGTTGACGGGTTCCCAGTATGAGCGATTTGCGAGGGCTGCCCGGCTTATCGTGGTCGATATTGATGAGAATGAGCATTCCAAAGGGACGGTCCGGATTGATAAACTGATCTTGTCAGATGCCCGGTTTTTTGTGGAGGCCATGCTGAAGGAGAACCTTGGAGAGACGACTAAAGAATGGCAGGAGAGGTGTAAGCACTGGAAACAGATTTTCCCCAAATGCGAAGAAGTTTTCAAGAGCAAGGAAAGGGTTGATCTGTATGATTTTGCAGATCGGCTGACCCGTCACTTGAGAGAGGACGCCGTGGTATTGACGGATGCAGGCCTGGAAGAAGTGATCGTTCCTTCGGTCGTCGGATTCCGGGATGGACAGCGCTGCCTCCATCCCGCTTCCCAGGGCTGTATGGGCGTAGCATTGCCTGCGGCTATGGGCGCATGGTACGCCTGCGGCCATGATGTGCTTGCCATCATTGGGGACGGCTCGATGATGATGAACCTGCAGGAACTTCAGACCATCCACGCCAACAGGATGGGGGTTAAAATTGTCATCATCAACAATAATGTTTATTCCGTCATCCGGACCCGGCAGGTGGAACTTTTCCGTAGCCGAACCGTCGGGACAGATCCAGGTAACGGCGTGACTACGCCTGATTTCGAGGATGTCGCACGTTGTTTCAGGATACCGTACATGAAAGTAGCAGGCATTGCAGAACTGGATGAAAAACTGGATATGCTCATGCGGGAAGACGGGCCCATGATCTGTGAGGTGCTGGCAGTGGAGGACCAGGGCTATATCCGTAACGGGGCGGCTTTTAATGCCAGGCGCAGGTTCGTGCTGCGACCGATTGAAGACCAGTTCCCGTTTATGGACAGGGATCTTTTGAAACGGGAGATGGTTATTGAACCGATAGATGAATGATATGGATATGGTAAAACTCAGAACAGGAAGGGTCCTTGCGGACTACAATGATCCGTATATTGTTGCAGAAGTCAATTCCAGCCACAATGGCAGTGTGGAAGTTGCACGCCAGATGATCGATGCGGCCGTTGCCGCAGGCTGCGATTGTGTCAAGTTTCAATCCTGGTCAGCGGAGTCGCTTTATGCAAGTTCCTATTATAAGGACAATCCCATCTCGAAAAGGTTTTTTACCAAGTTCTCTCTCAGTCCTGGTGACCTGAAAGGGCTTGCGGCGTATTGCCGCGAAAAGGGTGTCGACTACTGCTCGACACCTTATTCCCGGGAGGAGGTCGATTTTCTTTTGGATGAGTGCGGGGCGCCGTATGTGAAAATCGCATCGATGGATTCCAATAACCTGGCTTTCCTGCGGTATATCTCCCGCAAAGGCGCTCCAATCGTCCTGTCTACGGGAATGAGTACGCTGGAAGAGGTCAGGCGGGCCGTCGAGACAATTGTCGATGCTGGAAACCAACAGCTTTGCCTGCTACATTGCATATCTGTCTATCCGGCTGATTTTGAATCGATCAGACTCAATAATATCCTGGGGTTGCGTGAGGCTTTCCCTGGCATTCCCATTGGTTTCTCGGATCACTCCCTTGGCATAGAAATGGCGGTTGCCGCAACGGCGCTCGGTGCTGCGCTGATTGAAAAGCACCTGACGCTCGATCGGTCCAAGATAGGAATGGACAATCAAATGGCCACAGAGCCGGATGAGATGAAACAACTGGTAACCAGTTGCCACAATACGCACATGGCGTTGGGAGGCAGGGAACGTATAGTCAGTGAATCGGAGCGGGAGCAGATGAAGAAAATGCGTCGCAGCATCATTGCCGCGCGGGATCTTCCTTCGGGGACTGTTTTGACTGAAAACGACTTGGACGCCAAGCGGCCGGGTGTCGGTATTCCTGCCGACCAACTGGATAATCTGCTTGGGAAGACCCTGAAACAGGCTGTGCGGGCGGATTCGCTGTTGCGGCCAGAAGATATCGAATAATGAATCAATACAATCAAGCATATAATCATCATGAACAATTCAGAAAAGTTGACGAAAGTTTTTGCCGATACATTCGGAATCAGCGAAGCCGAAACCAAAGGACTTCAATATCAGGGAATCGAGCAGTGGGACTCTGTAGGACACATGACGCTGGTCGCCGCCATTGAAGATGAATTTGATATCCAGTTGGATACGGACGACATCATTGATATGAGTTCGTTTGAAAAAGCGCAGCAGATTCTCTCGAAATACCACATAGCGTTCTGATCCGGCTGAGCAGTCTTCTATGTTTGGTCTGGAACGATACGGGGACAAAACGGCCGTTATTACCGATCGGGGTGAACGACTGACCTACGCTGAATTGGCTGCGCAGGCGAAGTGCTTTGCAGCTGCCGTAGCAGGCGACAGCTTGGTGATGTGCCTGTGCGAGAATCGTCTGGGCTCGGTGGTCGGGTATGTCGGGTGTTTGGACGGTCATATTCCCATCGTGTTGCTTGATGGAGGCGGGGATGCATCGGGCATCAGGGGCCTTGTGGCGATCTACCAGCCCGAGTACCTCTGGCTGCTGGAAGACCGGGTGAAGGACTATGAAGGCGAGCAGGTGTATTCGTATGGGCATTTCGTGCTGTTGCGGATGCGATATGAGGTTGAGATCGAAAAGCCCGCTATCTATCCCGATTTGGCGCTCTGTCTGACGACATCTGGCAGTACGGGCTCTCCGAAGTTGGTCCGCCTATCAGAAAAAAACATTCTGTCGAATGCCGAATCCATTGCCGAATATCTGGAAATCGACGAAAAAGAACGACCCGTAACCACGCTTCCGTCCTATTATAGTTATGGTGTGTCGGTCATCAACAGTCACCTCATCAAAGGGGCGACCCTTCTGCTTTGCGAGGGAACGGTCGTTCAGCGCGAGTTCTGGCGTTTCATGAAAGAGCAGCAAGCGACGAGCATGGCGGGTGTTCCGTACACATATGAGATGCTGAGGAGGCTTCGCTTCTTCCGGATGGACCTTCCGTATTTGAAGACGATGACCCAAGCGGGGGGTAAACTGAACGAGGATATCGTCCTGGAGTATCTTCAATGGGCGGAAAGCAGTGGGAAGCGCTTTTTCGTGATGTATGGCCAGACCGAGGCCACGGCGAGGATGAGTTACCTGCCGCTTGACCACGCATTGGAGAAATACGCCAGCATCGGCATTGCCATTCCTGGAGGGAAGTTTTCACTGGTTGATGTAAACGGCTTGCCTGTCGATGAAGCCGGTGTGGAAGGAGAACTGGTATATGAAGGGCCCAATGTATCGCTGGGTTATGCGGAATGCCGTGCGGACCTGGCACGCGGCGACGATAACAAGGGTGTCTTGTACACGGGCGATGTGGCCCGGCGCGATGCCGATGGCTATTATTACATTACCGGCCGTCTCAAGCGTTTCGTCAAAGTCTGGGGAAACCGTTGTAATCTGGACGCCGTGGAACAGCTGGCCAAATCTGTCACAACGCAGTGTGCTTGTGCGGGCGTAGATGACAAAATCACTATTTTTGTGACGGAAAGCGGATTGGAAGAAGCGATCGTCCGGCGCCTTTCTACCAGGATGGGCCTGCACGCGTCGGCTTTTTCGGTGCGGAAGATTCCTGAGATTCCCAAGAAGGACACGGGGAAGACCGATTATCCGGCTTTGCAGGAATTAATAACGAAATCGTAGCCATGACACTGGAAGCGTTGTTGAAATTAGATCCCTATTCCTTGGGCAAGGAAGAAAAGCACAAGGTATTGGATGAGTATCTGGTGAATCTGACCCGGTACCATTACGAGCATTGTGCAACGTACCGCAGGATGTTGGATGGGACCGGTTTTGATATCGGGCAGGTGCGGCATTATGAGGACTTGCCTTATTTGCCGGTGAGTTTGTTCAAGGACCTGACCTTGCGCAGTGTGGCGGAAGAGGAAGTAATCAAGACCCTGACCTCTTCAGGAACTACTGGGCAGAAGGTTTCCAAGATTTATCTGGACCGTGAGACCTCTGCCGGCCAGACTCGGACACTGACCAGGACCGTGGCCTCGCTTTTGGGGAACAAACGCGTCCCGATGATTATCCTGGATTCCGGTAATGTGTTGAAAGACAGAAATATGTTCTCTGCCCGCGGGGCGGGTATCCTGGGCTTCTCCATGTTCGGCAGCAAACGTATGTATGCGTTGGACGAGAATATGGAACTGGACGTTGAGGGCCTGAAGGCTTTTCTGGATGAGCATAGGGATGAAACGATTTTCCTCTTTGGCTTCACCTTCATGATCTGGCAGCATTTCTACAAAAAACTGCGGGAATGCGGCTATAGGCCCGACCTGTCAAGGGGCATTCTCATTCATGGCGGTGGCTGGAAGAAACTTGTCGCAGAATCTGTCTCTACGGTTCAGTTCAAACAGTGCTTGAACGATGTCTGCGGAATCAAGGCGGAGAACGTTCACGACTACTATGGCATGGTGGAGCAGACTGGTACAATTTATATCGAGTGCGAATGCGGTCATCTGCACGCGTCCAACTTCTCTGATATCATCGTCCGCAATCCAAAGGATTTCAGTGTTGCCGGGAAAGGAGAACCAGGCATCATTGAGGTGGTTTCGGTGCTGCCCAAAAGTTATCCCGGTCATGTTCTCTTGACGGAAGATGAAGGCGTGGTGCTCGGTGAAGATGATTGCCCGTGCGGGCGAAAGGGCAAGTATTTCCAGATTCATGGACGTATCAAGAACGCTGAGATCCGTGGATGTTCGGACACTTACGCTTCCAAGTTCGGTAAACTGAGCGGACTGGAATATGTAATCGGAGATGACAAAACTGTCGAGCGTATGCCTTCGGTTCCTGCGTTGCCTCCGTTTTCAGAACCCGTTATCAGTTTCTTCAACGACTTGTCCAAGTTGGTGATGAGGCAGGGCAGGGCCTATAGCGATGTGATGACCTTTGGTTTCTGGTGCCGGAAAGCCGCTTTGCTGAAAGAGAAAGAAAAGTACCCTGATTTGGAACACCGTCTGGGCCGGGGTATTGTGTTCCACAGCACACCGAGCAATGTTCCCGTGAATTGTGCCTTCAGTTTTGCCGCTGGCTTGCTGGCCGGTAATGCCAACATCGTCCGTCTGCCGGCCAAGGACTTTCCACAGGTGCAGATTATCAGTGATTGCATCAGCGAGTTGCTGGAAACATCCCATAAGGAGATGGCTCCGTATATCTGTTTTGTGAAGTATCCTCCAATCCAGGAGATTACGGACTTGTTCTCAAGTATATGTCAGAGTCGTGTGGTCTGGGGCGGTGATGCAACCATTGCGGAAATTCGCCAGTCTCCCCTGCAATCCCGGTCCAACGAGGTGAATTTCGCTGACCGCTATTCCATTTCGGTGCTGAATGCGGATGCATTCCTGGCCGCAGATGATCAGGACAGGATTGTCCAGAACTTCTATAACGATACCTATTTCTCCGACCAGAATGCCTGTACTGCTCCGCGCATCATCGTGTGGGTAGGCAAGCAGAAAGCAGAAGGCAAGGAACTTTTCTGGAAGAAGGTGCTGGCCTATGTCAGGGAGCATTACAGCATCGCCCCGGTGCAGACCATCGGTAAGATTCATGCACTTTACAAGGCGGCTGCGAATCTGAAGTTGGGCCATGTGACCGTGGAACAACCTTTCCTGACCCGAATCCAGATGGATTCTCTGGACCCGGCCATGATGGACTATCGTTTCAACAGCGGTTTCTTCTTTGAGTATGATGCCAAGTCCCTTACCGACCTGCTGCCTGTTGCCACCGTCAAGTGCCAGACGGTTACTTATTACGGGCTGAATCGAGAAGAGATCCTGAAGTTTGTGAACGAAGACCACCCGCAAGGCGTCGACCGTTTCGTCCCGCTGGGGAAATCGATGGACTTCAGCCTGGTTTGGGATGGTTATGACCTGATTTCAACACTCTCCCGCATCGTGCAGGTGTTGTAACTTCGTAACAGTAATAGTGATCAAGATGAAGATACCTTTCAATAAACCTTTTTTGACCGGCAAAGAACTTGCGTATATCGGTGCAGCGGTGGCTTCCGGGAAGATTTCCGGGAACGGGGAGTTTTCCCGGCGGTGTCAGCGATTCTTCGAAGAGAAATATGGCTTCCTGAAGTGCCTGCTTACGACCAGTTGTACGGACGCCCTGGAGATGTGCGCAATCCTGAGTGGAGTCGGCCCGGGTGATGAGGTAATCGTTCCAAGTTACACGTTTGTGTCGTCGGCGCTTGCTTTTGTAAGGCAGGGCGCGAAGATCGTGTTTGCCGACAGTTTCGCAGACAATCCGAATCTGGATCCCGACCAGGTGGAAGCCCTGATCACACCCTATACGCGGGTGATCGTGCCGGTTCACTACGCCGGCGTTGCGTGCGACATGGACCGGATTATGGATATCGCCCGGCGTCATGGCCTGCTTGTCGTGGAAGATGCCGCGCAGGCAGTCGATTCGTATTATAAAGGTAGGCCGCTCGGAGGCATCGGCCATCTGGCAGCTTTCTCGTTCCATGAGACTAAAAACGTGATTTCCGGAGAAGGCGGTCTGCTGGTAGTTAATGACGATCGTTTTGTCCGCCGTGCCGAAATCATCTGGGAGAAGGGGACCAACCGGGCGGAGTTCTTCCGTGGGGAAGTCAACAAGTATGGTTGGGTGGACACGGGTTCCTCCTTCTTGCCTTCTGAGATCAACGCCGCTTTTCTATGGGCGCAGCTGGAGTGCCTGGAGCAGATTCAGCACAAGCGTAAATCACTGTGGCAGACCTATTATAAAGCGCTTAAACCCCTTGCTGACAAGGGATGTTTCACTCTTCCTGTCATTCCGGACTATGCGACGAACAATGCGCATATGTTTTATTTGACGTGCCGCAGCCTGGAGGAAAGGACTGCGCTGATAAACCGACTGCGGGAAGCAGACATCCTTGCAGTATTCCATTACCTGAGTCTGCATGCCAGCCCCTATTACGCGCAGCGCCATGATGGACGCGCATTGCCGAACTGCGACTGTTTCGCTGACCGTTTGGTCCGTCTGCCGATGTACTACGAACTGCAGGAATCTGAGGTAGGGCAGATCTGTTCCATCATCACGGAGTTCTATCAATAAAATGAGCCGGCGTATCCTCTTCATTTCATCAGCAGACCCGATTCATGGGCCGGGAAGGCTCATGCTGGATACGTATGAAGCGATGAAACGGGGTGGGTACGAAGTCGATTTCTATACGCTATATACGGTGCAGGGGCGTCCGGATATTCATGCCTTTTGCGGCGATAGACCGGGCTTGACTACACGGATTCGGAATTATCTGTTCACGCGGATACAGAAGCCGGCTTATTATTTCTTTTATGGAAGGGAAGAGCGGCCGCCTATCCCGACGGGTCATATCCTCAAGCAGTTGAAGGGTCCCTACGACTTGATTTATATCGGTTTCTGGCAGGGCTTACTCAGTTTTGAGACAGTCGCCCGGCTTTATGACAAATATCAAGTGCCTGTTGTTTTGGCTACGGTCGATATGTCGGTAATGACCGGAGGATGCCATTATCCTCATTCATGTACCCGTTACCAACAGGAATGCGGGCGTTGCCCGGGACTTAAGCACCCTGTTCTCGATACGTTTACCCGGCATAATATTCATTACCGGGAGCGCTTTTATGCCCATGTCAACCCCATTGTCCTGACCAATTCGTTCGTGGCCCGTATTTTCATGGAAAGCAGATTGCTACGGGACAGGAGGATTGTCAAGGTATTTCCGGTCATTGACGAACACTTCTTTTGTCCCAAGGATAGGATATCGCTCAGAGCGAGGTTCCGTATTCCTGTGGAAAAGGATTTCATCATGTTGGCAGGCGCGCAGAACTTCCGGGATGACCGCAAAGGGGGACGTTACCTGGTTGCCGCCCTCAATGATTTCTATGGGAGTTTGTGCGAGGAAGAAAGAAAACGAGTCTTGCTTTTGTGCGTGGGCAATATGGAACGCGAGATGGAGCAGGCTCTTCGGGTTGACTGCCGAAGTATGGGATATGTCGCACTGGATGTCTTGGCAGATCTATACGCGCTGTCCAACGTCTTTCTGAGTCCCTCAGTGGAAGACGGTGGACCTTTGATGGTCAATCAGGCGCTTTCCTGTGGTACCCCCGTAGTAAGTTTCAAAATCGGAACGGCATTGGATGTCGTGGATGGGAAAGGGACGGGCTATTGCGCCATGTTACGGGATTCCGGAGATTTTGCGGCAGGTATCCGTCAGCACTTTTTGATGACGCCGGCCCAACAAGAAACTGTTTCAGAACGATGCCGGGCCATGGCGCTTGAAACCACCTCTTTTGGCGCATGCATGCGTTCGCTGGACAATATTTTGAAGGGAGGAGACTGAGGATGGAAATTAAACAGATTTATTCTCGTAGGAACAGTGCTGGGCAAAACTATGCCCAGCCTATCATCTATGAATGGGAGGATGAACTGTCCCGGGTGATGGGCATTCCTGTCGTCCGATATCCTTCTTTTCATCGCTTCTTCAATCATCTCAACATCCATACACCGATTACGGGGCCTTTTCAGGAAACCTTTCGGTTTGTTACCAATGGGAAGGATTATGACGAACCGATGAACAACAAGCATATTATTCCCTGCATCATTGATTTTTTCGAACGGGACGATCAACTCCCTTCGTTCTATCAAAAGCACGCAAGGAATCAAATCGTCTTGGTTTCCAGTCCGTTTGATTATCAATACCTGAAAGCTAAGGAGTGTCCGTTAAAGCTAGGCCTGTTCCCATATTCTCTTTCTGACCGATATGCCATTACAGAGAAAAAAGAGAAAAAATACGATATCGTGCTTACCGGAAGACAGGATCCCCTGCTGTATTCTTTCTTCAAGGAGTATGTGAGGACACACCCGGAAGTCAGTTATGTGAAACGGGGGAGGGATTTGGATAACGACGCAACGAAAACGAAAGCGTACTATATAAACGGAAAAGACTGTATCGGAACGATCGAGACGAGGGAGGCGTTCATGGCGCTGCAGGCTCAGGGAAGAGTCACATTATACGGGGTTCAGGGGTATGAGGAAGGTGCTGCAAAAGGATTCTATCATATGACGCCTCATTTTCTGGAAATCATAGCCTGTGGCTGCCATGTCGTTGCTCGTTATCCGTCAGGAAAAGACGGAGTTGACGCCCGGTTTTATGAGTTTGACCGTTTTTCCCCGTCTGTGGAGACGTATGAAGCGTTTGAAGCGGCAATCGATCATGCATTGAACACCGAAGTCGATCTGGACGGGTATGCTTCTTATTTGAAATCACACTATACGTCATTCCGCGTCAGGGAACTGCAGCGGTTGCTTGACACTTTGTAAGTCTGGGCATTATGAAAAAATATATTGTAATCGGCGCCGGCATGTCGGGTTTGGCCACGGCCAATCTCCTGCAAGAAAGGGGAAATGAGGTTGTGGTTTATGAACGTGAAGACCGTCCGGGCGGCATGATCAAGTGCGATATCGTAGAAGGAAGCCTTTTCCATCGTACTGGAGGGCATATTTTCAATACGAAACGGCAAGACGTGATGGATTGGTTCTGGAAGCATTTTGACCGGGAGAAAGAGTTTACCAAGGCCCTGCGCAATTCCGCCGTCTTCTTCGGTGAGAATCTGACGGTCCCTTATCCGGTAGAGAACCATGTCTATTGTTTTGACGATGAAACACAACGGTCTTTTGTGCGGGATTTGCTTCAGATCGTGGCTGAAAAGAAGGAACCCCGCAATTTTGAAGAATTCCTGAAGAGTCGTTTTGGCGAGACATTGTACCGGCTGTATTTCCAACCTTATAATTATAAGGTCTGGAGAAGGGACCTGACAAAAATACCCTTGTCCTGGCTGGAAGGGAAATTGCCTATGCCGACCGTCGAGGAGATGATTTATAATAACATGAATCGTGTTGAAGAACGGCAGTTCGTTCACGCTTCCTTTTATTATCCCAAGAAAGGCGGCTCCCAATTCCTGGCGGACAGGCTGGCGAAACATCTTACCGTGAAATACGATACTGCTGTGCACAGGATCGAAAGATCCGGTGACAGGTTGTCCGTCAATGGCGAAGCATGTGACCGGGTCGTTTTTTGCGGGAATGTCAAGATGCTTCCCGGGCTGCTCCGGATGGATTCTTTTGTCAAGGATATCGAAGCATTGGAAGCCCATGGCACCACTTCCGTCTTTTGTGAGATTGGAAAGAATCCCTTCAGCTGGGTCTATCTGCCAGAACGTGTGCATGATGCCCATCGCATCATATGTACCGGCAATTTTGCGGAAAGCAATAATGTGCCGGGTAAAATGACGGCGACCGTGGAGTTCACAGACTATATTTCCCGGGAGGATATCGGGGCGCAACTGGGGAGGATCGCTTTCCATCCCGAATACCTGGCCCACCATTATGAAGAGTATACATATCCGATCCAGGACAAAGATACCCGGAGTCTGATCGCTGCGCTGAAATCGAGACTGGCGGAAGGAGGGATTTATCTGGTCGGCCGGTTTGCGGAGTGGGAGTATTGCAATATGGACATTGCGATTGGATCGGCCATGGATTTGGTGAATGAAATAGAATAATCCGAGCTATGAAAAGAGTAGACAAGCTGTTTTTTACTGTCCGTTGGCGGCTCTACAATGCATGGATTCGACGGCGTTTCGCGGCCTTTGGCCGGGGAACGCGTATTTATCCGTCCCCGGATCTGCTGGTCGGGGAAGAATATGTCTCGCTGGGAAAAGACGTGACGATCGGGAAACATGTCCAGCTCACAGCCTGGGATCATTTTCTGGGCCAGCATTTCACGCCGGAGATTGTCATCGGCGACGGATGCGCCATCGGTGACGGTGCGCATATCACGGCAGTAAACCGTATCGAGTTGGGGAAGAATGTGCTGACGGGAAAATATGTCCTGATCAGCGACAATTCCCACGGCGCGACGGATTCGGCCGAACTGGAAATGGCGCCGAACCAGCGCCGCTTGACCTCAAAGGGGCCTGTTGTCATCGAAGACAATGTATGGATTGGCGAGAAGGCATCCATCCTTTCGGGTGTACATATCGGCAAGGGGGCCATTATCGGTGCCGGTGCCGTCGTGACGAAAGATGTTCCGGCCGGCCACATGGCCCTGGGTGTTCCTGCACGAATCCTAAGTATGGTGAAGCACGATGAAAAAGAATAGAATCATAGCCTTTTATCTTCCGCAGTTCCATCCGATTCCGGAAAATGATGCGTGGTGGGGACCCGGATTTACGGAGTGGACGAATGTCGCTGCGGCCAAGCCGCTGTTCCATGGTCACGTCCAGCCGCGCATTCCGGCTGACCTGGGCTTCTATGACCTGCGGCTGCCTGAAACGCGCGAGGCGCAGGCCGCGCTGGCGCGGGATGCCGGGATTGAAGGGTTCTGTTATTACCATTACTGGTTCGGCGGAGGCCGGCAGCTGCTGGAACGCCCCTTCAATGAAGTGGTGGCGACCGGGAAACCCGATTTTCCGTTCTGCCTTTGCTGGGCCAACCATACATGGGCCTCGTCAACCTGGACCAATACCAAGTCCCGTAAGGCAGGTTCACAGATCCTGATGGAGCAGCGCTATCTGGGACGGGAAGACAATGCGATGCATTTCCGTACGTTGTTGCCTGCTTTCCGTGATTCCCGCTATATCCGGGTGGACGGAAAACTCCTTTTCGCCGTTTTCGATCCCTTCAAGTTCGTGAATGCGCCCGCTTTCATGGCGCAATGGCGGGAATTGGCCAGCGAATACGGACTGCCAGGCTTCCATTTCGTAGCAGTAGTGCGTACGGCCAATCCGACCTCCTATGCCAAGACCCGGATGGAAGGGAATGTAGATCCTGAGGCTGTGGCTGAGAAACGGGTCAAGGATATCCTTGCGCAAGGGTACGATGCGGTCGCTACCGACAATCACCAATATGCGCAGATCCGTTCTCGCGGATTGTGGCAGAATGCTTTCCACGACCTGTTCGCCCAGTACTTGGGTATCCGCCGGCCGTTCCGTTTCAGGCAGGCGGAAATCAACGAGCATCTGCTGCTTGACCTGGAGCGTCGTGTCAATGTCTATCCTACCTTGATCCCGAATTGGGACCGGACTCCCCGGACACGGGAAGACTCCATTTATGTCGACAGTACGCCGGAAGTGTTTGGAAAGTTGGCCGCCCGGGCGCTCGACCTGGTAAAAGACAAACCCGAGGAGCGCCGGATCATCTTTCTCAAGTCCTGGAACGAGTGGGGTGAAGGCAATTATATGGAGCCCGACCGGCAATATGGCCGGGGCTACATTGAAGCGTTGCGTCGCGCTATCGACGAAGCTTCCGAATAAGACGTTGGATCGCCTCCCATAATCCCATCGGACTGATGCGCCAAAGGATTTCCTTTACGCGTGCGCGATCTTCAAATGTGGTGCGGGCCATAGAACGGCCTGTGCGGCGGGCGCGTTCGAGCGGCCGGTCGATGATGCTGCACAGGAAGGCAGCCAGATTCTCTTCCATCCGGTCGATGTCGCGTTCGGGGCCGGTCAGGGCTGGGGTGCGCATCATCTTCAGATAGAGTTCGTCGTTGGTGTCGATGCGCCGGACGGCGTCGATGACTTCGCTCCAGGAGCGGAAGTCGTGGCAGTTGACGAACGACTGGGTGTTGAACTCACGCCCGATGAACGGATTGCCCCAGTAGATAGGGATAGTCTGGGCGGCGAAGGCCTGCATCAGCACGTCGGAGGTGTAACCGGGATAGCTGCATTCCTCGAATGCGATGGCGAACTTACGGGTGGACAGGAAGGGGATCCGTTCGCTGACCACCCCTTCGAAATTATTGTGGAGCGCGCCGCCCGCGTCGACGGGGCGATACTGCGAAAGCCGTTCAAAAAAGAGGTTCCGTTCTGGCGTCTCGTCAACCAAATCGTAGTGGAAGCCGCAGAAACTCTCCTTGCTCCGGATGTTGTCGGAGGTAAAATAGGTCTTGTCGTTCATCTGCGCAAACGTTTCCCGGTCGAGATAGTAGGCGGGGAAGCGGAAGTAGCGGTCGCCCAGGATCAGGTAGTCGCTGCCGATGGCATAGTCGCAGAAATTGAAGTCGGGCGAGACGTTTTGCCGGGTGTAGAAAATCCGGATGCAGTCGTAGCGGGTATGGCGTTCCCCGTAGTTGGAATAGAACAGGTATTCGGGCTCCTTGCTGAGCTCGACCTGGTAGTTTTGCAGCAGGATGCGGTAGAGCAGGCTCTTTTCGGGGACGAAGTCCGGCTCGAAATCCACGAAGGCGACTTTGATCGGTTTTCCCATATCAGTGTTTGAACAGATTGTTGGTCAGATAGTCTTTGGCAGCCATCATCCAGCCTTTTTTCAAGACCAGCAGCCGGACGGTGCCGCGGTAGCGCGGGTACAGCCCTTTGTCGCGGGCGAAGGCCTCCATGGCGCGGAGGCTGGCGAGCCGCTGCTGCCAGCGCCCGGGATCGGGCTTGCGGCTGATGGAAGCGGGGTCGATGCGGTAGTGGTAGCGGGCCTCATGGGCCGGGGCAATACGCCGGGCGGCGAGGAGGGCGCAGATGAGGAAGCAACTGTCTTCGGCGCTACGGGTACCGGGGAAACGGACGCCTCCTTCAAGGAGCAGGCTTCTCTGGTACAGATAGGTCGTGAAGTAGGCTTTGAAGCGGCGTAGGTAACGCTTTTTGGCGGCACCTTCAAAGGGACCGGCTTCCACGGGGGGATTATGGCGGACGGTGACGGTACCGTCGGGCTCGTCGAAAACGATGCTGCCGACGGCCAGGTCGGCGTTCGCGCTGCGGGCGGCTTCCCAGAGGCGCTGGCAGAAACCCGGTTCGAGGGTGTCATCGCTGTCGAGGAAAGCCAGGTATTTGCCCGCGGCCGCTTCGATGCCACAGTTTCGGGCGGCTCCCGGGCCGGTATTGGCCTCGGTGGCTGTGAAGCGGAATTGTTTGGGCCCGGCATATTCCGCCACTTTCCGCCGGGCTCTGTCCATGCTGTCGTCCGTCCCGTGGTCATCGACCAGAATGATTTCAAGGTCATCGAGCGTCTGGGCAAGTACCGAGTCCAGACAGGCTTCGATGTGTGCGCCGGCGTTGTAAACGGGGATGATCAGGGACACGTTCGGCATGGTCAACGGATTTTTCTGCGGGCGAGCCGGCGTTTCAATTTATAGGGCCAGCGGCTGATGCGTTGCGGAACTTTGATAAGCCAGCGCAGGACTTTGTTACCGGCGAAAGCAAGGCGGTCGGCCGGGCCGAATACGGGGAGTGGTTTGCCGCGCAGGGCATAGGCTTCCTGGATGACGGCGTCGATGCGCTGTTTCTGCGTGCCCTGGGAGGGTTCGATCCGGCGGACGATCCAGGCAGGCATGGAGTAGAAGCGCGAGAACCAGGTGTGGAGGCAGAGGGGCCGTTGCTGCGGGTCGAGGGCAACGGTAGTAATGCCGTCGGGGTGGCGGCGGGCCGGCAGGTACAAGGTCGGGAACGTGGCGGCCAGCCAGTGGAAGAAAGGGTAGTAGGGTTCTGCGTCGTCGAGCCTTTTCTTTAGGTCGTTCCGGTTGAAACGGGTGCGGATCAGCGCCAGATTGAAGACGTTGAAAAAAGGATTGGTCACAATCGGATCGCGTCCGGTGGTCGCTTCATCCCCGTCGGAACAGCCGATGTTGGCATAGCCTCCCACAAGCAGGGTGTCCACCAGGGTAAGTACGGCCCCGGGATTGACGATGAACGCGTCTTCATCGATATTGATGGCCACGTCGCAATCGCAGTCGCGCAGCATGGTTAAGAAATAGCCGTCCGCTGTCTGATCGGTCAGCCGTACGCAGGGGATGGGGTTTCCTTCCGCATCTTTCCAGTCGCAGAAAAGACCTTTCGCGAGACGGTACAGCCGCAGGTCGAAGGAACGGGTGAATATCTTAATGCGGGGCTGCGGCATCCTTGCGGGTCTTGGAACAACGGTAGATACCCCATCCGGCGATTGCCACAATCAGCAGGTACATCAGGATCGTGCAGACCGTCGCGATGGCGTCGCCCTTGCGGACGCTGTCAGGGTCGAAGAGGAAGGTGATATGATGGCTGCCTGCCGGCACGTCGAGGGCGCGGAGCAGGTAGTTGACCCGATAGTGGTCAGCCGGTGTGCCGTCGATCGAGGCTTTCCAACCATAGGGATAGTAAATCTCTGAGAAGACGACAGTGCCCGGCGTCGCGCTGGTGGTCTCATAGTCCAGTTGCTTGGGTGTCCAGGCTGTAAGGGTAACGGATGCATCGGGTGCGATGCCCGGTTCCAGCGAGGCGACCGATCCGGCGAAACTGCGGTCCAGGACAGCCGTCTTTGTCAGGTCGATCCGGTTCAGTGCGTCGATTTCAGCGCGCGCATCGTCTGCGACTTCCAGCTTTTCCACGAACCAGGCGTGGCCCAGGGCATACGGGTTTTGCTGGATGACAGGCTGACCCTCTTCCTCGACAATGATGTATTTTGCATTGAGCATCCCGATTACGGGCATATGACCCTTGGAGAGATGCTCGTCGATCAGATCCTGGTATCGACGGAGTTTGGCGGCATGGTAACCGCCGATCGACTTCAGGTAGTAGGAGGTCCGTGCTTCGTTGAAAGTATTGGTCGTCAGGTTCATGACCCGGAAGTCCGGGTCGGGGTCCTGGAGCAGGGTTTGTTCGTAAGGCTGGATGGTGAAGGCTGACTGGGTGTTTTTGGGCGTCTGGAAGTTGTCGTCATTGAAATAGCGGCGGTCCACCGGCCAGAGATCGACCAGCACCAGGACGCCGAGCGCTGCGATCATCCAAGGCCTCTTGAGCTTCTTCTCGTTGAACAGGAACAGCACGGCAAAAGCGGCGGCAATGAAGGCGAAACTACGCCAGGCGTCGCCGATCAGGAGAGCAGCGCGGTCTTCCAGGATGGCTTGATAGATTGGCTCGGGCAACTGGGAACTGTAATATGCATCGTTCGGCCCGACAAAAGAGAAGATCGTCCGGCCCAGCAGGGCGATGAGCAGGCAGAGACCGGCCGTGATGCCGCCGGCAATGAGGAGATTCTTGCGGGCCTTCTCTTTCGGAATGGTGCCGTCCATCAGCGCCTTGACCGCGAGGAAGCCCAGCAACGGCATGGCGATTTCGGCCACGATCAGGATCGAAGAGACGGCCCGGAACTTATTGTAAAGCGGGAAATAGCGGAAGAAGAATTCCGTGAGTCCCATGAAATTGTGCCCCCAGGCGAGAAAAATGGAGAAGATCGTGGAAGCCAGCAGCGCCCATTTGTACGGGCCGGGGACCAGCAGGCAGCCCAGCAGGAAGAGGAAGCAAACAATGGCACCGACATAGACATTGCCTGCCGTGAATGGCTGTTCTCCCCAGTAGAGCGGCACGCTGGCACAGAATCCGCGGGCGGTAGAAGTGGGCATGCCCAGTTTGACAATCGCTTTCCAGGTATGGGAATTCTTGTCGAGCGGGTAGCCGGATGCACCGCCTTTGATGCCGGGAATCATCAGGGACAAGGTTTCGTCGATACCGTAGCTCCATTGGGTGGCGTATTCCAGGTCAAGGCCTTTGGAAGGCTGTTCGCCCGCTTCTTCCTGTACCAGGTCGGAATGTCCGCCGCGCATGGTTTCGCGGGCGTATTCCCGGTTGGCAAAGACATTGCCGGCCCCGGTTCCCAAGCCGATGGCCAGCGATGCGGCGAAGATCACGATGCCCAGGCCCAGATCCTTCCACCGCTTTTCGCGGATGTGGATCCAGAGTTCCGCCAGGAAGAAGAGGCCGATCATCAGGAAAAGATAGTAGGCCATCTGCGGGTGGATGCTGAACCCCACGGCGGTGAACAGCATCACGAAAATGGCGCCGAGCCCGTATTGCTTGCGGAATATCAGGTAGAAGCCGGCCGCTACCAGTGTGATGTAGGAGATGGCGATTGTCTTGCCTCCGTGTCCCGCCGCGATAATCACGAGGAAATACGAGGATAAAGCGATGGCGATGGCTCCCACGATGGAAAGCCATTTGTCCACCCGGAAACTCCGCATCAGGACATAGAAACAGATGAAGTAGAAGATCAGGATCCAGGCGGGATGGGCCGGGCCCCGATGCAGGAAGCCCTTGACGGGGGCCAGCAACCGGTCGGACCGGTATTCTCCGCCGCCGATCTGGTAGTTGGGCATGCCGCTGAACATGGCACTGTTCCACCAGGTATGGTCACCGGTTTCCTGATGATAGCGGACACTTTCCTGCACGGCAGAGCGGGCATTGACATCATCGCCCGAAAGCAACTCTTTTCCGTTCAGGACGGGTTTGCAATAGACAAAGGCCAGGATGAAAAAAACCAGGAGGGCGGCCAGGGCGGCACCGTATCGCTGCAGAAAGAGTTTCATGACATCGACAGCTTGATTTTGGTGAGCTGCTGCTTGGTGTCGAGCGTGAAGTCGCCGTCCATCATCCAGCTATAGTAGGAGGGTTCTTTCTTGAGGACCTCCACCACAGGCTTGCCTTTGTGCTTGCCGAAATTGAACACGGGTTCGTCTTTGTCGTTGAGGACGATACGTCCCGCAAAATCGACAAACCGGCTCTGGCAGGAGTACTTGGCCAGGTAGTCCACGTCATTTTTAAGCGGCTCTTCTTCATCGGCTCCATAGCGGTCGAGCTGGGCTTCGAGCACTTCGTAGGTTGCCATGGTATCGGCCTCGGCGGAGTGGGCGTTGTCGAGGTTCAGGCCGCAGTAGAACTTGTAGGCTGCCTTGAGGGTTCGCTGCTCCTTTTTGTGGAAAATGTTCTGCACGTCGATCAGCTTGCGCTTCCGGAAGTCGAATTCGACGTTGACGCCTTCATTCTTCGCCCGTGCGAATTCCTCGGCAAGCAGGGGAATGTCGAACTTCAAGGAGTTATAGCCGGCGATGTCGCATCCTTCCATGAGCCTGGCCAGCGATTTGGCAATCTGCCGGAAGGTCGGGCAATCTTTCACGTCCTCGTCGCTGATGCCGTGGATCGCCTGCGCTTCGGGCGGGATGGGAATGGTGGGATTGATGCGGCGGGTCTTGACCTCTACTTTGTTGGGCTCCCCGGGCGCGCCGGGAGAGACTTTGACGAGCGAAATCTCCACGATGCGGTCGGACGCAACGTTCAGTCCTGTACTCTCGATATCGAAAAACAGGAGCGGGTTCTTGAGCGCAAGCTGCATGGGAACCCGGTTAGGCGTTGATCATCACAGGCATCAGCAGGGCGCGGATCTCCTGGCCGGGACGGGCTTCGTCGGCCGAGACGATCAGCGCGGCGCGGGCCGGGTCGGCCAGTTCCATGCAGATGTTCTGGTAGGGGAGATTGCTGAGGATCTCGAGGAGGAACGGCGCCTTGAAACCGATTTCCATCTCCTGTCCGTCGTACTGGCAGGGCAGGGTTTCGTGGGCGGACATCGAGAAGCCGAGGTCCTGGGCGGAAATGAGCACCTCGCCGAGGGACAGCTTGAGGCGGATCTGGTTGGAAATCTGGTTCGAGCACACGGCGATACGCTTGACCACGCCCAGCAGGTCGGTGCGGCCGATCACGAGTTTGTTGTTGTTGTTCTTGGGAATCACGCTCCGATAGGCCGGGTAGTTGCCTTCGATGAGGCGGCACACCAGGATGTTGGTGCCGAAGCTGAAGTAGGCGTTCTTGTTGTCGTAGCGGATGGTGATATCCTCGTCGTGCTTGGCCAGGATGCTCTTGAGGATCGAGGCGGGTTTCTTATGCAGGATAAAATTGGACTTCTGCGAGAGTTTGGCGCCCAGGAAACTGTAGCAGATGAGTTTGTGGGCATCGGAGGCGACGAGCGTGGTGACCTCCGGATCGATGTCGAAGAAAATACCGTTCATGACGGGACGGAGTTCCTCTTCGGCGGTGGCGTAGATAGTATTGTTGATACCGTCGAGCAGGATGGCCGACGGGATGATGACACTCTCGGAAATTTCACCGATCACCGGCAGTTCGGGGAAGTCGGCCGCATCGAAGCAGGGAATCTTGGAGGCGCCGCTGGCCCATACGATATCCATGACGGAACTGCCCGCATCCACGCTGAAGGAAAGCGGCTGGTCGGGGAACTCCTTGAGGGAGTCGGTCAGAAGCTTGGCCGGCACGGCCGTAGAGCCTTCCTCGGTAACCTGGGCAATCGGGATGTCGGCGCGCAGGGTGGTCTCTCCGTCCGAGGCGGTGACGGTCAGGGTGTTGCCCTTGAGCTGGAAAAGGAAGTTCTCCAGGATGGAGTTGGTGGGCTTGGGAACGATGACCTTGGAGACGGACATCAGGCCGCCCAAGAGTTCGGAACTGGATACGGAAAATTTCATTTGTGGTATAATTTTTATTATTTCTTATTCTCGTTAGTTCGAAATACAAATATAATAAAAATAGGACAAGATGGGTAAAAAACTTCTCTATTTGCTTTTAATCGTCGCTGTATCAGGACTTACGGGCTTTTTTGCCGCGAAGAAGACCTTGGACCGGCGTATCGGGGAAGAGGATGCGGCGGCTGCTGTCATCGACAGCAAGGCCTCTGCCAAAAAGTCAGTTCCCCAGCGTCGCATCGAAGTGACGGACGTTCCCAACTTTTCAGATGCAGCGGAGTCAGCCGTCCAGGCCGTCGTCTATGTGAAAGTGACGCAGCGTGCAAACTATCAGCAGTCCGGTTCGCTGCTCGACCTGATTTTCGGCTTTGCACAGACGCCCCGCGACCAGGTCGGCCTGGGTTCCGGCGTAATCATCCGCCCCGACGGCTACATCGTGACCAACAACCATGTGGTGGCCGGTGCTGACGAGATCGAGGTGACGCTCGAGAACAACAAGGTATATCCCGCCAAACTGGTGGGTACCGACCCCGCCACGGATATCGCACTGATCAAGATCAACGCGGAGGATTTGCCGGTCGTGCCGCTGGGCGATTCCGATGACCTGCGGCTTGGCGAGTGGGTGCTGGCCATCGGCAGTCCTTACGACCTTCGCTCTACCATTACAGCCGGTATTGTCAGCGCCAAAGGCCGTTCGATGCCGAACTATGACGGTCAGTACCGTGTAGAATCGTTCATCCAGACCGACGCAGCCGTCAACCCCGGCAACAGTGGTGGCGCGCTGGTCAATGCGGCCGGTGAACTGGTGGGCATCAACACCTCCATCATCTCCCGGACCGGTTCCTATACGGGTTATTCCTTCGCCGTGCCGGTCAACATCGTGAGCAAGGTGGTGGACGATTTTATCGAATTCGGTGAGGTGCAGCGGGCTATGCTGGGTATCAGCATTATAGACGTCAACGCCGAAGTGGCTGCCCAGGCCAATCTGGCGGAGATTGACGGGGTCTATGTGGCGAACGTCCAGAAAGACGGTCCGGCTGAAAAAGGAGGGATTGTCCAGGGCGACGTGATCCGGGAAATCAATCTCAATCCCGTCCACAACAGCGCCGGCCTGCAAGAGCAGCTGAGCCGCCTCCGCCCCGGTGAGAAGGCTGTCGTCACCGTCCTCCGGGACGGTCATCAGCACGAATTGATCGTGACTCTGTAGCAGCTTGTTTCCGGCTTGACCGGGAAACTTCAATTTCCTGAAACATTTTCAGGAAGTTTCCGTATAAATAAGTGCCGCGTTCATCCAGCGGCACTTGTTTTTATTCTATGCGTCAGTTAAAGATTACCAAGTCGATCACCAACCGGGAGAGCGCCTCGCTCGACAAATACCTCCAGGAGATCGGCCGTGAAGAATTGATTACCGTCGAAGAAGAAGTGGAACTCGCCCAGCGGATCAAGAAGGGCGACCAGGCTGCACTCGACAAACTCACCCGCGCGAACCTCCGGTTCGTCGTATCCGTCGCCAAACAGTACCAGAACCAGGGCATCAGCCTGCCGGACCTCATCAACGAGGGCAACCTCGGCCTGATCAAGGCCGCTGAAAAGTTTGATGAGACCCGTGGTTTCAAGTTCATCTCCTATGCGGTGTGGTGGATCCGCCAGTCGATCCTCCAGGCCCTGGCCGAGCAGAGCCGTATCGTGCGCCTGCCCCTCAACCAGGTGGGTTCGCTCAACAAGATCAACAAGGCCCTCTCGCAGTTCGAGCAGCAGTATGAGCGCCAGCCGTCGCCCGATGAACTGGCCGACATGCTCGAGATCCCGCGCGAGAAGATCGCCGATACGCTCCGTGTTTCCGGTCGTCACGTCTCCGTGGACGCCCCGTTCGTGGACGGTGAAGACAACAGCCTGCTCGACGTGCTGGTCAACAACGACTCGCCCAACGCCGACAAGGGTCTGGTCAACGAATCGCTCAACACAGAGATCGAGCGCGCCCTTTCCACGCTGACTGAGCGTGAGCGCGATATCGTGAAGTACTTTTTCGGCATCGGCTGCCAGGAAATGACCCTCGAGGAGATCGGCGAAAAATTCGGCCTGACCCGGGAACGGGTCCGCCAGATCAAGGAGAAAGCCATCCGCCGTCTGCGCCACAGTGCCCGCAGCAAACTGCTCAAGGGCTACCTGGGCTAATCGGGCCGTCGTATGGGAGGCTTTTGGTCGGCCGTCGGGAACGGCATCGCATCTTTCAGTGATTTCATTTGCGGCTATCCGCTCTTTTTCCTGCTGGTCGGCGGCGGGCTGTTCTTCCTGTTCTACTCGAAGGCGGCCCCGCTGCGTTATTATGGCCGGGCCATCGGAGCCCTGCGCATGAAAGACGATTCGGCTGCAGGACAGATCTCTTCGTTCGAAGCGCTGACCAGCGCCATCGCTGCGACAGTCGGCATGGGCAACATCGCCGGCGTGGCGGTTGCTTTGTCGATCGGTGGCCCGGGTGCGATTTTCTGGATGTGGGTCAGTGCGATCGTAGGCATGGCGACCAAGTTTTTTGAAGGCACGGTCGCGGTCATGTACAAGGGCAAGGACGATGCCGGCGAGACGCAGGGCGGTCCGATGTACATGATTGTGGAAGGTCTCGGTAAGAAATGGAAGCCGCTTGCGGTCTTCTTTTCCATCTTCGGACTGATCGGCACGCTCTGCGTGATGCAGTCGAACCAGCTTACCGAAAGTGTCACCACGCTCTTCTTTACGGCTGAGCAGAATACGGTCACGCTCCGGCTTGTCATCGGCCTGATCATCACGGCCATCGTCTCGTTCGTGGTCATCGGCGGCATCAAGCGCATCTCCAAGATTGCGACGCGGCTGGTACCGACGATGGTGGCGCTCTATTTCCTGCTGGTCTTCTACATCCTGATCCGTCACATCGGTCTGGTGCCCGGTGTTTTCCGCGACATTTTCGTGGGGGCTTTCACTCCGCGCGGTGCGTTGGGCGGCGGCATCGGTTCCATCGTGATGATCGCCCTGACGGGTGTGCGTCGCGCCGCACTGGTCAATGAAGCCGGTGTGGGTACGGCTTCGATGATGCACGGTGCCTCGAAGAACAACGAACCGGTCCGGGAGGGCCTGGTGGCGATGATCGGTCCATCGATCGACTCGGGCCTGGTCTGTACGCTGACTGCGCTGGCCATCCTGATCGGTTCGGCGCTCAATCCGGCCATTGTCCCCGCCGGTTCCGGTATGGGGTCGATGGAAGGGTTGCGTTATGCGCTGAATGCGTTTCAGGCGGCGATTCCGGGGGTGGGGAACTACCTGCTCTTTGCAATCGTGATCCTGTTTGCCTTCAGCACGATGTTTTCTTACTCCTACTATGGACAGAAATGTACCGGATTCCTGTTCGGCGCCCGGTATTCCAAATATTACAACTATTTCTTCCTGGCGATGCTGGTGGTGGCCGCCATCATTCCGCTCCGCGTGGCCGTGAGCCTGATTGACGCGGCCTACGCCCTGATGGCCTTCCCGACCATGTTCACCCTCTTCATGCTGGCCCCCAGGGCCCGCAAGGAAATGGACCGCTATTTCGCCAAGACTAAAAAGAAAGACTGATTATGATGAATCCCTTAGATTATATTGCCGATGCCGCGCGGCGTTGCGTTGCGGCGCTTTATCAAGTTGAACCTGCCGCGGGGCTGATTCAGGTGCAGCCGACCCGCAAGGAGTTTGAGGGCGACGTGACACTCGTCGTCTTCCCGCTGCTGCGGACCAGCCGCAAGGCCCCCGAGGCTACGGCCAATGAGATCGGCGCGTGGCTGCAGGCCAACGATCCGCAGGTCGCCCGCTTCAATGTGGTCAAGGGATTCTTGAATCTGAAGCTTTCCGGCGCTTACTGGACTTCCAACCTGGCGGAGATTGCGGCGCAGCCCGATTTCGGACAGCTGCCCGTTTCCGGCAAGACCGTGATGGTCGAGTTCTCCAGCCCCAATACCAACAAGCCGCTTCACCTGGGCCACATCCGCAACAACTTGCTAGGCTGGTCGGTGAGCCAATTGCTGGCCGCCTGCGGACACCGTGTGCTGAAAGTCAACCTGGTCAACGACCGCGGTATCCACATCTGCAAGTCGATGCTGGCGTGGCTTCGCTGTGGAAACGGCGAAACGCCGGAAACCTCGGGCAAGAAGGGCGACCATCTGGTGGGCGATTACTACGTGAAGTTCAACGACCTGTTGAAGGCCGAGGTGGCGGAATTGGTTGCCGGCGGCATGCCGCAGGAAGAAGCCGAGAAGAATGCGCCGATCCTGCAGGAGGCGCAGGCGATGCTGGTCAAATGGGAGCAGGGCGACCCCGAAGTTCGGGCACTCTGGGAGAAGATGAACAACTGGGTCTATGCCGGCTTCGACGAGACCTATCGCCGGCTCGGCATCTCGTTCGACCGCATCTATTATGAATCCCAGACCTACAAGGACGGCAAGGCGCTTGTAGAAGAGGGCTTGGCCAAGGGCGTGCTCTATCGCCGGGACGACGGTTCCGTGTGGTGCGACCTGACGGCCGACGGACTCGACGAGAAGTTGCTCCTGCGGCGCGACGGCACGTCGGTCTACATGACGCAGGACCTGGGCACTGCGAAGCAGCGCTACGACGAGTATCATTTCGACGAGATCATCTATGTGGTCGGCAACGAGCAGAATTACCATTTCCAGGTGCTGAAGCTCATTCTCGGCAAGTTGGGCTTCGCCTGGTCAAATGCCATTTACCACATGTCCTACGGCATGGTGGAACTGCCCGAGGGCAAGATGAAGTCACGCGAAGGCACGGTGGTCGACGCCGACGACCTGCTCGATCGGATGTACGCCACCGCGAAGGATACTTCGCTGGAACTGGGCAAGCTGGATGGCATGTCCGAGAAAGAGCAGGACGGGCTCTTCCAGATGCTGTCGCTGGGCGCTTTGAAGTATTTCATCCTGAAGGTCGATCCGCGTAAGACCATGCTCTTCGATCCGAAGGAGTCGATCGATTTCAACGGTAATACGGGGCCGTTCATCCAGTACACGCATGCGCGCATCTGCTCGATCCTGCGGAAGGCGGCCGAGGCGGGGTATACGCCTGCCGTCACAGGCGCCGTGCTGCTGCCGAAGGAGGAAGCGATCGTGCAGATTCTCAGCGGCTATCCCGACAAGATCCGCGAGGCGGGCGCCGCGCATTCGCCGGCGCTGGTGGCCAACTTCGCCTACGACCTGGCCAAGGAGTTCAATCAGTATTATCACGACACGCAGATTTTGCGTGAAGAAGATGCGGCTACCCGCGACCAGCGTCTCTGCCTGATCAGCGTCATCGCCCGCACTCTCCGCCACGCCATGAAGATCCTCGGCATCGATCTGCCTGAGCGTATGTAAGTATATAACCCTGCGCGCGGAAGAACCTTTTCAATTCGGGGGCGAGCCCCGAATTGAAAGAACCTTCCGCTCCACCAGGCCTGCGCACGGATAGACAATGAAGCACGATCAGTTATTAGGGCATCTCGCGGTAGCCGGGGCATACACGATTTTCGGGTTGAATCTGGTGTTCTGCAAGGATATTGCGAATTCCGACGTGTTGTCGCCGATGCTGCTGTTTACGCTCCGCGCCATCGGGGCGGCGGGGCTGTTCTGGTTGTTGTCGCTGTTTCAGCCGAAGGAGCCTGTTGCCCGGAAAGATTTCGGCCTGATTGTCCTGGCTTCGTTTGTCGGGCTCTTTGTCCCTCAGCTGACATTCCTGAAGGCTATCACGATTTCGGCGACGATCGATGCGTCGGTGATGCATACGCTTTCGCCGATTTTCACGATGTTCTTCGCCTTTCTTTTCCTGAAGGAACCCATCACCTGGAAGAAGGCGCTGGGTGTGGCGGTGAGTTTCGGGGGCGTGCTGCTGCTGATTTTCAATTCGTTCCACGCAGAAGGTGCCGTCTCGAAGACCGAGCCCTGGGGTTTCGTCCTGCTGGTGCTCAACAGCCTGAGTTTCGCCCTGTATCTGGGCGCGTTCCGCAAGCTCATCTCGCGCTACAGCGTGGTGACTTTCATGAAGTGGACCTTCCTCTTCTCGCTGATCCTGTCGCTGCCGTTCTCCGCCCGCGAGCTGGTCTCGGCCGACTATGCCGCCATCCCGCACAATGTCATCTGGGAGATCGCCTTCCTGATCTTCTTCGCCACCTTCGTGGCCTATTTCCTCATCCCCTTCGGCCAGAAGCGCATCCGCCCCACGCTGGTGAGTATGTACAGCTATCTCCAGCCCATCATCGCCACGGTCATCAGTATCGTCACCGGCCTCGACATCCTCACCTGGCAGAAACTCCTCGCCACAGTCCTGGTCTTCGCCGGCGTCTGGCTCGTCATCCGCTCCCGCGCCGCCGCGTCATAGGAGTCATATTTTTATTATATTTGTCGTATGAACTTCCTGCCGACCTCGAAGAAGGAAGTGGAGGCGTTGGGCTGGGGGCAGCTCGACGTGATTCTCTTCATGGGGGATGCCTATGTGGATCATCCCTCCTTCGGCGTGTCGGTGATTGCCCGGGTGCTGGAGGCGAAGGGGTATAAGGTGGCGGTGGTGCCGCAGCCGAACTGGCGGGACGATCTGCGCGATTTCAAGAAGCTGGGCAGGCCGCGCCTGTTTTTCGGCGTGGGCGCCGGGGCGATGGATTCGATGGTCAACCGGTACACGGCGGCCAAGCGCCTGCGCAGCAGCGACGCCTACACGCCGGACGGCCGGCCCGACGCCCGGCCCGACCGGACGACCCTCGTCTATACGAAAATCCTCAAACAGATCTGGCCCGACGTGCCGGTGGTGATCGGCGGCGTTGAGGCGTCGCTGCGCCGCGAGCCCCATTACGATTATTGGGACAACTGCATGAAACCCTCCATCCTGGAGGAAAGCGGCGCCGACATCCTGATCGCCGGGATGGGGGAGAAGCCCATCCTGCAGGTGGCGAAGGCCTATGAGGACGGCACAGCGGACAGCCTGCCGCGCATCCTGATGGGGCCGCCCCTGACGACGGAAGAACTGGACTGGGTGTACGAGCTTCCCTTCACGCGCCTGCCGCATCCCCGCTACAAGGGGAAGCGCATTGCGGCCTACGATATGATCAAGTTCTCGATCACCACGCACCGCGGCTGCTTCGGCGGCTGCAATTTCTGCGCGATCACGGCCCATCAGGGGAAACAGATCCAGTCGCGCAGCGAGGCTTCGATCCTGCGCGAAGTGGAAGCGCTGACGCACCATCCGGAATTCAAGGGCACCATCTCCGACCTGGGCGCCCCGTCCGCCAATATGTACCGGATGGGCGGGCGCGACAAGGCGCTCTGCGCCAAGTGCCGCCGCCCCTCGTGCCTCTTCCCGAACCTCTGCCGCAACCTCGACCACGACCACACGCCCCTGCTGCAACTCTATGAGAAGGTGCTCAAGGTGCCGGGCGTGAAGCACGTGTTCGTGAGCAGCGGCATCCGCTACGACCTCTTTCTCGACGAGAACGGCTTCCTCGACGCCACGGGCAAGCGCTATTTCGAAGAGATCGTGACCCGGCACACCAGCGGGCGGCTCAAGGTGGCGCCGGAGCATACCGAAGACCACGTGCTGGCCGCGATGGGCAAGCCCTCGTTCAAACTCTTCGAACGGTTGGAGAAAGAATTCCGCGCGCTGGTGCGCAAGCGGGGGCTCAATTACGAGATCATCCCGTATTTCATCTCGGCCCATCCGGGCTGCACGATGCAGGATATGGAGGCCCTCTCGAAGCATCCCGCACTGCGGGGTGTCCGGACGGAACAGGTGCAGGATTTCACGCCTACGCCGATGACCGTTTCGACCGAAATGTTCCATACCGGGAAAGACCCTCGCACCGGCAAAAGGATCTTCGTGGAGCGCGACATCGCAAAAAAGCAGCGACAGAAGTCTTTTTTCTTCAAAAAACGCTGATTTTTTTTGTCCGTTCCAAAAAAAGGCCTATACTTGCACAACCTAATTTTAACGGACTATGGCAGGACAAAATATCCCTAAGAAACGTGCTGTGATCAGCTACGAGAACATGTCGGAAGCCTTGATGGACGCCTTCAAGGAGAAGTATCCGCACGGCTACGCCGACTATATGGGTGATATCTTCAAGGTCGACAAGCCGGACGGCACGTCCTTCTATGCCGTTACCCTGGAGATTCCGGACGCCCTTTACCTGGTAAAGATCAAGGTGAAGGTGGACGACTATGAAGATGCTGAAGAAGTTTTCAAGAATGAGGATGGAGATGATGAGGACGGAGAGGGCGGAAGCTTCCCGGCGTCGGACGATGACATCGCCGCGGCCGAGGCTGCCCAGGAAGAAGGTGAAGACTGATCGACACAGCGTCCTTTCCGAAAAAACCAAACTGCTGCTGCTTGCGGTATTGGTAGGTTTGCTGTGCGGATGTGCCGCAATCCTGCTCAAAACCCTGATCCACTGGATCCAGACCGGGCTCACCGCCTGGTTCCGGACGCCGGCCGACAACCTGTTGCTGCTGGTCTATCCGGGCGTCGGTATGCTGCTCTCGCTGCTGTTCGTCCGCTATCTGCTCAAAGATGACATAGGCCACGGCGTGACCAAGGTGCTGCAGGCCGTCTCGCAGAACGATTCGAACATCCGCCCCCACAATATGTGGTCGTCCATCGCGGCCAGTTCCGTGACCATCGGTTTCGGCGGCAGCGTGGGCGCCGAGGCGCCGATTGTCTATTCGGGCGCCGCCATCGGTTCGGTCGTCGCCCGCAAGGCGGGCCTTTCCTACCGGAACGTGACGATGCTGCTGGGCTGCGGTGCTGCCGCGGCCATCGCGGGCATCTTCAAGGCCCCGCTCGCGGGCGTGCTCTTCACGCTCGAGATCCTGCTCTTCAATATGTCGATGAACGCCATCCTGCCGCTGCTGCTCTCGTCGGTGACGGCCACGGTGGTGACCTATCTTTTTATGGGTACCGACGTCCAGTTCGCCGGCTCGATCGAGGCCTTCCGCATGGCCAACATCCCGTTCTATCTGGTGCTGGGCGTCTTCTGCGGCTTTATGTCGCTCTATTTCATCCGGATGACGCTCGGGGTGGAAGACCGGATGCGCCGGGTCCGCAACCCGTTCGTGCGCTGGATCATCGGCGCCGTCCTGCTGGGCGTTCTGATCTTCCTGTTCCCGCCGCTCTACGGCGAGGGATACGGTTCGCTGTCGCTGATGCTCAACAACAACCCGGGCGAAGTGGCGCGGGAGGTCTTCGGCGATTCGCTGACGGGAAACCCTTGGCTGCTGCTGATGTATTTCGCCGCCATTATGCTGCTCAAGGTTTTCGCCACGGCGTTTACCAACGCCGGCGGCGGCGTGGGCGGTACGTTCGGCCCGACGCTGGTGAGCGGCGGCCTGGCCGGCTTCGTGATCGCCCGGCTCATCAACCTGACGGGCATTGCCGTGGTCCCCGAGGCCAACTTCGTGCTGGTGGGGATGGGCGGCCTGATGGCCGGTGTGATGCAGGCCCCGATGACGGCGATCTTCCTGATCGCCGAAATCACAGGCGGCTACGAACTGCTGATCCCGCTCATCGTGACGGCGTCCATCAGCTACGGCACCATCCGTTTCTTCGAACGCTATTCCATCTATACCAAACGGATCGCCGCACAGGGTGCGCTGCTGACCCACGATAGCGACCAGGCCGTCCTGACGCTGCTCAAGACGTCCGAACTGGTGGAGAACGACTTTACACCGGTCCGTTACACCCAGACGCTGGGCGATCTGGTTGACGCGATCTCGCGTTCCCGCCGCAACCTGTTCCCCGTCCTCGACGATGAAGGCCGTTTCCAGGGCGTGGTCACGCTCGACGACGTGCGGGAGATGATGTTCGACCGCAGCCAGTACGATAAAGTGAAGGTCTACAACCTGATGAAGAGTGTCCCCGCCTTCGTCTATATGGACGAGAAGATGGACAGCGTGATGAACAAGTTCGAATCGACGGGCGCCTGGAACCTCCCGGTGCTGGACGACGAAAACAAATACCTGGGTTTCGTATCGAAGAGCAAGATCTTCTCTTCGTACCGCGACCAGCTCAAAGCCGTTTCCGATGAATAAACTGTATACCGACCACATTGCCGGTCAACTGGGCGTCGCCGCCTGGCAGGTGGAGCATTGCATCGCCCTCTTCGAAGAGGGCGCGACCGTTCCTTTCATCAGCCGCTACCGCAAGGAGCGCACCGGCGCGCTCGACGAACTGCAGGTGGCCGCCATCCGCCACTATTGGATCCGCTTCACGGAGCTGGAAAAACGCAAGGCCGCCATCCTCGACAGCATTGCCGAGCAGGGGAAACTGACCGACGAACTGCGCGCCGCCATCGAAAAGGAAGTGGATGCGCAGACCGTGGAAGACCTCTATCTTCCGTACCGGCCCAAGCGCCGGACCCGCGCTTCCGTGGCCCGGGAAAACGGCTACGAACCGCTGGCCCTCAAGTTGTGGAACATGGCCCTCGACCATCCGGAGCGGGAAGACGAAGCGGCGCTCGCCGGCGCCCGCGACATCGTGGCGGAAATGATCTCCGAGAGCCAGCCCGTCCGCGCCCAACTGCGCGACCTCTATACGCGCTGGGGCACCATCTGCTCGCAGGTGATCAAGGGCAAGGAAGACGAAGAAGAGGCGCACAATTACCGCAATTACTTCGATTTTTCGCAGCGCCTCTCCGGCATTCCCTCGCACCGGCTGCTGGCCATGCTCCGCGCCCGGAACGAAGGCTTCGTGCGCGTCCGGATGGAAGTCAATCCCGACCACGCGCTGGAACGCATCGACCGGAAGGTCTGCGAGAAGAAGCGGCGTCCTACGCCCGCCTGCCGCGCGCAGCTGACGGCGGCGATGGAAGACGCCTACAAGCGGCTGCTGCACCCCTCGATTGAAAACGAGGTGATTGCCGCCGCCAAGGAAAAGGCCGACATCGAGGCCATCCGCGTGTTCGGGGAGAACCTCCGCGAACTGCTGCTGGCTCCGCCGGTCGGACAGAAACGGACGCTGGCCATCGACCCCGGTTTCCGCACCGGCTGCAAGGTGGTCTGCCTCGACGCCCAAGGTGCCCTGCTGCACAACGATACGATTTTCCCCCATCCGCCAGCCAACGAAAAGATGGCCGCCATGCGCAAGATTTCGCAGTTGGTGGAGGCCTACAAGATCGAAGTGATCGCCATCGGCAATGGAACGGCCGGTCGCGAGACCGAAGCCTTCATCCAGAAGATCGCCCTTCCCGAGGGGGTGCGGGTGTACTCGGTCAGCGAAGACGGCGCGTCCGTGTACTCGGCGTCCGACGCCGCGCGGGAAGAGTTCCCCGATTACGATGTGACGGTGCGCGGCGCGGTGTCGATCGGCCGCCGGCTGATGGACCCGCTGTCGGAACTGGTGAAGATCGACCCCAAGAGCATCGGGGTGGGGCAGTATCAGCACGACGTCGACCAGGCGCTGCTGCGCGAGCGTCTCGACGATACGGTAGAGAGCTGCGTCAACAGCGTGGGCGTGAATCTCAACACGGCCAGCAGCTGGCTGTTGCGCTACGTGTCGGGCATCGGGCCGGTGCTGGCCCGCAATATCGTGGCGTATCGGAACGAGAACGGCCCGTTCGCCTCGCGCGACGCCTTGCTGAAAGTGGGCCGCCTCGGCCCCAAGGTCTTCGAGCAGTGCGCGGGCTTCCTGCGGATCCCCGACGCCGCGAATCCGCTCGACGGGACGGCCGTCCATCCGGAGCGCTACGGCCTGGTTCGGAGAATGGCTTCCGACGCGCAGGTTCCGCTCGGAACCTTCGTGTCCGACGCCTCCGCCCGCGAAGGCGTTGACCTGAAACGCTATGTCTCTGCAGAGGTGGGCATGCCCACGCTCGAAGACATTATGACCGAACTCGCCAAACGCGGCCGCGATCCGCGCGGCTCCATCAAGGTCTTTGAATTCTCGAATGAGATCCATTCGATCGAAGACGTGCAGGTGGGGATGATCCTGCCCTGCATCGTGACCAACGTCACGGCCTTCGGCGCCTTCGTTGACATCGGCATCCACGAGCACGGCCTGATCCACGTCTCCCAGATGGGCGACAAATATGTGTCGGATCCGTCGAAGGTGCTCAAGGTGCACCAGCAACTCGAGGCGCGGGTGGTTTCCGTGGATTTGGACCGGAAACGCATCGGCCTCTCCCTGAAAGGAATGAATGTAAAACAGCAAGCTTGATGAAAGGTAGATTTATTAGAAAGATCGCCGCCGCATTCGCGGCGGTTCTTGTCACGGCGGCAACGGCCGCCGGACAGTCGAAAGTAACGGTCAGCGGCTATATGACCGACGCCGCGTCGGGCGAGTCACTGATCAGCGCCACCCTCCTCGACCGGATTTCCGGCCAGGGTGCGGTCACCAACAATTACGGCTTTTATACCCTGACCCTTCCCGCCGGTGAAGTGTCGCTGGAGTACAGTTATACCGGTTATGAAACGGTCGTGAAGGAATTCCGGCTGACGCGCGACACGGTGATCCACGTCGGACTGGTCTTCTCTCCGGAGATGCTCTCCGGCGCCACAGTCACCGCCAGCCGCTCGGAAATCGGCGTGCGCGGCACCCAGATGAGCGCCATCGAGATTCCGGTCAACCAGATCCGGCGCGTGCCCGCCCTGGCCGGCGAGGTCGACGTGATCAAGGCCATCCAGCTCCTGCCGGGTGTCCAGTCGGGCACCGAGGGATCCGCAGGGCTCTATGTGCGCGGAGGCGGGCCCGACGAGAACCTGCTGCTGCTCGACGGCGTGCCCATCTACAACGTCAACCATATGATGGGTTTCTTCTCGGTGTTCAATGCCGATGCCATCAAGAACGTGACGCTCTACAAGGGCAGTTTTCCCGCCCGATTCGGCAGCCGGCTCTCCAGCATCGTCGACGTGCGGATGAAGGATGGCAACGACCAGGCCTGGCACGGCAGCGCCTCCCTGGGCCTGCTGTCGGCCAAGGTCAATGTGGAAGGCCCGATCGTGAAAGGGAAGACCACGTTCAATGTTTCGGCCCGGCGCACGTATTACGACGTACTGGCGCAGCCGCTGATCGCCCTGTATATGCGCAACAATCGCGAGGATGGCGACCAGGCTACGGGCGGCTATTATTTCTATGACCTCAATGCCAAGCTGACGCATACCTTCTCGAACCGCGACAAGCTCTACGCCAGCTACTATATGGGCGACGACAGGGTCTATGCCCGGCTCAATATGAGCGACGGAAGTACGGACACCCGGCTGAATCTGGGCTGGAACTGGGGCAATATCGTGGGCTCGCTCCGCTGGAACCACGTGTTCGGCCCCCGGCTGTTCGTCAACACCACCGTCAACTACACCCAGTACCGCCACCTGCTCGACATCACCGGCAACGAGCGGTACCAGGGCGGTGCGAACACCGATTTCACGCTCGGCTACAATTCGCTGATCAACGACCTCTCGGCCGCGGCCGATTTCGAGTTCAATCCCGTTCCGGAGCACGACATCCGCTTCGGTGGCACCTTCATCCACCATACCTTCAAGCCGTCGGTCACCACGGTCCGTTTCAGTGAAAGCGCGCAAAAAGACGCGGCCATCGATACGACTTTCGGCGACCGCAACCTGTTTACCAACGAAGCGGCGCTCTATGCCGAGGACAACTGGTCGATAACGCCCTGGCTGAAGGTCAATCTCGGCCTCCGCTATTCGCTCTACGCGACCTCGGGCCGCACCTACCACTCCCTGGAGCCCCGCGTGAGCCTGCGGGCGCTCTTTACCGACGATTTTTCGTTCAAAGCCTCGTATTCCGAGATGAGCCAGGCCGTGCACCTGCTGAGCAACAGCAACATCTCGCTGCCCACCGACCTCTGGGTCCCTTCGACCGACCGCATCGAACCGATGCGATCGAAGCAGGCGGCGGCCGGTCTGTTCTACAGCCTCGGCGTCGTGGACCTGTCGCTGGAAGGCTACTACAAGCATATGGACAATGTACTCGAGTACCGCGACGGCGCCTCTTTCTTCGGCTCGACCACGGGCTGGGAAGACAAGGTGGCGATGGGAAAGGGCTGGGCTTACGGCGTGGAATTCCTGGTGCAGAAAAAGACCGGCCGGCTCACCGGCTGGATCGGCTACACCTGGTCGAAGACGATGCGGCAGTTCGACCGCGAAGGCCACGTCATCAATTTCGGCAAACCCTTCCCGGCCAAATACGACCGCCGGCACGACCTGAGCATCACGGCGGCCTATGAACTGACGAAAAAGATTGACTTGGCGGCCACCTTCGTCTATGGAACCGGCGTCTGCGGATCGCTGGCCCTCCAGACGATCCAGGCGATGCCGGGCTACGACCGCCAGTTCGACTACTATATGCTGGCCGATACGTTCCCGGTAGACTATCTGGAAGGACGCAACAACTACCGCATGCCGTCCTACCAGCGCCTCGACCTGGGTGTCAATTTCAAACGGACGTTCCGAAACGGGCATCACCGCACCATCAGCCTGAGTGTCTTCAATGCCTATAACCGGAACAATCCGTTCCTGGTGTACCGCGACGGGAAGCAGCTCGTGCAGCTGTCGATATTCCCGATTATGCCTTCCCTTTCTTACACGTATGAGTTTTAGGAGGAACGGATCATGAAAAAGCTTTTGTATTCCCTTTGTGTTTCCTTCCTGCTCCTGGCAGCCGCCGGCTGCGAGAAAGTCATTGAATTTACCGGCGAGGAAACGGAGGCCCGCCTGACCCTGTCGTCGCGGGCCGAAGCGGGAGAACGTCTCGATATCTACGTTTCCTCTTCCGTTTTCTTCCTGTCTGATTCAAACGACGGCGCTGCATTCCTGAAAGGACTCGATCCGGAGCAGGGACAGGTGCGCTGCTACGTGAACGGAGCGACGACGCCCCGGCTCCTTGTCTTCCTCCCGAAAGAGCATTCGTCCAATCTGCATTACCGGACCGTGGATTATGCGCCGGCGCCGGGCGACCACATCCGCCTGGAAGCGGAATTTCCGGGCTTCGACCCGGTCTGGGCGGAGACCGACGTGCCGCTGGAACCCGCCTTTGAACTGGTTTCAGTCACTTACCTGCCTTCTTACGAGCTGGAATTGACGCTGGCCGTGACGGACGACGCATCCTACGACAAGTATTATTTCCTGCAACCCGTCAACCAGACCTGGGAGCCTTCCCTGGAACAGTTCGTGACCTGGCCGCTCCAATTCTCGAGCAAGGACATCATTTTCAGAGACATGAGCGGTACCGGCGCCCTCGACGCGTTCGAGGACGAAACGGGGAACTATTTCGCCGACGACCTGATCAAGGGGCAGCGCCACGTCTTTGTGATTACGATCCCGTATGCGCAGGAGAAGGAACCCACCGTCAACCTGCTCATCCACGCGGCGGCGGTCGACGCGAGCCTGTACTGGTACGGCAAGTCTTATGCGCAGCTTCGGGCCAGCGACTGGACCGGCTTCTTCTCGGAGGGCGTGACGCTCTATTCCAACGTACACGGCGGCTACGGCGTGTTCTGCGCCGCGGCTTCGCGCTGGTTGGAAGTTGAATGGTAGGATTTTATTGCTATATTTGCAAGATTGCATAAATACCCGGCGCCATGGACAGGAAAGTCATCATTATCCCCACGTACAACGAGAAGGAGAACATCGAGAAGATGATCCGTGCGCTGCGCGCGCTCGACGGTGATTATCACATTCTGATCATCGACGACGGTTCCCCCGACGGGACGGCGGCCATCGTCAAGGGCCTGCAGCAGGAGTTCCCGACGCAGCTCCATCTGGTCGAGCGTTCCGGGAAACAGGGACTCGGCACGGCCTATCTGACCGGTTTCCGCTGGTCGCTCGAGCACGGCTACGATTACATCTTCGAGATGGATGCTGACTTTTCCCACAAGCCCTCCGACGTTCCGCGGCTGTATGCGGCCTGTGCGGAAGGCGGCGCCGATCTGGCCATCGGCTCGCGCTACTGCAACGGCATCAGTGTCATCAACTGGCCGATCGGGCGGGTCATTATGTCGTACTACGCTTCGGCTTATGTACGCACGGTCCTGCGCATGAAAGTCTATGATACGACGGCCGGCTTCAAGTGCTATTCGCGTAAGGTCTTGGAAGCCATCGATTTCGACCGCATCAAGATGCGGGGCTACGGCTTCCAGATCGAAATGAAATACAATGCCTACAAGCTGGGGTTCAAGATCGTGGAAGTGCCGATTATCTTCGAAGACCGCAAGGAAGGGACCTCGAAGATGAGTTCCTCCATCTTCGGCGAAGCGTTCTGGGGCGTGCTCAAACTCCGTTTCCGCAAAATCCGTCCGCGCGTATGAGTCAGGAAGGGAAGGGTTTGAGTCTGGTGTGGTACCTGGGTATCCTGGTGACCGTCTTTCTCTGGGGCATGTCGTTCCTCTGGAGCGACTCCGTACTCGACCAGGGAACGCCCGTCTTCACCTTCATCTTCACCCGGATGATCATCGCCGCCACGGCGCTGCTGCTCTTCAGCCTGCTGACGGGCAAGTTCCAGCGCATCCGCAAAGGCGACCTGAAGTGGTTCGCGGCCATGACGGCCTTCGAGCCGTTCCTGTACTTCCTGGGCGAAACCTTCGGCCTGAAGATTACGGGCTCCCCGACGCTCTGCTCGGTGATCATCGCCACGATCCCGGTGTTCAGCCTCATCGTGGGCTGGATCGTGTTCCGGGAGAAACTCTCCCCGCTCAACCGGGCGGGTATCTTCGTGGCTGTGGCGGGTGTGATCCTGTTCATCCTCATCGGCGGGAACCTGCATACCGACTACCTGTACGGCATCCTCATCCTCTTCCTGGCCGTCATCGGATCGACCGGCTATACCGCCATCTGCAAGAAACTGGCGAACAAGGGTTACAACGCCTTCTCCATCGTCACCTGGCAGTTCATCCTGGCTATCGGCTACTTCCTGATTCCTTTCCTGATCTTCGACGCCGCGACCTGGACGCCCGCTTACCTGGCGTGGCCGGTACTCAAGCCAATCATCATGCTGGCCGTGCTCTGCTCGGGCGTGGCCTTCGTGATCTACGCCGCCTGCGTCGACCGGATCGGCATGACGCGCACCACGGTGTTCCTGCCGCTGGTGGCCATCGTCTCGGCCGTCGCCGCCCTGATCCTGGGGCAGGATACGCTGCATCCCCTGCAGATGGCCGGCATCCTGATCGCCATGGCCGGCGTGGTCATGGCGCAATATACTTCGCAAAAACGTAAAACGGAATGAAACATAACGGACTGACATTGGGTGTGCTCGGCGGGATGGGACCCGCCGCCACGGCGGAATTCCAGCGGTTGCTGGCCGTCAAGGCCCCCGCGACCTGCGACCAGGAGCACCCGCGGATGATCGTCTATTCCCATACGGTGACCCCCGACCGGACTACCTATCTGCTGGGTAAGGGCCCCGATCCGGAGCCGTATCTGCTCGACGGCCTGCGTACCCTCATCGGCTGGGGCGCCGACCGCCTGGCGGTGACCTGCAACACGGCCCACCACTTCATCGACAAATTCCTGGCGGAAGGCCTGATTTCCGTCCCGGTGATCCATATCGTCGACGAAACCATCCGCACCTGCCGCGAACGCAGCCCCGAAGGCGCCTGGCTGACGGCTACGCTCGGAACCATGAACACCGGCATCTATCAGCGCCACGCCGAAGCTAGCGGCTACCGTTTCCGGATCCCTGACGAAGCGATGCGCGTGGAAATCCACGACATCACCGATATGGTCAAGGCCGGCAAGCAGGCGGAAGCCGGCGTCCGTTACCGTGCGGCCATCGAGAAACTCTGGCAGATCGAGCGCCTGCCCGTGGTGGGCGCCTGTACGGAACTTCCCGTCGCCTATCAGCATACCGGCCTGCCGGAGGAGATGGGCATCTCGTCGCTCGAGGCCCTCGCCGACGGCTGCATCCGTGAACTATACAAACCTTTGTGATATGGGACTTTTCAATTGGAAGAAAAAGGATAAGGAGCAGGAACGCCCGCTCGACTCCGGTCTGGAGAAGACCAAGCGTTCGCTGTTCGAGAAGATTTCGTATGCCATCGCCGGCAAGAGCGTGGTGGACGACGAGGTGCTCGATTCGCTCGAGGAGGTGCTCATCGCTTCTGATGTAGGCGTGGAAACCACCCAGAATATCATCGAACGGCTCGAAGCCCGCGTGGCCCGCGACAAGTATCTCAACACCGAGGAGGTGAACCGCTATCTCTGCGAAGAGATTGCCGCCCTGCTCGATGCGGCCGCCGACGGCAAGAGCACCGAACCTTTTGATTTCTCGAAAAAGCCCTATGTGATGATGGTGGTGGGCGTCAACGGCGTGGGCAAGACCACGACCATCGGCAAACTCGCTTCCCAGCTCAAGGCGCAGGGGAAGAAGGTGGTGCTCGGCGCCGCCGACACCTTCCGCGCCGCCGCCGTCGACCAGCTTGTCATCTGGGCCGAGCGCGCCGGCGTCGACATCGTCAAGCAGGCGATGGGCTCCGATCCCGCTTCGGTGGCGTTCGACACCGTCAAGAGCGCCGTGGCGCGCGACGCCGACGTAGTGATCATCGATACGGCCGGCCGCCTGCACAACAAGGTCAACCTGATGAACGAGCTGACCAAGATCAAGAACGTGATGAAGAAAGTGGTGCCCGACGCCCCGCACGAAGTGCTGCTGGTCATCGACGGCTCTACCGGCCAGAACGGTTTCCTGCAGGCGAAGGAGTTCACCCGCGCGACCGACGTGACGGCCCTGGCGGTCACCAAGCTTGACGGCTCGGCCAAGGGCGGCGTGGTGATCGGCATCAGCGACCAGTTCAAGATCCCTATCAAGTTCATCGGCGTCGGCGAGAAGATCGACGACCTCAAACTGTTCGACAAGAAAGAATTCGTCGAATCCCTGTTCGATTAAAAACAATACGCGATATGACTATTTCATTCAACTGGCTCAAAGATTACCTGAAGTTCGACCTCAGCGCCGAGAAGGTGGCCGACATCCTGACCTCGACCGGTCTGGAAGTGGAACACGTGGAAACCGTGGAACAGATTCCCGGCGGCCTGGCCGGCGTCATCGTGGCCGAAGTCGTGGAGTGCGTGCCGCATCCCGATTCCGACCACCTTCACATCACGAAACTCAATACGGGGGCTCCCGAACTGCTGCAGGTAGTCTGCGGCGCGCCCAACGTGGCGCAGGGGCAGAAGGTCCTGCTGGCGACGGTCGGCACGGAACTGCCCACCGACGACGGCAGCAAATTCAAGATCAAGCGTTCCAAGATCCGCGGCGCCGAAAGCAACGGCATGATCTGCGCCGAAGACGAACTCGGCATCGGCAACGACCACTCCGGCATCATGGTCCTCGACCCCTCGGCCGTCGTGGGCACGCCCGCCAAGGAGCAGCTGCATCTGAAGGAAGACACGGTCTTCGAGATCGGCCTGACGCCCAACCGCATCGACGGTGCCAGCCATATCGGCGTAGCGCGCGACCTGTACGCCTGGTGCGTGCAGAACGGCGTTCCCGTGGAATACACGCTGCCTGTGGTCAGCGATTTCAAATCCGGTTCCGGCGTTCCGGTCTCCGTCTCGGTGGAGGCTCCGGACCTGGCGCCCCGCTATATCGGCATTACGATTGCCGACGTGAAGGTCGGTCCTTCGCCCGACTGGCTCAAGGAACGGCTGATGGCCATCGGCCAGCGCCCGATCAACAATGTCGTGGACATCACCAACTTCGTGCTCAACGAGATGGGCCATCCGCTCCACGCTTTCGACGTGGCGAAGATCGGCGGCCGCAAGGTTGTGGTCCGTCGCAGCACGCCCGACTGCAAGTTCACGACCCTCGACGGGGTGGAGCGCACGCTCTGCACCGACGACCTGGTCATCTGCGACGTGGAACGCCCGATGTGCATCGCCGGCGTGTTCGGCGGGCTCGATTCCGGCGTGACCGAATCGACGACCGACGTGTTCCTCGAGGCCGCCTATTTCAATCCGGTTTCCATCCGCAAGACCTCGAAGCGGCTCGGCCTGAAGACCGACGCCTCCTTCCGCTATGAGCGGGGCATCAACCCGATGGCTACGATGATCGCCGGCATGCGCGCCGCGCTGCTGATCCAGTCCGTGGCGGGTGGCCGCATCGTGGGTGCGCCGCAGGAGTTCTACCCTACGCCGTTCCAGTGCGCGCAGGTGGATCTGAGCTACGACCGGATGAACCGGCTGATCGGCAAGGAACTCGCTCCCGCCACGTATCTCTCCATCCTCAAGTCGCTCGATTTCAACATCCTGTCGTCCCGTTCCGAGGGTTGCCTCGTGGAGGTTCCGGCCTATCGCGTGGACGTGACCCGCGAATGCGACGTGGTGGAGGAAGTGCTCCGCATCTACGGCTACAACAATGTCGAGCTGCCCGTGAGCATGAAAGCCTCGATCCATCCGGCTGAGCATCCCGATCCGGAAGTGGTCCGCAAGACCGTCTCTGACCTGCTCGCCGACCGCGGCTTCGTGGAGATCATGAACAACTCGCTCACGAAAGGGGAGTACTACGAGCCGCTCCAGACCTATCCGGCCGCGCAGCTCGTCCAGGTGGTCAATCCGCTCAGCAGTGATCTGGGCGTAATGCGCCAGACCCTGATCTTCAACGCCCTGGAAGTGGTGGCCCGCAACATCAACCACCAGAACAACAACCTGAAACTCTTCGAGCTGGGCAACTGCTACAGTTTCGTGCCCGCCGGCGAAGGAAAGTCCGCCGACAGTCTGGCCGATTTCCACGAGGAGATGCGGCTCTGTATGACGGTGACCGGCCCTGGCCAGAAGTCCTGGCGCAGCGAGATCGGCGCCGGCAACTATTTCCTGCTGAAGGGTTATCTGGAGCTGCTGCTGCGTCGTTTCAAGGCCAATCTCTATGACCTGGAGACCGAAGCCGCTCCGTCCGACCTGTTCGCGGAAGGCCTCGAGTACAAGCTTCAGGGCAAGCGGCTGGCGCTCGCCGGCACGGTCTCGAGTGCGTTGCTCAAGCGTTTCGACATCAAGCAGCCGGTGTTCGTGGCGGAGATCTGCTGGCCGGTGTTCTTCGAGCTGGTGCGTCGCGACAAGATCAAGTACAAGGAGCTGCCGCGTTTCCCCGAGGTGCGTCGCGATCTGGCGCTGCTCGTGGACGAGTCGGTGACGTTCGCCGATCTGCGCAAGGCCGCCTTCCAGTCGGCCCGCGGGCTGCTCAAGCAGGTCAATCTGTTCGACGTCTACCGCGGTCCGAAGATCCTCACCGACAAGAAGCAGTACGCCATCAGTTTCATTCTCCAGGACGAGGAGAAAACGCTCACCGACGCCGCCGTGGAAGCCACGGTCGCCAAGCTCCTGAAGACCTTCGAAAACAAATTCGGCGCAACCCTGCGTTAACCATCGAAGGGCGTTTTGTGCGAAAGTGGAGAAGGGATATGCTTTGAAGACCATAGCCACCCTCGGCTTGAGAGGGAGGGGCCCATTGCGGGAGCAATGGGAGGGGGAGCGCTTTAGCGCGACGGTCTGAGAAGCATATCCCTTCGCAACTGGAGCACAGCTGTCTGCTTTGTATCTTCAGTATTCGTAGTCACTATTTATCAAATGTCGATAATCCCGACAATTAAACAGTACGGTTCGCTCGTGAAGTTCGCGCATACGGTCTTTGCCTTGCCGTTTGCGCTGGTGGCTTTCTTGCTGGCCTTGCGTGAACCGGGTGCGCGGTTTACCTGGGTCCTGCTGCTGCAACTGCTGGGGTGCATGGTGTTTGCCCGCAGCGCGGCGATGGGATTCAACCGCTGGGCGGACCGGGAGATCGACGCGAAGAATCCGCGCACGGCGGGCCGGGACATCCCGTCCGGCCGCATCTCGCCGCGCCAGGCTCTCATCTTCACGTTGGTCAATGCCGTGCTGTTCATCGCCGTCGCCTGGACCATCAACCCGCTCTGCGGCGGACTTTCGTTCCTGGCGCTGGTGTTCCTGCTGGGGTACAGCTATCTCAAGCGCTTTACCTGGCTCTGTCATTTCGGCGTGGGTGCCGCGCTCTGCATCGCGCCCGCGGGCGCCTATATTGCCGTGACGGGACACCTGTCGGTCGCTGCGGCCCTGCTGAGCCTGGTGGTCTTCTTCTGGTCCAGCGGATTCGACATTCTCTACGCCCTGGCCGACGAAGAGATCGACCGGGAGCAGGAACTGCATTCCATTCCGCAGCGCTTCGGCCGCAAGCAGGCGATGGATATCGCCAAATGCGTTCACCTGACGGAACTCCTGCTGGTTCCGTCATTCCTCGCCCAGGCCGGGCTCACGGATTTCTGGGGAATTCTCGCCGGTATCTTCTTCCTGGCGATGCTGGTGTATCAGCACACGATCATCTCGCCGAAAGACCTCAGCCGGCTGAACGCCGCTTTCTTTACGGCCAACGGCATCGCGTCGCTGGTTTTCTGCGTACTCGTCTATCTTTCCGTCCTGCTTTGACGGGGCCCGGTCGTTAGTATAGACCGGGAACCACCTGGTCGGCGCCTTCGGTGCCGGGTGCGATGGTGCTCAGGACGGCTTCGTTGTCCTGGTCGATGGTGGTTGATTTCTCCTTGATGGAGAGGATGTCATCGACGATGTAGCGGGTGTGGCCGCGCCAGGGGAGACGGCCGAAATACTCTTTGTAATGGAGGTCCATCACCTTGCCGCTTTCGGTCATCAGGCGCTCGGCGATCTCCTTGTCGGCGATTGAGAAATCGAACGTGTTGGACTGGACGCCCGAAGTCTGGGCCTTGATGCCGGTCTGGATGAGTTTGCCTTCGTAGGTTTTCCAGATCAGGCCCTTGTAGACCACATAGTTGAGTTCTCCGCTGCGGACGCCTTCGCCGAACACGAAGTAGAAGCGGAAATAGCAGAAGACCGCCAGGGCGAAGATGAGGATGGTGACCAGGATCCAGATGAATTTTTTCATATTCTTGAATGTTTAGACTTATACGAATCGGGAAATGCGCTCGACCGCCAGGACGAGCAGGAGGATGAGGGTGAGCGTCCGCACGCCCCGGGCGTTGTCGGGGTTGCGGAGGTATTCGTTGAGGATGAGCGAGACCGGGAGCATCAGCAGGATGCCGAAAGGCTGGCCGCTGTCGTTCAGGAAGATGCCGGCCAGGACGGCCAGACAGACCGAGAGCAGCAGCACGCGGATGACGGCGTGGAACTGGCCGGTCTTGAAATGGGTGAGCCGGCGGAGCATCTGAAGCGCCGCCAGGACGGCGGCGACGAAGGTCAGCAGGATGCGGACGAGGGTGGCGGCCGACAGGTGCAGGGAAGGGTGGCTGACGGCGGTCATGCCGCCCCACAGGTTGCGCAGGACGACATCGAAGGGATTACCGCCCCGGAGGTATTGGATTCCGATGTGGATGGCGGCCGGCAGGATCAGCGACAGGAGCAGGGTGACCCAGTATTTTCCCTTGCTCTCGGCCCGGGGCGCCATGGTGGCGGCATAAACGGGGGCCAGCCAGAGGAGGGGCGGATAGAACAGCCCGGCCGCACCGAGGGAAACCCAGGCGCCGCCGAGGTAGTCGAGCGACGGCTTCTCCGCACAGAAGTGCAGGTAGAAGAACAGGCTGACGGCCATCAGCAGGGCGGCGGCGTGGAGCGGGGTATAGTAGAGGGCGGCGGGATTGGCGGTGGCCAGGACCGCGTAGGCGACCGGGGCGATGAGGCTCATCTCGTTCATAATCCGGTCGTTGGTCAGGTAGAGCAGCACGGCGTTGACGCCCAGGATCAGCGCAGCGGCCAGGCCCGGCAGGAACGGCCGCGGCGGTGCCGCCGCCGCCTTCCATCCCGTCGCCCAATACAGCGCGACGAGCAGGATCACGGCCAGATAGACCCACAAATCCGCGTACGTCCTTTTCATTTCGGTACAAAGTTAGATAAATACGCAAAATTTGCTAACTTTGAAGCGAAGTAAATGGATCGGATGGCGAAAAAATGGTGTTTGGCGGCGGCGCTTCTCCTGGCGTCGCTCCTTTCCGGCTGCCGGCCGGAAGAGGTCATCGCGCCTGAAGAGATGGTCGCCATTTTCGCGGATTTCTACCGGACCGACGCGACCGTCGAAGTCATCAATTCGAGCACCCACGGCAGTTTCCGCGTCGACTCGACGCGGATGTATCTGCCGCTCATCACAAAACGGGGCTACACGAAAGACCAGTTCCTGTCCTCCCTGTCGTATTACATGCACCGTCCCGACGATATTGACGACATTTTCAAGCAAGTGTCGGCGAAACTCGAACGCGAGATGGATCTGGCCGAATCGGCGGCCAACCAGGAGTATCTTGATACGGAAGACCGGGGAATCGAGGAGGTGGAAGAAGCGCCGGTGGTCGAGGAGGGAAAAGAACCGCATATCGAGAAGGAAGAAAGGCAAAAATCGCTGGCCGCCGACACTGTCGCGTCTGAAAAGCCGGCCGCTCCGGAGAAACCCGTGAAGAAAGAACGCCAGAGCAAGCGGAAAAAGATAAGCCAGAAAGATCTCAAACGGCTGGAGGAGGAGCTCAAATAAGGATGCGTGTCGTTTTGCAAAGGGTATTGGAAGCGTCCGTGACCATCGACGGCGTCCGCACGGCGGCCATCGGCCGCGGCATGCTCGTGCTCTGCGGCTTCGAGGAAGCCGACAACCCGGAAGACCTGGACTGGATGGCGCGCAAAATCGCCGCCCTGCGCATCTATGACGACGAAGACGGCGTGATGAACCGCTCCGTCGTGGACGTGGGCGAAGAGGTCCTGGTGGTGAGCCAGTTTACCCTGATGGCCTCCACGAAGAAAGGCAACCGCCCGTCCTACGTGGCGGCGGCCCGCCCCGAGATCTCCATCCCGCTTTACGAGCGCTTCAAGGAAACGCTCTCCGCCGCCCTCGGGCGGCCCGTCGCCTGCGGCGTCTTTGGCGCCGACATGAAGGTCGCCCTGATCAACGACGGACCGGTGACCATCTGCATCGACAGCAAGAACAAAAACTGATATAACCATATGGAATCCAGAGAAATTTACAAGGCAGTCCTCGGTATGATCGACCTGACGAGTCTCAACGCGACGGACACGCCTTCGAAGATTGCGGCCATGACGGAAAAAGTCAACGCCTTCCACACCCGTTTCCCGGACTATCCGCTGCCGGCCTCGATCTGCGTATATCCCAATTTCGCCCGGACAGTGGCTTCCGTGCGGGCCGACGCCGGCGTGCACGTGACGGTGGTGGGCGGTTGTTTCCCCGCCTCCCAGAGTACGCTGCCCGTGAAGATCGCCGAGTGCGAAGCGGCCGTCCGCGACGGTGCGGATGAAGTTGACATCGTTCTGGCGCTCAATGCCTTCCTGGAGAAGGATTACGCCGCTGCCAGCCGCGAGATTACCGAAATCGGCGCGGCCATCCGCCGCCTGAATCCCGCCGTGGTGCTGAAAGTGATCCTCGAAACCGGCGCTCTCGCGGAAGAAAAGCTGATCGAAGAGGCCTCGTTCCTGGCAATGGAAGCGGGCGCCGACTTCATCAAGACTTCCACCGGCAAAATGCAGCCTGCCGCGACGCCCGAGGCCGCGCGCATCATGTGCCGCTGCATCCGCACCTATCACGAGCGGACCGGCCGGATGGTGGGCTTCAAGCCCGCCGGCGGCATCTCCACGCCCGAAGACGCCGTGACCTACTGGAACATCGTCGCGGAAACCCTCGGCGAGGCCTGGCTCGACAAACGCTATTTCCGCTTCGGCGCCAGCCGGATGGCCAACAACCTGCTTTCCGCCCTGGAAGGCGAAACCGTGAAATATTATTGAGATGGGAAGCCTGCTGATCAAAGACGTCCGGCTCGATGACCGGATTACCGACATCCTGATCGCCGACGGCCGCTTCAAGAGCCTCGAAGCGCCGGCCGGCACCGTCGCCGACAAGGTGATCGATGCCAGCGGCATGGCCATCCTGCCCCCGTTCTACAATACCCATACCCACGCGGCCATGACCCTGCTCCGCGGCTATGCGGACGACATGCCGCTCCACAAGTGGCTCCAGGAATACATCTGGCCCTTTGAGGACAAACTAACGCCGCAGGATATCCGCGAAGGCTCCCGCATGGCCGTCCGGGAAATGATCAAAACCGGCACGGTGTTCTTCTCCGATATGTATTTCGACATCGAGGAGACGGTCGACGTGGTGCGGGAATCCGGCATGCGCGCCGCCATCGGCGTGACTTTCGTGGAATCGCACAGCAAGTCGCAGCAGGCCGAAAAACTCGAACTGCTCAAGCACTGGACCGACCCGACCGGCGGCCGGATCACCCTGACGGTGGCTCCCCACGCCGTTTACACGGTCGGCCCCGACCTGCTGGTCCGCTGCGCCGACACCGCCCGTTCCCTCGGACTGAAACTCCACATCCATCTGTGCGAAACCCGCAAGGAAGTGGACGACTGCCTGGCGGAGCACGGCATGACGCCGGTCCGCTACCTCGACAGCCTGGGCTTCCTGGGTCCGGACGTGATCGCCGCTCACGTCGTCCACGTGGATCCGGAAGAAGCCGCCATCCTGGCGGAGCGGGGCGTCACCATTTCGCACTGCCCGTGCTCGAACCTGAAGCTGGCTTCGGGCTTCTTCCCGTATAAACTCCTCAAGGAGGCCGGCTGCCGCATTACGCTGGGCACCGACGGCGCCTCGTCCAACAACAACCTCGATATGCGGGAAGAGATGAAATTCGCCGCGCTGGTGTCCAAGGCCTGCAGCGGCAATCCCGAAGTGATGCCGGCGGCCGAAGCCATGGACATGGCCTGCCGCCAGGGTGCGGAGGCGTTCGGCATCAACGCCGGCGTCATCGCCGAAGGCAAACTGGCCGACGCGATCCTGGTGGACCTGAGCGACGTCCGGATGCAGCCCTGCCACCACCTGCTGTCCAACTGGGTCTATGCGGCCGGCAGCAGCTGCATCGACACCGTGATCTGCGACGGAAACATCCTGATGGAACACCACGAGCTATGACAAAGCCCAAGACCAAGGATACCAACGAATACGGACTGGATCTCAAGGGACAGATGATCCTGGAGGAGTATCGTGAACTCCTCCCGGTCTTTTCCCGCCTGAAATCCCTCGTCCTGGAAAAACTCGGCGAATGCCTGCAGCGCGCCGGCCTGATCGTCTCGTCGCTCGACGCGCGGGTCAAGCAGGAAGCCAGCCTGGCCGGCAAACTCGAACTCAAGGGGCAGAAATACAAGTCGATCGACGACATCACCGACATCGTGGGCGCCCGCGTCGTCACGTTCTACAGCGACGAGGTCGACAAGATCGCCGCCCTGGTGGACAGTACTTTCGAGGTGGACTGGAACAATTCGGTGGACAAGCGCAAGCTGCTGGGGAAAGACACCTTCGGCTATATGTCGCTGCACTATATCTGCCGGATTCCCGAATCGTTGTACCAGGATCCCGAGTGCCCCGAGCTGAACCGCTTCTACTTCGAGGTCCAGATGCGGACGGCCCTCCAGCACGTGTGGGCCAATATGAACCACGACACCGGCTACAAGAGCGGTTTCGAGGTTCCGAAAGAATACATCCGCAGCCTGACGCGCCTGGCGGGGCTGCTGGAACTGGCGGACGACGAATTCAGCCGCATCCGCAAGGACCTGACCGACTACCGCCGCAAGATGGAACAGCTGGTCAAGAACGGCAGTTTCGACGAAGTGTCGCTCAACGCCGACACGCTGCGCAGTTACCTGGCCCTCGATCCCTTCGCGCCCCTCAATGCGAAGATCGCGGCCATCAACCAGGCCGAGGTGCAGATGCTCAGCGGCATGCCGTACCTCGAGCCGATGCGGCGGATGGGGCTCCAGACGCTGGGCGACGTGGAACGGATGCGCAAGACCTGTTCGGAGCGCGCCTATCAGCTGGCCCTGCACCAGATCAGCGGCACGGACCTCGACATCATCGCCTCCACGCTCGGCCTCCAGAACGTCTGCCTGGTGTTCGCGGCCGACCGGGGCGGGGAGAAGGGCATCGAATTCTTCCTGAACTGCCTCAACGGCCCTTCGCGCTACAACGCCGCCACGGCGGAAAAACTCTTTGAACAACTCTCCAAAATCCACGATATGTAGCCATGGCAAACGGATTCATCGACAGTACGCTGCTTGACAAGGCCATCGAGTTTGCGGTCCGGGCGCACCACAATACGGAGCGCCGCGGGAAAGGATTTCCCTACGTCGTCCATCCGATGGAGGCCATGGCCATCGTCGCCACGCTTTCTTCCGACCAGGAACTGCTGGCCGCCGCCGCCCTCCACGACGTGGTGGAGGACACGGATTTCACGATCGACGACATCCGCCGGGAATTCGGCGAAAAGGTGGCGCGGCTGGTTGAACTGGAAAGCGACAAGTTCGTGCACGGCCTCAGCGAAAGCGACAGCTGGCGCGTCCGCAAGCAGGCCGCCATCGACCGCCTCGCGGCGGCGCCGCTGGAAGCGAAGATGGTCGCGCTGGGCGACAAGCTCTCGAATATGCGCGCCATCGCCCGCGACTACGACGAACTGGGCGACAAACTGTGGGACCGGTTCCACGCCCCCGGCGGCCGCGCCGACCACGAATGGCATTACCGCGGCCTGGCGCAGTCGCTCAACGAGCTGGCCGGCACGCCTGCCTTCACGGAGTTCGTCCAACTGATCGAACACGTCTTTGGCAAACCCAAGCCCGAATGGATCGACATCCAGGACTATGAAGAGAGCGGCGACGGCTACACGGCCATCAGCTACAACCATAAGGACGGCAAGCGGATGATGAAGCTCTATGCCGAGTATATGCCGATGTCGGAGCCCGAGCGGGAACTGCAGATGAGCTGGGCCATCATGGACCACGGCATCCGCATCCCCCGTGCGTACCGGCTTGTCACTGACGGTAAGCGCGTCGGCGTCGAATTCGAGCGCATTGTCAACAAACGCTCCTTTGCCCGGGCCATTTCCCAGGAGCCCGAGCGCCTGGAAGAATATATGGCGGAATTCGCCCGCCAGTGCCGCAAACTCCACGAAACGCCCTGCAATACGGACGTGTTCACCTCGGTGAAAGACCATTTCGACGCGGATATCGACGCTTCGAAAGACTTCGATCCGGCGCAGAAGGAGCGCCTGCATGCCTGCGTCCGGGCGATGCCCGACGCGACCACCTGCATCCACGGCGACATGCACATCGGCAATCTCATCATGGCCGATGGCACGTATTATTGGATCGATCTGGCCGATTTCCGCTACGGACATCCGGATTTCGACATGGCGATGTTCTATTTCGTGAGCGTCTGCAACCCCGGCGACGATCTCTCCCAGAAACTTTTCCACTTGTCGCACGCGCAGATGCTGCAGGTCTGGGAAGCGTTCGTCCGCAACTATTTCGGCCCGGAGGCCGACCTGCAGGCCGTCAACCGGCGGATGGATCCCTACGCCGCCCTGTATATGATTCATTTCGCCAACCGGGAGTCGATGCTCCCGCCTTGGCGCGCCCATATTGAAAACACGCTCCTCCGATAAGATGCATTACATTTTTGTCATCAACGGGCGGGAAGACAAGGCCTTCATCACCGCGGAAGTGGAACGGCAGATCGCCGAGGTCCCCGGGCTGGACTATGAGATCTACCATACCACGGGCGTCGGTGACGGGACGCGGTTCGTGCGGATCTACTGCGACCTGCATCCCCGTGTCGAGTGCTGTTTCATCGCCTGTGGCGGCAGCGGAACCCTCAATGAAGTCGCATCCGGCCTGGTGGGTTTCTCCCGGAAATACCTGGGCGTCCTCTCGTACGGTCTGACCAACGATTTCATCAAGTGCTATCCCGACCGGGACTTTAAGTCGCTACGGAAACTGCTCGTCGGCGAACGGCGGCCGGTCGACATCATCCGGGTCAACGACAGTTATGCCATCAATGTCATCAACATCGGCTTCGAGGCGGTGGTGGCTTCCCGGGTGTACGAGTTGGAGTCTGCCGGCAAGACGGAGCATTCGGTCAACCGGGGAATCCTGTATGCCATTTTCCACGGCTGGCGCAACAAGATCCGGGTGTACGCCGACGATGAGCGGATGAATTTCCGCCGGCTGTTCCTTTGTACGCTCTCGAACGGACGCTGGGTGGCCGGCCGCTACTGCTGCGCGCCGGATGCGGATCCGGAGGACGGCCTGATCGAGTTCAGCCTGATCCGCCGGATCGGCCTGATCACATTCCTGCGTCTGCTTCCGCTCTATCGCCGGGGCGAGCAGTTTACGCGCAATCCGGGCAAACGCAAATTCATCCGCCGCCGCGTCCGCAAAGTGATGCTCCAATCCCGCAACCTGGTTGACATCTGCCTGGACGGGGAGATCCTCTCCGGCCATACGTTTGACATCGAGGTCCTGCCTCATTCCATCCAATTGATCCTTCCTTCCCTTGTGTCTATGAAAAAAAGATTTGAACCCATCATCGACAAATGCGGTGAAATCATCGATTACCTGATGTCTTCGCCCGACATCCCGCAGGACGAGGCCCTGCAGTTCAAGATCCGCCTTTCCATCGAGGAGGCGGTGGAAAACGTGGTCCGCTATGCTTATGACGGCGGCCTGGGCTGGATCGAAGTCGGCACGGAACTCGATGCCGAGGGCGTGATGCTGACCATCCTGCTCAAAGATGCGGGTGTTCCGTTCAATCCGCTCGACAAGCCCGATCCCGACATCACCCTGCCGGCTGCCGACCGGGAGATCGGCGGTCTGGGCATCTTCCTCTGCAAGAAACTGATGGACCACATCGAGTACAGGTACGAGGACGGCTGCAACATCCTGACCATGTCCAAACGCGTCGCCTGACCGCCATGCCGCTCAAAAGGAAATCGATCGCCCGCCGGCTCGGCCGCTATGTCCTTCTGCTTTCAGCGGGCATCCTGGTGTCCGTCTCCGTGCTGCTCGGCTTCGTCTCCCACCGGCTCATCGAGCGGGTGTCGATGGAAGTGGCCGGGAAGGAGGTCGACCTGGTCATCAGCGACATCGAGAAGATGATCTCCGAAGTGGAGCGGGCCGTCGACAACGTGGACTGGTTCGTCCAGCGCAACAGCCACCGGCAGCGCTTCATGTACGAGGCCACCCGCGAGCTGGTCCTCTCCAATCCGAGCATCATCGGCAGTGCAGTTGCCTTTGAGCCCTACTATTTCAAGGGTACCCACTGGTTCGCGCCCTATACGTACATCGACAAGGAAACGGAGGAGATACGGACGATCCAGATGGGCAATTCCGATTACGACTATCCGGCCCTCGACTGGTACCGGGTCCCCCGGCTTTACGACAAGCCGGTCTGGAGCGAACCCTATTTCGACGAAGGAGGCGGAGACCGGCAGATGGCGACCTATTCGTTGCCCCTCAAGGATACGACCGGTACCTTCTTCGGCATCCTGACGTCGGACATCTCCCTGTCGTGGCTCTCTACCCGCCTGCAGTCCATCGCCCCGTATTGGGATTCGCATATGATGCTGATCAGTGCCCGGGGAACATTTATCGTCCATCCCGACCGATCCCTGGTGCTGAACGCGACGATCTTCGACCAGGCCGCCGAATCGGGGGATGAACGGGCGCTGGAAGTCGCCCAGAACATGGTCAACGGGCAGCGGGGCTCGAGCCGTTTCCGCGGGACGAACAATGAGGACTATTACGGCATTTACGGCCCGTTGAGCAACGGGTGGTCGGTCCTGCTGGTCACTTCGTACGCGTCGGTATTCCTCAACCTCTACGTCTACAATCTGGTGCTGGGCATCCTGATGCTTCTCGGCCTGCTCGCCTTGTATTTTGGATGCCGCAACGTAGTCCGTCGCCAGACCATGCCCATCGTGGAATTCAGCCAGGCTGCGATGACCATGGCCAAAGGCAATTTCAAGGCGCGGCTGCCCGAGGTGCGGACGCAGGACGAACTGCAGACCCTGAACAAGTCGATGGCCTACATGCAGCAGTCCCTCAACGAATATATCACTGAACTCAAATCGACGACGGCCTCCAACGAACGCTATGAGAGTGAGCTGAACATCGCCCGGAACATCCAGATGAGCATGCTGCCCCAGAATTTCCCCGTACGGGAGGACTGCGACCTGTACGCCATGGTCCAGCCCGCCAAAGAAGTGGGCGGCGACCTCTACGACTTCATCGAAGTGGGTGACAAGCTCTTCTTCCTGGTGGGCGACGTGTCGGGCAAGGGGGTTCCGGCTGCGCTCTTCATGGCCATTACCCGGGCGGCCTTCCGTTTCATCGGCGCGCTGGGTATTTCGATGTCGGAGGTCGTGGAACGCGTCAACAACTCCCTCTGCGACGGCAATACGAGCGAAATGTTCGTCACCCTTTTCGCAGGATGCCTCAATCTCACCACCGGTGAACTGGACTACTGCAACGCGGGACACAATCCGATCCTCGTCATCCAGCCCGACGGTTCGGCATCTTTCTTGCGTGCGAAGCCCAACCTGGCCGCCGGCCTCGTGGAAAGATTCCCTTACGAAGAGGAGCATCTGCGGCTGGCACCCGGTTCCCGGCTGCTCCTTTACACCGACGGTGTGACGGAAGCCGAGCGCCCCGACAAGAAGCAGTTCGGGGAGCAGGCGCTGCTCTCCTGGGCGAAGAAACTGAACCCCGGCGTCTCGTCGAACGCCGCCGCCCTGGAACTCTATTCCCGCGTACGGCACTTTGCGGCCGGGTCGGAACAGAACGACGACATCACCATCATGTCGGTCCTTTATAAAGCGAAATAATATAGAATACTGCATAGAACAATGAAAGTAAACATCCAAGAAGAAAACGGAAAGGCCCTGGTCAAACTCGAAGGACGCCTCGATACCACCAACGCCGACCAGTTCATGAAAGACATCAAGCCGCTCATGGACGGAACCCAGCAGGAAATCGACGTGGATTGCACCGACATGGAGTACACCAGCAGCCAGGGACTGCGCATGTTCCTGATGCTCCAGAAAAACGTGTCCGCGCGCGGCGCCAAGCTCGTGCTGCGGAACATGAAACCGCACGTGAAAGAAGTTTTCGACATTACCGGATTTTCGCACATCATCAACATTTTGTAGCGGCCTGCCGGCGCGATGTTGATAATTGGTTGAAAAAGTACCCCCGGGCGGGCATTGATTTTTTGCGCGCATAGCGTATATTTGCAGAAAATCTATACCTATGTCCACAACTACTTCGCAAGCCATTTACGACGCCCGCGCGCTGGGTAAGCCCAAGATGACGCTCCTCGGATTGCAACATCTTTTTGCAATGTTCGGAGCCACTGTCCTGGTACCGGTCATAACGGGGTTGTCGGTGTCGGCAACCCTTCTTTTTGCCGGTCTGGGAACTCTTTTGTTCCACTTCCTCACCCAATGGAAAGTGCCCGCCTTCCTGGGCTCGTCCTTCGCGTTCCTGGGCGGTTATGCCGCCGTCACCCAGATGGGTGCGGAGCAAGGGCTTTCACTGGCCGAATCGCTTCCGTATGCCTGCATCGGCGTGGTCTGCGCCGGCCTGATGTATTTCATCCTGGCAGGACTTTTCGCCGCCTTCGGACCGAAGAAGGTGATGCGTTTCTTCCCGCCGGTGGTCACCGGTCCGATCATCATCGCCATCGGTCTCTGCCTCTCGGGTTCCGCCATTTCCAACTGCAGCTCCAACTGGTGGATCGCCCTGCTGGCCATCGCCATCATCATCGTCTGCAACATCTGGGGCAAGGGCATGATCAAGATCGTCCCGATCCTGCTCGGCGTCCTCGGTTCGTATATCGTCGCGGCCTGCTTCGGCCAGGTGGACTTCACGCAGGTGAAGGAAGCTTCCTGGATCGGCCTGCCGTTCGCGTTCGAGAATACGGCCTTCGCCGTGTTCAAGAACCCTGACTGGGGCCTGATCGTCGCCGCCATCATCGCCATCCTGCCGATCTCGCTCGCCACGATGGTCGAGCACATCGGCGACATGTGCGCCATCTCCTCCACGACCGGGATCAACTATCTCGGCGATCCGGGCCTGCACCGCACCCTGATGGGCGACGGTCTCGCCACGGCGGTCGCCTCCCTGTTCGGCGCCCCGGCCAACACGACCTACGGCGAGAACACCGGCGTGCTCAACATCACCAAGGTCTTCGACCCGCGCGTGATCCGCATCGCCGCCGTCTTCGCCATCATCCTCGCCTTCTGCCCGAAGTTCGCCGCGCTCATCGGCGTGATGCCGGCAGCGACCATCGGCGGCGTGTCCCTGGTGCTCTACGGTATGATTTCCGCCGTCGGCGTGCGCAACGTGGTCGAGAACCAGGTGGACTTCACCTCCTCGCGCAACCTCATCATCGCGGCGCTCATCCTCGTGCTCGCCATCGGCATCAAGTACGGGGCCAACGACTCCATCAGCCTGGGCTTCACCTCGCTGAGCGGCCTGGCCGTCGCCGCCCTCGCCGGCATCTTCCTGAATGCCGTGCTTCCGGGCAACGACTACGAGTTCGGCAAGGGCGCACCCGGCGACGTGTCCGTCAATTTCGGACCGCGCGGAGAAGAAGAAGTGGAGAACAAGAAGAACTAGTACTGCCTTGAAAAAGATTGCATCTTTTGTCCTGGGCCTGTTGGCGCTGGCTTCCTGCCAGACGCGGCAGGCTCAGGCCGATTATATCGTCCAGGTGTCCCTCGGGACCTGGCATGCGCCCGCCTATACGGCCGGGCAGATCATCAGCCGCATCGACTCGGTCAGCAACATGATCCCGGTCGGCAAGGTCATCATCGGCTGGAGCCTCGACAAGGACATCTACCGCGAAGTGGGGGAGTACCTCCATGCCAAAGGCATCAAGATGCTGTGCTGGCTGCCGGTGTTCGCCGAGACCGAAGAGGTGTGCGAGAGCACGCCCGCAGTCGATCTCTGGGGCCGGATTCCCGGCAACTACAACCTCACCGCGGGCGAGGCGTTCCGCTTCAACTGCCCTGCGGACCCGCAGAACGCGGCTGCCGTGGTGGCGGTCTATGACAGCCTCTTCGCCGACTGCGGCTTCGACGGCGTCTTCCTCGACCGCATCCGCACGCAGTCCTTCGTGGGCGGCATCGGCGGTGTGCTCAACTGCGGCTGCCCCGCCTGCGTGGAGCGCTATGCCGCCGAAGGCGTGGACCTGGAGGCCGTCAAGGCCGCCTGGGAAGCCGAAGGCGACGCCTTCCTGTCGGTCAGCGGCTACGCCCCCGAGACCGGCTTCACCTTCGTGAATCCGCTCGCGGCCGACTTCTTCCGGGCCAAGGGCCACATCGTCAGCGGCGGCGTCGCGGCGGTGGCGGACAGCCTCCGCAGCCGCGGCCTGGAGATCGGCATGGACCTGTTCGCGCCGTTCATGGCGCCCTTCGTGGGTCAGGATTATGCCATCCTGGCGCAGCACGCCGACTTCATCAAGCCGATGCTCTACCGCAAGACCACGGCCCCGGCCGGCATGGGCTTCGAGTATGAGATGCTGCGCAAATCCGCCCCCGGCGCGACCGGCTATCCGGAGTTCGCGATGGACGTCGCGTTCCTGGATTCGCAGCTCGACGCGATGGCGTCCTGCCCCTGCGCGAAGTATCCCGGCCTCGAGATCAACTACCGCGAGGGTGTGGCGCACACGACGCCCGAATACGTAAAAGAATCCCTCGAGGCCGTGATGGGTCACGGATTCGAGGGACTCGTTCTCTCCTGGAACATCATGGAAGCCCCGGAGGCGCATATCGCCTGCCTGGGGCAGTAGTTCCGGTTTATTTCAGCAGCTTCTCGCTGCGCGCGATGAAGTCGGACAGGGCCTTGCCCTTGAGCATTCCGTTGCCGAGGAGGGCCAGGTCGACGATCTGCTGCAGGAGCTCGCTGTTCTTGGCAAAGTCAGCCGCCGCGGTGTCGGCGGCTTCTTTCTTTTCGCCCCAGATCTTCGCGATCAGCGGGTTCTGCATGTTGACGAGGATGTTGTAGGCCTCCGGCATCGTGCCGTAGAAGTTCATGCCGCCGCCCAGGGCGCTCATTTCGCGGTAGCGGCGCATGAACTCGCTCTGGGTGATGAGCACCGGCGCGGCGTTCTCGCCGAGGTTCTGCGCTTCCACGAGGTAGTCGTTGCCTTCCGGCAGGACGGCCTTGAAGAGCTCGTCGAGCGTCTTCTTGTCGTCGTCGCTCATCTCCGGCTTGACGGCGTCTTCCTTCGGGATGAGGTTGCCGACGGAGTCGCTGTCCACGCGGGCGAAGCGGGTGTGCTCGGTCTTGGCCTCGAGCAGGCCCACGAAGTGGCTGTCCAGCTCGCAGTCCATCAGGAGCACGTCGTAGCCCTGGTTCTTGGCGGCTTCAATCCAGCTGTACTGCTCGGCCGGCTTGGTGGCGTAGAGGTAGACGACGTTCTGGTCCTTGTCGGTCTGGGCCGGCGCGATGGCCGTGCGGTAGTCCTCGAGGCTGAAGTATTTGCCGTCGGTGTTCTTGAGGAGGGCGAACTTGAGGGCGCGCTCGCAGAACTTCTCGTCGGAGAGCATGCCGTATTCGATGAAGAGCTTGATGTTGTCCCATTTCTGCTCCAGCTGGTCGCGCTGCTCCTTGAAGATCTCCTCCAGGCGGTCGGCCACCTTCTTGGTGATGTAGGTGCTGATCTTCTTGACGTTGGCGTCGCTCTGCAGGTAGCTGCGGCTGACGTTGAGCGGGATGTCCGGGGAGTCGATCACGCCGTGCAGCAGGGTCAGGAAGTCCGGCACGATGTTGTCGACGTGCTCGGTGACGAACATCTGGTTGCAGTAGAGCTGGATCTTGTTCTTGTCGATGGCCATGCGCTCCTTGATCTTGGGGAAGTAGAGCACGCCGGTCAGCGTGAACGGATAGTCCACGTTGAGGTGGATCCAGAACATCGGCTCCTCTTCCATCGGATAAAGCTCGCGGTAGAACTTCAGGTAGTCCTCGTCCTTGAGCTCGGACGGGGCCTTGGTCCAGATGGGCTCGATGTTGTTGATGACGTTGTCCTCGTCGGTCTCGACGCTCTTGCCGTCCTTCCACTC
>JAEEGJ010002650.1_pt1 | contig 84736 bp, 68 predicted proteins | sample 8958761 | NCBI WGS metagenome assembly JAEEGJ01 (sample SAMN16246546, study PRJNA631951) | gut metagenome | biome: gut microbiome; feature: rumen; material: RS-attached | host: Bos | place: Iran: Karaj | collected 2018-10
ACCGACAGCCCCAGCGGGCAAGGTCTGATTTCATTGCCGACACCTTGCCCGGCAATCGGCCTCTGAGGTGCGTAGGAGCCATATTCAGCGGCAAGGTCTGCCATCTGTTTTGAGACCTTGCCCGCTGGGGCAGGCTTTTTCCTGAGTCTTCTTGGTCCTTCTTAGAACCGCACTTCCATGCCAAGGTTGATGGTCCACAGGCGGCGGGCGGGAACCATGGTGCCGTCAGGCCCGGGTACGGTGGTATGGGTGATGCGGCGTACGTAATCGACTCGGAACAGGCGGAAGATATTGGACACGCCTATACCAAGCTCCACATAGGGCACGCCTCCCATAGGCTGGGTCATATAACTGAACGTCTTGCCGCCCTTAAGGGAATAAACATTCGTGGGGAACTTGGTCATGGCCCCGTACGCAGGATCGGTGCCGTTGTTGGCGTCGGTAAGCATACCGTACGCAATCTTGGCGCTGAACTCCTCGCGCAGCTGGAGCTTGCGCAGCAGAGGAATCTTACCCAGGATGAATCCGTTGAGGTTGTGGTACCAGATGAGCTGCGCCCAGCGGTCCGATGCGAACTCAAAGTACTCCATGCAGGAGAATGCACTCTTGTCCAGAATATTGGTGGTGTTGCCCGGAAACAGGTTAAGCATGGTCCAGGGTACCCGCCCTATGATGGCCCCGGCATTGAAATGCATATCCGACATTCCGAAGGGAGGAATTCTGAACTTCCAGTCCACATAGAGCTGAGGCTTGAAATAGCCCACGTCGCCCGGGCGCAGACCAGGTATCGAACCGCCCAGGTCGATAGACACTATAGGGAAGAAAGTGTGGACGAAAGCCTTGTTGAAGTAACCTCGGTTAACCGTCTCCTCTTTTGAGAAACGCAGCTGGATACGGGCTTCGTTGGTGGCAACGCTGGGCAGCGATACCGGCAGGTCGTCCGGGCCACGCTCCCAGGTATACATAGGCACGAACATATTGGAATAGTACCGGCGTGCAGCTATCTCGGCAAAGAAGTTGAAGTTCATGGAGAACTCATGCTCGAAGAAGGCCGAGAAGTTGCTGCGCGGAGCCAGCTTCGAGGTTCCGCTCCAGATGGAAGCCAGCAGGTTGCCGCTGGTGAGGTTGCTGCTGCCCTTGCCAAGCTGGAAAACGTCATACGACGCATCAAGGGTAAGCTTGCTGAACGGCTCCTTGCGGAAAAGATGCTCGTATGTAAGGCCTCCTTTGACTTGTTTGTCCTTGAATCCGTAGGCCACGAAGCCTGTAAAGCGGAACTTCTGGCTGAGCTCCTTGGAGGTATGCAGGCCGAGCCTCGGCTTGAAGCCTTCCAGATTGTTGTTGCTTATCAGCTGCATATAGGGGCCTATACCTATGGGACCTATGTCATAGTATTCTGTGACAAGGGTATAAACGGTACGGTAGGCCGTTTTATAGAGCGGGGCATCCTGTACCTGGTCCACCATTTTATAGATGTCCTGTTCTTTGCGCGTAAGCTCATAGGGCCGCGCCTGGTTCCAATATGCGTCGTCCTTGTGATTGGCATCTTCAAGCACCTTTACTTTACCGTCCGCCACCTGCATGTCTTCAATCGCGATGGGGCTGAAGTCGATATCGGAATAATTGAGCTGCCTGGTGCCGATGACCGACATCACCCTCGAAGAATCGCCCAGAGCGATAGAAAAGTCGGCGTATAGCTTGTCCTGCTTGTAAAACCAGGTGGAGTCCGGGAGCCTCTGGTAATCGGTCTCAAGTACTATGTCGCGGAGCCAGTTGACGTTACCGCCCTTAACCATCTTGGCCCTTATGCTCTTGAGGGCGAACTCTTCGGCGTCGATACGCATTTCTCCATCCAGAGCCGGGGTTGAAATGCCCCTCTTGGGATGGTAGCGCACCACGTAAGTCTTGCGTCCGTCCATCTGAAGCGAGTCCACGATGAAGTAATTGTAGTACAGCAGTCCGCCGTTCTGGATGGGCGAAGGGAACTCCACGTCGAAACTGTTGATGAAGGGACGGTAGAAGTTGACCCTAAGGTGCATGCTGCCGGTAAACTGGCTCAGCATGTTATGGTTAGGGTTGATACCTGAGATACGGTTGGCAAGCACCGTTTCGTTGTCGATGTCGGGTGTACGCGTATGGCGCCGCTCCACTACAGACTCGGATATCATGGCCGGAAGGTATGGAACGCCGCTCACCACGGAGGTGTCGATATAGTCGAACACGAAGCCGAAATCGCGAAGGAAAGCATTGCCGCGGAGCTGCTCGCGCGGATGCGTGATATCCAGCTCCATCTTGTTGTAAATCGTACACTTATACTGTTCCCGCAGATCCGGATCGTTACGGTCGCGATGCTTGTCGATGTTGCGAAGAAGGCGCTTGATAAGGCGGTTGTCGGCCTTGACAAACGCTCCGGAGAGCTGGTTGTCGGTGAGTTTGAGGCGGAAGTTCACCTCGGTAAAGGCTCCGCGCTTGACCGCCTTTTCCTGGGTATCGTAGCCAAGGAGCTGGCACACCAGAATCTGTGCCGCAGGGTCACGGGTCTCAAGGGTATATTTGCCGTCGATATCTGCGGTAAGGCCAATGGTGGTGCCTTTGAAGAATATGCCCGCAAAAGGTATGGGCTCGCCCGTATCGGCATCCGTCACGGTACCGCGGACCTTGGTGGTCTGGGCAAGCAAAGATGCACCGGCGAGGAGCATACACAAAACAAGAGCAAATCTCCGCATAAGGGTGCAAATATAGCAATTTCCCACGGAGATTTGCTCAAAAAGAAGAATAATCGGTATTACTTAAACAGCGAGAGTGTCTCTTTGTAAATCTTTTCGGCCATATACGCGTGGCCTGCGGCATTGGGATGCAATTCGCTGTAGACAGTCACCTTCTGGTCGCCCCTGAAGTCAACCACAGGCAGCTTGAAGTGCTCTGCGATGGTCTTTACGGAGTTGCCGTACTCGCCGTCGATGTGGTTGCCCACGATGCAGATCAGCTGCGCATCGGGATAATTCTTCTGCAGAGTCTTGATTACCCAGATGTACGACTCGCGGAAGCGGGCGTGCTTGTTGAGGGCTTCGGGAGCGGAATTGAAATCAAATTCGCCCAAGGCTATCTGGCGTGCAGGCTGGCAGTCGTTCGTCCCGCCGAAGAGGATGATTACGTCGGGATTCTTGAACAGGCTGCAACGCTTCACAAAGGGAGTACGCACCACCGTCGGGTCGCCGTCGGCAACGCAGCTTCCGCTCCAGGAGGAGTTCACATCCAGCTCACACTTCCAATAATCCTTGACCAGATGCCCCCAGTAGGTCTTTTCCCACGATGTCACATCGGAGCAGGCGGCATTGGTGGAAGGATAATATGGCCTGTGGTCGGAAGGAATGATGCCCTTGAAGGTGGAGATAGAGTCGCCCAGGATGCCGAGGCGCGTGGGCATATGCTTGAGCCCCTCCACTTCGGCGTTTGCCATGTCAAGGCTGATGTGGTTCACCACCCCGGCCTTGAGCGTCTGGTCAACTGTAAAGGTAGCCTTGACTCCCCCTTCGCACTCCACCGTTACCGAGCCTTTGAAAGCGCTGGGCAGCACCATTGCGCCAAGGCTTGCGGGAGCACTTGAGGTTCCCACCTTGAAAGCGCCTCCGGAGCAGTCGAAGCTGATGCCGGAGGAGCTGTTTGACAGTTCTCCTATGCGGGACTCCTCGGGATAGATCTTAATATCGGCAGTCAGGGCAGCCGTTCCCGAAGAAGTCAGTTTAACCGCACTGAAAGGCCTTCCGGCAAGCTTTCCTCCGGTATCGAAAATATCCAGAACTATGCCTGCGGTAAGTGGCCTTATGGTGCCTGTAACAGGCTCCCTGCCAAGCAGGATAGTGGTGGTACAGAACACCATCTCGCCCGTCTGGGCGGATGTTGACGGATTGTCCTTGACCAGGGAGGAAGGAAGGGAGAATATATTGCCCAGTTCGCCCGTAAAGCACCAGAGGCTGGTAGCGGAGCCGCTCACCTTAAAGGTACCGGACAGCTTGTCCGAACCCAGAGCAGTTAACGCCCCGGTGCCCGAGTCGCCGCCATCGGTTATATAAGACACCAGGCAAGGCTGGATGGAGGTATTGTCAAGGGACAGCTCCACCTGTACCGTTTTTTCCGGCGCAATCTTCTGGCAGGCAAAGGATACGAGAAGAGCCGCAGCAAACAAAAAGAGTCGTTTAGCTTTCATTTCTTTCAATATTCAAACTGGAAGAGCACAGGATTATGGTCCGAAAGATACGGAAGACCATAATTGGACCCTTCCACCCAATACTTCCCCGGCTTGAGGGACTTACAGCCATAATAGATATGGTCTATTATGCTGCTGCTCTTGCCGAAGCCGTTGAAAGTGGCGCTGTTCCTATCGGTGCCGGAGCCCGTCAGGCGGGCATACTCCATACTGTCGTTCAACGGCTTAAGTTCGCTGGAATCGGAGGTGGTGTTGAGGTCGCCCACATGGATTATCAACTTTGAAGAGTTCTTCAGGTCGGTCTCCTTGGTGAGGGCTTTCATCTGCGAGACCATAAGCTCAGCCGAATTCTTGCGGGCATCGGCACTCTTGTGATCGTAGTGGGTCGGGAAGAAATAGACAAGTGCATCGTTGTTCTTCTTGTCTTTAAGGACCACATAAACGGTGACTCTCCGGCAGGCTGAATTCCAGGCGCCGTAAGTGCCGTCGGCATTCTTGGCGGGTATCTGGCGCGTAGAATTGTCGAGCCAGAAGAAGTCTTTCTGCACCAGTTCGAAACGGCTCTTGAGGTACATTACTCCCACACCTTCCCCGCCTGCATTTGCTACCGACGAGCCGGAAGAGCTGTCACGGCACACATCGTAATAACCGTATTCCGAATTGAAATACGACGACGAGAAGAAGTTGGACTGCTCCCTGCGCACTTCCTGCAAGCCTATCAGGTCGGGCTTGGTGGTCTCGATGAACTGCTTCACCGCCGGAGCGCGAACCGACCAGGCCGCGCTGCTGCCATTTGGATAAGTGTCGGCGGTATTGGCATAACGGATGTTGAAAGTACATATCGTCATGCTTGCCGTACCGCCCGGAGTGTCGGGTTCTTCCGGTTCCGGGGTCACAGGAGCGGGAGGCGGGGTAACCGGATTCACTACATCCTTGGGCACGCAGGCAATAATGGCTGCGTGCACCAGGATGAGCGATAAAAACAATCTAATGGATCTTGTCATTATTTTTATTCCATTTTACAAGTCTTGCGGGGATTGCCGCCAAGCTGCGACCATCCGTCCGCGGGAGCGGCCACACCCTTCACTGCCGAGAGAGTAGGTTTGCCGTCCTTGACTCCGTTGCAGTAAATGGTGCCGTCGGGAGCGATGGTAGGCGAAGAGCAGACGCTCTGACCGAGGGTGATTTCCGCAATCTTGACTCCGTCAGGCCCGAGCTTGACCAGTTTGCCGGCGCTTTGGTCGGGGGCTGTCTCGTTGTAATAGACATTGCCATTCTTGTCAACGGCAGGGCTGCCCATAACCTCGCCGCCGGCGGGAGTGTACCACTTCTTGGTTCCGTCGGGATTGACGGCGGTGATACCTGTCGTGGTGCTCACGTAGATGGTTCCGTCTTCACCGATAACGGTACCGAGGCTGTAGTACTGCTTGTTCTTACCGTCGAGGTCAAGACGCCACTCGTGAGTCGCTCCGGCTTCCTTGTCATACTTGCCAAGGTCGTAGCACATAAGAACGGCGTCTGCCTCCGAACCGCCGGCGCCCTCGGCCTTGCCGAAGAGGATGTACACCTTATTGCTGCCGTCGATGGCCATGTAGCTGGTGAAACCTATCTCGGTATTGGTCTGGCCGATGTAGCCGAGCATGAAGGCGTTCTGTCCTGCGGCTGCGCCGTAGTACTTCCAGCCGTCACCCTCTTTCCAGTACACACGGGTACCGTACTTGCTGTCGGTATGCACCATGAAGGTCTCTTCCTTGGTTGCGGCAAGTCCTCCGTGCGAACCACGCTTGACCTGGAGATATCCGGCGTACGAGCCGTCACCCTTGTTGAGCAGGAGTCCGTTGTCGCCGGAGCCGGAAGGCCACAGTTCAGGGAAGTCGCCCGGTGAGGGGTTACGCTTGGTCGCGGTGAATATCTTGTCGTTGAGAACCAGAGGTATGACATTGCAGAACCAGCCATAGCCATAAGCATAGTACCATTTCTGCGTGCCGTCAGGATTGACTGCATAGATACCGGACTCATAGGTCCTGGTCTTGTCCTGGGTATCTTTGTTACCCACGATCACGAACACGGTACCGTCTGCATCTACCGAAGGAGTGCAGGAAGAGAAGTTCTTGGTGGTGCCGGGGTTGTGGCTGCCGGCATCGAAGCTCCATTTCTTCTCGCCGTCCTTACTTATTGCAACCAGATGCAGGCCGCTGGAGAAGGCGTAAACGGTATTTCCGTCGGGGCTTACGGCAGGTGAAGAGAATATCACGTCGCCGTCGCCGTCGTACGAATTGGACCACAGGAGTTCGATAGAGGCCTCGCTCTTTTCTACGTGGACTGTCTTTGTGACGGAACCCTTGCCCCTCTGGTTGTCGGTTACGGTGAGAGTAACTTCGATGTCGCCGTACTCGTTGAACGTGAACTTAGGATTCTGCTCCATAACCGTGTTGGCGCCGATCCTCCACTCCCAGCCGATAATCTTGCCGTCAGGGTCGGTGGACTTGTCGGTGAACTGCACCTCGTCGCCGGCGGTGATGCCGCTGGACGGGCTGTAGTCGAAATCAGCTATAGGACGTTTGTTGGTGTCCTGTACGGTGATGGTCTTGGTGCAGGTGCCGCTGACACCGCTGTTGGTGACGGCGGTGAGCTTGATTTCCTTCTCGCCCGGAGTATCGAACGACAAAGGAGTTTCCAGCTGCTTGCCCCACACATAGTCGGAGCCCCATTCCCATTTGCACGCCACGATAATGTCGTTGGTGGCGGTGGAAACGTTAGTTATCTTGATATCCTCGTATATCTCGTACACATCCTTGTCGGTGGTAAAGTCGGCGTTGACCGACACCTTGGGCTTGTTCAAGCACGAGGCCGCAGCGAGCAAGGCGAGAGAAATGAGGAGTAATCTGTTAACTCTTTTCATAATCATTATCATTAAGGGTTACCAGCCGGGGTTCTGCTTGAGAGCTTCATTCTTCTGGATGACGTTCTCGGGAACCGGGTAAATGTACATATTGTCGTTCCACTTGCGGGGCATTTCATAACCCAGCAGGTAGCCGCCTGAAGGATCGTCGGCAATCTTGACAGCCTTCTGATGATCGTTAAGTGTCATGGCGATGGCCTTATATGTGCCGTTCTTCTGGTAATTGGCATCAGCAGTCACGTACACGTCGTTCTCGCCGTCGCCGTTCAGGTCGACAGGAGTGTCGAGCCCCGGAATGTAAACGCCGTCCCAGGGAGCGTTCTGCCAGTCGGCACCGCAAGCCCAGCGCTTAAGGTCGTCCATACGGAAGCCCTCGAGTATAAGTTCGATGGCCCTGTCGCGGCGCACCTCAAGAATGACGGGATTGGTCACGTTGGGGTAGAAAGTCTGCTGCAGATAGGTATCCACCACTGTGGGGAGCTTGTCAAGGTCTCCTCCGGAGATACCTGCCCTGCGGCGCAGGGCGCCGATAGTCTTGCTCCAGTCATCCGCGGTGATGGAACCCAGCTCGGCCTTGGCCTCGGCGTAGTTGAGCAGCACCTCGGCATAGCGCAGCAGCGGCACGTCGTTGTCGTTGGAACGGGCGTTGTCGTAGTTCACATCGTCCATGACATACTTGGTGTACTGGTAGCCGGTGAGCGAAAGGCTCATGTCGGGGCTGGTACGGACATACTTGCCGCTCTTGTCCTTACGGGTGTAGTCGGCTCCGCGTATGGTCTGGCAAAGGCGGGCGTCACGGCCGGTGGTCTCTTCGACGAAGGTCTTGTACGCGCCGTTGGCTTTCTTCTCGTTGTAGATGGAGCCGTCTTCGTTCAGGTAAGTCTTGGCAAAAGCACGGGTCATCGAGAGGTGAGGACCGTAAGAAGTGGAATTGTAATACCAGTTGGCCTCGCCGAGAACCGAAAGGTCTTTGCTCTGCGTGTAGGCAAGCATCACTTCTTCGGTAACGGGGTTGTCGCTGATGAACAGGTCGCGGTAGGCCCCGCGGCCACCCGACTCATAAACAGTACCGGTGTGGAGCTTGTAAGGGCCTTCGTCCATAACCTTCTTGGCAGCCTCTGCAGCGGCCTTCAGCAGTTCATCGGCGGTGATGGTGCACCCCTCAAGGTACTGGGCGCCGTACTTGCTTCCGTTTGCGTGATATTTGCGGAAGGTTCCTTCAAACAGGCAGATACGGCTCTTGATAGCAAGGGCGGTCCACTTGTTTACGGTATTGGAGTAAGGAGTGATGCCGGTTACCGTAATGTTATCCGCAGCAAAATCCAGGTCTTTGATGATGTTGGTAATGATAACATCACGGCTGTCCTGAGTCTTGTACAGATCTTCATCGACGGGGTCGAGAGGTTTACTGATCCAAGGCACTTTACCATAGGTAACGAGCTTGTCGTAGTAGAGCAGGGCGCGGAACAGACGGGCAATGCCTGTATAGTTATTGCGCACCTCTTCAGGCACTGTAGGATCGGTATTGTACTGTATGAAGTAGTTTACGTTACGGATGCTGCCCCAGCTCCAGGACGTGGAAGTGCTGACGGTATATGCACCCTGCTCGTAGGTACCGATGTTCATCTTTGCCGAGTGGTCATGCATCACATTGATTCTGTGAGCATTGTTATAGTCGGGCAGATAGTTGTAGAAGCCGTAGACATAGTTGCGCAGACCTGACTCGTCGCCGAAGACTATAGCCCTTCCGGCCTCGGCCTGAGGCGCCTCGGTAAGGTCGCAGCCGACTGCTGTGAGGCCCAGTGCAACGAATGCTGTAAGAATGTAGAATATGTTTTTCATTGCTGTTCCTCCTTATTATTTGTCTATATGTCCGAAGGTAACCTTTACGCCGACACTGATACTCTTCATCGTCGGGAAGTTGTATCCGTCACCGGTGGTTTCAAGCACGCCGTCGGCGCCGTAGATATTAGCGGTCACATCAACGTCGCGGGTCCACTTGTAAACCGGCGACCAGGTCCAGAGGTTCTCGCCCGCCACAAACACGGAGACCTTCTGAAGGCCGGCCTTGCGGGTAATCTTCTCGGGGATGTTGTAACCTATCTGGACGCTCTTGAGGCGTATGTAAGAAGCATCCTGCAAGTACCTTGTATTGGCATTCACGCGGCCTTTGTAGAAAGGAGCGAAGTAACCGGTGTAAAGAGGCAGGTACGCATTGGGATTCTCGGGAGTCCAGTAATTGCCCAGGTGCCAGGAAGGCATCTGGTTGTAAGGCCTGTTGTACATGCCCCAGAAAGCGGAAGACTCGTTGTCGGGATACCAGTCCTGTTTGCCCACGCCCTGGAAGAATGCGTTGGCATAGATACCTGCCCACTCCACGTCGAAACCGAAAGAATAGATGTAGCGGGGCTCGCTGTTACCGATGATTTTGCGGTCGCCCGGATCATCGGCGGTGTTCTTGCCGCGGTCGATATACCCGTTCTTGTTGATATCCACGAAGTGCATCTGGCCGGGAAGTATGTTATAGCTTTCGGTCTGCTGCATCAAGGGGTTGTAGTGAGCCTGTCCGGCTGCTACCGCCATAGCTTCGTCGGCATCGATCTGTGCCTGGTTCTGATACAAGCCGTCGCACTCGAAGCCCCAAAGCTCTCCGAGCACCATACCCTCGTAGTATGAATTATTGTAGGCATTGTTGCTCAGCGACTTGAGGGCGTTGTTGTACTTGTCGATGACAGAATAATAGTCGGCCAGGGTGGCGTGGACGCCGTACTTGAAAGGATGTCCTCCAAGCTTTATGGCATCGTCCCAGCCGAGAGTGATCTCAAAGCCGCGGGTGGTCATTTCGGCAAAGTTACCCTTAGGCGAGCTGGCGCCGTATACATCGGGGAGGGTAGGTCCTACGGTGTACATATTCAGGGTCTTACGCACATACACGTCGCCGGTGAAATTCAGCCTGCCGGAGAACAAACTCAGGTCAATTCCTCCGTCAATGGTCTGGGCCGTTTCCCAAGTCAGAGACTCGGGGATAGGGGCGGGAGCGCTGGTGTAGCGTACCTTCTGGCCGTTGATAATGCGGCCGTTATCGAAATCGAAGGTCTCATCGTAAGCATAAACGCTGACGTTACTGTTGCCGAGCGAACCGTAGGATGCGCGGATCTTGAGGTTGGAAATGATGCTCTGGTCGATATTGAACCAAGGTTCCTGGCTCACCCTCCAACCAGCGCTCACCGACGGGAAGAATGCCCAGCGCTGACGGGCGGGGAACTTGGACGAGCCATCGTAGCGGCCGTTGATCTCGAGCAGGTAGCGCTCCGCGAAGTTGTAATTGAAACGGAAGAAAGCACCGGCCGTGCGCCATTTGCTGTAGTCGCTGGTAATGCTCTTGTTGTCAAGGCCGAGTGCCAGGTTGAGCTGATCCACATTAGGTGCGAGCAAGCCGTCGTTGTACGCATAGACATTGCGGTAGGTCTGCTGCTCGTAGTTGTAACCGAGCAGGGCCTTGAAGTTGTGCTTGCCCACCGTATCTTCCCACTCAATCCACTCGTTGGTGGCAAGGTAATCGTAAGTGCGGAGAGTTTCGCTGATGTAGTCGGCAAGGCCCTTGATTTCTGCGAGCGACTCTATAATGCCTTCATACCTTGAGAAGGGTGAAGGAAGACGGTGCACGTGGGTATCGTACGAGCGGGCCCTGTAGGTAAAGTCGGCGTTCAGGCGCAGGCGCTTGTCGAAGAATGTGGCCTTGGCGGCCACGGTGTTCTGCGCCTGGCGGTTGGTGTAAGTACGGTTGCTGCCGCCGTAGAGAATATCACCTACCGAATACACGCCGCTGTAGGACAGGGTGCCGTCGGGGTTGATGATGGGCGAGCAGGGGTGCCCTTCGTCGGCGATGTTACGCCAGATGTTGCCGCCGGCCTCACTCTGGGTCTCAGGCATCACGTACTTGCTGTAGGCAATGTCGGTGTTGGATGTGATCTTGAGCCAGGGAGTAACCTGGTAGCCCACCTTCACACGGCCGTTGTACATCTTGTAGGAGTCGGGGTTCACCTGGCTGTCGAACAAACCATTATTGTCGTAGAGTCGGGCAGAGACATAGTAATCGAATTTGTCGTCCGCTCCCGAGATGGACAGGTTGTGGGTCTGGGTGAAGGTAAAGTCCTTGTACAGGGCGTCGTAGTAATCGGTTCCTTTATGGAAATACAGCCAGCGGCCTTTGGTGATAAGGGAGCCGTCGGAAACCAGGGTTTCGTAATTCCCGCTTTCGTGCCTCAGGCGGTATTCGTCGAGCCATGCCGTGGTGAAGTCCATGGTCTTGTTGATGGCGGTAGGATTACTGCCCTTGTAGTTGTACCAGGCCTTGTAGAAGTGCTCGGCCCACACATAACCGTCTGACACCACGTCAGGCATTGCGGTCGGTCTTTCGAAAGAAAGGTTTGTCTGGTAACTGACGGTGGCGGTGCCCTTCTTGGCGTTTTTGGTGGTGATGAGCACCACGCCGTAAGGAGCCCTGGATCCGTAGATAGCCGAAGAGGCGGCGTCTTTGAGCACCGACACGCTCTCGATATCGTTAGGGTTCAGGAGGCTGGCGTTGCCTTCCACACCGTCGATGAGCACGAGCGCGCTGCCGCCTTGTCCGATAGAAGTTCTTCCTCGGATGTTGAACGACGGCGAAGAGTTTGGACGGCCGTCGGTAAACTTGAGGTTGAGGTTGGCCACGCGGCCCTGGAGCATCTGCGCCAGGTTGGCGTTGGGACGGCCGTCAAAGGTTTCGGCCCCCACCTGGTCGACCGCACCGGTAAGGTTGGCCTTCTTTTGAGTGCCGTAACCTACGACCACCACCTCGTCGAGCAGTTCGTCGTCGGAAGAGAGAGTAACATCAATCCTCGATCGGCCGCGTACCGGTATTACCACGGTCTTAAAACCGATGCTCTGAATTGAAAGGGAAGCGTTGGAAGGAACAGTGATGGTATAGTTACCGTTCAGGTCGGTAGCCACACCGGTAGTTGTCCCCTCCACCATTACACCTGCACCAATAACCGGAGCCCCCTGATCGTCAAGGACCTTACCGGATACGGTGACCTTGCCGGTGCCCTGTCCCTGCCCCTGGGCAAATGCCGGAGCGGCGATGAACAGTAACACCAGCAGCAACAGTATGCTTTTGGCTTTCATAGGTTGGAGTTTGTAGCGTTATTATATATCACAAATATAAATACTCTGCCACCAAAATACAAGTGTTAATATATTAAAGTATTGCGTAGGGTTTCGGAAGCGCTTCCGGGGGTGCGGGAGGGGGGAGGAAGAGGGGGAGGGAGGGAGGGCGAGGGCACGGGGTGCGGGAGCGAGGAGCTGGGAGGCGGGGAGTGGGGCGCGGGAGCGAAGGAACGGGGAGAGCGAGGACGGCGGGGAAACACACAGCGTCGCAGGTCTGCCACCCTGGTGTCGCAGGTCCGATTCTTTGCTGGGGACCAGCGACGGAAATCGCTGCTGTAAGGCATATAGCGTTGCAGGTCCTACATAGAAAAGCCGACCTGCCGCGCTGCACGCCATGACCTGCGACGCAGCAAGTCGTGACCTGCAACATAACACCAGCTGACCTGCGACGTGGCAATCCGTGACCTGCGACATTGCAATAATAGACCTGATACGCTGCAAGGTTCAGTCGGAGATGCCACCTAACGAGAAACAGTCTTTGCTCATGCCTTTCTGATACTTTTTGTAGCAGATCGCCCCCTCCTTGTGTCACCGGCCTGCCACTCCGGTGTCGCAGGTCCGATTCTTTGCCGAGGACCGGCGACGGAAATCGCTGCTGTAAAGCATATAGTGTCGCAGGTCCTCCACAGAAAAGCCGACCTGCTACACTGCAATCCGTGACCTCAGCATAACTATAGCCAAGACCTGCGACGTAGCGTCAGCCGACCTGCAACGTAGCAATAATAGACCTGCAACGCTGCAAGGCTCGTCCGGGACGCTTCCTGACATCACCAGCGACAAAACGTACTCTTCTTGCCATAACCATTTACTCGAATAATAGCGAGACAAACATGGCCGGCAAAAATATGGCGGCCTCAATAATAATTAACAAAAAACATCCCCTGTTTTTGGAAAAACGTTTTTCAAAATCCGCAGCCTACTGCCACCAGAGGGTGATTTTTCACTTAAGCGTGGGAATAATTTTTAAAACGGATAATGATATATTACTTTGCAAACAAAAATGCTATGAAAAAGTTTCTGGAAGTTTTGATTGATGAGTCGGGGAATATGTTTTTCAATTCCGAATGCGACTTTCATAAGAGTACTAGCTTGTCTCGAAGGACAGAGGTGGGTGATTCTTTGTGTAAGGCGGCTATCCGCGGCCTGGTAGAGCAATTATGGAAAAACCGGAACGAAGAATGCTCTTTTGCGATCCGTATTTTAAACATCGCAGAGATTATCTCTTCTCCGGAACCGTTTAAGGTTACCGAAGATTTCTGGTTTTCCATGATGCATACTGAAATCCCTCGCTTTGAAAATTTTGCGGATGGATTGAAAAAGCCCTACGGCTATGATTCATCCAAGATTGAACGTCCAATCTGCTTAGGACCCTTATTTGGCACTGATTTATTTGGTTTTCCTTTGGATAAAAACTTGAGTTGATGGCATTTCAAAGAATCGTCAAACGGACTCTTCCCAACGGCATCGTGTCAACGGTATATCCATTTCATATCAGCCTAAAGGGTCTTGAGTCCGCCTTGCTCTGCCGTGACGAAGATGATTATGATATTCTGCAAAAGACCTTTTATGTGTGCAGCTGGCGGTCAAACGTTTTAGTTATTGAAGATATTGAAATGTCAAATCACGGACATCTTGCCGTTCTTGCACGCGATCTATCATCGGCCGACAAAACATCCGAATCAATAAAAAAGAATTATTCTCAGTATCTTTCTTTCAAATATGGTCAGCGGAGAACATTGTCCAGGTGCGATGCAAAGGTATTGTATCTTGATTCTGATTGGTATTTAAGAAACGCTCTCGCATATATTCCGAGGAACGCTCTTGACACAGGAAAACGGATAGAAGATTATAATTGGTCGTCATACAGGGGCCTTTTTGGTTCAGAAGATGGATTTAAACGCAGTATTCCGGTATCCAGCATGTCAAGACGTGAAAGAGAGAGTGTGTTCCGGACCCATACTGACTTGAGCAAAGTCCCTTGGAGAGTGGATAGCGAGGGGCATATAGTACCATCCTCCGCCTGCGATCATGTCTATCTTGAAAATGCGTTCAACAACGATCAAGCGTTCTTTTTAAAAACAATCGGATCGATTAACTGTGCCGAAATGGCTCAGAAGCTTGTGGAAGGACCAAGAACCCGCAAGAACGATTCTGAATTCTTTCTTTCTGCGGCCAATATTGCCGACAAATGGTTCGCTACCGACATTTTGGCGTTAAGCCTGGAACAGAAAACCCGCTTGATCCCCTATCTTTATCATACTAACAGCACTAGCGTTGCACAGATTGCAAGATGCATCCGGCTATCAAAAATGCAAGTAGAAACGATACTCCGAAACGCTTCGCCAAGGGTCATCAAATAACATTTGCTTGCACCAATATACTACCCTTAGATAACACGTCGCAGGTCTGCCACTCCGGCGTCGCTGGTCCCTCACTCTTGTGTCGCAGGTCTGCCTCTCTGGGGTCGCAGGTCTGCCTCTCTGGGGTCGCAGGGCCGATTGTTTGCTGGGGACCGGCGACGGAAATCGCTACTGTAAGACCCACAGCGTCGCAGGTCCCACCTAGAAAAGCCGACCTGCGACATTGCAATCCGTGACCTGCGACGCAGCAAGTCGTGACCTGCGACACAACACCAGCCGAACTGCCACACTGCAACCCGTGACCTCAGCATAACTATAGCCGTGACCTGCGACGTAGCGTCAGCCAACCTGCAACGTAGCAATAATAGACCTGATACGCTGCAAGGTTCAGTCGGAGATGCCACCTAACGAGAAACAGTCTTTGCACAGGCCTTTCTGATACTTTTTGTAGCAGATCGCCCCCTCCTTGTGTCACTGGTCTGCCACTCCGGCGTCGCTGGTCCCTCACTCCGGGGTCGCAGGTCTGCCCCTCCGGCGTCGCAGGTCTGCCACACCTGGTAATGCTGGCTTTCCATCTTGCGTCACCGGTCTGCCCCTCTGGCGTCGCAGGTCCGATTCTTTGCTGGGGACCGGCGACGGAAATCGCTGCTGTATGGCATATAGCGTTGCCGGTCCTACATAGAAAAGCCGACCGGCGACATTGCAATCCGTGACCTGCGACGCAGCAAGCCGTGACCTGCGACGTAGCGTCAGCTGACCTGCGACGTGATCGGCTTGCATAGTGCTATGGGGAAGAGCGGCCGGGGCGCCAGGCCGATTATTAAGGCCGGGGCGATTATTTGCGGAAGAGGCCGAAGACGGAGGAGCCGGAGCCGGACATGGCGGCGTAGGAGGCGCCGCGGCGGTAGAAGTCGGCGATGAGGGCGGGGATTTCGGGGTGGCGGGGACAGACGGTGGCCTCGAAGTCGTTGACGACGAGGCCGCGCCATTGCTCGACAGGGAGTTTCAGGGCTTCTCGAAGGGAGAGAGGATTCTTCGACTCGCTTTGCTCGCTCAGAATGACAGCGGACGGAGACTCAGCGATGGCAGCAGTGCCGGCGGCTCCATACCGACCTTGGCCATTACGTGCCGGTGTTTCCGGGCCTGCAGCAGCGGCGTCATACCGACCTTGGCCATTACGCGCTGGCGCTTCCGGACTTGCAGCAGCGGTGTCCTGCCGACTTTGGCCCTTACGAACAGGAGGCTGGATGCCGCTGCTGCAATCCAACCAACGCCAGCGATCGCGCGGAACTATGCCGCCGTAAGCCTCCCTGGTGCTTACGGCCACAGGCTTGCCGTCCGGCCCGAGAGGAATCTCCACCCGGAGCTCATAGCCCGACAGGTCGATATCAAATGGCTCCAGCACCTCTCCCCTGCCGGTAGCGAACATCGGCCGGCAATAAAACGAAGCGTCAGCGACCGGGGGCGTCTTAGGGGCTCTCCCCTCAGTCCCCTGGGGGCGCAGGGGGATATTTTTTGCCGGCGTCAAGCCGACAAAAAAAGCGCAATCGGAACCAAGGCGCGCAGCATAGGAGGCGAGAGCGGCATCTGAAAGCCCCAGCTCCCCAATTTCATTAAGAGCACGAAGCATAAAGGCCGCATCGGCACTGCCGCCTCCTAGCCCGGCCCCCACAGGGGCGAACTTCTGCAAACCTATACGCACAGGTGGCAACTGCGGGAAATCGGCCTTCAGAAGCCGCCAGGCACGCACCGTCAGGTCGTCCATCGGGTCCCAGTCCACTCCTTCCGCCCGCTCAATCTCGATAGAAAGCTCCGCCGCGGGCTCCACCTCCAGCACATCTGCCCAACCATAGTACGGCACAAACAACGTCTCGATGTCGTGGAAGCCGTCGGGACGGCGGCGCAGGACATTGAGTCCGACGTTCACTTTGGTGCAGGTGCGCAGAATCATAAGGCTCGGTTAAGCACAGGCGCAAGGAAGGCCTCCACCTGCATTGCACGCGCTTCATCCTCGGGAATGCCGCGGCTGCGCATATAAAACAGTTCTTCAGGATTGAGATATCCGGTAGTAGCGCCGTGCGAACACTGCACATCGTCGGCATAAATCTCCAGCTGCGGCCGGGCCTCGCAGAAAGCGCCCTCGGAGAGCAGCAGAGAGTGGCACTGCTGGTGCGCATCGGTCTTGACGGCACCGGGAGCCACGTACACAAGACCGTCGAATTCGGCCCTCGCGCTCCCGCTCACCACGCCCTTGAAAAGCTGCTCCGAATGGCACCCGGGAGCATTATGGCGCACAATTACCTGCAGCCGGACATTCTCCGAGCCGCTGCAGCGCCAGGCCCCCGCAAGGTCGAGCGAAGCCCCGGGACCGTCGAGATGGAACTCCAACGCCCTCTCGCAGCTCACGCCCTCGGGAACGATGAGGGTCAGATGCAACTGCTCGCCACTCTCCAGATGAGTCACAGCCGGGATTGGATCGCGCCCGACTACGCACACCAATTTATCCGTTGATGCCATCGTACCCTTGTTTTTCGATCAGGTCAACAAGCTCGCGTCCGCCGGTTCTGACGATGTGCCCGTCCTTGAGCACATGCACCACGTCCGGAACGATGTACTCCAGCAGACGCTGGTAGTGAGTAATAACTATAGATGCAGTCTCTGCAGTGCGCAGACGGTTCACGCCGTCCGCCACTATGCGCAGGGCGTCCACATCGAGGCCGCTGTCGGTCTCGTCCAGAATACTCAGCACAGGCTCAAGCATCGCCATCTGGAAAATCTCGTTGCGTTTCTTTTCGCCGCCGGAAAAGCCCACATTCACCTCTCTCTTGGCAAATTCGCCCTTCATCTGCACCAGGGCCATCTTTTCCTTCAGGAGCTTAAGGAACTCCGCGGGCTTAAGCTCGCTCTCGCCTGCAGCCTTGCGCCGGGCGTTGAGAGCGGCTTTCATAAAGTTGGTAATGCTCACCCCGGGAATCTCCACCGGGTACTGGAAACTCAGGAATATACCTGCCCAGGAGCGCTCCTCGGGAGGCATGGCGAGCAAGTCACGGCCTGCATAAGTCACTGAGCCCGAGAGCACTTTGTAGTCCGGCCGTCCGGCCAGGACCGCGCTCAGGGTTGACTTTCCAGCCCCGTTGGGCCCCATCACTGCATGCACCTCGCCACGGCGTATGGTAAGGTTCACGCCTTTGAGGATTTCACGTCCTTCGATTCCTGCGTGCAGGTCTTTTATTTCAAGTAGAATGTCTGACATAAATGCTGTTTTAGAACCCCAGCACCGCTGCAATGGGGTAATGGTCGGAGATATAGGGTTTACCCTCGAAGCTCCGGTCCACCACGTAGAACTCACGTGCTGAAGAGAAGCCCCGGTAGTAGATGTAATCGATTATTTTAGCGCGGCTTGCGCCATACCCGTTAAACGACGGCTTGTCGCTGGTGACGGGCGCCTGGAGACGCGCGTCAAGCATCTTGCCCTCAAGGCTGAGAAGGCACTCGTCCCCCGGCTCTACGTTAAAGTCGCCGGTAAAGATGAGAGGCACCCCGGGGGTCATTTCCTCAACACGGTCCACAACCATTGAGAGTCCGCGCTTGCGAGCGTCCACTCCCCTGTGGTCGAGATGAGTGTTGACGAAGTAAAACTCCCGGCCGCTGCTGCGCTCCCGCAGTTTAGCCCATGTGGCGGTACGGGGATACTTGGCATCCCAGCCCACCGAAGGCACGTCGGGAGTCTCCGAAAGCCACCAGGTGCCGCCGTCAAGCAACTCAAGGACATCGGTACGGTAGAACACCGACATCCTCTCGCCCGCTTCCTTACCGTCGTCACGGCCTACGCCTAAGCCTTTGTATTCGGGGCAATTCTGCAGAATGAATGCTTCCTGCTCGGGATAGGCTTCCTGGATGCCGAAAACATCGGGCCTCTCGCTGCGCAGCATTGCGGCAACGGCCTCGCGCCTATGAGGCCAGGAATTCTCGCCGTCCTTGGCCCCGGCATTGCGGATGTTGAACGACATAACCTTCAGTCCTACAGCCTCCAGAAGCACTTTTTCCATCACTTTATACCCGGCAAGGTTGGGATGCACGGAGTCTAAAGCATAAGCGGGATCAAGAGCTCCGTCAGGGGTGCGGAGGGCTGAATGATAATCGGCGAGCGGAATGTTGTGCCCGGCCGCATAATCTTTGATCAAGCCGTTGAGCTGCTCTATCTGCGGCCTGGGGTCACCCAGTTGCTTGCGCCAGCCTATGGTGCCGGCGGGGCAAAGGGTGCAGAGAATCGGTTTTATGCCGTTGGCGCGGGCAAGTTCCACCAGCGACACGATATTGCCGAAGCAATTCTCGACCGATATATAACCGTTGTTGCGTGCAATATCGTTGGTGCCTATGAGGAGTGCCATGTATTCCGGATGCAGGTCGATCACGTCCGGCCTGATGCGCGATAGCAGCTGAGCGGTGGTCTGTCCGCTGATACCCCGGCCCACGAAGCCGTGCTCCTCCAGCCACTGATGGTCAAGCTTCTCCCAGTTCCAGGTAATAGAATCGCCGAACAGCACCATCTTGGGTGCGGAGGTCATTGCGGCGTTCTGCTTTTCGTAAACTCCGTACTGGGGCCAGTCGGAATCGGTCTTCTGCCAAGGCTCGGGGGCACTGCGCACTATCGCAGCCCAGCCGCCGCCAGGGGCCATTTTGATGCTGATTCTGCCCCCCTCGGGGAAATCAAGCCACTGGTGCTTGTAATCCCTCGCCGCCCTGTGGGCGTTAGGCCCGTCGGCAAAGAATTCCAGCAGCGGCGTCCCCTCTATGAAGGAAAGGTCGAGGGTCATTTCCCTCTCGTTCCAGTCGGTCAGGGCGCCTATGTACCAAGTATCGCCCTTGCGGCGCGCCATTGCCACATACTCCCCCGCCTTCCCTTCGAGAGCCCGTGTCTCATCCCAAGTGGTGGGCACTTCGGCAATGAATTTAAGGCACTCACGCTCTTTTTTGTAATTGGACGGCGAGTCGCAAAGCATGGTGAGAGGCGCGTCGAAGATGACGTACTCGGCCAGCTGACGGCAGCGGGTCCCCTGCGACATAGCCTCCGAACTCACGTAACGGAAATTGCCCTTGGTGGCATTGCGCATAGCTCCCTGCGTATAGTCGCAAGGCCCGGCGACAAGGCGCACGAAGGGGATGCTCACCTCGTAAGTAACAAGATCGATATCGTAAGGCTTCTGGCCCTTGGCATTCTCCAGGCCGTACACGCCCTCGAAGTTCACCACGTTTGGCCAGGTGCGCTGGAGTCCCGCGGGCTTGAAAGCTCCGTGGAAATCGACCATCAGGTGATAGCGCGCGGCGGTTTCGGCTGTACGGCGGTAGAAATCAACCATGGGCTGGTCGTCGCGGTCCATAAAGTCGACCTTGAAGCCCTTGACGCCCATCGCTGAATATTCGCGACAAGCGCGCTCCATATCCTTTTCGAACGCCCAGTAGCCGGCCCAGAGTATGAGCCCCACGCCACGCTCTCCGGCATATCGGCAGAGCTCCGGAAGGTCTATCTCTGGCACCACCTGGAACAGGTCCGCCTTTTTGTTAACGGCCCATCCCTCGTCAAGAATAACGTATTCTATGCCGTTGCGGGAAGCAAAGTCGATATAGTATTTGTACGTGTCGTTGTTGACTCCGGACTTGAAATTAACTCCGTACACGTTCCAGGCGTTCCACCAGTCCCAGGCCACTTTGCCGGGCTTTACCCAGCTGAAATCGACTCCCGGATCCCTCTCGCGTCCGAGCAGCCAGGGAAGGTCGCAAGTCAGAAGGTCCTTATCTTCCTTGGAAACTACTACGATACGCCAGGGGAAAGCCTCTCCGGCATCAGCCTTGGCGATATAGTCCTCGCGCGAGCGCACAAGGCCCTGGAGCATATTGTGGCCGCCCTGCTCAATATCTTTTGGATATGGAGCGAACACGGCCTCGAGGCTAGTGTCGCCGTCCTCGTTTGAAAGATACATTCCGGGATAGTTCAGAAGGTCGCTCTCGGTGATGCAGATCTTCATTCCCCCGGGCCCGTCCAGAATGAGGGGAAGGAAGGCGAGGCGGCCCTTCTCCCATTTGCTTATTTCGGTGCGGGTATAAGTAGATTCGAAAGAGGTAAAGAACTGGCACTCAAAGCTATCGTTGCTTTTACGTGTATATGGCACGAATGCCTTGCAGTCGCGCCCGAAATTGAATGCCGCCTGCTCGCCGTTAACCTTGAAGGGGGCTTTGCGGTCAGCAACAAAACGGTAAGCGGCACCCTCGTCGTAGGCACGAAATACTATCGAATAGCCCTTGCAGCGGAGAGTAAGTTCATTATATGCCTCCTTAACCTGGGCCTGGCGGTACACGACAGGCGTAAGAATGCTGTTTACGCTGCTCTTGACGGCCTTTTTAACTTTGACGTCCTTACCGAACACGGTGCCGTCGTCAAGAGTCATGCTAAGCGGCGAGGGCTCGATGACGGTAGAGCCGCACATCTTCACCGACCAAAGGGTCTGCGGGCCTGCAGAAATATCGATGGCAAGCTCTCCTGAAGGGGACAGGAGCTTGTACGTCTTGACAGCCGCCCCGGCCGGGAACACCGTTAGCGCAAGGAGCAGGGCAGCTATTATTAAACGCCTGATTTTCATATCATTGACAATCTATTCGTTTCGGGAGTATTTGCGCCGCCACCCTATCAGCGACCATATGCCGTTGGCAAGGTAAAGGGCGCTGACTATAGGCATGACGTACAGGCCGGAGCTGATGTAGAGCACTATGTTCGCCACATTCACCACAAGCCACACGATCCAGCACTCCCAGTACTTCCGGGCACTCAGGAACTGGGCCGTGAGGGTGAGCATCAGAATGAAAGAATCAAGCAGTGGCTGCGGGTCCGGGGCGAAAACTTCGGGCCATCTCTGGGGGAGCCACTGCAGGGCCTTGGCCCAAAGTATGCCGCACAGCACAACCAAGGTAAACATATTCACCCACTGCCAGGGCTTCATCTTGCCGATTTTCAAATCTCCCTTGGAGTTCTTCTCCTCCTCCTTGGGATGCGTCCAGCGCCAATGCCCGTAAAGGTTGATTACGAAGGCCACCGGCTGCAGCAGCATTGCGCTGTACAGATGCTGCCGCCAGAACAGCACGAACAGGAACACATTGTAGATGTATCCCACCCAGAAGTTGTATTTGGAGCCGCGGCCCGCAAGGAACACGCAGATAAGGCCGAGTATGGCCGACACTATCTCTACCCAGCTCATCCTACAGCCCCCTCCAAAGACACGCTCAGCAGCTTCTGAGCTTCGATTGCGAATTCCATGGGCAGACGGCTCAACACCTCTTTGGCGTAACCGCCTACTATAAGGGCCGTTGCATCTTCGGGACCTATACCCCTCTGGCCGCAGTAGAAGAGCTGGTCGTCGCTGATCTTGGAAGTGGTGGCCTCATGCTCCACTACCGCCTGCGGGCATAAATTCTTGATCACCGGGAAGGTATGGGCTCCGCACTGAGAGCCTATCAGCAGAGAATCGCAGGACGAGAAATTCCTTGCTCCCACCGCACCGGGCCCCATACGCACGAGGCCTCGGTAGCTGTTCTCGCTGTGCCCGGCGGAGATGCCCTTGGATACGATACGGCTGCGGGTGCCCCGTCCAAGGTGTATCATTTTGGTGCCCGTGTCCGCCTGCTGCCAGTTGTTGGTCATGGCAACGGAGTAGAACTCCGAACTGCTGTAGTCGCCCAGGAGCACGGTGCTAGGGTACTTCCAGGTAATGGCCGAACCCGTCTCTACCTGAGTCCAGCTCAGGTGCGAGCCCTCGCCCCTGCACAGGCCCCTCTTGGTTACAAGGTTAAGTATGCCGCCGCGGCCCTGCGCATCTCCGGGATACCAGTTCTGCACGGTGCTGTATTTCACGTCGGCGTCTTTTTCCACTATTATTTCGACCACCGCGGCATGCAGCTGGTTGGTGTCGCGCATAGGGGCGGTGCAGCCCTCCATATAGCTCAGCTTCGCCCCCTCGTCGGCCACTATGAGAGTACGCTCGAACTGCCCGGTGCCGGCCGCGTTGATGCGGAAGTAGCTGCTAAGTTCCATAGGGCATTCGACCCCCTTGGGAACATAGCAGAACGAGCCGTCCGAGAACACTGCCGAATTGAGCGCCGCAAAGAAATTGTCCCCCGCGGGCACCACAGTGGCAAGGTACTTTCGCACAAGGTCGGGATGCTCTTTTACCGCCTCGGAGAAGGAACAGAAGATTATTCCTTTGTCTGAGAGAGTCTTGCGGAAGGTGGTGGCAACGCTCACCGAATCGAATACGGCATCGACAGCAACCTCCTTGGATTTCACTCCGGCAAGCACTTCCCTCTCCTTAAGGGGAATGCCCAGCTTGTCGAAGGTTTCCATAAGGACAGGGTCGATCTCGGTAGGGCGCTCGCTGTCTTTAATGGGGGCAGCGTAATAGATAATGTCTTGATAATCAATCTTTGGCATCTTGAGGTGCCCCCAACGGGGCTCCTTCATAGTCTGCCAGCGCCGGAAGGCGTCAAGCCGGAAGTCAAGCAGCCACCCGGGCTCCCCTTTCTTGGCCGATATGAGGCGGATGATATCTTCGTTCAGACCCTTGGGCACATACTCCTGCTCGACGTCAGTCACGAAGCCTTGTTTGTATTCTTGAAGAGCAATGTCTTCTATTGTTTTATCGATTTCAAGCATTTATTAGTACAAAGCACAAAGATAAGAAGCATCCTCCGTATTTCAAAGCGGAAGGCCTCACCCGACTTGTTTGAGAAGTACTACAGATTGATAATTAATAAATTACCCCACACTTAATTAAGCGCTTGCAGGGCTTGAGGACTCAGGCGGAGGAGGCTCTTTTGGCCGTGGCGGGTATCTCATTAAGCCACAGTCCCTTACGTACTTTGCCTGCACTAAGAATTATGCAAGCAAATATGGGAAGTTATTGAATGGATGTGGGTTAGCAGCCACGGATGCGGCAGGCTTCCGGAGAAGAACCCCTGCGCTCGAAGGCGATGCCTACCTCCTCGCGCCAGAAACACGTTACTTCATCACCGACCATCTGGGAAGCACGAGAGTCGTGCTGAAAGGCGACGGAACTCTCTCAATGATGGCCGATTACCTGCCCTATGGTAGAATAATCGGCAGAAGCGGGCCCAATGTCGCGGATAATGATTATCTTTGCATGAAATTAAACATGCTTATCAATTTGAAACTGGTGCCATTAGTTCTGGTTTTAATAAAAAAGGAATTTCTTTTTATGATAAAACAGATGAAATGGAAGCATATTTGAGGGGATCATTATTTGGTGGAGAGAACTACTTAACTTTACCTGCTATTTATAATGAATTACAGGATGGGCCAAATGATGCCACTCAATTACCATCTATATTATTGAATATTCCTTCAGAACTACAAAAAATCGCAAATAGAACTAAATCTTCATTTAGAATAAATGGTGTAACTTATATAATGCAAGGAGATTAATATGAAAGTGTATATTAAGTTTTTTATTATGTTAAGTTTCTTTTTATTTTGTTCTTGTTCAACCACTAAAACAACGAGTTTCCCTCTTCTGTCTGTTTATACGAGTGGTTGGTCAGGAGAAATACTTCCTTCATATATATCTTTAAAAACAATGCCTAATATTTATGATGAATACTGTCCATCTATTCAAGAGAGTTTTGTTGGCCAATGGCATTATAGTAATGATACATTGTTTTTAATACCGAAGTATGCTATTATTGACAGGGATTCGTTAAAAACATATATATTATCACAGCAGGATACAAGTTTTGCAACAATTCCCCGTACATTTTTAATTAAGAAGGACTGTATTATAGATATTACAGATTTTAATATTATTCTGCCGGAGCCTTGGAAAAATGATATAAAAAACGATGGAATAGTTTATAAGCGTGTTAATTACAAATAATTCTGTTATTAAGAAGGGGGTTCCCTTTTTATGCTGTAACAATCCCAAACGACAACAATATGAAAATGCTCGAAGAAAAGAATTTGGAGATTAAAGTTATTATTCCTAAAGAGCATTATGAATTAGTACATAGTTCAAGGTATGGTTTGCCCGCAATTCTTGTTATTAATTCGAGTCTGCGTCTTTTTAAAGAAAGAAGTGTATTTGGTTGGACCTGCCAAATAGTTGTGTATTTTAATGAATTAGCCGACAATAGAATGCCCACGCATGGAGAAGCTACTCTTGTGCTAATTTTTTTTGATAAACTGAATGCTCTTATTAAAGGTAATGAGCATCACCATAACGCATTATTTGTATCAAGATGTATTAATGATGGCGCCCTCAATGCAATTTGGCAAGTGAATGATCCGAAGATAACAGAGCAACAACTCCAAAATATAATAGATAATAAAACATATCCTAGAGAGTTTGATTATAAAATAGAATATGATGAGGATTGGAAGGAAATTGATTGGTTTTTACAAGACTTCGTTAATTCATAATGTTATTTGATTGAATTATTGAGAAATGTAAAATACTTCTCCTATGGCTGTTTCAAAAAGATTATTAGACGCAAACATTGAGGAACAACTGTATAATGGAGCTTGGTATAATTGCTCGACATATGTAAGTGATGCATTAACGGCTATTTTTGGAAAGCGAATTGGGAAAGAAAAGATGTTGGGTCCCATTCAAGCTATTACCCCAAATCAATTATGGAAAGATTTTAAAACAAATGCCAATGAAAAAGGTCTGCCCTATGATGTCTTAAAAAACCCTGGACAAGAAGTTGATATTCAATTTAAATCATTTGTAAAATAAAAAGCGTGTTAGGATATATGAAAAGATTGCTTTGTATACTGCTATGTTTTGTGTTCTATACTAATGTCATTGGGGCGTTGTCATGCTCCCGAGAAAGATTTAACGAAAAGGTAAATGTTTCAAGCATCTGTAAATCGGAAGTCTCTAATTTTAAAGAAAACCAGTATTTACCTATTAACAACGAGATGTTTTTAGATGCTATAAAGAGTTCGAAGAGAACATATGCTAAGTTTATTCCTCATAAACAAGTAGTATTGTATGATAAAAACGGAAAAACATATATGCTTTTATTTTCAGAAGATAATAGAGTGTTTCACTCAATTGAGGGTGATTTTAAACTATCCAAAAGAAATGCATTAATCGTTTCCAAGCTATTCACTGATTTAGATTTGCAATAAACATCTTCCCACTCGCCTATCATCTTCAACCCGAAAAACACCTAGGACAACAAGTCTCATTTTGTGACGTTGCATTTGGTGTTGGCGGTATAAGTTCGGGCGAAAAGGCTGACATGAATCAAGCAGAAATAGATCATATCGTTCCTCGTTCGAAAGGAGGATCAAATCATAACAGCAATTTGCGGGTCGTTTCAAAAAAAAGAAAATTTGTTAAAGGGAAATAGGTAGAATATGCGTTACATTCCCAATGAAGTTGCAATCACAACGCAGTCAGTTTTAGATGGTATGAGGATTACTCATGCTTATTATCATAGTACCGATGGCATATGGGAGTTTTTCCCTGATCAGGAATGGGATTATGATGATTTAAGACTTGTAGCCATGGAAGAGATTGTTAATAAAGACTATAGATTATTAGATGTCATTTTAAAAATGACGGAACAAAAAGCGGCTATTTATGACAAAGATAAGCAGCGATGGGTAATTGTCCCTTACTCTTACAACGACTAATGTTAAACGCCACGTTTCTTCGCGAAACTGGCGTTTTTTATAATTATTTGCAAGTCATATGGTAGGTGTAACGCCGATCTAAGCGCCCATTGATGCCCTCTAGAACGGGAGATTGTCAAATGCTTTTGCCCCAATGGCTTGCTGCTGAATACACTTGACTTGAATTTAGGACTTGGGGTTATATCAATATCTATTTCGGCAGTCTTTACACCAACTGCTTTCAAATTCTCTGCAAGCACTTGGCAGTGGCGGCTGCGAGGCGGGCGTTGTTCAGAACCAACTGTATGTTGGAAGCAAGGCTGTCCCCACCGGTAATATCCTTTACACGGGAAAGCAGGAAAGGTGTGGTTTCCTTGCCGCGAATGCCCTGCTCCGCGGCCTCGGCGAGAGCCTGCTCTATGGCGGCATTTATACGCTCCGGATCCATGGAATACTCCTCGGGAATGGGATTGGTAACCAGCATTCCGCCGCCAAGGCCCATGTCAAGCTTAGCTCGGAAAGCGGCGGCAAGCTCCTCGGGTGTATCGATGCGGTAGTCCACCTTGAAGCCGCTCCGACGCGTATAGAAAGCCGGAAGTTCGTCGGTCCCGTAGCCTATTACGGGCACTCCGTGAGTCTCCAGATACTCCAGCGTAAGCCCAAGGTCCAGAATAGATTTGGCGCCGGCGCAAACCACCATTACGCTTGTGCGGGCAAGTTCTTCAAGGTCGGCGGATATGTCCATAGTGGTCTGGGCTCCGCGGTGCACTCCCCCGATTCCTCCGGTGGCGAATACCTTGATGCCGGCCATAGCGGCAATAATCATGGTAGTGGTGACGGTAGTTGCTCCGTCGGCTCCGCGAGCGACCAACACGGGGAGATCCCTGCGGGAGGCTTTGGCTACAGCCCTTCCGCTGCGGCCCAGGTGCTCAATCTCTTCCCGGCTCAGGCCGGCTTTCAAGCGCCCGCCTATTATGGCTATGGTGGCGGGTACCGCTCCGCAGTCACGTATTGTCTGCTCCACGCGGAGGGCCGTCTCCACATTCTGCGGATAAGGCATTCCGTGCGAGATAATGGTCGATTCCAAAGCCACCACGGGGCGAGAAGCGGCAAGCGCGGCACTCACCTCGGGGGCTATATCGAGATATTTATTCATATTTCAGATGCTTGATTTCTTCGTTTACAGCCTCTGAAGTTTGCATTGCTATACGGGCGCACTCAAGTCCGAAGCGGGCAGCGTCAACCGCAGTAGCCAGCGGCCCTGCGTGCACTATTCCCGCCAGGAGGGCGTCTCCCGCACCCGTGGCATTGACTATGCCAGTAGCGGGAAGCGCGGGGAGAGCGGTCTCCTCTCCGTCTTCGCGCACCACAACCCCCTCGGAGCCCTTGCTCAGATATATCCTGCCAACCTTCGAGCCCAGGGAACGGCCCGGCTCGAAAAGGCCCAGCACCTCGGCCTCGAGGCGGTTGCATTTGAGGGCGAACACAGGGTCGGAATGCAGGCGGTTCATTGCCAGGGCCTCGCGCAGGCGCATGGCCTTTGCGGACGAGACGGCATCGATATAAAGGGGTGGTTCACAGCAGCTTACCAGCATACCGAGAGTCTCCGCAGGCAGGTTGGTATCGGCCACTACGACGTCGAACTTATTAATCTTTGACAGACGTGACTCCAGCCATTCGGGAGTCATAAGCCCGGTCACGGCCATATCGGCAACGCCGCCCAGAAGTTCTCCGTCCGAGTCGTTCAAGCTCACGAAACAGGCGTTCCTGGCTCCTGACACAACCCGGCTGTACTTGGTGCCTATACCCACGGAGGCACAGTGCTCGCGCAGCATACGTCCGAAGCCGTCGTCACCGAACACCGTAATGAGTTGTACTTCATTTCCAAGCAGCGCAAGATTGTGGGCTATGTTCCGGCCCACTCCGCCGGGTGCTGTACGCACCATTCCGGGATTGGAATCCCTTGCAACGAAAGGCACCGCAGTCGTTGCGCAGATGTCCATATTGGCTCCGCCGATAACGCAAATCTTCATAGATTGCAAATATAACAAAAATCGGCTATTTCCGGCAATAGTTCCTGAGGGCGCAGCCGCAGCATATTTCGGACCCTGCTCTCTTGCGGCGGTGCACCATAAAAGCCACCGCCGCAACAGCTGCCACAACAACAAACACCAAAACTATTATCGTCGCCAGATTCATACGAACAGAAGCGCAATCCTGTAAGCACCGAATGCAGCCACCCAGGCCACGGCGCACTGGAAGCCGATCATAAACAGGGCCCACTTGCCCCCGAGTTCACGCCTTACCGCCGCTATCGCAGCAACGCAGGGCGTATAAAGCAGGCAGAACACCAGCATAGGCACCGCCGTAGCCACGGTAAGAGTGCCCGCCACGCCAAGCACCTCCATGGTGGAAACGACGCTCTCCTTGGCGAGGAATCCGGAAATGAATGCCGTCACCACTCTCCAGTCGCCCAGCCCCAGCGGAGCAAACAGCGGAGCAAGGAGGCCTGCAAGCCACGCCAGAATGCTCCCCTCGCCGTTCTGCACCATATTGAAACGGAAGTCGAAGGTCTGCAGGAACCATATCACCAGCGTAGCCACGAAGATCACAGTAAAAGCTCTCTGTATAAAGTCTTTGGTCTTATCACACAGTAAGTGCCAGACGTTGCGCAGCTGTGGCAGGCGGTAATTGGGAAGCTCCATCACAAAGGGAGCCGCCTCCGACTTTCCCCGCCAGTACTTGCCAGCCAGAGCCACCAGGATGCCTATCACTATTGACAACAAGTATAGGCACACCAGCACCAGCCCGCCGCGGCCGGGGAAGAAAGCGCTGCTCAGGAAGGCATATATGGGCAATTTGGCCGAACAGCTCATGAACGGCGTGAGCATTATGGTCTTGCGGCGGTCGCGTGCCGAGGGAAGGGTACGCGAAGCCATCACTCCCGGCACCGAGCATCCGAGCCCGATGAGGAGCGGCACGATACTGCGTCCCGACAAGCCTATCTTACGCAGGAAGCCGTCGGTGACGTATGCCACGCGGGCCATGTAGCCGCTGTCTTCCAGCATCGACAGGAAGAAGAACAGTATGATGATTATGGGAACGAAACTGACCACCGATCCCACTCCCCCGAAAATGGCATCGACAACCAGCGATTGCACGGCAGGGCTTACATTCCACCGCGCCAGCAGGTTGCCGACGCCTTGTCCGAGGGCTCCTATGCCGGCATCAAGCAGGGCTTGAAGAGGAGCTCCGAGCACATCTATAGTGAGCCATATCACCAACGCCATAACAGCGATGAAGATAGGGATTGCCGTCCATTTTCCGGTAAGGACCTTGTCGATGCGGCGGCTGCGTATATACTCGCGGCTCTCTCGGGGCTTGACCACCGTCTGCGCGCAGAGTTTGCGGATGAAGGTATAGCGCATCTGGGCGATAGCTGCCGCGCGGTCCATCCCGCGCTCGCTCTCCATGGTGGTGATGATGCTCTCGATGGCGCGTTTTTCGTCGGCTGGGAGCTTGAGGGCCCTCTCTACCCAGTCGTCACCCTCTATAAGCTTGGTAGCGGCGAAACGCAGCGGAAGGCCGGCGGCCGCGGCGTGGTCTTCAATCAGATGCATTACGCTATGTATGCAGCGGTGCACCGATCCCCCGTCATCGTCTTTGCCGCAGAAGTCGGTGCGTCCGGGGGTCTCGCGGTAGCGCGCCACGTGAACGGCGTGCTCCACAAGCTCGTCGATACCCTCGTTGCCGGCGGCCGAAATGCCCACCACAGGAATGCCCAGAATGCGTTCCATCTCGTTGATGCGGATGGATCCTCCGTTCCCTCTGACCTCATCCATCATATTGAGTGCCAGCACCATAGGCACCTCAAGCTCCATCAGCTGAAGGGTCAAGTAGAGGTTGCGTTCTATGTTGGATGCGTCAACAATGTTGATGAGTCCGCGAGTATCGGGGTCGAGGATAAACTCGCGCGACACTATCTCTTCGGTGGTGTACGGCGAGAGGGAGTAAATGCCGGGCAGGTCGGTGATTACCGTGTCCGGCCAGTCGCGGATTGCGCCTTCCTTACGGTCAACCGTGACGCCGGGGAAGTTGCCCACATGCTGGCGGGAGCCTGTAAGAAGGTTGAAAAGAGTGGTCTTTCCGCAGTTCTGCTGGCCGGCAAGGGCAAAGCGTATCACGGTCCCTTTGGGAATGGCGTTACGGTGGTCTTTGGAATGATATTTCCCTCCTTCTCCAAGGCCCGGGTGGGAATTGTGGTCGTGAAGATAAGCGTTGCGTCCTTCCTGTCCGGAGCCCTCCGAGGCTTGCACGTCGGGAGCGGAAAGGAGCGAAACGCTGATATCGGCGGCATCCGCTTGCCGAAGGGTGAGTGCGTATCCGTTGATCTGCAGCTGGATAGGGTCCCCCGTCGGGGCGCGGCCCACAACCCGGAGGGTTGCGCCGGGGATGAGTCCCATATCCAAAAAATGCATACGGGTTGCCCCCTCGCCTCCGACCGAGACGATGGTTGCGTATTGATTTATTTCGAGTTTGTCGATTGTCAGCATTGCTGCGCAAAGTTACGCTTGGCGGCCTTGCCGGGCAATACCAATTTGTTATGATTGTATCTGTGGGGCGGCGGCCACGTGGCTGCGGTACAGCTCGTCTATTCCCACAAAGCCCTCGCCCGCGGGGTCTTCCAGGACGTTGATCCTGGTCTTGGGGCCGCACACCGCAACACGCAATACATCAATTATTTGCCGCGACACTACAGGCTCCAGCCAATCGAACTCCTTGACCCGGCGATTGTCGATTTCAGCCTCAACCTCGGCACGAATGCTTTCCGTCATCTTGTGGGTAAAATCTTCCGCCACTTTGTCGTTAACAGGAGGAAGGCTTATGCCCAGCAGCGAGCGGCTCCGGAAAGTATTGCTCAGGTCCCAAGTCAGGCGCTTGCGGGAGTAAGAAATGATACCGGGATTGAATCCGGCCACGTAGAGAGTGTCCGAATCGGGCTCATATTTGAACCTTACATCCTCGAGGCGCACTCCGTATTCGGCGCAGATATCGGCCCGTAGCGCTCCGTTGAAAACGAGCGACCGCTCCTTGTCTTCTCGGACGTAAGTGCGTGTGAACGAAGTATCTACGTTAAGTACGGAAAGGTGCAGCACGGGGGTCAGGGAGGCCACGTTGAGCGGGCTGTGGCGAAGGGTGTCCAACTCGCGGCGAAGTTCCGAGAGCTGATTGGTCAGTTCGTCGTTGCGCTGCTCGCTTTTGATCAATTCTTCACGACCGTTTTTGATGAAGGCTTTCCATACCAAATAGCCCAAGACAATGCCGGCTATGAGGATTACTCCATACTTGAGGGTCGAAGAGGCAAAAAGCAGCAAAACCCCCACTGCAAGCAGCAGGATGGCAACGATAATAACGGCTACCGTTCTGAATTTCACTTTACCTGACATCGGTGCAAAGCTACGCTTTATTTTTGGTTTTTTATGCATTAATCGTATCTTTGCTTAATTGTTGTTTTAAATAACACGGTTATGAAAATCAAGAATACACTTCTTTTGCTGGTGGTTGCAGCCGCAGCTGCCGTTTCCTGTAACTTGTTCAATAATTGGGATATGGATGTCCCCATGGGGGTTGACAAACACGCCAACCTTACTCCCGAGAAGCTTTTCGACGTTCAGTTTGACAACAATCTCGCCACTACTCCGGCCGGAGATATTTGCTTGAGCTTCGAGCCTTCCAAAGGCATCGAAAAAGAGTGCGCCCTGGAGGCCGGCAAGAATACTTTCCTCGGGGAGTTTACCGTTGTCGCTGACGACGGCCCCATTATCAGCGGAGGTACCGACTTTGATCCGGCACAGATATTCTTCACCTTCGACAACCCCTCGGACAAGACCGTCAAGTTCGATGTCGACGTAGAGGCCAGCACTTTAACAAAGGCCGTCCAGACAGTCACGTTCTCCATTCCTGTACCGGCAGGCAAGACCGGTTATACCGTGCTTATCAAGAGCTCCAACTCCGACGTTCCCGCCGCCAACTCAAATGCCACCGTCATAATGGACAACACTGCCAAGGACGTTTTCGTCGGCCACAAGCTCAGCGGTCCCGTCAAGTTTAAGGTTATGGCCGGCGTGGGCACCACCAAGGCCGGCGTGGCTCCCGCGGCATCGGCATTCAAGTTAAGGGCAACCGCCAAGGTTTTTGTGCCGTTTACGCTCAGGAAAGGTTCTTCGTTTACCCTCATCAAGGCGTTCACCGACCTGGGCCTCAAGCTCTCGGACTATACCATTGAGTCAAAGGAATACGATGTGATTGCCGATGTTACCAACAGCATGCCTTTTGAGATCTCCGGTACCGGCGAATCCGTCCAGGGCGTCACCGCGACCATCAACAATCCTATCGCCGCCGGCACAAAAGCCTCTCCCGCCAAGACCTCGATTATCGTGAGGGTAAATGACAACTCCGGCAACAGCCTGGTCCAGGATGCTTCCATCAAACTTAAGTTTACGGCCGCTGAGAATGGTGCCAGGATCAACAACGGTGGCACTCTCCAGATTCATTACACCGGAATCAAAGTTCATCAGTTTTAAGATGCTTTAAATAGTTTTACCGCCGCTCCCGGGTGTGGAGCGGCGGTATTATTATGCATGCTTGGGCTTATGCGTTTATGCCGGTCTGGGCCGGGGCGGGGGCAGCGTCGGGTTGGCCGGTTGCGGCCATCAAGCTGGCCGATTTCAGTGTCAGGCCGGGCCGATTGCAGCGCCAGCTGGGGCTAAAGCAGCGAGAGGGCCACTTCCATCATATTTGTGAAAGTGGTTACGCGCTCCTCGGCGGTGGTGTCTTCGCCGGTAATGACATGATCGGATATGGTGCAGATAGCCAGCGCCTTATTGCCGCTACGGGCTGCATTCATATAAAGGGCCGATGCCTCCATCTCCACTGCCAGCACGCCCATTTTGATCCATCCGTTTATGTCCGGCGTGTCGGAGTAGAACACATCGGTCGAGAGCACATTGCCCACTTTATAGTTGATGCCTCTGCGGGTGCATTCGTCAGCGGCGCGGCGGATGAGGTCGAAGTCGGCGATGGGGGCGAAAGTTCCCCTCAGGTGGTATTGGTCGCCGTAGCAGGAGTCGGTGCAGGCACCCTCGGCAATCACCAGGTCGCCCACGTGGAGATCCATGCTGTAAGCTCCGGCAGAACCTACGCGGATGATGGTTTTGACTCCGTAGAAGTTATAAAGCTCGTAGGTATAGATGCCTATCGAGGGTATGCCCATGCCGTGGCCCATCACGCTGACGCGTTTGCCTTTGTAGGTGCCGGTGAAACCCAGCATTCCGCGGACGTTATTGAATTGAACGGGATTATCGAGAAAATTTTCTGCCATGAATTGGACTCGCAGAGGGTCGCCCGCCATGATGACGGTCTCGGCTATCTCGCCGTACTGCGCTCCGATGTGAGGTGTAGGTGTACTTGCCATAATGTGATTATTTTGCACGAAAGTAAACATTTTTTAGCTTTTGAGCAAAAATAGCAGCGGGCGGGGGCTGCGGAGCGGGGGCAGACAAGCACAAAAGCCGCTGTTTTGTGTCAAAATAGCCTTTTGCCGAACCCAAAGCGCACAAAATCTTGGGAAATGTGGCAAAAGAGGCTCAGAACCTTCTGTTTTGACACGAAAAACCCATATTTGTGCGCTCTTGAAGGCCAAAGCGGGCAAGGTCTACTTTCAGCGGCGACACCTTGCCCGGGAAAAGCTGTTAGAGGGCCGCAGGAGCCAGGTATGCGGGCAAGGTCCACAGCATATAATTAGACCTTGCCCGAAAGCTTCTTTCGCTTCCGCGCGGACCTCACACGACTACGCGCTAACTCATGTTTTCATCCACCCTGACGGAGATGCTGCAGGAGGCTGGAAAGCAGGAATCTTCCTCCATGTCGCAGGTCCTAAGGTTTAGTGCCGCAGGTCAAGAGGCTTGGCGTCGCAGGTCAAGAGGCTTGGCGTCGCAGGTCAGTATTTCTACCGGGGACCTGCGACACAAATCAAAGCTATGTGCCATCTAGCGTCGCCGGTCCCCCATCCTTTTTCCGACCTGCGACGATAAACGACAAGACCTGCGACATCTGCCAGATGGACTTTCTCGTGGATCTCCTGCCCGGCGTGGAGGATGGCCGCTGCGGGCGGGGACCTGCGAGGCAGATGGGCTAGGGCCTACGGAGCGGATGGGCGGGGCCTGCGAGGCGGTACGCCCCTCCGGGGCTATCCCTCCCACTGCGCTACGCTTGCGGGCCCCTCCCGTTCACGCAGCCACGGGCGGCTACGCCGTCCGCAGTCCCCCGCCGCTCCGCTCCCCGATGCGAGACGGCCAAAGCGGGCAAGGTCTCCTTTCAGCGGCGACACCTTGCCCAGGGACAGCCGTTCGAGGACCGTCATAGCCAGGTAAGCGGGCAAGGTCCCCGGCATATAATTAGACCTTGCCCGCATTTCTGCCCGCTTCCTTGGAGCGGTGTTACCTAAAGCCGTTCACAGCCCGGGTCACAAAACCAAAAAAAGTATAACGATTACTAAGATTATTCATCGTACAAAACCAGGCTGATGTTGATAGGAGATTCGTAAACGACTTTGTCGAAGTCTGCTTTTACGTATCTGGTGAGCCAGTAATTGGTCCAATGTCTCCCGTCTTTTACTCCGGACTGACCTTTCTCAAGCGTCTGCTCCGAGAACCGGAAATTCTTGAATTCCGGAGTGGCGAATTCACGGTATGTGTACCCGTCGTAGTATCGGGGGATGGACCGTTCCAGCTTCATTCCAAAGTCAATAAAACTATATGAGACAAAGAACATTCGCGACTCAATGAAGGAACTGACATATTTTTGTAGCGTAACACCTTGCATAAGCTCATAAACATCGCCCAGATATGATGATGTTATTTCCAGGTTGTCGGGAAGGACTTTATCGAAAGTAATGCTTCTTAAGAAGTCGTCAAAAGAGGCATATAACTGAGTATCAATGGTTTCTGTTTTAACTTGACCGTCAGACCACCACTGCTTGACACGCAGTTCAGAATGTACATATTCTCCAACTGTAAAGTACGAAGTGGATAAAAGCTCACTCTTTTTGACATAGGGTTCAATGGCGCTGTCAAATGGGGTTTGCAAGATGACTTTGCCTTTCATGGTATATGTTTCTCCGTCCAATTCTACCGAGATAGAGTGGTTTAACTGTCTTCTGGCAAAAACCGTAAGGCTTTGATCGTGGACGCTCTCAAGTTTTTCAATCGTCACCCCGTTGTCCCTGAGATTTTGTATTTTGTGGTAAGGTAGGGTTTCCCTGCTGATTCCATCGTCATAAACGGCAACCTCGTACTCAATTTCATATTCAAACGAAAAGTCATTGTAGCTGACAGTATAGACCATCACTGAATCAGTAACGGTGGTATATCCATCCCTGCGTGTACCTTGGGTACGATAAGAAACGTCGGTTGTATAATCTCCAAGATCAAAATAATAATTGTCGATGACAAGTGTAGTGTCGGTATTCTGGAACACGTCTTTCAGGAGAACGGTAAAGACCGTACCGTCATCTGACCCGGCGCGGGTCTTGGGCACGGTCTTGGTCTTGACTTTTATCCAGGACTCATAAGTGAGCTCGGTATCGGAATTGGGAAGCTGTTTTTGTGTGACCTTGTCGCCAAGGCCCCTATCAAGAACCTGACTCTCAACAACATCCTGATTGTCAATACCCCAAGGGTCTCCGCACGAAGTAAATAATAATGTGCCCAAAAACAAAGCAGAAGCAATACTCGACAGGCTTTTGATCGTTCTCATCTCTGACTTAGATTGATTGTTGGCGAATATAACTATTTTCCGTCAATTTTTGATCAAGGTCTCATAATAGATAAAGGCCGCTGAAAAATGGGACATTTTCAGCGTCCCCTTAGCGGAACATCCTTCCCCGCCATGCTGTCATTTCGAGCGAGCGGAGCGAGTCGAGAAATCTCCTGATTCGCCGTCCGCAGTCCCCCGCCGCTCCGCTCCCCGATGCGAGACGCCAAAAGCGGGCAAGGTCTCCTTTCAGCGGCGACACCTTGCCCAGGGAAAGCCGTTAGAGGGCCGTCTGAGCCAGGTAAGCGGGCAAGGTCCCCGAATTATAATGAGACCTTGCTCCCAAAAGCATGAGAGTATGCTTGTGTTTTTAGGAAAAGCTATTATATTTGCATACAGAAATATTTGCGATGCGTTGAGAGATAAGCGCCTCAAATTTGGCATCAGAACCATTTACAGAGTATTTGTTTCTTCTGAAACGATACTCTGTATTTTTTATACAGATGCGCTTGTACCTTCGAACCCGCCCAGTGGACCCAATCTCATCGAATTATGTTATGCAAATATTTCTAAAAACTGACGCCAAATTGGGTCGCGTTCGTATAGAGCTTAGCGAAGAGCAACCCACAATGACTGTTTCTGCAAAAGAGCCGCGAGCCTCAGAAGCAGAACAAGTCCACGTGCGAGCCCATTGGCGACGCCGTCCGGCTAAACCATCGGCTCTGACGGGCCCTCTGGTCCGTGCTGCCCGCCATCTGCCAAAGAGGGTCCCCGGTACTTTCCGGAGGCCCTCCGCGGTTGTATGTGCCCCCTTGTGGTCGCTGCGGACCTCATACCACTACGCTCTAACTCATGTTTTCATCCACCCTAACGGAGATGCTGCAGGAGGCTGAAAAGCAGGAATCTTCCTCCATGTCGCAGGTCCTAAGGTTTAGTGCCGCAGGTCAAGAGGCTTGGCGTCGCAGGTTCCAAGGCTTGGCGTCGCAGGTCCCATGGTTTGGCGTCGCAGGTCAGTATTTCTACCGGTGACCTGCGACACAAATCAAAGCCATGTGCCATTTATCGTCGCCGGTCCCCCATCCTTTTTCCGACCTGCGACGATAAACAACCAGACCTGCGACATCTGCCGGAGGGACTTTCTAGCGAATCTCCTGCCCAGCGTGGAGGATGGCCGCTGCGGGCTGAGGCCTGCGAGGCGGATTGGCGGGGCCTGCGAAGCGGTACGCCCCTTTGGGGCTATCCCTCCCACTGCGCTTCGCTTGCGGGCCCCTCCCGTTCACGCAGCCACGGGCGGCTACGCCGTCCGCAGTCCTCCCGCCGCGCCGCTCCCCGGGGCGAGACAGCAAAAGCGAGCAAGGTCCCCGGCATATAATTAGACTTTGCCTAAGAATAAGGCACCAATGCTAAAAAAGAAGGCCAACCTTATAGTAAGGCTGGCCTTCACATTCTCAATCATTATTGGTTATTCAATAACAACATTGGTCTCCGTTATTGTATTACCGTTGAGCTTGCCGCAGAGTGGCAATGAAGAAGCAGTTCCGGAAATGGTGACAGGCTTATCCGCCGTGCCTAGAGTGATCGCAGTGGTGCCGCTATTGCGGAAACGGCCAAGCACAGAGCCCTTGGTAGCAGCGCCTGAAACAGCGCCGGAGACAGTGCATCCGGACCAGGTTCTTGCAGTAGCCCCCGCACCTCCGCAAAGGCCGCCGGCAAAACCGTCTTCCGCGGCGTTAACCACAATGCCGGTGTTCTCGCAGTCCGTAATAACAGCATTAACATAGCCTATCAAGCCTCCGATTTCAGATTCCTTACCTGCGGAAGTATAATTGTTAACGTTCTCTACTTTGCCAGAATTGCTAGTTGTTTTCATCGTTCCGTTGAAACCACCAGCAATCCCGCCAATGCATATAGGATTGTCGGCTGTGAAAGTGATATCCCCGCTGTTGGAGCAATCGGTCATAGTATTGGAACCATTGTAAGAACCCACAAGGCCTCCCAAGTAAGATAAAGAACCAACAGTGGTCACAACGTTATAGAGCGATATAGCCTTGGTATTATGGCAGTCATTAATAGTATTGCCTTTCCAGATATAGCCAGCTATACCACCAACAAAATGCTGTTGGGTAGCATCGGCGGTGTGATTATTCTTGTCTGAATCCACATCGAGAATTCCATTATTAGAGCAAGAGGTGATATTCCCAGTTGCAACACCTGCCACTCCGCCGGCAAGAATCCACTTAGGCTGGGAGACTATGCTTATGTCGGCATTGTTACAGCAATCCTTCAAGTGGGCAGTGCAAGCTCCGACGACTCCACCGAAGATGAATTTGGGTGCGCCGCTACTAACCATTACAGGAGTAAAAGATAAAGCCTTTTCATTTGTACAATTCTCAATAAGGACAGTGGTAGATGTAGGCGGAGTGAATTGTTTACTGCTATCGGTTGACAATATTTCTCCACTGGCATATTCACCGGCACCTCCAAAAACGCCGCCGAAAGCACTGCAGGTAGTGTTTCCGCCACTTTGTGCCATCGCTGTACCACCGGCAAATGCGGCATCCAACTCTATTATACCATAATTATGGCAGTCTTTGGCGCCCAGTGTGACATATCCGGCTACACCTCCTATGCTCGCATCGGTAGCTGCCTTGGTTTTGCTTCCGGTGTACTTAAGTTTGCCATAGTTGGAGCAAGACTTTATCTGCCCCTCTACGATACCGGCTACTCCGCCAAGCGCAGGGTAACTGCCGGAACCTCCGCCAGGATAGGACCACTCAATATTACCCCTGTTGACGCAATTCTGGACAATACCATAATCATTTTCCGCATTGGCAATGGAAACGCTCTGGCCTACTACACCGCCTATACCAAATTTTTTCATATTGCCAGACGCGCCGCTGAAAAGGAACTTTATAGAACCGGTATTCTCGCAATCGCTGACCATCACTTTGTTTGCCGTATCGGTCACCTTGCCGAACCTGCCGACAACACCTGCAATTGCACTGCAAGAGGCTGAGGTTCCGGAGAGCGTAACGTCAATTATGCCGCTGAATTTGCATCCGGACACAGTTCCGGTAGTGGCTTCGCCCACTATACCGGCACAGTAGATACGGCCGGCAGAACTTGAATTCACCGTTATTGATCCAGCGACTTCACAATTCTCGACTGAGCCGGTATGGTCTTTGGCAACTATGAACGAAATACCTAACCCGTCAGTAACAGCGTTGGTCCAGCTGATGCTGCAACTATTATCTACAATAATGTTCTTGACTGATCCTGCGTTTGTAGCAAAAAGGGCATTGCTTGCCACCCAGTTGCTGATTGTGTGATACAGTCCATCAAACACATTTGCAAAACTGGCGCAGGTGGTGACAGTCTTACCCGTGAGGTCGAGGTCATTGACAACATAGGCATCAAGGGTGGGGGTGCTGCCCAAATAAGAAACCAGTTCTGCACCGTCCTCGATGACACTAACTTGGGTGCCGGTGCCCAGGGTTCCAAGGTTCTTGGCTTTGCCGGGGGCACTGAGGTCGATGGTTGAAGCGGTGCTCTTAAGGAAATCTCCGTTAGAAGTGCGGGCGAATACTTTCATGCCTTCGTATGCAGCAGGGTTGACAGCCGCCCAATATTGGCCGGCGCCAGGGACATTCACGGTTACCGAACGGTTCTCGCCGGCAATAGCAGCCTCTTTGCCCTCCGTATGAAGAATCACTTTCTGCACCCCGTCAGGGACAGTGAAGCGCAGCATGCTGACGCCACTGGTGAAGTAGAAGTTGAATTCGTCGTCTGCAACCTGCTCAGCTCTCTCGGCAACGGCAATCATTGCCTTGGGATCGATGGTTCCGGAAGCGACGGTTTGAACGGCAGGAATAAGAGGTGTGCCGAAAGAATCCCCGGCAGCAGCATAAGGGAAAACAGCCTGAAGGGATGTGAAGGTTTCGGCTACTTCTCCGGTAAACTTGGCAACTGCTGTTCCGGCAGCGCTCTCGTCAAGAGTGAATTCACGCTTATCCGTACCGTCATACACGGCCAGTTTGTCCCCGGACTGCCAGGTCCATTTAACATCTACCATATCCGCCTTGGTACCCTCGAGGCTTGCGGTAATGGTAATAGGGATCAATTTAACATCGGATACTCCTTCCTCGGCGGGAGTATCAATAGCGAGCTCCTTGGGAGTACAGGAAACTGCTGCAGCGGCGCAGATTGCCGCAAAAAGGATAAAAATCTTTTTCATAACGGCAATACTTAATTGAGATCAATTTCGTCGGGATCGTAATCGATGGGAACAGTGTTAGGGCCTGATTGGCAAATAACACTTTGAGCCGCTATCCGGTAAATCCGGCACAGAGGCGGAGTGTAAGTTAAATCAATCATACTGCAATTAGTTTATAATGTTGATAATTAAAAATCACTTAATCCCCCAGTCGCTGAGCTTGACTTTGCCTTCGACTCTTTCTTCGATTTTGTCGTCGAGGGCGGGGAAGAAGTCGAAGCCGGTGAGGGCTTCGAGTTCATCGACGCTCATCGAGCAGTCCTTGAGGTAGTAGCGGGCGTCGTCATTGTCCATCACAAAGGCGATGGCGCTGTAAGATCCGTCGGGGCGGCGGGCCAGGACTGCTTTGTAGAACGAATCGGGCACCACAACGTCCCTCTCGCCGATGGTACCGTAGCGGTTCTTCCCTACTATCGGTCCGGTGACGACCCACACGCTTCCGTAGCGCTTGGCCCAGGCGCGGACGCGCTTCTCAAGATACTGCCAGTCGCCGGCGTTGAGGACTTCGTTCTGCGGGCAGATATTGGTAAAGTAGAACGTCTCCGCCATGGCGGTGCTGCTGAAAGCGGCGTCGGCGGCCGGCATGAGGTGCCCCTTGGTCCATCCGGAGCCGCTGTAATCCTCCCGCATGGCCTGGGTGCAGCCCCGCAGGTCGGGGTCCATCCGGAACTCTATACCGTCCCGGTCGCGACGTCCATCAGCCTCCTCGGCAGTGAGCTCATAAGCCACCCAGTCGGGAATGAGAGTGCTTGTATTGTAAGAAGTTACGTATGCACCATGCTTAACGATACGCCCTCCTGATACGGGCACCGGAAGTTCGAGGGCGCCGCCGGAGCTGACATCAGTGCCGGGGGACGCCAAAATGCCCGGATCATCAGGAGTCACGGGCTCCTCGGCAGCCCCGCCTCCGCCTACAAAATAATAGACGAGAGCGGCAATGGCGAGCACTGCCAGAAGCAAATATTTCTTGATTTTCTTCACCACTTATGCGGTTAGCTTAGTTGCAAAAATATGAATTTTTATGAATTATTACTCTCAGTAGCAATAAAAACTGTATCTTTGACAAAAACCAAAACGTATGAAAGCAATCAGTTCATCCAAGGCTCTGGCCGCAATAGGTCCCTACAGTCAGGCTATAGACAGCGGTGCAGGACTCGTTTTTGTGTCCGGCCAGCTGCCGATCGACCCTTCAACCGGCGCTTTCCCCGAGGGTGGCATAAAGGAGCAGACAGCCCAGTCAATCCGCAATGCCAAGGCCATTCTGGAGGAGGCGGGAAGCGGACTTGCCAAAGTGGTCAAGACAACCGTTTTCCTTGCCGACATGGCCGACTTCGGAGCAATGAACGAAGTGTATTCCAGCTACTTTACCTCTCCTTTCCCGGCCCGCAGCGCAGTGGCGGTCAAAGATCTGCCCAAGGGCGCTCTGGTAGAGATTGAATGCATCGCAAGGGTATGAAGAAAGTAGGGAGGACCATACTGTGGATCCTGCTCGTGCCGGTGCTCGCAGCGCTGGCGCTTATCTTCACATGCGACGGTATCATCTCGCACGCGGCCAAAGGACGCTGCTACGAAAGCACCGATGACATCCCGCACAACAAAGCGGCACTTGTGCTCGGCACCTCGTCCAAGCTCGCCGGAGGCCGCCCCAACGCCTACTTCACCTACAGGATAAGAGCCGCCGTCGAGCTTTACAACGCCGGCAAAGTGGATTGTATTGTGGTCAGCGGAGACAACCGCCACGCCTCGTACAACGAGCCCCGCGAGATGAAAAGGGCCCTTCTTGCCGCCGGCATCCCCGAAAGCAAGATTTTTATGGATTACGCCGGCTTCCGCACCCTCGATTCGGTGGTAAGGATGGACACCATATTCAGCCAGAACAGCTTTACCGTGGTCAGCCAGCGCTTCCACATCGAGCGAGCCTTGTACATCGCAAGGTCAAGAGGCCTTGACGCAATAGGCTACAGCGCAACTGACGTAAACCGCTTCTACGGCTTCAGGACCCGCTGCCGCGAATACCTTGCCCGGGTGAAGATGTTCATCGACCTCCTCACCCACAAGGAGCCCCACTTCGGAGGCGAGAAAATAGAACTTGACTGCTAATTCTCAAGCACACTGCCTTTCTCGCGGCTGAGCGGTCTAACTTCAAGAACGCCGCAAACAGCATCTTTTTCATCATAATCTCCTTCAGATTAAAACCACTTTTTGCAAATACAATGAAATATTTGCACCATATCTGACACGGAAATTTGAAAGTGTCCCAATTTTTTTATTTCTTTGTATCTTGCAGCATTAAAATGAGTTAATCATTTTTTGCGCGTTTTTAGTTATAGTGTATATTTATTGTTAGGTTATGAAATCATTGATTAAGGACGTCGAATATCATCAGCCGGACGTCAGGGTTTTTGTCATAAAATTTCAAGGAATCCTGTGCCAATCCATATTGGAAGATCCCGTGATAGAGCCTGAACAGGATTATTAAATTTGCGCTCCGGACAAAAATGAAAAGGCTTATTGTTTTCTTCTCTGTCCTTGCCGGCATATATGCATGCACGGCCCTGCCTGACAACGAAGAGACAGCTCCCCCCTCTGACTGGGAGTGGTTCAGTGTGTCGTTTGAGAAGGCGGCAGAACCGGGCACAAAAATCTTCCTCAACGAGGATTACAAGATACGCTGGAATAAGGACGACCGCGTTTCCGTCTTCAACAAGACAAGCTTTAACCGCCAGTATAGCTTTACTGGAGAGGACGGAGCCTCGTCCGGCACAATCAAGAAAGTCGGAACGGTCTTCAACACCGGCGTTGAGATTAGTCAAGTTTATGCCGTCTATCCTTACTCCGCTGCAAACAGTATAGGAGAAGACGATGAAATACTCTCCCTGACTTTTCCTCAGGAGCAGACATATCTTGAAAACTCCTTCGGGAGAGGCGCGAACCTGATGATTTCCGTCTCCGAAGGCGTGGATAACAACCTCTTTTTCAAGAATGCCGGAGGCTATTTCTTGTTCAAATTATATGGCAAAGACGTTTCTGTAAGCAGCATCGTCCTCACAGGAAATGACTCGGAGCCTTTGTCGGGACCGGCAAAGGTAACGGCGACTCCAAATAGCGCGCCCTCGGTAAAAATGTCCCCGGACGCTTCCCCGTCGGTATCGCTTATTTGCAACCCGCCGGTCACGCTTGGAGAATCGGCAGATAATTACACAAGCTTTTATCTGGTTATTCCCCCTACCAAATTCAAGAATGGGTTCTCATTAGTTATATCGGGCGACGGAGGAACCTTCGTCAAGAATTCTTCAAAGACGATTGAAGTACCCCGAAACAATATTATTCCAATGGTTCCGCTCAAGGTCTCATTCGATTGACCTTTAAGCACAAATCGATAATTATCAGATTATTATGAATAAAAGAGCATTACTGTATCCGCTCCTTCTTCTTGCCGTTGCTTCTTGCGTCCAGCGGCAGGATGAGATTGAGCAGGTACTGATCCCGGAGGCCCCGACCGAGAAAACCATACATTTCTCCACAAGGCAGATAGCGACAAAGACCGCATTCGGAGCGTCCGTTACGGATGCTGCGGGGAATGTAACTTATCCCTGTTATTGGACGTCCAATGACACCCAGGTGAAAATTTCATTGAATTATGAATATGCCGTAGTGGCAGGAGTGAACACCGACGAAACAGATACCGACGGAAATATTATCCGCTCGTCCTTCGACGCTTCGTTCACGGGGATCGAAACCACCGGACCATACAATTTCTATCTGGTATCGCCTGCGGATGCGTTGCTTTGGGCGAGCGCAGACCGCAACTCGGTATCGGTCAACATCAATGCCAACCAGACCCCAACTGCAGGTTCGGTGGACGAGGCCGCGCAGATTCTGGTCTCGAAGTCAAATTCCTACACCACCCTGCCCGACAATGTGGAAGTCGACTTCAGCCATATAACTTCTTATGGCAAACTTACGCTTACCAATCTTGCCGTTCCACAGGGCGCAGAACTCACATCCATTACCCTGATCAGCGAGAGCCAGCCCATTTCGGGCTCCTGGTATTATAGCTTTGCCGATAATTCCATTCTGGAAAAAGAGGGTTCCTCCTCCATTGTTATCAACACCGCCAATATTGATGTCCCAGCAGGAGACCCCGTTTGGTTTGCGGCAGCTCCGGTTGAGATGGCCGGAAAGCAGCTTACAGTAAGGGCGAACTTTTCCGATGCGACATACCTTGAGCGCACTATCACTTTGAACAGTAATTTCAACTTCGCATCCGGCAAGATTATCAAGTTCTCCGTGAATATGGCAAACGCAACGGCGGGCAGCAACCAGATTGAATCTCAATTCCAGGAAGTAGTGTATTCCTTGGCAGCGTCATCCGGAAGCCTCAAGGCTGGGGACGAGGTCATCATCGCCAACTCCACAACGCCCACTTACGCAATGACAGGCAGCGGCTCCACAAGCGGTCTTGCCGGAGTGCAGAAAGACGTCCCCGGAGGTTTCACGCTCGGGAGCGACGGCTACATCCGGCTTGCTTCTTCCTCTACAGTAAAACGACTTACCGTAAAGAGCATATCCGGCTCTTCCATAGTGCTTTGGGACGAATCTTCCCAATACCTTTACATGCCGACCAATGGCTCCAACAGGTATCTGCAAATGGGCAACAGCAGCACAACTTGGACTCTCTCCATTTCAAATGGCGCTGCTACATTATCCCTCGGTAGCTGGACGAAATATTACATCCAACTGAGCAGTGGTTATTTCAATGCAGTCAATACATCCAACACCTGCGCCATCTACAAGAAAACCACAATCAGTTCATCTTCAAGCATAGATCTTACCGACGATCCAGTTTGCAATTACTCCGACTTCGGAGCATATCTTGCCGAAAAGAATCTGGTCTATAATGCATCTACCGACCAGACAAGCCGTGAATACAGCCTGAACGGCACGCTTACATTCTCTATTATAGCTCCCTTGGAGGGCCAGGCCCTCGAGTTCAGCGGAATTCCCTCAAATGCCGGGCTGGGTGACACATTTACTCTCGGTCTTACTTTCATTTCCGGAATCACTACGGAAATCAACCGCACATATTCCGTTTATGTCGTAAAGGTAGAGGGCCACAATCTCTGGCTGACCGACGGCCAAGGCAACGGTTTCATAGTTAAAAGGTAGAATAGTATGAAAAAGACCATTATACTTCTTGCTGTTTTATTCTCGGCTTTGCAGGTTTCAAACGCTATACCCGCCAAGAAGGGAAAAATCGTAAAAGTTCAGCCTGACGGATCTAAGATAACCATTATGCTGCACGGAGACGAGTTCAAGCACTGGGCGACTACCGAGGACGGCACCATTGTCGCCCCCGATGCCAACGGGTTTTATAAACCGGCCTCCATGCCACTGCAGGAGCAACTGGGCGGACGTGAAGCTGCGGCTGCCAATAATGCTGCCCTTCTGGCAAAAAGATTGTCGAACGGCCCCCTGATGGCAAAGGTTGCCAAAACATACCATTTCCCCGTCATTCTGGTTCAGTTCTCGGATGTCAAATTCTCAGTTAACAACCCCCAAACGGCATTCTACAATCTCCTCAACCAGGAAGGCTACAGTGAAAACGGAGCAACCGGATCGGTTCACGACTATTACTGGGAGAACTCGATGCAGACTTTTGACGCCCAGTTCGACGTCTTCGGCCCCTACACCTACAATGGGACCTGTGCCGGCAATGCTGATGAAAATGATGCTGCAAAACTGCTCTGGGCTGCCATTAAAGCCTATGACAACTCCGTAGACTGGAGCAAGTACGACAACGACGGCGACGGAGTCGTAGACATGGTGTTTATGTATTATGCCGGCTTTAACGAGGCCGAAGGAGCAGCAAATACTATCTGGCCGCATAAATACAATTTTTATTATGCCAATGTGTCAACTTCCAAATTGGACAATGTCTCATTTGACGTGTATGCCTGCACTTCTGAGCTTAAAGGAACCAGCGGAACAAGCATGTGCGGAATAGGCACCTGTGCTCACGAATTTTCACATACCCAAGGTCTTCCGGACTTCTACGATGTTAACTACGATGATTATGGTGACGGCGAGGCCGGTGCCACATATACATACGACATCATGTGCGGCGGCGCCTACAATAATGAAGGACGCACACCGCCCTATTTTACTGCTGAAGAGCGAATCATGATGGGATGGTTGGACGGCTATGAGAATCTGCCGTCTTCAGGCAATATAACTATTCCGGCAGTCAATACCAATTTCGCATACAAAGCTGCAACTTCCAACACGTCCGGAAACGGAGAGTATTTCGTGTTCGAATGCCGCAGCGGAAAGGGATGGGATGCATACCTGGAGCCGGGACTGGTAGTATATCACGTTGACAAGTCCACAAAATACAATGTCACATACAATACATCAAGTTATTCTTCCTATACCAGGACTCCGGATCAAATCTGGACCAGCTACTCCCAGTACATCAACGCCAGCGGAAGCCACCCGTGCTTCTACATTGTCCCTGCAGCCGACCAGGACAACTTGTTCTACGGCGGCTCGGAAGCAAAACTGCCCTTCCCGGGAGCTGCAGGCGTATCTTTTTACTCACCGACCGACTGGGAAGGCAAGTCTTATAATCTGTATTCAGACATCTCTTTCCACTCCGACGGAAGTTATGTTACTATGTCGTGCATCGAGAATTACCCCGGAATCCAAGGATTCGTAAAGAATTCCTCCGGCGATGCGGTCCCCGGCGCCACGGTGAACATCTATTCGTCGAATAATCCGTCCAGCAATATCATAGGCTACACAGGAGGCATACAAAAAATCTCCGGAAGGATTCTTGACAACCTGAGGCTTACTGCAACTACCGACGAAAACGGTTTCTACTCTTTTGACCTCTCAGACTATGCCAATTCGAATGTGGATATTGAGGTTGTGGCCAGAGGCTACATAACAAAATACGAGACGATGCCACTTACCTCGGAACTCCAGGCAAGAAACTTTACAATGAGGGGAATCAACGAGCCTATTTCGTATACGCTCAAGAAATTCACCTCTCTCGCAGATGTGACCGGCGTTGGTGCCGGCAGTACTTGCAACGCATACGCCTCTATCTGCCTGACTGCAGACGAACTGTCCGAATATGTGGGCCGGAAGATCATTAGTCTCGCCTTTGCGTACAGCTCAGGAGACACAGGCACTGTTTCGTCCGTCTATGGCATAATCGAAGCCGGGAATTCACGAGTATTCAGTTCCAAAGTATCAAATCCCACCTCGGACGCATGGAATATTATCGATGTTTCATCAAATAATCTATACATACAAGAAGGCACAGACTATCATTTCGGATACGGCCTGCTAAGATGCACCTATGGTTATCCGATGGTTTTCTCCAATGAAGAAGCAGCCGAAGGCGGTTTTTGTTACTACCTTGCAAATAGTTCCTCTACTCTGGCCCAAAGTGTTCCGTGGAGCGAGCTGCCGGGATACGGCAACCTTCTGATATATGTGGTTCTTGATGACACCTCCGCTGTGAATTACAACTATATCGCCAACCCGGGATACGGTTCATACTCCGTCGGAGAGCAATTCGCCCTGACACTGGTAGAAGCAACCGGCGACCGCAAACCCGGCAGCGAAATAACTTGGTATTTTGACGACGAACCAGTAGCAGTGAGCAGCAATCCTGTATCCGGTGCCACGGTGCAACTCAAGTATGCAGGTTGGCATGTCGTTGAAGCCCGTTTCACTACTACCGACGGGAAGACCAAAGTAGTAGATTTGGAAATAAACGTGAACTTGTAACAATTGATGAACATGAAAACGCTCAACAGCATATTTATCTTTGCGTCGGCATTGTTAATTCTGGCGTGCTCAAAGGAACAAGCACTATCGTCGGTTGCAGACAAGGCGGTAGTTGAATTCACACAACCGGAGCAGCAGGAAGAAAGCTCTGCCCCCAGATATACTGTTTTCTATGCCGACCTATCGGCCTCGGCATATATTCCGACCAAGGTCTATATTGACGAATCATACAAGACACGCTGGAACGCCGGTGATATGATTTCCATTTTCCAGACCACCGCCAATGAATGCTTTGAATTTCAGGGTAATGATGGAGACCGCGCAGGGGCTTTCGAGGCGATAGGACAAGTCGACGAAGGAAATGCAATAGACGACATATATGCGGTTTATCCCTATTCTCAGAATACCGGTATTACTGCTGAAGGCGTCATCAGTATAATGCTCAACCCTGTTCAGAGTTATTCTTATAAATCTTACGGCCGCGGCGCCAATACCATGGTTTGCAAAACATCTGACGAGCAACTGTTTTTCAAGAGTGTCGGGGGATTCCTTGTTATCAAACTTTACGGCACGAATGTCTCCGTGAGTTCAGTGACTGTCTCGGCCAACGGCGAAGAAGCCCTGGCTGGAATGGCAAATGTATCTTTTGACAACGACGCCTCCCCGCTTGTGGCAATAACTCAAGGCACGCCCAGCGTGTCCGTTGTCTGTGACCCGGCCGTCGCCCTTGGGGCTTCCGCCACAGATTATACTGAATTCTGGTTTGTCTTGCCCCCTGTTACGCTCTCTCAAGGATTCACCGTCACCGTTACCGGCGCCAACGGAAAAACATACGAGAAAGTGTCCAGAAAGCAGCGTGTGATTGACAGGAACACCATCACGCCTATGACCCCGTTCGAGGTTGTTTTCAGCACCAATCAGATTGGTGACGGCGAAGAGCAGGATGGCGGAGACTATTAATTGCGGCCATAGTTCTAGTCTGCACATTTTTTGAAAATACCATCGCTTTGTTATCATGAAAGCTTTTGCCAAGATTTTCGTCCTAACAGCCATACTGGCGGGCTCCGTTTGCGCTCAAGCCCAGAATGCTGTTTATACTTTTTTGTTCGACAGCATTAAAACATCAGAATCAGAAGACTTTGTCCCCGGAACAGGACGCGTTGTTATTTATGACAATCTAACAGTTTCCATCTCCGGTTCCAAGGCAAAAGGGAACACAATTAATTACTCATTTAAATTCAACAGTTTGGTCCCGTTAAAAGGGGTGTTGGGTTTCAAATTATATTCTGACATTGATGTCGACGATAAAAAGCCCTACCTATTTGTTTCGTATGAAGGATGGATGGCTGACTACAACGATAAATCTTCCGGTCACTTTCTTGCGCTTTATGATGATAATAAACATAATATAGCCACCATGGAAGCCTGCTTGGATGCTATAAAAAACTCTACCGGCATTTTCAGGAATTTTGCAAGCGAAGCCGACCGTGAACTGCCCCTGACCGTCAACGGCTACAATACCGGCAAAGTCTTTACCGTGCCGGCCAATGGAGGCGACACGGTATATCCTATACGGACAAAAACCGGCAAGATGGTAAGCGACACCAAGATAGGCGACTACACAGCCACTTCCGACTCCTACTGGTGCGAGATCAACACCAAGACCGATGCGGCTATACTTTTACGTACCAGTGCCAATACTACCGGCTATGAAAGGAAGGCGACCATAACTGTCGAAGCCGGAGGCAAGACAACTACGGTAAGGGTAAGCCAGCCGTCCTGCACGGCAGTGGTCAAGAATGTCTGGGTAGAACACAACAAATTTTCCGGCCTGGTGAAAGGCATGAGGATACATTTCGATTTCGAGACTTACAACATGCGCGGACGTACCGGGGAATGCGGGGCTTACTTCTTTTTCGCGAACGGCCAGAAGCTGATGGACTACAATTACCAGTACCGTGCTCTGGACGGCCAGGTGTGCGTTTGTACCAACTTTACTCCAGGATACGACAACACCTCCTACAACGACGTACAACTGTTCATGCCTTATTCCGAGTTGCACATCAACGGAAGCGCAACATGTAAATTTTACGTCCAAATAGCTATTGGCGGCCAGTACGCCATCAGCCAGGAGTATTCTTTCACTTACAATTAAGTTTAGCGCTGGACGTACTCTTTGAGTATCTCGTCAATACGCCCGTTGATAGCATCTGCAGTAGCTTTACCCTTGGCTCCGATGCCGGGGATGGAGTACAAGTCGCCTGCGGCGGCACGAAGCGCCCCCATCCCTATCTCGCCGTTATTAACAGCCGACAATAAAGTGGAAAGCAGGCCGTCGATATCGGCGGTGCTTACTTTGTAATTCCACTTCTGCGCCTTGGCATAGCTCACCGGGCGCGGACCCTGGTTACGGGTACAATCCACCGGGCGTATATCCACATCGGGGAACTCGCGGTGAAGGCCATCCAATTGGCCCTCGTTGGCGCGGTAAGCCCTTACCAAGTCTCCCAGGCTGTTGTACCGGTTAGTAATACGGCCCTGGCTCAGACTGTTTTTCAGACAGGTCTGGATATCGTTGTAAACGGGTACGACGGTGATTTTATCCATCCCCTGCTCCCGTGCTCTGCGGATAATTGCGCCAATGGCCCCCTCGCCCGAAGGCACTCCGTCGCAAATAAGTCCGGCATTTTTAAGGTCCAGATGGCGCACGGCGGTCGATTTACCCGAAGATGGCGGGCCCATGACAATCACCATGTCGCTCTTGCCCTCACGAAGGGCCTTTTGTATCATGTGCGAAAAGATATAATCGTAGAGGAGTTGCCCTGCGGCATCAAAATCGGAGGCGTTGGTACCGGTATAGCCAAGCGGACGGAACAGCGCCCTTACCTCGTTGGGGTCAAGGGTGTTACCGGCGGCGCCAAGATACTTGTCCTTCAGTTGGTCCAGGCGCTCTCCTGCCCATTCCACCGCATCGGGCCCGGTAAGCTGAGGCTGAGGGGCCTCGATGGAGCAGGCGGAGGGATAGCGGTTCATACGGGTATGACGCCGGATATCCATCACCTTTTCTTCGGCAAAATAGGTGTCACCCGGCAGCTGATAGCGGGCGTTCCCCTCAGGATCGGGCGTAAAAATCATCTGCGATGCCTCACCCCGGTCGACATAGCGCACCCATCCACGCGGGGAGAGGTTGTATTCTCCGTCGCCCAGCACCGCATTGACCACGCAGTTGGTGTCCCACATACGCTGTCCCACCTCGCAATCGAACTGGGTATAGACGGTCTTTATGGGATTGAGGTTGGTGTAGGACAGGTCGGTTAGTATATCCTTGGAGGTATAGTCCATCATTTCGCCCACGTTGGTAGGAGACAGCACCAGGTCAACGTTTCGAGGCAGCTTGTCGTAGAAAACGGCCGCCGCGGCGGAAGCGGTGCGCATGTTGTAGCCGCTCAGGTTGTCGTTCCCGTCAAAGTGGCCGGCCTGCACATAAACAGCCTTGACTTTGAGGCCGAAAAGTTCCGTTCCGTCAAGCGGGGAGAATTCGTCGGGGCCCGACTCAAAGAGCTGAGAGAGACACGTCATCATTCCAATTGCCACCACAACCACCGAATGGTCCTCTGCCTCCGAGAGCAGTTTACGGTAGAATTTATAGCCTTCCGGCAGTTTGGCCGGATCGATGGAACGCGGATACAGCCAGTCGCCCCCGGGCTTTTTGAAATCGACCAGACGGCTGTATGGAATAAAATCGTACGGATCTTTTACGCCATTATGCTCCAGTGCAATGGGTATGTCGGGATGGCCATAGTACAGGTTGAAAATATCCACCAGGACAGCATTCCTGTCCCCTTCCCTGTCAACAATGACTCCTTTCAGGTCCACCAGCCCGTCCTCTATGTAGTGATAGAGCATCACTATGGAAAACAAATCGTCGGTGCAGCTGCCAAAGTCGGTATCGAGAATTATTGGAACAGGCTGTCTGAGAGGATGGGAAGTGCCGTAACTAATGTTCTGTGCCCGCCCGGGCATAAAGCTTAGGACGGCAAGAAGAAGAGCAAAGAAGAGTTTTTTCATATTCTGGCCATGTTTTCTTCAAAAATCGGCATTTTTTTTCAAATTACATTCGCTACTTAAGTTTTTAAGCCTACATTTGTAATATGAGCAAGAAACTATTGTCCCTTCTTTTGATCCTCCCGGCGCTGACCTTCTGCGCTCCCAAAGCATCCGAGAACGACAGCCGGAAGGACATCCCGGAAATCCACGACGCCGACACGGTGCTGGCAACTAACGTAAATGTCGAAAAGTTCCTGACGGAAGTCTCCTACCCCGACACCGATTATTCATTTACCAAAATATTCGACTACTACGGCGGGTACAACGAATCCTGCACCGAGGAGCCCGACTCCGACCTTCCTCCGGTTTACTGCATTTGCTGGGATGCCGAGCCCGGCGCCGGAAAGCTGGTTTTCGAGCTCAAAGAGCCCTGCGCGGAGCGCACGGAAATCCTCAAGAGGGGCAGCAGCTGCGTGTCATTCACGAACCTGCTTCCCAACACCGGATATACTTTCAAGGTTAGTTCCCAAAAGAGTGGTAAAGTACTCACTGAAGGCAGCTTCTGCACTACAGGGCACCTTCACCAGGTATGGTTCAAAGACAATTGCCGCAACGCCAGGGACCTTGGCGGATGGACCACCACCGACGGAAAGACCGTTAAATACCGCAAGATTTACCGCGGCGGCCGCATGGAAAAATGGACCCTTAGCAAACTCGGCGGCAAGGAAGTGCTCCAGGAAGGAATCAAGGCCCAGCTTGACCTCCGCGGCCACTCTGACGTACTTTCAGCCCCTGCGGTACAGGGCCTGAAATTCTGCGCCCCCGTCATCGAACAGGGCGGCCCCACCATGCTCATCGACGATGCGGCCAAAACCAAGCAGTGCTTCGACTTCATCCTGAACTGCGTCAAGGAAGACAAGCCGGTGTACTACCACTGCTCCCTCGGGCGTGACCGCACAGGCACGCTTACGATTCTTCTGCTTGGAGTGCTTGGAGTTGCGGAAGGCGACATTTCCAAAGAGTTCGAGCTCACCTACTTTGCCCCCAGAGGCTGGAGCATAGCATATTCCGAAGACAATTTGATTTTTGCCAACGACCGCACCAAATGGGCCTGCGAGCCCACTGCAAGCTACCTGCGCAGCCTTGCGGGCGACGAAGGCAGCATAGGCCAGGGGGCACAGAACTACCTCCTCTCAATCGGCGTAAGCCAGGAAGATATCGACTGCTTCCGCACCCTGATGCTGACGCAGTAAGCAAAAAAAGGCCTGCTTACCAGGCCTTGCTGAATATCGTGGGGTTGATGATGAGCATCAGCCAGGCCCAGTGCAGGTCACCTTGGCTGGAAGCCCTCTTTAGGACCACCATGGTGTCGGTGCCTTTCATGAATGAATAACCGGCACTTATCGAGCAGTCGTTGAAGAATTTATACGATGCTTTCAGCTCCACCTCATGTCCAAGGGGCATCTTGGCGTTGTAGAGTTTGGTGGCAGTAGCGAGGAAGTGGTAAGAAGCATCCACGGCGACCTTCTTCCCGGGCATCCATTTACCGCCGACATAAGCATTCTGCAATCCGGGGGTAAATCCGTTCACATACGTGGTGACGTAGAAAAAGTCCATTGCGCCGTAGAACTTATTGTGCGAACCGTACAAAGAGCTGAATCCGCGTATGGTTTCGTGGCGCGTAAGGCCTATGGAGCCCTTGGGGGGAGTGGCAAAACTATGGTCGCCGCTAAGGAAGTCGTATCCGCCGTAAACAGACCAGTGCTCACCCGGATTGAAGGCGAATTTGGCACTCGCCATCCAGGCGTCGATAGGAATTCCCGTCTCGTCTTTACCCATCTGATGATAGTAAGCGGCCTCTGCCGACCATTTCTTGGGACGGTAAGACACGTACACGCCGGCAATCTGCTGATAGAAAGTATGCTCGACTTCATTATTGTCTTTGCCCTGCATTCCTGCATTCATGAACAGCAGGGAGGCACCCAGGCCGGTATTCGGAACGTCATAGTGATACCAAAGGGCCTCCATCGACTTATATGGCTGAAGGCCGCCCGTAAAATAGGTACCCCCGGACATATTGGCCAGATTCTGGTTGTACGCCCCTACCAGATGGATCTTGTGCCCATGGCCCTCGTAACCAAGCTTGAGCGCATCGTGCGAAAGGCCAGTCATGGACCATTCATCGGAACCGAAGATTCGCTGGTCGTCGTACGAGAGGTTCTGACGTCCGAACTGGGCGAATAATCCACTTTTCGTAAAGAGCTTGGCCCACGCCTCGTAGACGTTGAATGACACGTTCTGAGCGCTCCCCCAAGTAGTGGCGTGCTGAGCGGTCAGCTTTGTCTGGAGCGAAGGCCTCTCGTACGAAATCCCGAGCCGGGAGCGTTCAAGGATAAAACTTGCGTTATCCGCAATATCATCATCTTCGGTGGCAAGTCCACCTATACGCAACTCGCCGCGGGTGAGAAGGTCGGCGTCTACGACAAGCTTATAATCTTGCGCCTTAAGGCCGCTCCCGGCGATAAGCAGCAAAGCAACCCACAAAAGGCGTTTCATTCGAACTCAAATAACTTGATAAATCCCGTAAGTTCAAACACGTCACGGATTACCTCGTTGACGTTTTTAAGCACCACACGGCCCCCATCGGCCTTAACCTTCTTGAGTATGCCCAGAAGTATGCGAAGGCCGCTGGACGCGATGTATTCGAGCTCGGTGCAGTCAATGACTACGTCGCGGCCCTCACTTCCCAGAAGGGGACGGAGATCAGCTTCAACCTCGGCCGCTGCCGCTGTATCCAGTTCCCCGGACAGGAACGCCACCAGCTTGCCGTCAATTTCCTGAATGCTTGTTTTCATATCAATGATTTCTTAAGTGTTAATACATTTTTGTCTCCCGCACGCTCATATCCCACATAATCCATCATGCTGCGTGCAAGTAATATTCCAAGGCCGCCCTGATCGCGATCTTCGGCGGCCAGGTCAGTATCAGGAGCCGCCACGGCGGTAGGATCGAACTCAATGCCTCCATCGCTGACCGTAAGGGTAAGCTCCTTTCCGTCGGAGCAAGCCTCTATATCTACATACCCATCCTGGCCCTCAGGGTAGGCATAGGACATTACATTCACAACTATTTCCTCGAGCCCAAGCCTCAAGCGTGCAGCTGTCTTGGCATCAGCCGAAATGCGCTCGCAAACCGACTTTATGAACACGCCCAAGCGCTCCACATCCTTGACGTCAGTGGTGAGGGTAATCTTTTCTCTCAAGGCAACGCCCTCATCTTCACGCATATAGCGTATAGTCAGCAGGGTCATGTCATCGCTTTGCGGCGCGCCCTTGGTGAAGTTGCCGACTTCATTTTCAAGAGCGCTCACCAATTGCTCCGCGCTCACATCGAGGCAGTTCGAAACAACTTCTTTCACCCTTGAGAGGGTAAACTGCTGCCTCTGGGTATCCTTGGCCTCGGTCAGGCCGTCGGTATAAAGCACTATGCCCGTACCGGAGCGCAAGAGGCATTCCTGCTCGTCGAATTCGGTAGTGTCGAACACTCCCAGAGGAAGGTTGGACACGGCTTTCAGTTCCTCAACAGTATCGCCGACCACCAGAGGGCGGTCGTGACCGGCATTGCAAAAGCGCAGTTTGCCCGATTTGAGGTCCAATACCCCGCTGAAGAAGGTAACGAACATATTGGCATCGTTATCCCTGCACAACTGTTTGTTGAGGGCCTGCATGATACGGCTGGGGCTGTCTTCGCTCTCGGATACCATCCTGAACAGAGAATGCATCACCGACATAAGCATTGCGGAAGGTACGCCCTTGCCGCTCACGTCCCCTATGCAGAAGAAGAGTTTTTCGTCCCTGATGAAGAAGTCGAAAAGGTCTCCTCCCACCTCGAGGGCCGGCACCAGGTGCCCGTATATGTCAAGGTCTTTTCGCTCGGGATACGGAGGGAAGGTTTCGGGCAGCATCTCCATCTGTATCCTCTTGGCTACGGCAAGCTCGCCTCCAAGACGCGCCTGCTCCATGTTGACCGCGCGCAACTGACGCTCTTTATGTGCGAAACGCTCTATCATAAAGAACATGATCAAAAGGCCGGAAAGAATCCAAAGGATCTGCTCCCTGCGCAGTTTCTGCAGGGGCGCGAACACCTCGGCGGTCGGATAGACCTGGACCAAAGTCCAGTATGGAGCCCGTCTCATCCTTGTCTGGCGGACGGTTATCTTCTTTTCGTCCAATGGAGGGCACTTGCCGTTCACCACGTCCGCCACTTGGTTCACTAACTCTGCGGAAGCCCGGCTCAGGGGAGGCGAAGCCACAAGGTCACCCTCGTCGTTAAGCATGAAGGCAAATGAATCCGGATACGGCTGACGTGCATTAAGCGTGTCCCCTAACCACGAGAGATCCATATCCAAGCCGCAAACAGCCACAATCTTCCCCGTCTCGTCTGAAATGGGATAGGAATACGTGGTAAGGCTCATGGGCTCGTCGGCACCGTACATATAAGGATCCGACCATAATTGACGCTCAGTCTCCAGCACCTTGCGGAACGCCGGGGTCTGGGTATAATCGTGATCCTCGCCCGCAATCTGCTCCATTCTATAGCCATTATCGCCGGTTTTGGCCACGTATGGCTCAAAGAGCCGCCCTTTGGAACGGTAGTAATCAGGCACGAAACCAATGCATCCTCCCACCACATGCCGGTTGTCGTCGATAAGCCGCACGATGGCATTGAACATCGAATCAGGATATGGCAGGTAGTGCCGGATCTCCCATTCGTTTTCCCTCATGGTGGTCTCGGCGAGTTCCAGCGTATGGCTTATGTTATCGGCCATACTGCCAAGCACGATGCGGGAGCGGACATTCATGTCGTGGTAGAACAATGAGCTTAGTTTATTGTACTGCACAATGGATATCATTTCCACCAACAAGGCGGCTATGATTATGATTCCGAGCCCGGTGCCGAACTCGCCACGGAAAAACTGCCGTATTTTGCCAGGAAAAGCCATTACAGGGTTTCTAATCTAACTTACAAATATAAAGTTTTTCCGTTATGCTCCAATGTTATGGTCCGCAAAAGAAAAACGAGGGCGTTTCGCATAAAATGTGTAAATTCGCAAAGTCATAATATTGATTCAGGCATGAAACGCTTCATTTTTTTCATTCTTCTTGCTGTATCAGCTGCCGCATCGGCGCAGAGTTATGTTTATACGGAAGCTACTGAGCTTACCATTGTCGGGAAACTCATGCCCGGCAAAACTTCCAATCCTTATCACCGGGTGGATACCACGATCTACAAGGGCTTCACCAAGAGGGAGAATCAGCTGGTGCGCATGAGTTCCGGAATGGCCTGCGCATTCAAGACCGATTCACGCAGCATCAGCGTATGCACCGTGTACGGCGAGATGGACGACCCTGTCAACACCAACATCATCTCCGCTCGCGGATACGATTTGTACGTTAAGCAGGATGGCAAATGGATTTGGGCTTCGTCGGGAGTAAGTCCCCGCAAGAATCCTTCGGAGCCGCTGAAGCTTATTTCCGGCATGGACGGGAGCGAGCATGAATTTCTGCTGTATTTTCCCGCCTACAGCGAGGAGTATTCCATAAAGGTGGGAGTAGAGCAAGGGGCCGCTCTTGAGAGCGTTCCCAATCCGTTCAGGCACCGAATCGCCATCTGGGGCTCCAGTTATACTCATGGCTCAAGCACATCCCGCTCCGGAATGACCTACCCGGCCCAGTTCTCCCGCGCCACAGGGCTGCAGATGCTCTCCCTTGGATGCAGCGGCCGCTGCATGCTCCAGGATTATTTCTGCGACGTACTGGTGGATGTCGACGCTGACGCTTTCGTCTTCGATTCTTTCTCCAATCCCAAGGCGGATATGATACGCGAGCGCCTCGTGCCGTTTATCGACCGTATGATTGCAGCGCATCCGGGCAAGCCTATGATTTTCCAGCAAACCATCTACAGGGAAAGGCGCAATTTCAACACCGCCGAGGACGAAAAGGAGCAAGCCAAGATGGACATGGCCTCACTCATTTTCAAGGAAATCAAATCCACCCCCGAAGGGCGCAAAAAGTATAAAGACGTCTATTTCATCACTCCCGACGCCTGCCCCCAGAGCCACGAAGCCACTGTTGACGGAGTTCATCCCGACAATTACGGTTACACCCTTTGGGCCAAGTCGATAGAAAAACCCGTCAAGAGAATACTCCGCAAGTACGGGATTAGATAATCGATCCTTTGAATATCCTTAACACTAAGACGCTATGGCAAGTTCATTCAAAGATCTGCGCATTGTAGACAATTTCTACCAGACGAGCGCCTTTTTCCCTATGCCCACACTCCTGATATCCACCCTGGACGAAGAAGGCAATACCACCATGGGAGCTTATTCTCTTTGCTTCCATCGTCAAGCTCGGCTTCCCCGGAGAAACGTCCAAGGAGAAGATGGCAAAATGCAAGTTCGAACTGGAGCCCGGTCAAGCGGAGGGCGTGCGTCCCCTTGTCGTGAAAAAGGCTGGAAGCTCATCGATGTGCCCCAGTTAAAAGAGATTCAGGATAAGCGCAGCAAAGAAAAGAATCAACGGCGGCGCTGATATTTCGGGCAGCATTGCCCGGGCGCAAGGCCTCATAGAGGGGTTCAGAAGAGGGAGTCGCCCCTATCGCATCGGCAAACCCTGCATCAAGAAGAGCATCCCGGTTTTCGACCGCTCCTGAAAGCAGGACGACGGGAATGCCTGCCGGGGTGCGATTAAGCACACCATAGGGCACTTTTCCCATAAGTGTCTGTGCATCCGACCGGCCCTCTCCAGTTATTACAAGATTGGCATCCTCCACCAGGGCATCATACCCTATACAATCCAGAAAAGAATCCACTCCTGACAGGATGCGGGCGCCAAAATAAGCCGTCAGCGCACCGGCAAGTCCTCCTGCTGCACCGGCGCCGGGCGTAGCGGAGATATCTTTCCCTGTTTCCCTCAAAATGACCTCCGCGCGCTCTTGCATCCTGCTTTCAAGAGCCTCCACCATCGCCGGGTCAGCACCTTTCTGGGGCCCGAATACGCGTGCCGCTCCATCAAGTCCGAGGAAGGGATTGACAACATCACAGTAGGCTTCAATCTCTATGGTTCCGGAGAGTTCGCGCAGGCCACGGACCGACATCATGCCCTCGCCCCCATCGCAGGTAGAAGATCCTCCAAGGCCTATTATCAGCTTGCGGCAACCGTCTTTGGAGGCACAAAGAATCATCTCCCCTACGCCGCGGCTGGTAGTCCGGAGGGGATTACGCCTGGAGGGGGGCACGAGCTGAAGCCCGCAAGCCGAGGCCACGTCCATAATGGCAGTATCTCCGTATCTTCCATAAAAAGCAGTTACCGACTCCCCAAGGGGGCCGGTAACATCCACCGGAACGAGCTCTCCGCCAAGATGATCCGTGAGTATCCGGGCAAAGCCTTCCCCGCCGTCCGACAGGGGGCACGCCGCCACTGTCCAGTCCGGATGATGCAAGGCAATACGGTCAGCGATGATGCGGCAGACCTCGCCGGCGGGAAGGCAGTCCTTGAACGAATCCGGCGCGACAACCACTTTTACTGTGCCCGAACGCATCTTAATACAATCAGCCCAGTTTGACTGCAGTGCCTGACGCGGTTACCATCAACATACCGTTGTTCTCGCCGAGAACTTCATAATCGATGTCGATCCCCACCACAGCATCTGCACCAAGCCTGCACGCCCTGTCCGACATCTCCTGCATGGCCTGTGAGCGGGCGGCGATGAGTTCTTCTTCGTACGAACCGCTCCTGCCGCCCACCAGGTTACGGATGCTGGCGGCAAAGTCTTTAAGGAAATTAACGCCGGAGATAACCTCTCCGAAAACGACACCTTTGTACTCGGTGATTGTCCTGCCCTCGATGGCAGGGGTGGTAGTAAGAATCATAGCTATTCAGAGTTTAACTTTCGCTCTATTTTATTCAACGTGTCGAAGAACCGGTCCGTGGCGACGGCGGGGCCGAGCAGCAAAACGCCGAAAGTATTCCAGCCGAACATGTGCCACCAGGATGTATACGGGCCCTCGATTCCAAGCTCGATTGCCTTGGCTTTCAGTTCCTCTGCGATCCTGGCCATCCAGACAAGCGTGTAAATGAATGCCGTGGGAATGCCCAGAAGATACGCCACTCCGTAGCGCTGTGTTTTCCGCCCCAGGATGTAGTCCAGTTCATCCTGCAGGCCGCTCAGAGGCATATAAAACAGGAAGAACAGTCCAAAAGTGCAGAAATCCACGAGTCCGAACCAGAACCCCGGTCTGTTTGTGTGCTGGAATGGCAATATCGAATCCATAGTGCGAAGATAGTGAAAACGCCGGATCTAAGGCTCGGCTTGCTTCATCTTTTCTGCGATGAGGGTCTCAAGGTCTTCGCGGTTCATCTTGCCGTCAAGGTAGATGAATGTAGATTCGTCCCCTTCATCGGCAATCATCACAAAGCCGTTGACTATCTTCTCGGTGCCAACCGTGTACATTCTTACTACTTCGCCCGAGTCCTTGGCCTCGAGCAGGAGCTCGTACCGGCCGGCATTGACAAACTTAGCGGCCTCGGCTTTGAGTTCGGCGTTGATGGCGGGGTTCTCGCTGTCGATCAGGTAAAGGCCTGAAAGCGACTGGATTATCGGAGCGAGGTTAACGTCTTCACCCTCGACGTGAAGGTCGGGAATCTTGCCGATGAGCCTGAACATGGCCGGTGAAATGTACACGGCGCTGACACCTTCGGCGTCGGAATATTTTTGATAAATGCTTTTACCTGTCTGGGCAAAGGAGAATATACTTGCGAGCAGCAGTGCTGCAATTATGGCTATACGTTTCATGATTATTTGATTTTATTGATTATTTCCATCGGCTTCTCGGCGGTCTGCTCCGCTTTGGCAGCTATGTCCACTCCGATGGCCATTTTGTCCGATATTTTTTGGAATGTTGCCTCAACCTGGGCGTATGCAAGATAGGGATCGTCGAAAGTATCTTGAAGCTTGCCGGATCCATTGTGTCGAATTATGGCCACTGCGGCAAATCCTGCAGCAACTGCGAGGGCAGCATAAGGTATCCACCGCACCGGTTCGGCCTTGGGCTTAACGGCCTCTTTTGCGGCAATCGCGGCCTTGAGGCGCTCTTCCAGACCGGCGGGAATCGTAATATCCTCGCCGAGAGCAGCCATTTCCAGGTCTTCCTCCTGCAGTTTTTCTATGTCTTGTATCCTTTTCATACTACGTGTTTTATTTTTGTCCGGGCCTGCGAAAGCAGTACGCGGCAGGTGAGATAATTCATTCCGGTCCGCTCGGCTATCTGCTCGTAAGACAAGCCATCGACGGTCCGCAGGATGAGCACTTTACGCTGCCGGTCGGGCAAGGCCTTGACAGCCTCCAGGACCTTGTTAAGACGTGTCTTGGCATCGAAGGTATCATCAGGAGCCGGAGAGAATCCGGTCTGGGGAAGTTCTTCGGGGAAGCTCTCGTGCCCAGCCTTCCTTATCCTGTCTATACAAATATTCTTCAGCAGCCTGATGGCGTAGGCCTTCGGAAGCCTGATCCCGTCGAGGCTGTCCCTGGATTCCCACAGCTTAAGATACAACTCCTGTACGGCATCTTCGGCCTCCACCCCGGATTCCAGCATATAGTAGGCAATCCGGTAGAGTGTTCCGGCAAGCGGCAGATAATCCTTATGGAACAGGGACTCAGTCATCGGATGCGATCCTGGCTATGGTCTCCATCAACACGGAACCCTTTATGCAGATCAACGCAGATTCCGACGGAGCAAATATAACGAAGTCACTGACTTTGTCGGAACTCTCGTCATATGAGCCATAGATTTTTACCTTCTCTCCGGAGTCTCTTGCTTCCATTAGCACTTCCGAATCTGACAGGGCATCCGTCAGCTTGAGGTTTATGCTGGCCTTGTCTTCCTCGGAACATTCATCGTAACTGAAGACGGTAAGACCCCGGATGTCGCTCAGCAGGCCGACGGCCTCACTCACATCGGGATCGTCTATGCCGGCCACACGTATGACGCCTTTTAAGGCTCCTGTCGCAAAGCGGCCAAGCTTCAGATAATCTGCGCCTTCGTATTGACGGCACTCGGAAATGGTTGTATAAATGCGGGATGTACCCGCCGCCTTACCTTGAGTCCCCATGCAGGATACACAAGGAAGCAAAATGCATAATAGAAGTAAAAAACGCTTCATACTCAATCAGTTAAATAACCCGCCGCTACAGCGCGCTCTCAAGCGGCACATCTTTAAGACGGATGACCGGCAGTTTTGTTAATGCAAAACTTTCATTTTGCCGCCACGGGCCCAATAGTATTTCAGGCCCGGCCGGGGACCTGCGCCGGCAGCAGCGTCCCTCACCGAGGGCCTACGAAGACAGGCTGGCGATTTGCCAGCCTGTCTCGTGCCCGAGGGGGGACTCGAACCCCCACGCCTTTAAGGGACAATGGATTTTGAGTCCATCGCGTCTACCATTCCGCCACTCGGGCAAAGTGAGGGTGCAAAGTTATTTAAATTATCGCAATTTTCAAATATTCCAGAATTTGGTGTAACTTAGGGCTTTAATTAAAAAAGTCAGTCATCATGAAAAAGATTTTAGTCCTTCTTGCAGCCATCGCGCTCATGGTAGCCTGCGACGGCATCTCCAGCCTCCCCAAACAGTTCACCCAGCTCGCCGACAAGGTGGAGAAGAAGGGTGAGACCTTCTCCGCAGAGCAGTGGGAGCAGATCAGCGACCAGCTTGACGCACTCACCGAAAAGTACAACGACAACATCGACAAGTTCAACGCAGAACAGAAGAAAGAAATCAATGCCGCAACCGGCAAGATCCAGGCCTGCATCCTGAAAGCCGGCCTCGGTGAAGCTGCCGACGCAGTAGGTGAGATCGTGGAAGAGGCCAAAGGCTTCCTCGAGGGCCTGACGGGCGGCGACAAAGGCGACAAGGAATAACAGCCGCCCCCGCCTATGATTTGCACCTGCATACAGAACAAGACATACGGCGAAATCCTCGACCTGCTGCAGGACCTGGAGATGGCGGAAATCCGCCTGGACCTCTGCACGCTTTCAGATGAGGAAATCACCGAACTCTTCGCCCAGACCGACATCCCCCTGATCGCCACCTGCCGGGCGGCCAATACGCCAGGGCAGGACGGGGCCCCGTCCCCCGGCTGGTCGGAAACGGAACGCAAACTCACCCTCGCCGTCCAGGCGGGGGCGCGTTTCGCCGACCTTGAGATCGAAGCCCCGTCGGAAGTCAGCCGCCGTTTCCAGAAACTCTGCCGGGAATGCGGCACCGAGCTTATCCGCTCCTGCCACGATTTCGAAGGCACCCCCGATGAAAAGGGCCTCCAGATGGCCCTGGCGCGGTGTTTCCGCTACGGCGCTGACATCGCGAAGATCGTGACCATGTGCCACACGCCCGAAGATGCAGCCCGCATCGAAGGGCTCTACAGCATCATCCTCGAAGACGTGGACTCGCTGCAGGGCCGGCTGATCGCATTCGGAATGGGCGAGGAAGGCCGCAACACCCGCATCAGCTGCCTGCGCCGCGGAGCCCCGTTCACCTACGCCTGCCTCACGGAAGAAGAGGCCACGGCCCCGGGGCAGTTCACCACGGACGAGCTCACGGACCTGATCTACGAAGACACCGACGGTTTCTACCGCAGCGGCCTGCGTATGCCCGCCTCCAAGAGTTTCGCCCAGCGCGCCATCCTGGCAGCGGCACTGGCGGAAGGCACGTCACACCTGTATGACTACACCTCCTGCGAAGACAGCGAAGCCGCGCTCCAGGCGGCAAGGTCACTGGGCGCCGATGTGCAGCAGGACGGCAGCACGCTGATAATCACCGGAATAGGCCCCATCAAGCAGGATCTCGGACTGCCGCTCCTCAACGTCGGTGAGTCCGGCCTGCTCGCGCGCCTCTCCATCCCGGTGCTCTCGGCAATCAACGGCATCCCCTTCGCACTCGAAGGCTACGGCACCCTCACCCGCCGTCCTATGGACCAGGCAGCCGCAATCATGGCCGCCTTCGGCGTGCTCATCAACAACCTCAACGAGAACGGACTGCGCGAAATCCACGTCCCGCTGACCGTGCGCGGCCGCCTCATCCCGGGCAACGCCGAAGTCAGCGGCGCCGGCGGCTCGCAGCTGATATCCGGCCTGCTGATGGCACTCCCCCTGTGCGACAAAGACAGCACCTTCCACGTCAGCGAGCCCAAGAGCCTCCCGTATATGTACATCACGCTTGACGTCCTGCGCCACTTCGGCATCAGCACCCGCAGCGAGATGGAAGGCGACGCCGAAATGCTGGAGGCCGAAGACTGGGGCGGCTGCACCGGCATCACCTTCAAGGTGCGCGGCGGCCAGAGCTACAAGGCGGCCGACTTCAGCATCGAGAGCGACTGGAGCGCCGCCGCCGGATTCTTGGTGGCAGGCGCAGTGTTCGGCAGTGCCGAAATCGACGGCATGGACATGAAATCCATACAGGCCGACATAGCCATCATCGACGTGCTGATAGAGGCCGGCGCCATGGTCTCACAGCTCGAAGACGGCACCATCTGCGTGCGCAGGGCCCCTCTGGAAGCATTCAGTTTCGACCTCAACCACGCCCCCGACCTCTTCCCGGTGGTGGCGGTGCTTGCCGCCTTCTGCGCCGGCGAATCCCGCATTGCCGGCCTCGGCAGGCTTGCGGGCAAGGAATCCAACCGCGCCGCCGCCATCATCGACATGCTCAGGCAGATGGGTGTGGAGGCATCGGCAGACGGTGATTTCCTGATGGTCCAGGGAGAAACCTGGACGAGCCGCCTGCTCAGCGGCCGTCTCCTGCGACCGGGCGCCTACACGTCCAGCCACGACCACCGCATGGCAATGGCCCTCAAGGTGGCATCCCTCGGCGCAGGCGGCCCCATAGAAATCGACGACACCGCCTGCGTGGGCAAATCCTTCCCGGGTTTTTTCGAAGCATTCGACTGATATTATGAGAGTATTCACAGAAGAGACTATAGCCCGGGCGTGCCGGCAGCTCAACATCGCCAGCCCCGGCAAGGCCACAATCATGGACAACTCCAAACTGTCTGCCTACCTCGAGACGCAGACAGGCATACCGGTGATCCACATGGAGTTAGGCTCCCCCGGATTCGCCCCCAACCGCATAGGCATCGAAGCCGAAAAGGCTGCCCTCGACGCAGGGGTCGGCTCGGGCTACCCTCCCACCGACGGCCTGCCGGTGCTCAAAGAAGCTTCGTCCCGTTTCGTCAAGGCATTCCTGGGCATAGACCTTCCCCCTCTCTACCACATCCCCACCACCGGCTCCATGCTGGGTGCCTTCGGGGCCCTTGCCGGAGTGTCGCAATGCTTCGAAGGCCGCAGCAGAATCCTGGTCCTGGAGCCCAGCTTCTCCGCCAACAAGCAGCAGATGGCCATACTCGGCATACCCTGGAAAGGCCTGGAAATCGCAGACTTGCGCGCAAAAGGCCTGGAGCAGGCGCTCAGGGCGGAGCTCTCCGGCGGCGACTATGCCGGAATCATGTATTCCAACCCCAACAACCCGTCATGGATGTGCCTGACGGAGGAGGAGCTTGCAGTCATAGCAGGCCTTGCCCGCGAGGCCGGAGCCGTGGTGATAGAAGACCTTGCCTACTTCTGCATGGACCTTCGCGGCAGCGGCTACGGCACCCCCTACAGCGAGCCCTACCCGCCCACGGTGGCCCGCTACACCGACAACTACATCATGCTGCTGTCCGCCTCAAAGATCTTTTCCTACGCGGGCCAGCGCATAGGCGTGATGTGCGTCGGGCCCGGGCTCTACCACACCCGCTTCCCTGCCCTTGCGGCCCGCTACGGAGGATCCGGCATCTTCGGCCTTTCGATCACCGGCTGCATACTGGACATGATCACCTCCGGCTGCACGGCGAGCACCCAGTACGGGCTTGCCGCAATGATGGACAGCAGTTGCGAGGGGCGCCTGGACTTCGTAGGCGATGTCAGCGAATACGGCGCCAGGGCTGCCAGGATGAAGGAAATCTTTCTGCGCCACGGTTTTACGCTCAGCTATGCGAATGATGCCCGCGGGCCCCTGGGAGACGGATTCTTCTTCACCCTGAGCCGCGAGGGAATGGACAGCGGACAGCTCGTGGACGCGCTGCTTGCCTACGGAGTGAGCACCGTGAGCCTGGAGAAAATGGGCAGCGCACGCAACGGCGTACGCGTCTGCTCCAGCCGCATCAAAGGCGACCAGTTCAAACTTCTCGAAGAGCGCATGGCGGCATTCGACGCCGACCTGCGCTAGCGGATTCCGTACTTGCGGAGTATCCTCAGGATGGGCTTTTCGATCGATTTCGCCCAGAGGGTGTAGCCGTAATTGTCGGGGTGGACGCCGTCCACGCTGGCCTCGTGGCTGGCCGGGCAGGCATCGGGGCAGATAAAATAGACGTCTTTGTATTTCCTGCGCCCTTCGGGGCTTGATTTGAGCTCCTTGAATATGGAAGCGGCCATGTCCATCTTGGCCTGCTCCTTCTCGTCCTCGGCCGTGTTGAAATTGCGCCTTTCGCGGTAGATGGTCTGCTGGAAGATCATGGGCTTGCCGGGATGTGCAGCTATCATCCTGTCGATGAAGGGCACCAGGCGTTCGCGTATCATGTCGGCCTTGGGGTTGGAGAAGGCATCGAACACGAAGGCGTCGGCATCCACATCCACTAGCACGCTGCAGAAGTAATCCTGCAGCATGCACCTGCCGCTGCAGCCCAGGGAAAGCATCTGGATGCCGGTGGCGCGGGAGAACTGGGCCGGGTAGGCCATTCCGGCGCGTGAGGTGCTGGAGCCGTGGGTGTAGCTGGAGCCCCATATCGCCACGCGGTGGCGGAAAGGATTCCCGGCCGCCTGGATGGAGGCGCCCTTCTCCACGCCCACCTTTATGGAGTACTCTTCGCTGTAGAGGGGAAAGTAGAGCAGGAATTCATGCTCAGAGCCGTCCATGCTGCTGATGAGCGTGACGGGGTCGGACAGTTTGGTCCTTCCGGTCACGCCGGACGAGGCCCAGATCCACCTGCCGCCCTCGCGGACATAGAGGTCGTAGCCGCGGGCAGAGATGATGTTGGTGTTGACGGGATCGTCGACGTGGCCGTAGCTGGTGAGTATGCTTATGCTCCTGGAGTCGGTCCTGAACGCGCAGGCCATTCCGGAGGTCATGCGCACCATCTGGTTTTCGCGCTTGGTGAAGCCCTTGTAGATGGTCGTGTCCACCCTGTGGTAGGGATTGGCCGTCTTGCCGGGCATCAGTTTGCCCACGAGGGTGAGCTCCGACGCTTCGGTGTAGACATATTCGACACTGGCGGCGGAAGAGAGTTGCAGCGTGGCCGCAAGAAGCAAAAAAATGAAGATGGTCTTTTTCATCGTAAGATATGTTTCCACAAATATATTTATATTTGCGAAAATTAACTAAAGAATAATCGAGATGAAAAAAGTACTTGTCTCCTTGATTGCCGCTATCGCACTCTGCATCAGCGCATCTGCCCAGAGAACTTCCGTGCCCTACACCGGAATCAGCGTCATATTCAACTCCAATAGCGAGACCGGCGCCGGTCTTGCCGGCGGTTTCCGCAACTACAACAGGGATAAATTCGTGTCCGTGGGCATCGGCGCCGAAGGCTACACCTTCTTCGTGCCTAAGACAAAGCAGTTCGGCATTTTCGGGGTTCCTGAAATCGGCATTGCCATCGGTCCCCGCAGTTTCAAGGTCTATCCCCATACCGGCCTGATGTTCGGCTACGACACCGTGACCGCCGGCTTCGCCTGGGGCGGCAAGAACGGCATCGCCTTCGATTTCGGAAGGAATTTCACCCTTGACTTCTCGACCTACTCGCCGAGCTACAACTTCCTGGCTTCCACCTACGCTATCGGCCTGATCTGGCGCTTCGGCAGGTAGCCTGCGCCCGACGGCCATGAAACGTATTCTGCTGGCTGCTTGCTGCGCCCTGGCGTCCATCGGCGTCGGGGCGCAGTCCACAAGTATCACCGGCTTCGGGCTCGACAAGTCCGACAAAGAGGCGGTACGGCAGATCCAGGAGCGGATGGACAAGATCCATCGCCTCCAGCACAGGCCCACGGTGGCCCTCGTGCTAGGCGGAGGCGGGGCGAAGGGCGCGGCCCACATCGGAGCCATCAAGCGCATCGAAGAGCTCGGCATCCCTGTGGATATGGTGCTGGGCACCAGCATAGGAGGCCTCGTCGGAGGCATGTACGCCCTCGGTTATGACGGCAACTACCTCGACTCCCTCATACGTTCGATAGACTGGGAGCTTGCCCTCAGCGACAACATTCCCCGCAGCCGGGTGGCCCGGTCGCAGCTCAAATACAAGGAATCGTTCATCGCATCCATCCCGTTCTACCACAGGGACGAGGTGGAAAAGGACCTGAAACTCAAGGATATACTACTCTCCCGTTCGCTGGCCCCCTACCAGAGCGTGCTGAAGAACAACCTCCTCCGCGGCCTGCCGTCCGGAGTGGTGGAAGGGCAGAATATCTACAACATCTTCACCAGCGTCTCCGCCGGCTATGCCGATTCCCTGGATTTCTTCTCCCTGCCAATCCCCTTTGCCTGCGTCGCCACGGATATGGCCTCCGGCAACGCCAAGATATGGCACAGCGGAGACCTTGCCACGGCGATGCGCTCCACGATGGCCATCCCGGGACTCTTCACCCCCGTGCGCAGCGGCGGGATGGTGCTGCTGGACGGAGGCATGCTCAACAATTTTCCGGTAGACCTGGCCGTGAAAATGGGCGCCGACATTGTCATCGGCGTGGACATCTCGGACGAGAACCACGAGTTCTACTCGCTCAACAACATGATGGACATACTCTGGCGGGGCCTCGACATCTTCTCCAACGACGACTACCAGCTCCATCCGGAGATCACCGACGTGCGCATCAAGCCCGACCTGCACGAATTCAACATCCTGAGTTTCAACACGGAAGCGATTGCCACCATCCTTGGTCGCGGCTCGGAAGCCGCACTTGCGGCAGACAAGGAGCTGCAGGTGGTAAGGCACCTGACCAGGTCTGCCGGCAGGCACCTGCAGGCACCTCCGGCCCGCGACGTCAACGAGGAGGCGCTGCAGATCGGCGGCATCGACCTCGAGGGCGTGGACCCCGCCGACACCGCCTTCGTGCGCGCCTTGCTTTCAATTTACCCCGGCGACCGGCTCAAAAGGGCGGACATCGAAAGGGAGACCTCCAAGGTCTTCGGCACCGGCGCCTTCGAACACGTGTCATACCGTCTCACAGGGGCGCAGGAGCCCTACCGGCTGAAGATAGTCTGCCGTCAGGGCCCTGTCCACCACTTCGGCCTGGGCCTGCGCATCGACACGGAAGAAGTCACCTCCCTGCTGCTCAATTTCGGATTCAACGTCCACGACCTGAGCGGCCACGCGTTTGAAGCCACCATCAAGATTGCCAACAACCCCTACATCGAAGGCCGCTATAGCTACCGCCCCCGCAAAGGCCCCACGTTCAACCTGACCTCGTCGCTAAAGGTGGTGAACCGCAATCAGTTCAACTTCATGGGCAACCTCTTCTCCTTCGAATGCACCGACGTGCGGGAAGAGGCATACTTCGCATGGGAGCGGCGCCGCGCCTGGGCCTATCGCATAGGGGTGCGCAACGACTACTACGCCTTCGGTTCGCTTCTCACTGACAAGCCGCTCGTGGACTTCGACTCACGGAACCAGACCAACGACTACCTGTCGCTCTGGACCGACTTTTCCGTGGACACCTTCGACGACGCCTTCTTCCCGCGCTCCGGCTGGCAGACGCTGGCCAGCTACAGCTTCAATCCCGGGGGCCTGGTCACCCGCTCGGCGCCCTTCCACACCATGCAGCTCAACGCCAAAGCGGCGCTCAGCCCGCTTTCGTGGCTCACGATACTGCCTTCCGCCGAGGTCCGCAACCTGTTCGGCAAAGAAATCCCGCTGCCCTACGGCAACATAATAGGCGGACAGCTCAGGGGCCGCTACCTGGACCAGCAGATCCCCTTCATAGGGATACCCAATGCTTCCGCCGCGCTCCCGGCCCTTGCAGTAACGGGGCTCGAAGTGCGCGCGAATCCATGGAAAAACCAGTATTTCTCCCTGAGCGCCGCGGCAGGAGCCACCGCCGACAACATTCCGGATTACTTCAACCCCGAAGGCAGTACTCTGGGCTTTTACGGTTTCGGGCTGGAATATGCCATAGGCACACCTGCCGGACCGGTCAAGGCAAACCTCAACTGGTCAAGCGTTTCAAAAGCCCTGGGACTCTATGTCTCGCTGGGATTCGACTTCTGATTTATTTCATCGAGTGCGCCGGTCACGAGCGTCCTGAGATTGTCGGTCCCGGGACGGTAGTGTATTGCGTGCATCCCCACGGCAATAGCCCCGTCCACGTTTTTGCGTGAATCGTCTATAAAGAGGCACTCCTCCGGCCTGCAGCCGCTTTCGGAAATGGCCGTGAGGTAGATCTCCGGATCGGGCTTGAGCATACGCATCTCGTGCGAGAAGAAGAGTTTCTTGAAACTCTTGTCCAGCGGCAGCCCGGCGCCTTCGAAGTTGGGGATATGGAGGCGCATCGACACGGGGTTGTTGTTGCTCAGCATATAGACATCATAGACATGCGACAGCTCCTTGACCAGCGCCACGTCATCGGGCTGCGGCGTGCCGAAAAACTGTGACTGGCAATACATTATGGTGTCTCTGCCGGTGCCGGGGCGGCAATGCCTCCGGCATTCCTCCATGAAGCCCTCATAGTCCAGGGTCCCCTTCTCTATATCAAGGAAGAACCCGTGCTGGTGGCAGGGGTCGAGATATTTGTCTATGTCCTCGAATCCGGCGATTTCGCGGTAGGCCTTGATGCACCGGTTCATATCCAGGGGCAGCAGCACGCCGCCCATATCAAAAAAGACAGCTTTGATCATAGTCAGATGATTGTTATAGTTCCTTTGCCCGCATCCATCTTGATGCGGTCTCCGTTCTTCAGGAATTTCGTGGCGCCTTTCACGTTCACGACGGTGGGAAGGCCGTATTCCCGGGCCACGACGGCACCGTGCGACAGGGAGGACCCGATCTCCGTCACCAGGCCGCTGACGATGGAGTAGTAGGGGCTCCATCCTATGTCCGTGAATTTGGCCACCATTATCTCCCCGCGCTGCAACTGGTTAGCATCCTCGGCGGAATTAACTATGTGGACTATGCCTTCGCATTCCCCGTTCGACACCGGCACTCCCTTCATGACGCCGTCGGAAGGGTCCACGTCGAAGACGTCCGCGACGGGTTTGCCGATGTAGATATCGTCAAACGACAGCCCTTCCTGGATAGCGTGAGCCTTGCGCCTCCTCACGGCGGCCTTCTGCAGGGAGGACTCGCCTTCGATGAGCCGTCCGATTTCCTCGTGGGTGAGGAAATAGATCAGGTCCGCATCCGGAAGCAGCCCCGCTGCCACCAGCTGCTCCGCAAGGCGGGCATACTGCGTCTTGAACATATCTATGAGCAGGATCAGCTCCGACTTGGTGGATTCGCGGTCCACGACTCCCTGCCTGGATTTCTTTGCATAAGATATCGCAGCCGCCTTGAGCAGCGGATTCTTGATGAATGAGAATTCCCTGCCATAGTCGATTTTCTCCTCCTTCTGCTCCAGGTTCATCGGCGAGCGGATGATGCTCAGGAGGTAATTCATAAGCGAAATCTCATCCTCCCGCCAGGGCTTGTTGCGCATCTCGGCCTCCTTGATGCAGCGGTGGCCGTGGCGCGACAGGAAGGCCCGGTATTCAGCGTCCAGTTCTGTATTGCCCTTTATGAATGCCAGGAGTTCTTCCGCGCTGAAGCCCTCCGCTTCCGGGCGGCGCGCCTTTATGGAACCCGCCAGCGTCTGGAGGCGCTGCAGGATGTCGGCGCTCTCTATGCCGGGGATGTTCGAGAGCAGGTGCGACACGAACGACTGATACTCCCGTTTGTCCGGGAAATACTTGTCCACCATCATATAGAGGGTGCTGGAGGCGCTGCCGGAATATGCCGAAGCAGCATAATGGTAGATGAGGCTTTCGTCCAGATAGGCTATGTTGGAATCGATGCTCCGGTATAATTCCCTATACGAAGACGTGTCGGCAAAGTGCACTTTATCCAGCATCCTGCAGAACTTCTTCATTGCGCGCCTTCCGGAAAACACGAATTTGAGGAACTTTACCGAATTGATGATCCGGACCAGGGGGCTGGAAAACTTCGCCTGCACCGGGGGATAATCGTGATACTCCCCCATTATGGACAGGTTCATCGACTGAGGATTGGCGATCCCGACCTTCGCATACATATTGTAGAGCAGGTTCATGTCGAAAAACAAATGCCCGGAAAATGAGGAAATCAGCCTCAGGGGCGGCTCCTCGGAGGGGGATTTATACACGCCGGCAAGCCACAGCATATACCGCATGCCGTAGTCTATGGCCTTTGCCGAAGTTGTCAGGGTCAGAGGCGTCACGGCCCCGGGCATCATCTCCCCTACGTTACGTTTGGTGAAAAGGTGCCTGCTTATGTCGTCGTCGCGGTCGAATTCTTCGATGTCTATTATTTCCGTGGTGATGGGGCGCATCTGCAGAAGATACAGCACTCCGTCCTTGAGGGCCCATTCCACATCCATCTCCCCGCCGAAGTCCGACCTTATCTTCAACCCCGTGTCATACAGCAACCTGACCTCATCCTCGCTCAGCAGGGAGTCGCCGCAGGGGCGGTAGCACTTTCTGGAAATCTGGTAGCGGCGGGCGCTCACCTGCCCGGACACCAAATTCTCGCCCTGGCCCCAGACCGCTTCGATCAGGATGGTGGCACCGTTGTCCGGGGCGGCCGTGAAAAGCACTCCGGCCTTGTCGCTGTCTATCATTTTCTGCACGACCACGTTCATCGCGGCCCCGCCCAGATTGAAATGTCCGGCATAATCGCTCACGCGGCCGGAATCAAGAGACGCGACACACTTCCTGATGCCGTCCATAAGGCCCTCGCGGCCGACCGACAGGCAAGTATCGTACTGGCCGGCATTCGACGCCTCGGCCTGATCCTCATTGGAGGCGGAGGAACGCACGGCCACAGTCTCGCAGCCAAGGGAGTCAAACGCCTGAAGCACAGCCGCTTCGTCTATCTGGTCGAGCTCCGTCAACACAAAGCCCGCAGGGACGTTGAAGCCCCGCCTGACCAGCAGATCCAGGCCCTTCGCCTTCCCTCCAGCAGAATTGTATTGTTCTTCCGGTAACGATCCTAACTTATAAACTCTCATCTCTTTATCCCGCTCAGCGCCCTCTGGTTGAACCAGCGGTCCCTGTTGCCATTGAAGCCGATTTCGAAGATGCCGCGGCACACTTTTCCGTCGATTGTGAATTCAGCTATGTTTTCGTGCAGTACATACTGTCCGTCCTGGAAGCGGTAGGTCACGCCCGCCAGCACCCTGGCGGCAATACTTATCGTCCTGCCGTCATCCAGGCACACGGCAAAGGACAGCCCGCCGGGCACGGTACCCTTGCCAACCTGCTCCAGATCCAGGTCGGCACGCAGCCAGTAGTGCTGCCCTGAGCCGTCCCGGAAATTGCCCAGTTCCATGACGCTCATCGCAGGATAAGAGACCATGGAATAGTTGAACTGGCACCCGTCCGACACTGCCATCAGCCACAGGTGGTTGTTCATATAGTTCCAGTCCCGCCTGCCGAACGAGTGGTCGCGCACGCAGGGCAGCCGGAAGCCGGAAGTCTCGCCGTTGAGGGTCAAGGTGCCTTCCAGGACGCCTTCCTGCTCATAATGGCACTGGCCGTCGATGGATCGCAGCTGCCCGAAAAACGCCTTGTTCCATTTTTCGTTGGCAATTCCGGTGGCCTTTCGCACAGCAGGCATATCGTTCGTGAAATCAATGGGTTCCTGCCCGGGAATGAAGGATGCGCTGAACTCCGCTTCATCTCCTTCATTCAGCGTTCCCTTAAAAGAAAGAGTCCAGCGGTCGCCGTCCCTTTCGACCCGCACGGGCGCTTCGCCGGCAGGAAAAAGCTCCCGCTTCAAGGAGTGCAGTTTACCACCAAGATAAACTGCAAACCAGCTTTCCTCCGAATCCACCCTGAGGCCCAGGCGGGCATAGACCGACATCGATTCTCCGTGCGCCGAGAAATAATAGGAGTTGTTCACCATCGGATCGGCTTCTCCTTCCAGGGAAAAGCCCTCTGCATACTGGAAATCGAAAGGCTTCTGCGCCTTCCTCCTTTCCAGCACCTTGCACATTATCTTCTTTTTGAGAGCGAAAAACATATAAAAATTGTCCAGGGCGCAAAGTTACTGATAAATGGCTTATTATCCTTATATTTGTATCTGTTTTTAAGCGACAGTCGTGAAAACTCTTACTGTAATCGGAGCCGGTATTTCCGGCCTGACCTGCGCCATATACGCCCAAAGGGCCGGTTTCAAGACCACTATCCTGGAGAAGGCCGGCGGGCCCGGAGGCGTCTCCACAAGCTGGAAACGCAAGGGCTACACCTTCGAAGGCGGCATCCACTGGCTCATCGGTTCCCGGCCAGGACTGCCCCTGCACGACGTCTGGACTGATACGGGAGCCCTGGGCACGAACAATCCCGTGTTCTACAAAGATCCCGTGTACACGCTCATCGACGGGGACACCGTCCTCGAGCTGCCCCGCAGCGCCAAAAAGATGCAGGAAGTCCTCGGGACCTTTTCCCCCAGGGACAAGGCGGCGCTCGCCGTGCTGCGCTTCCACATCTGGTGCTTCACTTTCTTCCACACCCCTATCCTCGACCTGGGCGGCCTGAAGGTCAGGCATCCCCGCCGTTTCTCGCTCCCGGAGTTTCTGAAGATGGGCCCTGCCGTGCTCCTGACCCCGTACCTGATGAGCATCTCCGCCGGACGCTATATCCGGCGTTTCCGCAACCCGCATGTGCGACGGTTGCTGGAGACCGTCGTGGACCCGAAGATCAACGCCCTCTCGCTCATCTACACCCTGAGCACCTTCGACGACGGCGACGGCGGCTACCCGAAAGGGGGCTCGCTGCGCATGTCCCGGAACATGGCGGACACATTCACCGCTCTCGGCGGGCAGATCCTGTACCGCACGCCCGCCACTGGGGTGCGTGAAACACCGGAGGGCATCTGCGTGCTCACGGAAAACGGCTCCATCGCAAGCGACGCCGTGGTGATTTCTTCCGACGCCCGCACCGCCATCGACAAACTCTTCCCAGAGCCCCTCGAGACCCGCTGGGCAAGGCGCCTGCGAAGCAAGCTGCGCACCGCTCAATGCATGTTCGTGGCCATTGGTTTGCGCGCCGACCTGTCCGGATTCCCGCGCTGCATGCAGATCGTGCTGCGGCGCCCCCTGGAAGCCGGCGGCCTGCGGTTCGAATCGATCACGGTCAACAACTACGCCCGCGAGGAGGACTATGCCCCGGAGGGCTGCACGACCCTCACCTGCATCCTCCCCGGCAGCAGCTACTACTATTGGAAGGCGGTGCGGGAAGAGGGCATATATAAGCAGCGCAAGCAGGAAGTGATTGCGGATTTCATCTCCCGCATAGAGGAGGAAATACCGCAGACCCGCGGCCTGGTGGAGGCCTCCGACCTTGCCACCCCGCTCACCTGGGAGCGCTACTGCGACACCTTCGAGGGCAGCTACATGAGCGAATGGATGCCCTGGCATTTCAATGCCAACGCCCCCATACGCTTCCGGCCGGGAATATTCTTCACGGGCCAGCGGACCGCTTTTTCCGGCGGGCTTCCCGTTGCAGCCGAGACGGGCAGGCGCACCGCCCAGATCCTCTGCAAGAGCTTCGGGATGGTGTTCTAGCGACGGCTCCGGTTCCAGTCAGGCCTGAAGTTCCCCGGCGTGCGCGAGCAGGTATTCTTCCGCTTCCACGCTCCAAAGCGAATTGTGCGCCTTGCAGATGGCGTCCAGGGCGTCGTACACCGGCTTCCCGACTTTTCCGAAGTCGGCGATGGCCGTGAGCGGCATATCCACGTGGGTGTAGATCAGCTTCTTGCCCCCGGGGATCGAGGGCAGGTTCAAGGTGGTGTCGATCACGGAGTTGAGGCCGCCCACGTGGGTGACCATACCGGCCGGGTCGAGGCCCCGTCCCATGATGTCCAGCGCCTCCTTCATGTCTTCGGTGTTGCCTCCGCTGGTGCCCACCACGTGGGTGGAGGCATAGTGGACATTATAGAAATTGAACGGCGCCTTGAACGGCGATTCGGCGGGCCCCGAGAAGAAATTGAGGCAGCCGTCCCGGGCCAGTATGTCATCCGCCTGCTCCACCACCGAAGGCACGGGCGCCATCACCACCACCTCGTCGTAGCCGGATCCTCCCGACAGCCTGCGGAGCTCAGCAGCGGGATCCGCCATCCCCGAAGTGTCCACATAATGCAGCTCTATGCCCCGGGACGCCGCAAATTCCGTGGTGTAGAGCTGCGACGCGCGCTCCAGACGCTCCCGGTTGATGTCCGTGACCACGAAAAGCGCCGGCCTGCGGTCTTCGCGATGCAGCACATAGTTGATGCATGCGAGCCCCATCGGGCCCACGCCAGCAAGCAGCGCCAGGCAGCCGCCGTCCTTGATTTCCATTTCGTGCCTGTAGGTACCGGGGGCCACGTGGTAACAGGCGTGCATGGCTCCGATTACGCACGAGAGCGGCTCTGCAAGCGAGGCCGGGAAGAATCCGGGGCCCCTGTAGGTGAGCAGGCAGTCCATCTCCATCACTTCATTGGGGATGATTACATATGTGGCATCCCCTCCTGCGAAGGGGTAGGAATAGCCCGGGGCGCTCATGAGGCCGGCGGGGCCATCCGGGTAGCACATCGCGGGCTGTATGGAGAACTTGTCGCCCTTACGGAACTTGTGCTGCCACTTGCCGCCGACTTCGAGTATTTCGCCGGAAAACTCATGGCCGATAATCACGGGGTTGGTGGCTATGCCGCTGGGCACTCTTTTGTGGTCTTCTCCCAGGTGGACGGCCTTATATGACGACATGCACAGGCTGTCCGTCACCACGCGGGCGAAGATTTCATCGTCGCGCATCTGCGGAAGCTCGAACTCTTCGAGCCGAAGGTCCGCCTTGCCGTAGAGTCTTACTGCCTTCGTTTTCATGCTGAGAGGACTTTCTGTATGAGTTTGTCTCCTTCTTCGATCATCGCTTCCCTGGGGAGACGGAGGCCGGCCTGGTGCGCCGCAATGGCGCAGGCGCCCCTGTATCCGGTGGCGAGGAGCTTGTCGCTGAGGGCCTCTGAATCGCGGGTGCGCAGGCGCAGCGGCTCCATTGCGGGAGTGTTGTGTTCGGAGCCGAAACTGACTATGAACCCTTCATCTTCGAGATAGCCGGCATACTGTTCAAGAACGGCCGTGGAGTTGCGCGTGGTGATGAATTCTGCGCTGCGGATTCCGAGGGCGCGCAGCTGGTCGGCGGCTTTCTGGAGGTCGCACTCGAAGTCGGTGAATCCGCCTTTGGCGTTGTCGCCAAGGAAGGGATAGGTGGCCATGCCTCCAGCCGCTTCGATGATGCCCTGCACGCTCTCAACCGGCAGGAAGGCATCCGGCTCCTCGGGCACGAAAGCGGGGCCTCCGGCCTTGAGAAGGCGGCTGCGCAGCTCATTTTCAAGCGCCGCCGGGTCTTCGGCATCCGGATAAAGCGCCAGGCGCAGGGCCTTTGCAAGGTGGCGCTCCCGCACCAGCCCGCGGGTCAGGCGGCTTTTAATCTCGTCGAAGTCGAGCTGTGCCGCCTGCCCCTCGGAGCGGAGATATGCGTTGAGCTTTTCGCACATCCTCGCGGTCTGGGCATTGGCCTCGCCGCGCACCCGGGCAAGCTCCCGGGCGGGGGCACCGCTCAATACTGGCGGGTAGGCCAGGCCCTTGCCGCTCAGGTAGATACGGCCGGGATTGCCGGGATCGTTGACCCTGAGGCCTGCTGCCTGCATGCCCGTGTCCAGGGCCATGAATTCTATTCCATAGAGGGGATAGAGCCTCCTTTCGGCGCAGCCGTCGTGCCACTCCCGGAAGCCGTCGGTGGAGTAGAAATCGTTGATGCCCACTATCCCGACCCCTTCGGCGGCGGCCTTGTCAAGAGCCTCGGAGATGCTCCCGAAGGCGCTGAAGGAATAAGGCGTGTGGATATGTGCGTTTACGTCCGGAACCATAGGGAAACTTTTTTCAAATGTAGCACTTTTTTTTGTTTCCAAATTCTTTTATATTTGTGGGAAAAATTAGAAATTTCTCACAAATGCAAGAAAATGACGGCAAATACATCTTCGGCGTGGTGAAGGTGGGCGACAAAGGCCAGATAGTAATTCCCCGCGATGCACGTAAAATCTACGATATCAAGCCCGGCGACGCGCTGCTCCTTCTGGGTGACCAGAAGGGCATGGCGCTGATGAAGACCGAGATATTCCAGAGCGCAATCGACAGGGTGATGGAGGACCTTCCCAAATGAGAAAGCATTGGATAGACAACCTGCGCTGGGTCACCGTGCTCCTGGTGCTGCTGTACCACGTCATTTACTTCTACAACAACAAGGGTGTCTTCGGCGGCATAGGAGGATTCGGAGAGTATCCGGACTGCCCGCAGTATCAGGACGTGCTGATGTACATCCTCTACCCCTGGTTCATGCCGCTGCTGTTCATCCTGGCCGGCATCAGCGCCCGCTACGCGCTGGACAAGCAGACCGCAGGGGAATGGTTCAGGGCGCGCACACGCAAGCTGCTGGTACCCGGCACCATAGGCCTTTTCGTGTTCCACTGGATGGTGGGGTATTTCAACACTGCCGTGGCTGCCAGGACCGGCGCGTTCGACGGCATGCCGGCCGTGGCGAAATACATTATGATGGCAATCAGCGGCACGGGTCCGTTGTGGTTCATCCAGGTGCTGTGGCTGCTGTGCCTCGTCCTGCTGCTGGTGCGGGCAATTGACCGCAGGAGCAGGTTCTGGGCCTGGTGCGGGAAGGCTGGTATCGTGGTGATCATCCTGCTGGGTGTCCTGTTCTGGCTTGGGGAGCAAACCCTGATAAAGAATCCGCGCCCCGAGTCGCCGGACGGCCTTCTGAACCTCTACAAGCCGCTGTTCTACCTGGTGCCGTTCCTGCTTGGCTACTTCGTGTTCTCGCACGACGAGGTGCAGGAGAAGGTGGGCAAGGCCTGGATTCCGCTGATGGCCTGCGCCGTCGTCGCAGGAGGCGTGCTGATCGGCACCACGTTCGGACAGGACAACACCTCGCCGCAGTATCTCGGGAGCCCCCTCAACTGCCTGTACGGCTGGCTGATGTGCCTCGCGATGATGGGCTGGTTCAAGGCACGCTTCGACCGCACGGGCGCTTTCGCGGGCTATATGACCCGCTCCAGTTACGGCATCTACATCGTGCACTACCTGCCCGTAGCGGCCCTTGGCTACATGATGAAGACCTACACCCAGCTGCCGCCGGTGGCAATGTACCTTATCCTTGCCGTGGCTGTGTTCACCCTGTCGCCGCTGCTGTACGAGATCATCCGGCGCATCCCGCTGGTGCGCTGGTGCGTGCTTGGAGAGAAGAAAACCGCACGCACTCCGAATAATTAACGGATATCTCCTAAAAATATTAGGATATTTGGAATTAATCGCTATCTTTGCATCGTAACACATTATGCAAGATAGAGATGAAGCAAAAACTGACTGCCAAAGAAGAGATGCTGATGAACATATTCTGGGCACATGAGCCCTTGTTCATCAGAGATCTTATCAGCTACATACCCGACCCCAAGCCCCACTACAACACCGTAGCCACGCTGGTGAAGTTCCTTGAGGAGAAAGGCTTCGTGGAGCGGGAGCCTATGGCCAATTCATTCCGTTATAAGGTAAGGATCAGCGAGCGGCAGTACCACGGAGACACGGTCTCCGAGGTGGTGGCCAGATACTACGACAATTCGTACCTTAGCCTGGTATCGCAGTTCGTAGAGGAAGACAAGATGGACCTCCAGGAACTGAAAAGTCTCATTGCCCAAATAGAAAAGAACAAGAAATGACGCCCTTCCTTTTATATGTCGCGAGGGCGGGGCTGTATCTGGCCTTGTTCTATGCTTTTTACCTCCTGGTGATGCGCCGGACCACGTTCTTCCGGCTGAACCGGATGCTGCTCCTGGCAGGGAGCTACCTTTGCCTGATTCTTCCTCTCTTCAGGATAAGGGCTGTATCGGCCGTGGGAACAGCCTCCGGCTTGACTATGGTGGCGGGGGGAGCGGCCCCGCAGGACCCAGTCACGGAAGCGAATGCTTTCCCGTGGGAAGTGGTTCTCCTTTACCTGTTTATCGCCGGTGCCGCCGTCACGCTTGCGCTGTATCTCGTATCCGCCTGGAAAATGGGAAGGATAATACGGAGCGGGAAAACCCTGAAGCGCGACGGCTGCTCGCTTGTCCTGCTTGAAGAAAAAGCCCCCTCATTCAGTTGGGGCCATAAAATAGTGATGAGCCGGCAGGACTTTGAAGAGAATCCCGTTATCTTCACCCACGAACTGATGCACGTGCGGTGCCGGCACTCGCTGGACCTCGTGCTCCTACTCCCGCTTCAAGTGCTCTTCTGGTGGAATCCGCTGGTGTGGATTGCCCGCGAGGAACTGCGGCTCGTACACGAGTACGAGGCCGATGAAGGGGTAATTCAAAATGGCATCGATGCTACTCAATATCAATTACTTCTTGTGCGGAAAGCCGTGGGGGAACAGCGTTTCTCCCTGGCCAGCGGATTTCAGCACGCCAAACTCAAAAACAGAATTGCCATGATGCTCAAACCTTCTTCTTCCGCCTGGATGCGCTGGTCGTATCTAGCCCTTATCCCCGTGCTGGCGGCCTGCATGTTCGCCTGCAACCCCGCAAGGAACACCAACAACCAGGCTGCCGACGAGCAAGCTGAGTCAATTGCCGTTGACGCATCCGAACCCGCTCCCGAACAAGAGTCGGTTCCTTATCAGCTTATTGAAAACAAGCCCGTATTCGACGGCGGCGACGCCAACAGTTTTGCCAAATGGGTCAACAGCAATTTGAACTATCCCGAGGAAGCTAAAAAGGACAAGATCGAAGGCCGCGTGACCTTGCAGTTCACCGTAGGGACTGACGGCGTGGTTCGTGATGTAGAGGTCCTTAGGGGTGCGGGCGAGCTTCTGGATGCCGAGGCCGTAAAGGTAGTGTCGGCATCGCCCAAATGGGAGCCTGGCACGCAGGACGGCAAGCCCGTACCCGTACAGTTCGTATTTCCGATCATCTTCAAGCTTAAATGAGAAGGGCGGCACTGATCCTGATGTGGATGATGGTCTGCGCCTCTCTTTGGGCGCAGACCACACATCGCGATTCGGTGCTTGTACAAGCCAGGTATCTTAAGAGCATTTACCGCACCGACGATGCCCTTGAAGCGCTTGCGGCCTTGATGCCGCCCGGCGCCCCGGACGAAGAGGTCCTGGCCGAGTTGGCCGACTGCCATTTCCAAAACGGAGATTACGAAAAAGCGGCAGATTCTTACTTCCTGCTGTCTTCGCTCTCGCCCGGCAACATCCTTTACAAAATCCGCCGGATGCAGACATTCTTCAGGATCAAAGCATGGCCGCAGTGCATCCAGGCGGGGCGCGAAGTGCTACAGATTGATTCAATTCCGGCGGTGCTAAGCATCATCGGCGACTGTTTCCGGCAGACAGAGCAGGCCGATTCCGCACTGTATTACTACCGCCGCGCTCTTGCGCAAAAGCCTCTTGACAAGACGGTACTGTCCAAGGCAATGGGTGTTTTGATAGACCGCCAAGACTATGACGGGGCCATCAGACAGGCTGAAGCATTCCTCACCAAAGACCCCGACAACGCCACCATCGCCCCGCTCGCCGGGCTCGCCCACTATAGGAAAGGCGATTACGACTCGGCCCAGAAAGTGTTTCAGCGCCAGGAAGATATAGGCAACAATACTTATCCGGTACATTTTTATCTCGGCCAGAGCTATTGGCATACGAAGGTGATTTACCGGGCGGAGGAGGAACTTCTGGCTGCCTGGCAGATAGACTCCAGCGACGTAAACCTTGCCTATTCAATTGCCGCGGTAAAATCCGAGGCCCTTCGATGGCCGTTTGAAAAAGAAGTCAAACCTTGGCTGGACAAAGCCATGGAGATGATCCAGCCCGACCCGTCCATGATGTCCCGCCTGCATCAGCAATATGGCTTGGGCTATTACAAAACGCAGGCTTCCTGGGACAAGGCGATAGAGCATTACAAAGAAGCCTATAAGTATAACCCGAAGTTCATTTCGGCCCTTTCTACAATTGCCTACTGTTACGAAATCAATAAAGACTACAAAAACGCGCTGGAGTGGTACGAGAAGTACCTGAAGGTGGCTAAGCCCGGTTCCAAGGGCTACGAATTCGCCACAAAAAGCATAGAATATCTCAAAGGCGAACTGTTTATGGTTCATCCCGAGAGAGAGTAAATGGTACGAGAATGACTTTGCATAGTCTATGTTCTGCAGCCGCGCTTCGTCGCTGACGCCGTAAGTCACCGCGTTACAAGACACCGTTGGAATAATGTAAACAATTATTATCTTTGAGAACCAGAGCCTCAACCGGCTCAGGGCTCACAGCAATTTCATTGCTATGTATGCACATGCCTCGGCATCGGCAAGGGCGTGATGGTGATTAGTAAGGTCGTATCCGCAGGCGGCGGCCACGGTTTGGAGTTGGTGATTGGGGAGCAGGCGGCCATAATGGCGTCTGGATGCCGACAGGGTGTCGAAAAACTCATAGTCAGGATAATCCATCTGGTACACGCGGAACACCTGCCTGAGACAGCCTTCGTCGAAGTGGCTGTTGTGGGCTACAAGAGGCAGCCCCTCGATCAGGGGAGCGACTTTATCCCAAACATAGGGGAATACGGGCGCATCGTCGGTATCTTCCGGACCCAGACCGTGCACCTGCCGGCAGAACCATTGATAGTATTCCGGCTCCGGGTGAATCAGGCTGTAGAACCTGTCCACGATCTCACCGTCTCGCACGACCACGACCCCCACGCTGCATACGCTGCTCGGGCACTCGTTGGCCGTTTCGAAATCTATCGCCGCAAAGTTTCTCATTATCTGTAGTTTTTATACATCTGGGCTTCCGAGTGCAAAGATAGGGAGAATATGGCACACATGCGAAAGTTCCGCGATATTGGTAGATAATCGGCAAAAATCGGTATAAGAATCCCGTGAAGACAGATTACCTTTGTAAAGTCAATCATATAACGGTATGAATATCAAATCCATCCTTTCAATCTGCGCCGCATCCCTGATGCTGCTTGCCTGCGAATCAAACAAAAACGAGAATATGAGCACCCTTAATCTTACGAAGGAATGGGACAAGACATTCCCCAAGTCCGAGCTTGTCAATCACTGCAAAGTCACCTTCCATAACCGCTACGGCATCGAGCTTGCCGCCGATATGTATGTTCCTGAAAATGCAGAAGGAAAACTTCCCGCCATCGCGGTGAGCGGCCCTTTCGGCGCCGTTAAGGAGCAATCCAGCGGCCTGTACGCCCAGCATATGGCCGAGCGCGGGTTCCTGGCCATTGCTTTCGACCCTTCATTCACCGGAGAATCGGGCGGCGAGCCGCGCAGAATGGCATCCCCGGACATCAATACGGAAGACTTCCTCGCTGCCGTGGATTTCCTCTCCACCTGCGACCTGGTTGATCCTGAGCGCATCGGTATCATCGGCATATGCGGTTTCGGCGGCATGGCTATCAATGCTGCGGCCATCGACCCGCGCATCAAGGCCACGGTGACTTCCACGATGTACGATATGAGCAAGGTAAACGTGGAGGGATATTTTGCCAGCGAGGACTCGCCGGCACAGCGCCAGGAGAAGCGCAAGGCACTGGCAGCCCAGCGCACAAAGGACTATGCTGCAGGCACTTATGAGCGGGCAGGCGGCGTCATTGACCCGCTTCCCGAAGATGCTCCCTGGTTCGTCAAGGACTATCACGCCTACTATAAGACTCCTCGTGGATATCACGAACGCAGCGGCAATTCCACCGATGGCTGGAACATCATCGGTTGCCAGAGTTTCCTGAACCAGCCCCTGCTTGCCTGGGCCGGAGAGATTGAGTCACCCGTGCTCCTCATCCACGGCGAGAAGGCCCATAGCCGCTATTTCAGCGAATATGCCTACAGCCTCCTTACCGGAAGCAACAAAGAACTCCTCATCATCCCCGGAGCCGTTCACACCGACCTCTACGACGATGTGGCAGGTGTAATCCCTTACGATAAGATTGAGCAATTCTTCAAGAGCAATCTATAGGGCTGGTCTGTCACGGAAGATTGAGGCCCTTGGCGACGAAAGCGGCTGGAAACGTCCCCAAGGGTGCCGGCGGATGTACCCTTGGCATCGAAATCGGCTGGACACG
>JAEEGJ010002651.1_pt1 | contig 84673 bp, 72 predicted proteins | sample 8958761 | NCBI WGS metagenome assembly JAEEGJ01 (sample SAMN16246546, study PRJNA631951) | gut metagenome | biome: gut microbiome; feature: rumen; material: RS-attached | host: Bos | place: Iran: Karaj | collected 2018-10
ATAGGGTATAAAAGCAGCGCCGATTGTGGCGCTTTCGGAGGTAAAAATGGCACAGCTTTACTACAGATACAGCACGATGAACGCCGGCAAATCGATTGAAGTAATAAAGGTGGCTTACAACTACGAGGAACGCGGCAAGCGTGCTTGGCTGCTCGCCCCTGCGATAGATGACCGCGCCGGAAAAAGCGGGCTGATAACTTCCAGAATCGGACTTCAAAGAGAGGCTACCATCGTGGACGAAAACACGAATATACTGGAGCTTTTCATGAAGGAAAACGAGGAAACGCCGATAGACTGTGTGATAATAGATGAGTGCCAGTTCCTGCGCAAGCACCATGTGCAGGAGCTTGTTGAAATCGTGGACAGCTTTAATGTCCCCGTCCTCGCCTATGGCCTCAAAAATGATTTCAGAAATGAACTTTTCGAAGGGTCATATTACATGCTTGTCTATGCTGACAAGATTGAAGAAATAAAAACCATTTGCTGGTGCGGCCGCAAGGCGACCATGGTTGCCCGCGTCGTAGACGGCAAGTTCGTAAAGCAGGGCGAGCAAATCCTCGTCGGCGGGAACGATATGTACGTATCACTTTGCCGCAAGCACTACAACGACGGACGCATCAAGCCCGACTAAGCCCGCCCAAAAACTACAGCCTGTCGCCCTGATGAGCATCAAGCTCACGCATCAGAGCATTTATTCCGTTTAGGATGCTGCGCTTTTTATACGACCACGGCGGCGAAATGAGGAGCCGCCTCGGGCAGTCGCCGGTCATGCGGTGCACGGTAACATCGCGCGGGATTATGCGGAGCGCACAGCAAACCAGATCAATATATTCTTCCATTGAACCGAAGGGCTCATAGCCGGGCTGCATTTCAGCAAGGCGTGAGCCTTTTATTACATTCAAAAGATGCAGCTTTACCCCAAAAATGTGCCTGCCCGAAGGCAGAGGCTTTGTTATGTGGCGCACCGAAGAGAGCATGTCCTCACGACTTTCTCCGGGCAGTCCGAAGATCAGATGGGTTACGATTCTGATTCCATGCGCATCAAGCCTTTGCACCGCATCATCATATACGCTAAGCGGATAGCAGCGGTTTATGCTCTCCGCAGTCTTGTCGGACGCCGTCTGAAGTCCCAGCTCCACCCACAAAAATGTGCGCTTGCCAAGCTCAGAAAGATAGTCAAGCACCTCCTCACTGATGCAGTCGGGGCGCGTCGCTATCGCAAGACCAAGCACCTTCTTTCCGCCCGGAAGCTCGCATGAAAGGGCCGCTTCGAACTTTTCGCGAAGCTCAGCTGCCGGGGCATAGGTGTTCGTGTGCGACTGAAAATAAGCCAGATACTCCGCATTCGGCCACTTGTCCGACAAAAGCTCTGCCTGACTTTGCATGGCAGACTGAAGATTTGCTGCCGCAGCTATGGATGATGCCATATCGCCGGAGCCTGCTTCGGAGCAGAAAAGACAGCCGCCCGTGCCCTTGCTGCCGTCGCGGTTTGGGCATGTAAAGCCGCCGTCGAGAGCCAGCTTTACGACCTTTGCGTCAAATCTGTCCCTGAGGTAGTCGCTGATTGTGTTTATACGTTCGTTTCTTTCGCGCATTTTATTCCTCCAACAACCTCTATTTTAGCACATTTTTCTTTGAAAACCGAGCCTTTTATGTTATAATATACGTTGGACTATTGTGTTGATAAAACCCACACAAAACCGTAGTTTTGGAGAATGTTATGACAGCAGGCAAGACCGATGACGGAGCTAAAAAAGAAGCATATGTGACAGCTGAAAACGTCAGCTCTTTTTCGGATGCCGGCAGCACTCAGGCGGGCAGCATCCACGGTAACAGCTACGTGAAAAGACAGCCGCTGCTGCTTCATTCATGCTGCGGACCGTGCAGCACAGCATGCATCGAAAGGCTTCTGTCTGACTGGGACATCACGGTTTTTTATTACAATCCGAATATAACGGACAAAGAAGAATACGAGCTTCGCAAATCCGAGCAGATCAGGTTTATTCGCGAATACAGTCGGAAAAACCTGCTCGGTGAAAGAATAAATTTCGTTGAGGGCAAATACGATCCCGCAGAATATTACAGTGCCGTTTCCGGCCATGAAGGCGACAGAGAAGGCGGAAAACGCTGCGAGCTCTGCTTCAGACTGCGCCTTACGGCTGCTGCGGCAGAGGCAAAAAAGCTCGGCATCGACACATTTGGGACCACACTTACGGTGAGCCCTTACAAAAACTATGACATTATAACGATGATAGGCACGGAGCTTGCTGTGGCAAACGGACTTTCATGGCTTGACCGCGACTTCAAAAAGAAGGCGGGCTACCAGAGAAGCATCGAAATGTCAAAGGAATACGGACTCTACAGGCAGCATTTCTGCGGCTGTGAGTTTTCAAAGCAGGATTAGGAAACGGAATGTACGCACAGGTAATACCGGAGACAAAAACAGATAGCGTCGATTCGCTCTTCACATACGAGGCCGGCCCCGAAATAAAGGTCGGAAGCGTTGTAAGGGTGACCTTCGGCCGGGGCAGAGCTCTGAAAAAGGCTTTCGTTGTAGCCTTGTCGGAGGAAAAGCCCGCGGATATGCCTGAAAGCGTTAAAATAAAGAAAATCGAGGGTATCGACGAGGAGATTTCTCTTACCGAAGAGATGATCGATACCGCGCTCTTCATGAAGAGGAGATACATCTGCCGCGCCATAGATGCGATAGAGCAGTTCCTGCCGGCAGGCTCGGCGAGCAAGCGTGGCAAAATCCGCACACCGCTGAAGGACACCGAGGCCGACGTTCAAAACATCGAAAGCCTCACAGCCGAGCAGCAGGCGGCGCTCAGTCTCATAACCCCGCAGATAGAAAAAAAGGAGCACGACATATTTCTGCTCCACGGAGTTACGGGAAGCGGCAAGACCGAAATCTATATGCAGCTCATCGCAAAGGTTATAGGCATGGGCCGCACGGCTGTCATGCTCGTGCCGGAAATCAGCCTCACAACTCAGATAGTCGAGCGGTTTTTCGGGCGATTCGGCAGAGACATGGTTGCGGTTTTGCACTCAAAGCTCTCGGCAGGCGAAAGATATGACGAGTGGCAGCGAATCAGAAAGGGCGAGGCGCGAATAGTAATAGGCGCACGCTCCGCGGTATTTGCTCCGCTTTCGGACATCGGTCTGATTGTGATGGACGAAGAACATGAAACCTCATATAAATCCGACAAAAGCCCGAAATATGAGACACTGGAGATAGCGATTAAAAGGCTGAAGTACTTTGGCGGCACTCTGGTGCTGGGCAGTGCGACACCGTCGGTTGTTTCGTATCAGCGTGCAAAGCAGGGTATATACAGGCTTTGCGAGATGAAAGAGAGGTACAATGCGGTGCCTCTGCCTCAGGTAGACATTGTGGACATGGGAGAGGAGTTTCGCTCAGGAAACCGCACAGTGCTCAGCAGAAAGCTGGCGGACGAGATAGACAGCTGCCTGGAAAACGACAGACAGGTGATAATTTTCCTGAACCGCCGCGGCTATTCGACCTTTATATCCTGCAGGGACTGCGGCTATGTGCTGAAATGCCCGCAGTGCGAGATCAGCCTGACCTACCACAAAAACGAAGGCGCAGCCGTATGCCACTATTGCGGCAGAAAGGTCAGCATTCCGCAGGAGTGCCCGACCTGCCACGGAAAGCATATCCGCCATTTCGGTACAGGTACCGAAAAGGTTGAAGAATACATAAAAGAGAAATACAGCGGAATCGGAGTCGACAGACTCGACCTTGATGCGGTTAAAACAAAGGGAGCACTTTCGAAAATCCTGGGCGATTTCAAAAAGGGAAAGACCAAAATCCTGATTGGAACGCAGCTTGTCGCAAAGGGGCTTGACTTCAGAAACGTCGGGCTGGTGGGAATTATTTCCGCCGATGTTTCGCTGAACATTCCGGATTTTCGCTCGTCCGAAAGGACATTTCAGCTGATAACTCAGGCGGCGGGCAGGGCCGGCCGCGGAGACGAGCGGGGAAAGGTGATAATCCAGACCTATACGCCGCAGCATTATGCGGTACAAGCGGCAGCGAAGCAGGACTTTGCGACATTCTTTTCGCAGGAGATCAGGATGCGCAGGCTGCTTTCATATCCGCCGTTTTGCGATCTCTGTCAGTTGCTCTTCAGCTCGCCTTCCGAGGAAATGGCGCGGGAGGAATGCGAGAGGGCTTATGAGAGGCTTACATCGGAGCTTGATCCGAAAGACAGAAGCCTGGTGTTCAGGCCGCAGGCAGCGCCTGTGCGCATAGAAAGCGGAAAGTATCGCTACCAGCTGGTAATAAAGATACCAAAAGGCAGGAGAGCCGAATTTGCCGCTAAAATTGCGGGACTGAAAAAAGATGTAGTCAGTGATAAAAAGAAAAATCCGAAAACGGAGTACAGCATGCTGGTGGATTTTAATCCGTACAGCCTGGTTTGATAAAGGACAATGAATATAGCAGCAGCAAGGATGAGGAGAGAAAAAGAAATGGCATTAAGAAATGTTGTAACAGAAGGGGATCCCATACTCAGAAAAAAGTGCAGAGAGGTTACAGAGGTTGATGACCGCATTCGCGGAATACTCGACGATATGCTTGAAACCATGCGCTTCAATAACGGTGTGGGAATCGCAGCTCCACAGGTGGGCATTATGCGCAGAATGTTTGTGGCAGAGCCCGAGGAGGACAAGGTTTACTTTATGATAAACCCTGTAATCACACTCAGCGAAGGTGAGCAGGAAGGTGAAGAGGGCTGCCTTTCGGTACCGGGAATGGTAGGTACCGTAAAGAGGCCTCAGCATATAGTAATGGAAGCTCTTGACAGAGACGGCAAAAAGATTACGGTCGATGCGACGGATTTCGAAGCTATCGTGCTCTGTCACGAATACGATCATCTCGAGGGCATACTTTATACGGACAAATGCACTAACCTGCACGATGTAACCGAAGAGCCAGAAGAATCCGAAGAGCAGTAGCAGTAAAGGAGCATGCATCAGTGTTAAAGACAATTTTCATGGGTACACCGGATTTTGCGGCTACGGCGCTGAATGCGCTGATTGATAGTCCGCACGAAGTGGCGATGGTGATTTCACAGCCCGATTCGCAAAAGAACAGGGGGAAAAAGCTGACTCCGACTCCGGTAAAGCTTGCTGCGGAGGCTGCCGGAATAAGGGTGCTGCAGCCTGAGCGCATCCGCAGTGATGAAGAAACGATAAAAGCTATGCGGGAAGCAAATCCCGATATAATAGTCGTGGCGGCTTACGGTCAGATTTTGTCAAAGGAAATACTGAATCTGCCGCGCCTGGGGTGCATCAACATCCACGGCTCGCTGCTTCCGAAATACAGGGGAGCAGCTCCTATACAGCGTGCGATAATCGACGGCGCCGAGGAAACCGGAATTACCATCATGCAGATGGGCGAGGGCCTGGACACCGGTGATATGCTGAAAAGCGAGAGCACAAAGGTGGGGAAAAAGACCTGCGAGGAGCTTTACGGTGAGCTTGCAAAAATCGGAGCAAGGCTGATGCTTGAGGTGCTCACAGAGCTTGAGAACGGCACGGCAAAGCCGGTAAAACAGGACGACTCGCTTGCGACCTATGCGAATATGCTGTTCAAAAAGGATGGCGAGCTCGACTTTGGCAAAACGGCTGCCGAGCTCGAAAGGCTGATCCGCGGATATACGGGAGCGTATACTTATCTGGAAGGTGAGGTCTTTAAGGTTTGGGCAGCGGATGCAGCCCAAAGTGACGTAAAAGCCGCACCCGGGACTGTAATTGAAACAGGCCGGGAAGGCATAAAGGTGGCATGCAATGGCAGCGTGCTGATATTAAAGGAAGTTCAGGCCGCAGGGAAAAAGAGAATGGCGGCGGCCGATTATCTTCGTGGGAAGCAAATCCCAAATGGCACAATTTTAAATCAAGACGGGAGGAATTGAAATGGACGCAAACAGAAAAACAGCTTATTACACATTGCTTGATATCGAAACAAAGAAATCATATTCAAATATTGCGCTGAATCACCACATCATCTGTGGCAGACCTTCTTCGCCTTCGTTTGTAAGGGAAGTTGTATATGGCGTCCTTGAAAATAAGATGCTGCTCGATTACATAATCGCAAAGCTCGTTCCGGACATTGATAAAATCAAGACCAGCGATCTGGTAATCCTGCGCATGGGAATATATCAGCTCGGCTATATGAACTCGGTTCCGGAGTACGCTGCGGTAAACGAGAGCGTGGTACTCGCAAAGAGATTCTGCAAGGGCAGAGAGGCATTTATAAATGCCGTTCTTCGTTCATACATCAGAGAAAAGCTGACTATCGAGCTGCCTGACAGAGCGGAAAACGAGATTGAATACCTTTCGATTAAATATTCCTGCCTGCCTTGGATTATCGAGCTGTGGCTCGAGCAGTACAATGTCGAGTTCGTTGAAGAGCTTCTGAAATCCTGCAACGAGACCCCTACTCTGACAATCAGACTCAACTGGTTAAAGATTATGAAAAAGGACCTCATTGAAAAGCTCGAGGCAAAGGGATTTACCGTTGAAAACGGAAAGCTCTGCGAAAACGCACTCAGAGTTACAAAGGGCAATGACCTCCTTGAATCAAGGCTCTACAAGCAGGGAATGTTCTCCGTTCAGGATGAAGCTTCAATGCTGGTTTCGGTAGTCCTCGATCCAAAGCAGGGCGACACGGTTTTAGACCTCTGTGCGGCTCCGGGCGGAAAGACCTTTGCAATTGCAGAGCGCATGAATAACAAGGGACGCATCATTGCATCCGATGTATATACCAGAAAGCTCGCACTGATCGATGCTGAGGCAAAGAGACTGGGCGTGGATATAGTTGAGACAAAGATTTGGGATGCGACAAAGATTGACTCCACTTTGATTGAAAAGGCCGACAGGGTTCTGATTGACGCACCTTGCTCGGGACTCGGAGTGATTCGCCGCAAGCCTGAAATTAAATACAAAAAGAGAACCTCGGAATTCGATTCTCTTCCGAGAAAGCAGCTGACAATGCTGAACACTGCTGCAGGCTATGTAAAGCCGGGCGGAGTTCTCGTTTACAGCACATGCACAATCAATCCGAACGAGAATCAGAGAGTTATAGCTGAATTCCTCAAAAAGAATCCTGCATTCGCAAAGGAAGAAATGATTCAGCTGCTCCCTAACGTTAATGACACGGACGGATTCTTTATCTGCAAGATGAGAAAGGCTGAAAGCATAGTTATCAGATAGGATTAACAGCATTAATTGAATGACGGTAAAAGACATGTTGGAGTTAGGATTTAAAAGTGACAAAGGGCTTCGCAGAGGGAATAACGAAGATGCATGCTTCGTTATTCCTTCGAGCGATGTATATATCGTAGCGGACGGAGTCGGCGGCGCGAGCGCGGGTGAAATAGCTTCCCGCACGGCGGTCAGCCGTATAGCGGACTATGTGGATAAACATCCGCTGAACAGAGAAAAGGACGAAGACACTGTAATCGCCTATTTTCTCGAATGTTTAAAGGCTGTAAATGCCGAAATATACGAAAATGCGCACAAATACAAGGAAAATGAGGGTATGGCAACTACGGTTGTTATCGCTTACGTTCCGGGTGATGTGGCATTTGTCGTAAATGTCGGCGACAGCAGAGGCTACGTGTGCAGGGGTGGTGAAATGACACAGATTACCGAGGATCACACATATGTGAACACTCTGGTAAAGCGCGGAATCATCACATCCGAAGAGGCTAAAAACCACAAGGAAAAGAATAAAATAACAAAAGCACTCGGTGGAGAACCTACCATCGAGCCCGATTTCTTCAAAATCGAAATAGAGCAGGGCGATGTAATTCTTCTTTGTTCGGACGGACTGTACGGAGAAGTGGATGATGCTTCCATGGCTAAAATTTTGAGTGATAAGGGGAGCAGCATGAGCAGCGCATGCAACAAGCTTGTTACGATTGCGAACAGGCACGGCGGCAGAGACAACATCACGGTCGTCGCATTAAGGGTTTAGGAGGAATTACAGTATGAGCACCAGATTACTGGCGGGAAGATACGAATTACAGGAAAAAATAGGCGATGGTGGAATGGCCGTGGTTTACAAAGCCAGATGCAGGCTTTTAAACAGGTTCGTCGCTATAAAGATTTTAAAGCCTGAGTTTGCGCGCGATTTAAAGTTCATCGAGAGCTTTCGCAAGGAATCGCAGGCAGCGGCAGCACTGTCACACCCAAATATCGTAAACATATATGACGTAGGCAGAGAGGGTAATATCCACTACATAGTAATGGAGCTGATTGAAGGCTCCATCCTGAGCGATTACATCTCAAAGGAAGGACCGCTCGAGTGGAAGAGAGCCGTCGAGATAGGAAAGCAGATTGCTTCTGCGCTCGCATTTGCGCACAAAAATCACATCATTCACAGAGATGTGAAGCCGCACAACATTCTCCTGACAGGCGACGGAACAGCAAAGATAACGGACTTTGGTATTGCAAAGGCGCTCGATTCATCGGGCAGCGCCGAAGAAACGACCACTGTCATGGGCTCCGTGCACTACTTCTCACCTGAACAGGCGAGAGGCGGATATGTGGATGAAAAATCCGATATCTATTCGCTGGGCATCGTCCTTTTTGAAATGCTGACAGGCACCGTGCCTTTCGACGGAGAAAACCCCGTTGCTGTGGCACTGATGCACATAAACGAGGAGATGCCTCGCCCGAGCAGCATTAATCCGGACATTCCGCCGCAGATTGAAGAGGTTGTGATGAAGGCTACAGACAAGCTTTCAATCAATCGCTACGCTACTGCCGACGAGATGTACGATGCACTCGCGCATGCGGAGTTTGACGCTATGATGCAAACCGGTTCGTCGCGCAAAAATGCGGCCGTTCTCGCGCTGGAGGACGAGGACGCAGGCAGCGACGCCGCTTTAATGGTCGCATCGGGGGAAACGACCGCAGAAAATACAGAGGGGGATTCTGAAGGCGAAATGGGAAAGGGATCAAAGAAAGAGAAAAAGCAGATTAACAAGATAAAGCTGCTGGCTATAATACTTGCACTGGTATGTGCACTGCCGGTAAGCATCTTTATATCAAAAATAATAGGCGGAGGCGGCGGTTCGGGCGAAAGCTTTGAAGTGCCCGATTTCCGCGGACAGACCTACGAGGTCGCAAAGGCTGTTGCAGACGAATACGGGCTGACGCTCAAAATCGGCGACGAGGTCTACAGCGTCGAATACGAAGAAGACCAGATCTGCTCTCAGCTGCCGTCCGAAGGCAGCTCCGTAAAGAAGGGCAACACCGTTACGGTAAACATCAGCAAGGGCGCAAAGGAGGGCACGGTACCGAACCTCGTCGGCAAATCGGCTACAGACGCAAACTACGTGCTGAAGAAGTATGGCTTCAAGGTAGGCTCTGTTACTTCCGAGCCAAACGAACTGCCTGAGGGCATAGTTATCAGCCAGAGCCCGGGCGCAGGCGAAGAGACTAATCCGGGCGCATACATTTCCTACGTTGTAAGTGCCGGCAAGGCCGAAGGCGCAGGCATAGTGCCTCTGCTTCTCGGCATGACTCAGACCGAGGCGGGCGACAAGCTGCTCGAGGCAGGGCTGGAGCTTGGAACCGTCACTACCGAGGAAAACGGCCTCTACGCTCCGGGACAGGTATTCTGGCAGTCAAAGGAAGCCGGCAGCACTGCAGATGAAGGAACTCCTATCGACATAAAGATTTGCGGTACACCGGGCAGCAGCAGCGGATCGGGCAGCGGCAGCGGCAGCAGTGACGGCGGCAGCGGCGTTGCATCTGTTGCAATCGATTATTCAGCCGCAAAGAATGAAGTGTTCTGGCTTACCGTAAAGGTAGTGGATGCAAACGGATCGCACAATGAAGTAAATCACGTTGAGCGCTACAAGTCGGGCGGCGGCGAGACAGTATATGTAAACGGCGTCGGCGAAGGCAGCGTTACGGTAATTTTCGATAATGATGTTGTAGCTCAGTACAATATTAATTTTGGCGGTAATTAATGAAAGGACTAATAGTCAAAGGTATAGCAGGCTTTTACTATGTAAAGGCCGAGGATGACAATGTTTATCAGTGCAAGGCACGCGGCGTGTTCAAAAAGGACGGAATCACACCGACTGTGGGCGATGATGTTGAAATCGATGTTCAGCCTGACGGTGACGGCTTTCTGACAAAGGTTTATCCGAGAAAGAACATCTTTATCCGTCCGCCGATTGCAAATGTCGATACAATTGTGGTTGTCGTCGCTGCGGCAAATCCCGAGCCGAGCTTTCAGATCATTGACAAGTTCCTTGTGATGGCTGAAAGAGAGCATGTAAACATAGTCCTTTGCATAAATAAAATCGATCTGGCGGATGACGAGATTCTGAAAAAGTTTCACGACATTTACGACAATATCTATGAAACGCACTACATCAGCGCAAAGGCGGGAGAGGGCGTTTCAAAGCTCGAGCAGTCGCTTTCGGGCGGCAGATTCGCTCTGGCAGGTCCTTCGGGAGTCGGTAAATCCACGCTGGTTAATGCGCTCTGCGGCGCAGGCATGGAAACAGGCGAGGTCAGCAGAAAGACCGGGCGCGGCAAGCAGACCACCAGGCACACCGAAATATTTACTCTGAGAAGCGGCGGCATGATATTCGACACGCCGGGCTTTACATCCTTCAAGGTTCTGGAAGCCGACGCTGACGAGCTGCAGCACCTCTACCCCGAAATGCAGCCATACCTCGGCGGTTGCAGATACGATAACTGCAAGCACTTAAAGGAACCGGGCTGCACGGTTCGCGATGCGGCGGAGGCAGGAAAAATCCATCCTTCGCGCTACGAATCCTATGTATACCAAATGAATGAAATCTCCGAAAGAGAAAGGAAGAAATACTAATGAACAGACTGGCGCCATCAATATTATCGGCCGACTTTTCGAGACTGGGCGAGCATGTAGCCGAAATCGAAAAGGGAGGAGCAGGCATAATCCATGTGGATGTAATGGACGGACATTTTGTTCCGAACATCAGCTTTGGCGCAGCGGTAATGAAGTCGCTCGCCGGAAAGACAAAGCTGCCCTTTGATGTGCACCTGATGATAACCGACCCGGACAAATACGCACCGGAGTTTGTAACTCCGCAGACCGAATATATCACCATTCACCAGGAAGCATGCGTGCACCTGCACCGCAGCATCCAGGCGGTAAAGGCACTCGGCGTAAAGGCAGGCGTGGCGCTCAATCCGGCGACACCTGTTTCGTCTCTTGAGTGCGTGCTTTCCGATGTCGATATGGTCCTCATCATGAGCGTAAATCCGGGCTTTGGCGGACAGAAGTTCATCCCTGTGGCACTCGAAAAGGTGAGACAGCTTTCTGAAATGAAAAAGGCGCGCGGTCTTTGCTTTGACATAGAGGTCGACGGCGGCGTAACCCTCGAAAACGTAGCGGAGGTTGCGGGCGCGGGAGCAAATCTGCTCGTTGCGGGCTCTGCGGTGTTCGGTGCGGAGGATATCCCTGAAAGATGCAGGGCGTTTAATGAGATAATAAAAGGATAAAGTATAAAAACAGCGATATTTACGTGTCGGCAGTCAGCCGGCACTTTTTTTATTGCTTTCGGAAAGACATCGTCAGACCTGTCCCCATGTTAGCGTTGACAAAATATGGAAATGATAGTATAAAATGGGTAGAACAAATAATTGCTAAAGCTTATCTGAAAACGAAAAGAAAAAAGGAGGTACAGGGATGAACTTTGATGAATTTGTTTGTTATGCAAAAGAGCATATCCTCGATCTTGATCCTGAGCTGAAGGAAAAAGCAAAGGTAAAGGTCAGCAGCTACATGAAGAATAACGGAAAAAGAGTAACGGCACTGTCCATCTTCGAGGGAGACAGCAATGTCAGTCCGACAATCAGACTCGAGGACCATTTTGAATGCTACAAGGATGGAAAGAGCCTTTACGACTGCATGGACGACATGCTTTCGATTTACCGGGAATACAGGCTGGGAGAGTTTGACATCAGCTGTTATATCGACAATTTCGAAAGGGCTGCGCCGAATATCATAATAAAGATGCTCGGAATTGAAATGAATAAAGAGCTGCTTGAAAAAATGCCGCATTATGTGTTCGGCGATCTGGCGGTAACCTTTTCAATATGCATCAGGGATAAATTCGGAAAGGGTGGTATTGCTGTAACAAACTCGATTTTTGAAGGGTGGGGCATCGATATCGAAAAATTACTCGAGGCAGCCTTTAACAACATGCAGGAAAATGACAGCGTCGTGATTTTTCCTTTTGACCCGGTTTCTATAATGAAAAGCAGGGATGAAAGGATATGTCGGGGGATTCCGGATATTGAAGAGGGATATCCTTATATTCTGTCAAATATCGATGGAATTTTCGGAGCCTCATCACTTCTCAGGCTCGACATACTGCAGAGCTTTGCGGACAAATCCGGCCATAACATCTATGTTCTGCCGCTATCAATCGATGAATGTCTGCTGATTCAGGATGACGGAAAAAGCGAGGCGGAAACGCTCAGGCAGATACTCTCAGATATAAACCGAGATGTAAATCCTCAGGAATATGTCCTTTCAAACAGTGTTTACTATTATGACCGAAAGCACCATCAGCTGAGCAATTCGGCCTGCCGTCATCCGATGATTCTAATGAAGGCGGGTGAAAACTATGAGGCCGGCTAGATTAAAGCCATTTCTCGGCATTCTGATTTTGACGCTTGCGGCTGCGGGGATGTATTTCTGGGAGACGCAGGGCAGAGCAAGGCTGCTTACTGCGGAGGCAGTTACCGTAAGGTGCGAGGTGGCAGCCGGTGAAGTAATAACTGCAGGAATGCTGGAAACGACTGCTTATTTTCGCGAAAACATTGCGGGCGGAGCTTTCCTTCCGGGTGAGGAAGCACTTGCGGTGGGACAGCTTGCAAGGGTGGATCTTCACAGCGGCATGCAGCTGAACAGGGCCTGCCTGAAATCGCCAAAGGAGAGCGGGACGGACGAGTCCTGCTTTGCGATAAGCTCGCTCGACATGGCTCATTTCAGCCAGTCTCTCCGCGCGGGCGATACAGTGGAGCTTCTTACGGAGGATGCGGCTGCGACGCTTGGCAGATACAAGGTGGCCTATGTCAGAGACGACAAGGGACGCCCGATTACAGAGCTTGACGGCAGGCAGGGCAGCGATTTCTTAAGGCGCGGCGAGAGTACGGGCGAAATCGCAGAAATAGAGATTATCACAAATGTCATGGAGTACAGGAGAATCCTGGAGTATATAAACAGTCCCGCAAGGCTTGTCGTAGTGCAGGTAAGTGAGGACAAAGGAGGGGAAGAAATTTGAGAGGAGTGTATGCCTTTCACGGCTGTGACAGTAAATGCGGCGTGACGATGGTGGCTCAGTCTGCGGCACAACAGCTTGCTGCGGCAAACAGGGACAAATCGGTTTTGCTTATTTCGCTTTGCGGCAGACGAAACAGCCAGTACGTCAGAAAGGAAGCCGCATCGATAGATGAATACAGGGACAGAATAGGAGCAGAGGTCGACCTCAAAAGATGTGAGCTTGAAAACAGAAAAATAGCGGAAAATCTGTACTATATCGACGGAATCGAAAAGGAGGAGGAAGGGAGATTCTATTTTCCGGAGATGACGATTGCGTTCTTAAAGAAAATGAAGGAGCAGTTCGATTACATCATCATAGATACAGGCAGCGAAATGGACAACGGGCTTACTGTGGGCGGACTGATGGGCGCCGAGCTTAATTTTATGGTGCTGGCGCAAAACGATGCCTGCCTTGAAAGATACAGAAAGCTGAGAAAGCTTTACGACGCGCTGAGCTTTAGCTTTGATGTCTATGTCATAAACAAGTTTAGAGACAGGGATGTCTACAGTCTCAGCTACATAAAAAAACATATCATAAACAGCTACAAGGAGGTCTTTACAATATGCGACACAGGCAGGGCGCGTGAGGCGGAGTTTGAGCGCAGGACATTTACCGAAATGAAGGACAGAAGGTTTTCTGACGGGATTGGCAAGCTGGTTGCCCGAATAGAGAAATCCTCCGGAATAGGAGCGTGAGATGGCGGAGTTTATCTTGAGCGAATGGATGAAGGAATCGGGCGGAGCCGGAGCTGCAGAGCCGGGAAGAGGAGGCACAGCCTTTTCCGAGGTTTTGGGGAATATCGAAAACAGATTCCGCAAGGAGTGGGAGGAGAGTGATTCCCGCGAGAATCTTTTAAATCTGCAAAAAAAGGCGATTATGGGCTGCAAAAGGGAAAAAGAATATTTCCTTGCAAAGATCAGATCGTATTTCAAAGAGCAGGAAATCGGCTATATAGACTATCCGGATTGGTATTCTTCACCGGAGGAAGCCGTATATCACGAGCTTTGGGGGCTTGCGGGAATGGCTGAATGGTTTTCCGATGCCTGGATGGAATCGAGCTCCGCAAAGATAATAGGAGATCGGATCTTTTTTATGAAGGGCGGCAGAATGGTGAAGATGCCGCAGAGCATCGGGAAAGAGAGGCGTAATCAGCTGATCAGGGCACTGCTTTTAAACAGTCCGCATGAAAAAACAGGTGAAGATTACTACGAGGTTTACATGGTAGACGGAACCCGTGTTACAGCCTTTAGAAACGGAGTGGTAAAGGATGGGGAGGACATAATTATCTTCAGGCGCTATGTGGTGCAGTGCTATACCTTTGAGGAGCAGGCAATGCGCGGAACGATAGACCCTTATGCGATAGAGAGCTTTGAGGAAATGGTAAGGAGAGGAGTTTCGGTCGCATTTGTCGGTGAAATAAGGAGCGGGAAGACGACCTTCCTTTCCACGTGGCAAAGCTACGAAGATCCCGGGCTTGAGGGGGTTCTTGTGGAAACCGACCCGGAAATACCGATTAGAAGGCTGATGCCGGATGCTCCGATTGTACAGATTCTTGCCGACGGAGAAAAGATGGAAAATATAGTAAAGAGTCTGATGCGTTCGGATGCGCAGTATTTCTGCTTTGGCGAAGCGAGAGATGCAGTGGCGCTGAATACCGCACTGAGAATTTCCGAGCGGGGCGGAAAGAGAATGAAGATGACCTTTCATATAACAAACCCCTTTGATTTTCCCTTTGATGTGGCAAACGAAATAGTGATGAAATACGGTGGCTCTGTGGCGGACCACGCTCTTCGCGCTGCGAGTGCGTTTGAATATGTTTTCCATTTCGGATCCGGCAAAAATCCGGCAGAAAAGAGGCTGCTGGGAATATATGAAATGGATGCGGACAAGGCAAAGCGGCGAATAGAAATCAGGTGCAGATGTCTTTACGATGAGGAAAGCGAAAGCTGGATATATGATGAAAACAGACTGCCTGCAAAGCTGTTTGAGCTGGGCGCGGCTGCAGCCGGAAATGAGGTGTGAAAAGAGGTAATTGAGTAAGTATGGAGAAAATATTGGTGGTTAATATTTGCCTTTATGTCCTTGCCGGGGCAGGACTGTTTATTATCTGCGAGGACAGCTTCGGGCTGCTTTTGCGGGTAATTCGGACAGGGGTCAGACTCAGGCGCAGAAAAGTGGCAGGCAGCAGGGCGAGCAGATTCGGAATCATAGAAAAGGCTGACAAGCTCACCGCGGCAGCGCTGGGTGTAAAAAACGGAGGCCGAAAGCTGGCGGGACTGTCGGCTCTGCTCTTTGTCTCTGCAGCCCTGGCTGCCCGGGAATACATGAGCATAGGGGCGGCATTTACCGTTTCGTGCATGACGGCATCCGTGCCTGTTCTGTTTCTGCAGCTGAGACTCACAGACCGCAGAAACGAAGGCTCACAGGAAGGCGAGGCATTTATTGCCGAACTGATAACGGTCTACAAGCTGTCGGGGTGCAGAATCGACCGCGCGCTTGAAGCCTTGACCTCGAGGAGTAGTGACAAAGGAATCAGAGTCTGCAAAAGGCTCTGCGAGGATGTGCTGTCGAAAATGAGACAGACGGGGAGCAGTGAAAATCTGCTTGGCTGTGCGGAAGGCTTTGCCTACGGCATAGGCACGAAGTGGGCAGAGCTTGCTGCTTATGCGATAGGCATGGCCGCTGCCGACGGGACGGACATATCGGCCTGTCTTGAGGATGTCATGATGCAGCTTCGCGAGGCGAGAAGCCTTGCGGAGGGCAGGAGAAGGCTGAACGGCGAGGCGGGCAGAATAGTGATGCTGATGGTGCCTGCAGCTTATGCGATAACGCTGCTTTTTTCGGTGAAGGTGCTGGGCGTGGAGCTTGTGGAGATTCTGAGGAATCAGTTCTGCACTACGGTGGGGCTGGCGCTTTTCTTTGGGATAGTGTTTGCCTTCCTCGTGAATCTGCTGCTGCTTTCGGCTGTGCGACATGCGCAGTTTGATTACTAGTCATTGGAGGAAAGAGAATGAAAGGGGTTTACGTTTATGCGCTTTTGTATGCGATGCTTGTGGCCGGGTTTTATCTTTGCGGATTTGTAAGGATTGGCGGCGGCGCTTCGGGGAGGCTGAAACGGCAGAGCACCTACTGCCTGAAAAAGGGGGCGCTGTCCGTGAAAGAAAAGGCGCTTGCATCAAAGCCGGCAAAGCAGATTAAAGCGGGCAGAGTGCAGCAGGAAATATGCGACGGCCTGTCTGTCCTGCGGAATCTGATCAGCGCAGGCGGCGGGATTACGGGAGATACGGTGCTGGTAAAGCTGGCCGCAAGGGGCGGTGCTTTGGAGCCCGTATATTTAAAGATGCTGGCGATGCAAAGGCTCGGCAGGACTGAAGAGGCGGCAGATTGCATGAAGGATTATTCGGATATGCCGCTGGCGCTTGAATATGCCTCGATTCTGGCGAGGTGGGATATGACCGATCATGAAGCATTGCGAGAGACTGTTATAACGTTTCAAAGGAGTATCAGGCAGTCGCGCGAAACGGCATCAAAGCGCAGAGATGAGATAGTCAGCGATCTGATTTATGTGCCGGCAATTTTGAATGTAATGTTGATTTTTGTTAATTTTATTTATGTAGGATATTTTTTGGAGCAGAGAGAAATGCTAATGGAAATATTCGGATAGGAGGTAAAGGGTGAAGCAGGTAATAGTACTGATTTCAAGCATTGCGCTGGGTGTTGCGATAGCGACGCTGGTTGTGGGATTAAGGACGCAGGCTGCGGACATAGTCGGGATTGCCGTAAACCAGATAGGAACGCTCGGACGGAGCCTGTAAAAGACTTGGGTGATATGGCGGTGATATGGCGGTGATATGAATGAAGGATTGTATAGTTTTGATGGCGAGCATCACGCTGGGAGTGTTTATTTATGCGCTGATTGCAGGTTCGGGGGACGGAACCGTGATTTCGGCGATGTCGGATGCCTGGCGGGAAGGACTCGATGCCAGAAATGTTTTCGGGGTATGAGAGGTGAGAAAAGAGGTGTGACGTAACGAAAAGGAGTGCATAAAAAGGGATGAGAGATTTGATTGTAATGATGGGGATACTGCCGCTTTTGATGGTTTTTGTGATGCAGCAGGCTGCGGATTTTAAGAGCGGTGAAAGCCTTGAGACCATCAGGAGTCTGGTGTATGCGGCAAAGGAAGCTGCGCGCATGGAGGGAGGTTTTTCGGGCGAGCTCAAGGCCGGGCTTGCACACGATATTGAGGAGAGACTCGGGCTTGAAAGCGGCAGCGTCAGCGTGGAGGCAAGGGCGGCTGCGGGCAGCGTCGGCAGGTACGACGCGGACGGCAGAATCGAATATGTGGTGCGCGTCAGGATGAAGAATGTTATGGCAGGGGGCGAATTGATGGGAATAGATGAGGAGGACAATTTCAGAACCTACGTCATAGACAGTTTTACGACGAGCGAATACGTGGGAGGATACTAGGATGAAACCGCTTTTAATCTTTTTGGCGCTTTTGATGGTTTTTGTGATGATGCTCAGCTTTAATGCCGATTTGATGCGCTACAGCGACGAGGCGGCCGGCCTCAAGGAGGCCGCAAGCGAATGCGCCGCTGCGGCGGCGCTTTCGCTTGAGCCGGCGGCGTACGCCGCCGGCCGCCTCGTTTTTGACCGGTGCGAGGCGGCAAACCGTGCGATGGAAGCATTCGATTGGTATCTTGATAAAATGTGCAGGGTCAGGGTTACCGGCACTTATTTGGTTATGAAGGGGCACGATGATTCGGGCGACTGGTGGTTTGAAGCCGGCAGCGCCGGAGATACCGGAAATGGCGGGAGTGTCGGCAGTTTAGGCAGTTTAGGCAGTATTGCGGCCTTTAATGCCGACAGCGACTGCTTCGTCGCGGTATGCCTGTATATTAAAACTGAAAATCTATTCTCGGTGGCAGGGATTAATATGTCGGAAATATGCAGGGCATCGGCATATGAGCTGAAAACAGCGCCCGAAAGGTTTGACTTTTCGGGCGCCTTGCTATAAAATGTAATGATAGAGTAATATGCAATAACTATATGTTAGCATATGCTCTATATGGAGAATCAATAATAATATTTATAATCTGTTAGGAGAACAAAAATGGCTATTGAAAAGATTAATTTTGCAGATGAGAAGGTAAGGCATGATTTCAGGCATACTGCTTCTCATGTAATGGCTCAGGCTATAAAGCACATCTGGCCTGAAGCAAAGCTGGCCATCGGTCCGGCTATTGAAAACGGTTTTTACTATGACATCGATTTAGAGCACAGATTTACCGAAGAAGATTTCCCAAAGATTCAAAAGGAAATGAAGAAAATCGTGCAGGCAAACTATCCTCTCGAGAGATTCGAGCTGCCTAGAGCCGAGGCTCTGAAGTGGGCAGAGGAAGCAGGCGAGCCTTACAAGGTAGAGCTCATCAACGACCTTCCTGAGGATGCCATAATTTCATTCTACAAGCAGGGTGACTTCACAGACCTCTGCGCAGGCCCTCATATGCCTTCAACAGGCTATATAAAGGCCTTCAAAATCATGTCCGTAGCAGGTGCATACTGGAGAGGCGATTCAAACAGACAGATGCTTCAAAGACTCTATGCAACAGCATTCCCTACTCAGGAAGAGCTCGACGAATATGTAAACATGCTCGAAGAAGCTAAAAAGAGAGACCACCGCAAGATCGGCAGAGAAATGAACCTCTTTGCATTCCGCGACGAAGCTCCGGGCTTCCCATTCTATCTGCCAAACGGCATGATCCTCAGAAATGCGTTAATCGATTTCTGGCGTCAGATCCACAAGGAATGGGGCTATGTTGAAATCTCCACACCACAGATTATGAAACGAACACTTTGGGAGACCTCAGGTCACTGGGATCACTACAAAGAGAATATGTATACAACAGTTATCGACGAAGAAGACTATGCAATCAAGCCTATGAACTGCCCTGGCTCAATTCTGGTTTATGACCTTGAGCCGCGTTCATACCGCGACCTGCCGCTTCGTTACGGCGAGCTCGGTCTCGTTCACAGACACGAGCTTTCAGGCGCACTCCACGGAATGTTCCGTGTACGCTGCTTCACTCAGGACGATGCGCACATCCTGCTCGCAAAGGAACAGATAAAGGATGAAGTAACCCGCATAGCACAGCTCTTTGATCAGGTTTACGAAATGTTCGGAATGGAATACACAATCTTCCTTTCAACAATGCCTGAAGACCACATCGGTTCCGTTGATGACTGGAAAAAGGCGGAAGCAGCTCTCGCTGACGCAATCACATCACTCGGCAAGGAATACACAATCAACCCGGGCGACGGCGCATTCTATGGTCCAAAGCTCGACTTCCAGCTGAAAGACTCACTCGGCCGCACATGGCAGTGCGGAACTATTCAGCTCGACTACCAGCTGCCGGGCAGATTTAACATCGAATACACAGGCTCCGACGGACAGAAGCACACTCCTGTAATGATTCACAGAGTAGTATTCGGTTCCATCGAAAGATTTATAGGCGTACTCACAGAGCACACAGCAGGAAAGTTCCCGCTCTGGCTCGCACCTGTTCAGGTAAAGCTCCTTACCGTAACCGAAAAGTTCACACCTTTCGCACAGGAGGTAAAGAAGCAGCTTGAAGAAAAGGGACTCAGAGTAGAGCTCGACGATCGCAACGAAAAGCTCGGCTACAAGCTCAGAGAAGCTCGTAATGCTCGCGACAACTACATCTGCGTTATCGGTGAGCAGGAGGCTGAAAACCGCACATTATCCGTTCGCTCCAGCAAGGCAGGGGAGCTCGGCACAATGAGCATCGAAGAGTTTACCGAAAAGCTCTTAAAGGAAATCGCAGACAAGGCTAACTAATTAGCTCATATTTAACACATCAGAGGTAAACCAATGTTTGGAAGAGAGCAGGAACACGACAAAAAATGGCGTGACGGTGTATATCTTTGCACTGCGGCAAACACCTTCGAGGCAGACCTTTTCGAGTCAAAGCTTAAAGCCGAAGGAATTCCGTGTGTAAAGAAATATCAGGATGCCAGCAATTTTATAGAAATAGCGATGGGCTCCAATTCGGCTTATCCTATCGACATATATGTGCCGGAGGATAAACTCGAAGACGCAAAAATTGTTGTGGAACCTATGCCTCTTACGGATGAAGAGATTGAGAAACTTGAAAAGGAATTGAAATGAATGTGATGGCTTTGGTCAACCTGGTCGTAGAGGGTTGTGGTCTGATATTCTGTATAGTGGGGATACTTTGTGCGCGCTTGGCTTACAAGGTAGACCCCGACAGAAACAGATTTCCCGTGCGCCTTTTCGGGTGTGCGGGGCTTGCGCTCATAAGCAATATGCTCGGAATAATTTTCAAAGGCAACCTATCACCTGTAGGGCTGGTCATTATTCCGATTGCAAATTTTTGTGAGTTCTTCTTTTCATATACAATCGCGTGGCATTACTCCGAATGGCTGATGCACTGTCTCGGAATCAAGGGCAGGCATCTGATGCGGAGAATAAACCTTGCCATATTGATAGTCAGCGAAGCGCTGCTCGTCATATCGCAGTTTACGCATATGTATTATTACATAGACGAGTTTAACGTATATCACCGCGGTGAAATCTGGCTTATTTCGCAGCTGCTTGCTTATGCGTTCTATTTCCTGGACATCTGGCTTTTGATCAGATATCCGGGCAGGCTTCAGAAAAGACAGACTGTCGCATTTGCGGCATTTATCGCAATGCCGGCGCTTGCTTCGGCCGTGCAGATGATGCTGTACGGGCTTTTCGTTCTGCTCTTTTCGTGCAGCATATGTGCGTTCATTATCTTTGTGATGATTTTGTCCGACCAGGTGAGCGAATACTGCAAAAAGGCGGACGAGCTTGCACAGCAGCAGATAGAGCTTAATGAAAGTCGCATGAAGCTGGCGATGTCGCAGATTCAGCCTCATTTTCTCTACAATACGCTGAATGCGATTCACTACCTTTGCGAAGCAGACCCAAAGCTGGCGCAAAAGACAGTCGCCAATTTCAGCACTTATCTTCGTGGAAACCTATCGGCGCTCGATAAAACAGGCACTATCCCGATTGAGCAGGAAATGGATCATACGCGCATGTTCATAGATCTCCAGCAGCTTCGGTTTGGAGATGAACTGAACGTTGAATACCACATAAACAGCTATAACTTCAGGATACCGCCTCTTTCGATTCAGGTGCTTGTGGATAATGCAATCACACACGGCGTTTGCGCAAAGGTAGGTGGCGGTACCGTTATCATACGCACTGACGAGTACGAAGACCGTTACGAAGCAAGCATATCCGACGATGGTGTAGGCTTTGATACCGAACATGCCTGCGATGACGGGAAACCTCATTACGGGATTAAAAATGTTCGCACCAGAGTCGAGAGTATGTGTAACGGGAAACTTGAAATTGAAAGCACGCCGGGCGAAGGGACAACGGCGAGAATTATAATTTTCAAAGATAAAGAAAAGTCAAAGACAATCATTAGGAGGTAGATTATGAGCGAGAATTGTTCACACGATTGCAGCAGCTGCAGCAAAGAAGGCTGTGCCATCAGAAAGGAAAGCCTTAACGCAGCCAGCAAGGTAAAAAAGGTTATAGGTATCGTATCCGGCAAGGGCGGAGTGGGAAAGTCGATGGTTACATCGATTCTCGCAGCCACTATGGCACGCCGCGGTCATAAAACAGCCATTCTCGACGCGGATATTACAGGACCGTCGATTGCAAAGGCATTCGGCGTTTCCGGCCAGACATACCAGACAGAACAGGGTATCATCCCGGCTTCCTCGCGTGAGGGCATAGACATCATGAGCATCAATTTGCTCCTCGAAAACCCGCAGGATCCGGTTGTATGGCGCGGACCTGTAATCGCAGGCGTTGTAAAGCAGTTCTGGACAGATATCGTTTGGGAAAACGAGGAATACATGTTCATAGATATGCCTCCGGGCACAGGCGATGTACCGCTTACGGTATTCCAGTCGATTCCTATCGACGGCATCATCGTGGTAACATCACCGCAGGAGCTTGTGGGCATGATAGTGGAAAAGGCCGTACACATGGCTGAAATCATGAATATTCCTATCATTGCACTCATTGAAAACTTCGCATACTTTAGGTGCCCTGATTGCGGAGCTGTCTACGAGGTATTCGGTGAGAGCCATACAGATCAGGTAGCAGAGGGCCTCAACATTCAGAATGTTGTTCACCTGCCAATCAATCCGCAGGTAGCAAGGCTCGCGGACGCAGGTCGCATAGGCGAATGCGTCGTACCTGAGTTCGAAAGCCTCGCAGATGTGCTTGAAACAATCGAGGCCGAGTGGAAATAAGGCTAATCTGGGGACAGGCACCAAATTCGCCTTTTGGCTAATCTGGGGACAGGCACCAAATTCGCCTTTTGGCAAGTTTGGGGACAGGTCTGATATTGCAAATTAAAAGAGTAGCTAAAAAGCTACTCTTTTTTTGTGCTTGTTTTTGTGCCTCTGCCTTATTATTGGTCCGGCGCTACTACTTAGTTATTACTTATTTTTCAGTGCCAGCTGCTTCAGCTCTTCGAACTTGTGAAGCACTGTTCCGTAGGCCTCTCTTCTGTGAGGAACCAAGCAGCCGCTGCAGTCCTTTGTGCCGTCCTCGAGATAGCGGAAATTACCTCCGCACTTGCTGCCGAGAGTGTAGAGCGGGCAATAGCAGAAAAGACAGTTAAAATCTTCAGGATGGTCTGTCTTGTGGCATGGGAAGTATTCGCATTTCTTATTCTGATTAAATGAAAATTCCTTATCCTCCCAAAATTCCTTACCATTGTCAGTTTCAAACATTATTTGTTCCTCCTTATACTGTAATAATAAATAAAAACTTTTAGAAAACCGATCAAGCCGATTAAGCCTGTTAAACCTGTCCCCAAATTAGCCTTTTGGCGAATTTAGTGCCTGTCCCCAAATTAGCCTTTTGGCGAATTTGGTGCCTGTCCCCAAATTCACCTTTCGAAGAAAAGCTTTAGGTTGTCGGATTGCATGAGCAGGGTGGATGTGCCGGCGGAGCCGGTTTTTCCATTGCTCTGAGCGCTGCTCAAAAGATATAATATATCAAAAATCGAATATTCGTAGTCAGGCTGCATTTCAATCACATCAAAGTCCGCATCGAGGTCAGCAAGCATTATGCGGACCGCCTCATCATACCCTGCAATTTCATCAACAAGCCCCAGCTTTAGCGCCTGCGAAGCAGTGTATATTCTGCCGTCCGCGAGCTTGTAAACCGCATCTCTATCCAGCCCTCTGCCGGCCACGATGATGTCCACAAACTGCTCATACGATTCATCCACAATATCCTGATATATTCCGATTTCTTCATCATCCATCGTTTCAAAGTATGAGCCCATATTTTTATGACTTCCCGAAGCGATATCGAATGCATCCACACCGTACTTTTCGAGAAGCTCAGTCAGATCATAGAAAGTGCCGATTTTCACGCCTATCGAGCCGGTGACGCAGTTGCGGTTGGCAATAATCTTGTCGGCTGCGCAGCTGATGTAATAGGCACCGCTTGCTGCCGTGGAAGCAAAGTAAGCATACACCGGCCGGCCGGTTTCTTCCTTGTACTGCAACAGCTTCAGGTAAAGCTCATCGCCGACATAGACTTCGCCGCCGGGACTGTCTATATAAAGCAGCAGGCCCTTGTTGTTGTCGTCTTCCATCAGAGCATCGACCTTTGCCATAGTCCACTCGTGGTCGTAGCCGGTGCCCGACGAATCGGAATATATACCGCCTTCGATGTAAAGCTGTGCGATATAGTCTTCATAGATGACTTCCTGTGTATCGTTTCCGACAAACGGGATGCTGATGTAGCTGCCGACGTTTATAAAGCTTGACATTACAGCCAGAAAAATTACACCGGCGATTATGCAAAGAAAGATTAACAAACCTTTATTGCTATTGCGCATTTTGCGCGGATTGCGCAAGCCATTTGCCTTTTGATTTTCCTGATTATCCATTTAATTCCCCTTTCAATTGTACGCTTTTGTACCCTTTCAATTGTTTTAAACCTACATATAAAATATACACCAAAGCGCAGCCAAAATAAAGCGAAAAAATGGTGCGCTGCAAGCCTTAAAAAATCAGCATTTAATGTCATAAAGCGAAAAAAAACAAAAAAATATCAAAAAAAGTGTTGACAGCGTACTATGCCTCGTAGTACACTTAACACAGATGGAACGGTGGCAAATGCGTTCTGCCGTCCATCATAAATAACCAAAGGGGGATTTATATATGTTTCAGCTTGATGTAAAAAGTCGAAAATCGATATACGAACAGGTTGTAGACAATCTCAAAGAGCTGATAGTTTCAGGCGTTCTAAAGGAAGACGAAAAGCTTCCTTCGGTACGCGACCTTTCAGGGCAACTGACGGTAAACCCGAACACGGTGCAGAAAGCCTACAGGGAGCTTGAACGACAGGGGTATGTTTATACGACTTCCGGGCTTGGCACCTTTGTGGCGGGCAGAGCTGAGCAGCAAATCGACACAGCCATGCTGGCAAAGGTTTTGACAGAACTCAGAGCCGGCATCCGTGAGCTGCAGTATCTGGGGCTTTCGCGTGAACAGGCGATGGCGCAGATTAAAACATTATTTGATGAAAGGAGCGACTGGAAATGATCAGCGTATCAAAAGTAGACAAAAGTTTCGATGATTTCAAAGCATTAGACGCGCTTGATATCAATGTTAAAAGGGGTTCGATATACGGACTTGTCGGAACGAACGGAAGCGGCAAGACCACTATTATCAAGCACATCACGGGTGTATTAAAGCCTGATGCGGGAGAAATCAAAATAGGTGGCGAGCCTGTTTATGATAATGAAAAGGTAAAGGCAAAAGTAGGCTTTATTCCTGACGACCTTTATTTCTTCAGCTCGTACAACCTGCGCGAAATGGGCGCTTTCTACAAAAAACTCTATCCTACATGGAACGGTGAAAGATTTGAAGCGATGGTTAAACAGTTCAATCTGAACAAACGTCGCAAGATCAGCCGCTTCAGTAAAGGTATGCAAAAGCAGGCAGCGTTTTCACTGGTTATGTCCACAATGCCGGAGGTGCTTATTCTTGATGAGCCTATCGACGGACTCGATCCGATTGTCAGAAAGCTCGTCTGGAAATATATTGTCGACGATGTGGCAGACAGAGAAATGACTGTTCTCGTGTCATCGCACAACTTAAAGGAGCTCGAGGGCATATGTGACTCAATCGGTATCCTTTCACACGGTCATATGGTACTCGAAAGAGACTTAGACGACTTAAAGAGCGATGTTCACAAGGTTCAGCTTGCATTCCAAAATCCTACCGAAGAGCCGTTTGAAAGGCTCAATATTCTCCACAGGGAGACCAGAGGCACGGTAGAATTACTCATAGTCAGAAACAAAAGAGAAGATATCGAGGCGGAGGTAAATAAATATAATCCACTTATATTCGATGTGCTCCCGCTCTCGCTTGAAGAAATATTTATATACGAATTAGGAGGTGTTGACAATGAAGTCGAAGGCATCTTGTTTTAGCCTCTCCGGCCCTCTCTTTGCAGAAAACATCCGCAGATACTGGGCTGTAATGGCGGTGGCTTTCATCGCTTACTTCCTTGCGGGCATATCACCGATTTTCCTCAATATGAGTGAACCGGATCTTCGCCACGCAGCAGGATATATTCACAATTTGCTTATGGGACAGAATCCTATGTTTGTGGCATTAGGATTCGCAATGCCGCTCATCTGCGCGGTAATCGCCCTTAACTACATGCAAAAGTCAGCATCGGCAACGACTATTCACTCAATGCCGTTTTCAAGAGCAAGACTCTACAACACATCGGTTTTAAGCGGTTTCGTGATGACAATCGTACCATATATCGCGGTCGTACTCATCTTGCTTATCATAGCAAGACCGACATATTCCGTCTACGATTACACAGACTGGGATACAATCGGCAGTGTATTAAATCCTGACGCAAAGGACGTATTCACAAGAAGTGCAATCCTGATCTGGGCACTGGAATCGATTGTAACATCGCTCTTTGTTTATGCGATAGCAATCTTTGGCGGCATTATCTCCGGAAACGGCGTAATGCACAGCATTATGGCTGTATGCTGGAACTGGCTGGCTCCTGCACTGGCACTGGTGGGCGTTTATTTCTCCGGCCAGTACCTTTACGGCTACAGCGCAAACCTTGACTGGATAACATATCTTTCGCCTGTAATGAGAACAATCTACGAAGATACACTTACAGGCGGGCAGTTTGCGGCTTACATTATCATAAGCATTGCAGTTCTCGCACTTTCGGCATTCCTCTACGGACGGCGCAAGCTCGAGAGGACCGGCGAAGCAATCGTCTTCACATGGCTAAAGCCGATACTCTGCTGCCTCTTCACACTCTTTGTGACAATTCTCACAGGCCTCTACTTCGAGGCTCTCGGAGTGCTTTCCGACAGCTACCTTTCATGCTACCTCGGCTATGCAGTCGGCGCGATTGTAGGGTACCTTGTGGCACGCATGATCGTCTTCAAGACTCCAAAGGTATTCAATGTCGCAACATTAAAGGGCTTTGCAATTTACGTTGTAATCCTCATCGCAATCTTTGCGGGATTCATCTTTGATATCGGCGGCTACGAGACCAGAGTCCCTGCTGCAAACAAGATTGAGGCAGCCTATATCACAATGCCTGATCTTGGAGCATACTCATCCTATGACAGATATCAGGCAGAACATTTCAATATGGTTTACGATGATGACGATATTTACAAGGTAAATCGATACGCGAACATCGTAAGATTCAAGGATTCAGAAAATATCGAAGAGGTCAGAAAGATTCATTCATATATCGCTGAGCACAATGAATTTTCGAACAGAAACGGCATCTTCGGGTACGAACCGTATGAGGAGGGTGTGCAGTACAGGAACGTACGCATAATATACGACCTCGGCGGAAAGACCTTTGAGAGAAGCTACTACATAAAGCAGGCAGAGTTTGAAAAGAGCGAAGGCTTTGCAAAGCTTCTTTCGGGCAAAGAGTTCAAGGATCAGTTCTCGTTTGAAAATCTCGTCATGGAAAGCATCGACAGCATCCAGGTAAGTGACGCTGTAAAAAAAGCCGATACCATGTTTACAGGTAGTGCAGCTGAAGAGCTTCTCGCAGCTTTAGAGGCAGATTTCCGCGCCCGCACATTCGAGCAGGAAACAGATACAAAGAATATTTCATTTGTGAATATTCAGGTGGTATACAGATTCTCCGAAGAAGCAAAGAAGGATTACGGTGCAGGTGTTCGCGGCATCAGCGTACCGCTCTACTACAGCGATGAAAACACAATTGCATGGCTCGAATCTCACGGATTTGAGAATGTTACCGAGCTTCCGACCAAATACATCAGAAGCATGGCGATATATTACACGGGCGATCTTGTTTATGCAGCAGGCGGCGAGGAGCTGGCCGAATACGTTCTCGAGCACGGGCTCCACTCTGCAAACAACTTGATATATGACAGCTATCTTGCGTTCTCGCTCTATCCAAGCCCTGATACGGCTGCGGCTCTCATTGAGCTCGAAAGAAAGAATTACGAGGGCACAATCGACTGGGATAAGTACAGCGACCTTCAGGTTAAGTACATCGACTCCATGATTGGCGAGGTTTACCTCCCAATCTCCGAGGTCCCTGAGGATCTCCTCAAAAGAATCGCAAACAGCAGCGACTTCAAGAACTACGGCCACACAGCAGAGGACATAATCAAATAAACCCAAATAAAAACACATAATAATCATTAGCCCCGGCTGCTTCCGCAGCCGGGGCTTTGCATTTGCAGGGGTGATAAAAGGGAGTGCCCCGTTAAGTATTTTTACTTGACATCCCTCACTATTTATGCTATCATATCCAAGGTGCGCAGGCTGTAAAGCAGTTTCACTTTACAGGCACGGCCGAATGTGAAAGGCACGGCCGGATGCGACACACGCGGCCAGGCACGACGCACAGGAAACACACAGCCTAATACCGGGAGGGCGCTATGTACGACCGAATTACGGAGGTCAGCCTGCTCTACGATTTCTACGGAGAGCTGCTGCCAAACAGGCAAAAAGAGGTTTTTACTCTGAAATACGAAGACGATCTGTCGCTTGCGGAAATAGCGGCGGAGCTTAAAATCACCCGCCAGGGCGTGCACGACGCACTTAAAAACGGTGAAAAGGCGCTGATGAAATACGAAGAAAAGCTCGGGCTTGTCGAAAAGTTCGAGGACAGCACCAAGGCCATCAAGGAAATAGATAACGAAATTAACAGGATTATAGGCGAGTGCGGCAAAGGAACTCCAATCGCAGACGACCTTAAAAAGATCCAAAAGATAATAGACAGTATCGACATATAACCGTAGGCGCAACGCATTTACGCAGCGCACAGGAGGTAAAATTATGGCATTCGAAGGCTTATCCGAAAGACTGCAGGAGTCCTTCAAAAAGCTGAGGGGCAAAGGCGTACTCACAGAAGATGATATAAATACCGCGATGCGGGAGGTAAAGCTGGCACTCCTCGAGGCAGACGTTAACTTCAAGGTCGTAAAGGACTTTGTCGCAACCGTCAAAGAAAAAGCCCTCGGCGCCGAGGTTCACCAGAGCCTCAACCCCGCACAGCAGGTTATCAAAATCGTAAACGACGAGCTCATCGCCCTCATGGGCGGCGCAAGCAGCAAGCTCACCTATTCCCCAAAGGGCTTCACCGTCCTCATGATGGTCGGCCTCCAGGGTACAGGTAAGACCACCACCTGCGGCAAGCTCGCAAACTACCTCAAAAAAGAAGGCAAAAAGCCTATGCTTTGTGCCTGCGACATATATCGTCCCGCAGCTATCGACCAGCTCGAGGTTGTGGGAAAGCAGACCGATACGCCGGTTTTCACCATGCGCGGATGCATGGAGCCTGAAAAGATTGCGGCAGCGGCAGTCAGAGAAGCAGAGCTTAAAGGCTACAACGTGCTGATTGTCGATACCGCCGGCAGACTCCAGATTGACGAAGAGCTGATGGAGGAGCTTGTTCGCTTAAAGGCGGCAATCAAACCTCACGAGATACTGCTCGTAGTTGATGCTCTCACAGGTCAGGACGCCGTGAATGCGGCTCAGGGCTTTGACGAGAGACTCGGTGTCGACGGCATCATCATGACAAAGCTCGACGGTGACTCCAGGGGCGGTGCTGCGCTTTCCGCAAAAAAAGTTACGGGCAAGCCTATCAAGTTCATCGGTATGGGCGAAAAGCTCGACGCACTCGAACCTTTCCATCCCGAAAGAATGGCCAGCCGAATCCTCGGCATGGGCGACATGCTCTCCTTCATCGAAAAGGCAGAGGCTGCCTATGACGAAGAGCAAGCCGCAAAGCTCGAGGCAAAGCTTAAAAAGAATCAGTTCACTCTCGAGGACTTCCTCGACCAGTTCGGACAGATTCGCAAGATGGGCGGACTCGCGTCGCTCCTTGATATGATTCCGGGTATAAACTCGAAAGCAAGAGCGGAAATCAACCTCGAGGACAGCGAAAAAGAGTTCAAACATATGGAAGCCATCATACTGTCGATGACAAAGGCAGAACGCGAGGATCCCGGCCTCCTTAATGCCTCGAGGCGCAAAAGAATCGCTGCGGGCTGCGGACAGAGCGTTTCTGCGGTAAACAACCTCATCAAAAAATATGAAGAATCCAAAAAAATGATGAAGATGATGGCGGGCGGCGGCAAAAAGAGCAAACAGATGCAGCGTATGATGCGCGGCATGGGAATGTAACAGAGTCAGTAAATTCAAGAGAATTTATATATAAAACCAATATACTTATAATTCAAAGGAGAATATCAAAAATGGTAAAGATCAGATTAAAGAGAATGGGAGCTCACAAAAAGCCTTTCTACAGAGTTGTTGTTGCAGATGCAAGATCACCTAGAAACGGCAGATTTATCGAAGAAATCGGAATCTATGATCCGATGAAGGATCCAAAGGTAATCGAAATTGACAAGGAAAAGGCTAACAAGTGGCTTTCAACTGGCGCACAGCCAACAGAAACTGTAAAGGGTCTGTTCAAGAAGGCCGGCATTATTGAGTAAGAAAGCGGTGGAAACTGATGACAAAACTGGTTGAAGCGATTGCAAAATCACTTGTTGACAATCCGGATGCTGTTGCTGTAACAGAAAAGACAGAAAAAGGCACGGTTGTTATCGAGCTAAAGGTTGCACATGAAGACATGGGTAAAGTCATCGGCAAGCAAGGCAGAATCGCCAAGGCGCTTCGCACTGTAGTAAAGGCCGCTGCAACCAAAGCAAACAAAAAGGTAGTAGTAGAAATCGTTCAGTAAATAATTTCGCTATGAAAATGACAGGCACATATACAGTAAAACAGGTATATGTGCCTTTGTCGTACATACATGCCAAAAGAAAAGGAAACGGAATGGGATTCTTAAAGAAAGAAAACGACACAAACAAAGACACAAACAAAGACACAAAAATTGAAATAGGTAAAATCACAAACGCAGTCGGATTAAAGGGCGAGGTAAAGGTTTATAACTATTCCGATCCGGACCGATATGACCGGCTAAAGGAAGTGCTGGTCGGCGACACACGCCACAAAATCACCGGCGCCCGTTACCAGTCGGGTCTGGTGGTATTAAAGCTATCGGGAGTCAACGACCGAAACGCTGCGGAGGCTCTCAAAGGACAGTCTCTTTATGTGCTCGAATCCGAGCTTCCGAAGCTCCCTGAGGACACATATTACATCCGCGACCTCATCGGTTCAAAAGTGGTAAATGATGAGGACGGCAGCGAAATCGGCACGATTTCCGATGTAATCCAAAACAGCGCGCAGGATGTGTACGAAATTAATCTCGCATCCGGCAAAAAAGGCTACGTGCCTGCGGTTGGGACATTTGTAAAGGATGTAAACATCGCGGAGAAAATCGTAACAATTCACGTAATCGAAGGCCTTTTCGATTAAATTTTAAAGACGAAAACAATGAAAATTGATATTTTGACGCTTTTCCCGGAGATGTTTGAAGCCACACTCGGCGGCAGCATTCTGGGCAGGGCACAGGAAAAAGGAATATTAGACATAAAGCTTACCAACATCAGAGACTACTCAAAGGACAAGCATAACAAGGCCGACGACTACCCATTCGGAGGCGGCGCAGGCATGCTGATGCTGGCACAGCCGATTTTTGACTGCCTCGAAGCCATAGGCGTGACCGGCGGAGCTCCGGAAAAGAAGCCAAGCCGCCACGTTATCTACATGTCGCCACGCGGCAGAGTGCTCGACCAAAGCCGCATCAGAGAACTGGCGAGCGAGCAGGACCTGGTCATTCTTTGCGGCCACTATGAAGGCATCGATCAGCGCTGCATAGACTACTTTGGCATGGAGGAAATCTCGATTGGAGACTATGTGCTTACCGGCGGAGAGCTGGCGGCAATGGTGCTTGTCGATTCTGTTGCGCGGCTTGTGCCGGGAGTGCTTTCGGGCGAAGATTCGGCAATGGGGGAGAGCATATATTCGGGGCTGCTTGAATACCCTCAGTACACAAAGCCGAGAGAGTTCAGAGGCATGGAGGTGCCGGAGGTGCTGACCGGCGGAAACCACAAGCTTATCGAGCTTTGGAAATACGAGCAGTCGCTGGCGCTTACAAAGGAGCGCAGGCCGGACCTGTTTGAAGAGTACGTCCAAAATGCCGCTGCGCCGGACAAAGACCATAAAAAAATATTGGAAAGATATTTAAACAGTGATAAAATGAAAGTGTGTGCGAGCGGCATAAAAGATGAAAAAGAATAAAAAAGCTATCATAATTTTATACATACTGATTCTTGCGGGGCTGAGCATTGCGATTTACGCAGTTCCAAAGGTTACGGGCGCACTCACGCCGACTGTGATTGTGGAGTACGGATCGCTGCAGACTACCGACGAAGTAACGGTTTATTTCAGCCGCTACGAGACGGTTTACGCCGCAGGGCAGAGCGGCAGCTTGAACTACTATGTCAGTCAGGACACACAGATCAGAAAGGGTGCAAAGGTTCTTTCCGTTTCCCAGGGCACAGCAGCAGAGCCGAGCAAGGATATCTCCGCTGTTACAAAGAGCCTTTCGGGCGCAGCTGTATCATCACTTGACTATGCAATGCCGGCAAACGGCAGCATCAGCTTTTTCGCCGACGGGTATGAGCCTATGTTTGCACCGGAAAATCTTTTGGCGCTCAGCTTTGGCGATATGAAAAAGGTGAGCGACGAGCCTGTAAACCTGACCAGGGAAACGGCAAACCGCGGGGAGCCGCTTTTCAAGCTTTGCGACTACACAAAATGGTATATCACGACATGGATACTGCCGGGAGATACGTATAAATACGAGGTGGGAAACCGCGTTCAGGTAGCGCTTCCTGACGGCACGATTCCCGCGACGGTTACGGCTCTCGAGGACGAGGGCGATGAGTGGCAGCTGATTCTGGAAACAAACCGTTACTATGACGGTTTTTCAACGGTTCGTTCAGCAGATGCAACCATAATAGCTTCCGATTACTCGGGCGTAATAATCCCAAACGAATGCATCACAACAGTTGATGAGCAGACGGGGGTTTATATCAAAGATAAAAAAGGTGAATATAACTTTACACCTATAAAAATAATAACAAGCGACGGAACGAACTCCGTGGCATATTCCGGTACTTATACCGATTCGGAGGGCAAAACCGTGGGAACCATAGATATCTATGATGAAATCCTGCGAAAGCCACTCTGACAGAAAAGAGGCAAATATGTCTATAAAGAGCAATATTGATGAAATCAATGCGAGAAAGCTTTCGGCAGCAAAGGCCGCAGGCAGAACCGACGGAGAGGAAATCACTCTCTGCGCGGTGACAAAGACCAGAACACCTGAGGAAATCAATGAGGCCATCGCAGCCGGTATCACTGATATCGGGGAGAACAAGGTTCAGGAGATTGTCGATAAATATGACAAGGTTAATCCTGTCAGATGGCATTTGATAGGGCATCTTCAGACGAACAAGGTAAAGTACATCATAGACAAGGTGGCGATGATTCATTCGGTGGATTCGATGAAGCTTGCCGAGGAAATCCAAAAGAGAGCGGCAGCTCACAATGTCACGATGGACATACTGATTCAGGTTAATTCTGCAATGGAGGAAAGCAAATTCGGAATTACGACAGCCGAGACAGAGGACATGATACGCGGGATACTTGAAAACTGTCCTAATATTCGAATCAGAGGACTCATGTGCATAGCGCCTTTTGAAGAAAATCCGCAGGATGCGGCAGTTTACTTCAGAGAGGTGCGAGGGCAGTTTGATGAGTTTGCAAAAATAGATCATGAACGCCTTGACTTCAAATACCTTTCAATGGGTATGTCCGGCGACTTCGAGGTTGCAATTGCCGAGGGCAGCAACTTCATCAGAGTCGGTACGGCAATATTTGGAGCAAGAGATTACAGCAAGAAAGCATAACGGAGGAAAACATGGGCTTATTTGACAAAGTAAAGGATCTTATCGGACTTGAAGAAATTGAAGACGATGACGATATTACCGAAGAAGAAATAGAGGCAGCATCTGCAAAGCTCGAAAGAAAGACAATCGAGCCAAAGTCGTCCTATGCAAAGCAGCCGGCACCGAGCAAGCCTGCAGCAGCGCCTTCCAGAGACCAGAAGGTTACGCCTATGCCGGGCCAGACCAGAGTCTCCAGCGCTACCACTGCTATGAAGCTGGTGGTCATCGAGCCGTCCGGCTTTGACGAAGCACCGAAGCTCGTGGACAACTTAAAGGCTAGAAAGCCTGTCATCATCAATCTTGTGAACCTCGATCCGGGTGTAGCGAGAAAGATATTTGACTTCCTTAGCGGGGCGACATATGCGCTCAATGGCAATGTGCAAAAGATTGCGGACTACATTTTCGTATTTGCACCTGAAAGTGTTGACATAGCAGCGAATGTTGAGCACAAAGGAATTGATTTTTCGGGCGGCAAGAACATCTGGAGGTAAGCAATGATTACACCACTTGATATACAAAACAAAGAGTTTTCAAAGGGAGTGCGTGGTTATAAGGAGGATGAGGTCGACGAATTCCTCGATCTCCTCACCGTCGACTACGAAAAACTGATTGCGGAAAATGCTGCGCTCAAAGAGCAGGTTGCCGCTCAGAACATTGACCTTGACAAATATCGCGGCAGTGAAAACACTGTTCTGGAAACTCTCGAGGCAGCAAAGCGACTGATGGGAGATATTTCGGCGAGCGCTGAAAAGAGAGCTGAAATCCTGTTAAAGAACGCTGAACTCGATGCGGAGCTGATTCAGAGAGAGGCGCGCGAAAATGTAGAGCGTCTGACCGAAGAAAATGCAAACTTAAAGAGACGCTTTGCTGAGTTCCGCACTCGTTACAAGAGCCTGCTCGAATCAGAGCTGGAAAGATTCGAGACCATGTCATCAGAGATTTATACCCAGTACGGCATGGATGATTTAAAGGACATTGCAAGTCCCGAGACAGGCAAAAGCGCTCAGGTTTTCAAAACAACTCCGACTGATGATTTCAAGACCCGCATCATGGAGCCTATAAAGGATGAAAAGCCTGCCGACGATATGGCAAAGACCATGGTGAACTTCAAGCCTATACGAAAGACGGAAGAGGACGCCAGGTAGCAATGCAGTATATTTGTATAGTAATAATCATAGTACTCGATCAGATTGTCAAAGCTTTTGTGGATTCGTCCATGGAGGTAGGGCAATCTGTTCAGGTATGGGGTGATTTTTTCAAAATAACATATGTTCAAAATACCGGAGCGGCCTTTTCGTTTATGGAAGGACATCCGGGTCTCCTGAGCTTTGTAACGGGGATTGTGCTCGCAGCTCTTTTGGGTTACCTTGCTGTAAAGGGAAAATCCTATGACAGATTTCTCTTGGTTTCACTTGCTTTTATAATAGCAGGCGGGGTTGGAAACCTGATAGATCGTGTGCTTCGCGGCTTTGTGGTGGACATGTTTGACTTCGGCTTTTGGCCGGTATTCAACATAGCTGACATAGCAATATGCCTGGGCTGCGCAATGCTGGTTGTTTATATGTTATTTATTGAACCTAAAAAAAAGAAAAAAGAGTAGCATGGCAGAGTCAAACACTTATCAGATTACTATTGATGAAGAAAAGCAGGGAACTAGACTTGATGTAGTTCTCTCTTTTTGCATTGCCGACATTTCGCGCAGCTTCATTCAAAAGCTGATTGATGAAGGAAATGTAGCTATTGACGGCAGCACGGTCAGGAGTAAAAAGGAAAAGGTTAAAGCAGGCCAGTGCATCAGCATTACAATTCCGGAGCCTGAAAACCTCGAGGTGCTGCCGCAGGACATTCCGCTTGACATAGTTTACGAAGACGAGGATGTGCTCGTGGTGAACAAGCCGCGAGGCATGGTGGTCCACCCGGCACCCGGAAATCCGGACGGGACGCTTGTTAATGCAATTATGCACCACTGTGCAGGGAGACTTTCCACCATAAACGGTGTGATACGTCCCGGCATAGTGCATCGCATAGATAAAGACACGTCGGGACTTCTGGTTATAGCAAAAAACGATGCGGCGCATGCATCGCTTGCTGCTCAGCTCGAAGAACACAGCATTACCAGAAGATATCGCGCAATAGTCTACAACAGCTTTGCGGATGATTCCGGAACCGTCGATGCGCCTATAGGACGGGATCCGAAAAACAGACTTCGGATGGCAGTGGTTCAAGGCGGCAGAAGGGCGGTTACGCACTATAAAGTGCTTGAACGCCTCGGCAGATTTTCGTATATTGAGGCACAGCTTGAAACCGGCCGGACTCATCAGATCCGCGTGCACATGGCTTACATCAAGCATCCGCTGCTGGGCGATTTTGTGTACGGCCCGCCAAAGAACAATCTGGGCGCCGACGGTCAGATGCTTCACGCAAAGGTGCTGGGCTTTGTGCATCCGCGCACAGGAGAGTACATGGAGTTTGACAGCGAGCTGCCCGAAGAGTTTACAAAAGTGCTTGAGAAAGTGAGGAAGCTATGAAAAAATCGTTTGGCCCCGGCTGTGTGGAATCGCCGCTCCCTGTGGTGATGGTATCCTGCGGAGAGGGGAAAGAGAAAAATATAATTACGATAGCGTGGACGGGAATTGTGAACTCCGAGCCGCCGATGACTTACATATCGGTGCGCCCCGAGAGGCATTCCTATGACATAATAAAAAAGTCGGGCGAGTTTGTGATAAACCTCGTAAGTGAGGAGCTTACGCGCGCGTGCGACTGGTGCGGCGTCAAAAGCGGCGCAAAGGTCGACAAATGGAAGGAAATGAAGCTTACGCCCGAAAAGGCGGAAAAGGTGAAGTGCCCAATGATTGCAGAATCGCCGCTAAACCTCGAGTGCAAGGTGGTGGAGACTCACGACTACGGCACGCATACAATGTTTGTGGCAGAAATAGTGGGCATGCATGCGGACGAGAAAATTGTGGATTCCAAGGGGCGCATAGCTCTGGACGCAGCGGGGCTGGTGGCTTACTGCCACGGCGAGTACATTCCGCTTCGCCGCCGCAGCGTCGGAGGCTTCGGCTTCTCCGTAATGAAGAAATCCACCCGCCGCCGCAAATCCAAACGCTAATCTGAGGCGAATTTGGGGACAGGCACCAAATTCGCCTTTTTTCCAATTTGGGGACAGGCACCAAATTCGCCTTTTTTCCAATTTGGGGCACGTCCCTAAATTAGCCTTTTGGGAAATTTGGGGACAGGTCTAAAATAAAAATCTTGAAAACGGCCCGAATATGTGCTAAAATGAAGCATTGTACAAGAGGAGATTAATGTTATGGCAAAAGGACAACTTTTCATCATTTCCGGCCCTTCGGGCGTCGGAAAGGGCACGATTGCGCAGCGTCTGCTCGAAGATATGGACATCACATTTTCGGTTTCAATGACTACGCGCGCACCGAGACCCGGCGAAGTCGAGGGCAAGAGCTACTACTTCGTAAGCGATGAAGAGTTCGACAAGACCATAGCGGAAGACGGCTTTCTCGAATACGCCGGCAATTTCGGGAACCGCTACGGCACACCAAAGGCACCGATACTCGAAAAGCTGAACGCCGGCCAGGATGTGCTGCTCGACATAGACATCCAGGGCGCAATCAATGTCAAAAAGTCTTATCCTAAAGGCGTATTCATTTTCATTCTGCCACCGAGTATGGCAGAGCTTCGTAAGCGCATCACTGGGCGCGGCACGGAGACGCCGGAATCGCTTAAAAAGCGTCTGGGCAAAGCGATGGAGGAAATCTCCTATATCGACAAATATGACTATTGTATCGTAAACGGAGAGCTCGAGGAGGCAATTGCGAGGGCTAAAGCAATCCTCGTCGCTGAGCACTCCAGAGTTACGGAAGAAATATACAATCTTATTGATACATACAAGGAGGAAATATAGATGCTTTATCCATCAATCAACGAAATCAGAAAAAAGGCTGACAGCAGATACACTCTCGTAATTCTCGCAGCAAAGCGTGCTCGCGACATAATCGAAGGAAAACCAAAGCTCACAGAGGTTGACATAGAGCGTCCGGTTTCCATCGCTGCAAACGAGATTGCAGAGGATCTCATCACATACAAGAGAGAAGAGTAAATCTTTTGTATGCCGGTAGCCGGGATAAAATGAAATAAATAAAAAAATAAAATGTCGTACGCCTTTGAGGCTTACGACATTTATTTTTTATAATAGGGCCGACGTTGAAAGCAAACAGTCTTAAAAGGGAATTTCGGCTGAAATTAGCAAAATGCAGTTTTAGGATGTAAAAAGTGCAGAAAAATTCCTTCTGATAATTATATTAATGCATTATAGGATGGAATGCGTTATTATCTGAAATGATAATTCCGGCCTAAATACAAAGAAAACGAAAAATAGATGGAAAATCTTAAAGGAAATTTCGGCTGAAGTTCAAATTATCGCATTTTAGGATGGAACTTCAAAAAACTATCCTGCATACGGGAACAATGCGCGAAGCATATTTGCGATGACGTCTGTATCCAAAGGATGATCTTCCGTTTCAAAAGTTATTATCAGATTATCACCGGTATGGATCCCGTTACGGCTGTAATAATCAAGCTTTTGAAGCGCATTATCAAAATAGCCCTTTTGACTAATGAGCCCAAAATGCTCCCAATATTTTTCTTTGCGCTTCCCCAAATCCAGCAAGGTAAAATCGGGATAAGCTATCGTACCGCCATTTAATTTAAGCGGCTTCTCATAGTGATACGGTATTTTTAAATCATAAATGATATTGGCAATAATTGCCTCTGATTTTGAACGGACTTTTTCTCCGCGCTTGGTCGAATAAACCTTGTATTCAGAGTGGTACAGGTTTGTTTGAAAGCTTTGACCAAGCCAGTTTTTCAAATATATTTCATCCGGCACGATATACGGTTTTACAAATTCTTTTCTGCCCTTGCAAAGACCGGTGAAAGCCGAATCTGTTTTGCATGGCATCAGCAACCCTTCCAGTTTTTCAAGTGCAGCAAGCTCTTTCTGCGCAGCTTTGAGAAAATGTCTGTTATAGTCTTTTTGCGCCAAAAGTGCTGCGAGCGGTTTGTTATTGGCACTGATGTACTCTCCGCTTTTTCGGCCGCCCGGAATAACATTGTAGTAATATCGGTATCGCGAGGAGCCCGAGACCCGAAGGCTACCCTCAGGGAAACTCAATTTTTCGTTTTCAGCCGCGTTAATGGCGCTTCTTAGTAAATTAATCCTATTTTTGATAATCTTGCCCAATTCGTCCATTTTACCCCTCCTGATGCGTATGTGCGAATTTCTCTAGATAAGAATTATTTCTCCCAATAAGAATTTAATATTTCAACCAGATTATACCATAAATATAATAAAATACCATAAAAATTTAAAATAAAATGTCGGAAACCGGAAAAATTTTAAATTTGATTAATTAACATTATTAACAATAAGACACAAGTATCATAATCCTGCATTTAAACCAAATTAAAATGTCGTACGCCTTTGAGGCTTACGACATTTCAGAGTGAAGACAAATGCCTTCTGTGATTCAATGTGTCGCAGAAGGCATTTGTCTTCACTCTTAGCGGTCATGCTGTGGGAGCATGACCGCTAAGATAGCGTAAGATGGAAATCATTCTTCTATTGTCCTAAACAAATTCTGTTTGCATTTTACGCTGTATTGCAAAGTATAAGAAGCTTCACCCGTGTACAATGCTTTTTGTATTTCCTCGATTTCTCTTGTTACATCTTCAAGATTTCTATACCACGCGAGAAACGTATTCTGTGCGCCCCAAAAAGACAGATCGCTGCTGTCGGAAGCAAAAAGGGCATATTTAGGACTATTCTTGCCACCCTTGAACTGCTGTGAACGAGACACTTTTGACGCACTAATGCTTACACCTTCGTTTGGCGAAAAGATTCTGATTGTATCAGAAGGTTTCCCTTTTTCAGAAATGGCTGTCGGATTTTCTCCTACCAGCAAACTGTCTAATGAGATATTCAGTTTTTTGGACAAGAGCATAAGCTTGTCAACTTCAGGATAGCCGTCTCCAAGCTCCCATTTTGAGACGGCCTGTCTGCTCACCCCAAGCATTTCTGCAAGATCTTCTTGTGATAATTGATTCCTTTTACGAATCTTTTGAAGATTTTCTCCGAAACTCATAATATCATCCTCCTACAATGAGTATTTTCGATAATTAGATCCACTAACTGCCAGTTAGGGCTAACCCCTTTACACAACAAGGATAAAGCTCAAACTGTAATTTTACCACCAACCTCCGTTTGCATTTTCGCAACTTGAGGTTGCATTTGTATTATCGCGTTGTTTAAACAATGTTGCAACTGCGATTTTTCGCTTACTACACATTCACAACACCACAAATATATGAACAACTCAGTCGAAAATGACGACGGAGCAAGGGCGCACTTATATACCACATGAACTTGGTATCAGAGTGAAGACAAATGCCTTCTGTGATTCAATGTGTCACAGAAGGCATATTTTCATTTCTATTTTCTTGTTTGGACACCAAAAAATTTGAAATATAGGAAGATTCTACCCGCTTATGCAGGCTGTAATCCCCATTCTGTTTTTATCATTGCTAGTTTTTCCAAATTCATGACAGCATAAATAAGCGCGACCTTCATTTTCATTCGCGCCTTCCCATACATGCCGTGTAACGAGCTTTACATGATTTTTACTTGCCGTACACTGCTCAAGATACGGACATGATTCGCAAACCTTTCCACAGCTCTTATATTCACGATATCCGTCACGATTTGTAGTGCTATAATATAAAACCTGATTGTTTGGGCAAATATAGCAATCATTGTACTCATCGTACACATACTCGTATTTCTTAAAGAATCCATCTTTGGTCATCGGACGTTTATATGGGAACACAGGGTCTACACCGTCATCTAATAAAAGTTTTGCAATAGCAGGTGTCTTGTATCCGGCATCAGCGACACAACGTTTCATTCCAATATCCTGCAATTTATCGTAAAGACCTTTGAAGGTACGGCTATCGCATGCCGTTTCGATACCGTATGCAAAAACATGTTTATGCTCGCCCTTGCGGAATTTCGGCTGAAATTAGCAAAACGCAGTCCCGAGACTCAAAGACTACCCTCAGGAAAGCCCCATTTTTCGTTTTCAGCCGCGTTAATGCGCTTCTTGGTAAATTAATCCTTTTTTTGATAAGTCTGCCTAATTCGTCCATTTTACCCCTCTCTAAGACATATATGATATATGCACTGCCAAATAAAAAAATGTCGTACGCCTTTGGAGCTTACGACATTTTTTTATTGACATTTACAACGCTAGCCAAGCGCGAAACTATCACGCCTGCCAAGCACGAAACTATTTACGCCACCCCTTGACAAGCTTAATGACAAAATCCGGGAAATTACTCCAAGACTTATCTAATCGCGAATAGTTGTTGGTACTACCATTTACAGGATTTATTTGAGGGAGTTCTTTGCCGCGTTCTTTGGTAATATCTTCATTAAGCATGTGACTTGACACTATCTTCCCGGCATACTTATTTGTATGTGAATCTTTTATGAAAGGGCTGACTATACACGCAATCAGCACTATACCGAGTATTATTCCCCCTACCATACTATCCTCCTTAATTCTCTAATACACTAATCCACTTAAAAATGCCAAACATTTCAGCCACAGAAATTACCTTCACAAGCATTGCGCCTATTTGCAGCCCTACTGTATATTCTGCACCTGCTCGCGAATCTTCTCGACCTCTGCCTTTATGTCGAGCATCAGGTTCGTGATTTCGATATCGTTTGCCTTTGAGCCGATGGTGTTCGCTTCGCGGTTCATCTCCTGAACCAAAAAGTCGAGTTTTTTACCGTCAGGCTGGTTCGACTTTGTTATGATGCTCTCAAGCTGTATGGTGTGGCTGTCGAGGCGCACCAGCTCTTCGGTGATGTTGCATTTGTCGGCAAAAATCGCGGCTTCCACGAGTATGCGGTCCTCCGGAATGTTCACCGAACCACCGATTAGCTCCGAAATGCGTTCGCGCAGCTTCTTTGCGTACTGCTCGGAAACCATAGGCGCACGCTTTTCTATCTTTGCGGCAAACTCGCGAATAAGCTTGCCTCTGTGGATGAGGTCCTCAGCAAGCTTTGCACCTTCGATGATTCGCATCTCGTCGAGCTTTTTGCAGGCCTCCTCGACAGGAACGAGCAAGCTCTTTGTGATCTCTTCCTCATCGTCCACATCGGGAACCGCCTTCATCACATCCGGCAGGCTCGCCACAAACTGCAAATCAATCTCGCCCGGCAGCTCAAAGGTCGTAGCGAGCTCGCGCAGATTGTCGTAGTACTGCTTTGCCACCATCGTGTTCAGCGTGACATTCAAATCATTTTCCGTCAGATTGTCAACCATAATCGAAACGTCCGCCTTTCCGCGAACAATCGTCTCTTTAATCTTGTTCTTGATTTTGTCCTCCGCAAAGGAATAGCGGCGCGGCATCTTGATTGTGATGTCGCTGTAGCGGTGGTTCACCGTACGAATTTCCACTGTAATGTTGCGCTTGCCGTCGCTGTATTCAGCACGGCCGAAACCTGTCATACTCTTTATCATAACATTCTGCTCCTTTTCTTTAATAAAAATTTATGATAACATAATTATTATATTACCGAATGGAAAAAAATACAAGGAAGTGGGTATATGGCATTTGACGGTCTGGTCACCCGCGCGGTGGCCGCTGAGCTCGCAGAAAAGCTGACGCTCGGAAAAGTAGAAAAAATTTACCAGCCCGAAGCAGACGAGCTGGTTTTCAACATACACACGCAAAGCGGCAACCACAAGCTCTACATGAGCTGCGCCTCGAACCACGCGCGCATTCACCTCTCAAAGCAGGCTTACGAAAACCCCGCACAGCCCATGGCACTGTGCATGCTGATGCGAAAGCACCTGCACGGCGCAAGAATCAAGTCCGTCGAGCAAGCCGGCTGCGAGCGAATAATCGAAATCTGCTTCGAGACTCAAAACGAGCTCGGCTTTTCGGTAAATAAAAAGCTGATAGTCGAAATTATGGGCAAGCATAGCAACATCACGCTGACAGACGCCGGCACAGGCCGCATCATCGACTGCATGAAGCACATCTCAATTGATGTAAGCCGAGTCAGACAGCTGCTTCCGGGCAAGACCTATCAGTACCCGCCGCTGCAGGACAAAATCCCCTTTGACAGCGTGACGGCCGGCGACATAGCTGCACTTTCGGGCGAGAAAGCATTCCTCGGCAGAGTAGGCGGAATCTCACCGGCGGTTGCAAGAGAGCTTGCAGCAAGCACCGATGCTTATGCGGAAATATGCGCTATGCGTAGCCTTTCAAAGCTAAAGCCTTCAGTCTATCTGGATGAGTCGGGCGCGCCGCTGGAGTTTCACGCCTTCGCGCTGGCGGAGCTTGACGCAGCACCCGCTGCGGGCAGCGTAGGGGCAGAGCCTAAAAAGAAGGAGTTTGACAGCATCAGCGAAGCTGTCGAGTATTACTTCATAGGGAAGAGCACGACAAACCGTGTGCGTCAGCGCTCGGGCGATCTGGTGCGTGCGGTGCAGGCAGTGCTTGACAAGCTGTACCTGAAAAAGCAGAGGCTGTCTGAGGATCTGCTTGCTGCACAAAATTCTGATGATTACAGGCTGTACGGTGAGCTTCTCACAGCAAATCTGCACCTGGTAAAGCCGGGCGCAAAGAGCGTAACGGTCGTAAATTACTATGACGGGAGCGATATAAGCATACCCCTCGATGAGAGGCTGAATGCTTCGCGCAATGCTCAGGCTTATTTCAAAAAGTATGGCAAGGCAAAGACTGCGATTCACGAAAAGACTGCGCAGCTTGCTGAGGCTGATGCGGACATAGAGTATCTGGAGTCGGTAAAGAGCTTTGCGGAGAGGGCGGAGAGCATAGAGGAAACCGAAGCGCTTCGCGATGAGCTGGTGAGCGGCGGATATCTGTCTCGCAGAAAGAATGCTTACGCGCCGCGGAAGGTAAAGCAAAAGCCGCTGGAGTACCGTACCAAAACGGGCTATCGCGTGCTGGTCGGCAGAAATAATGTGGAAAATGATGTTCTGACATTCAAGACGGCGGGCAGCAGGGATATATGGATGCACACAAAGGACATCCACGGATCGCACGTAATTTTGTTTGCGGAAGGGCTGTCAGCGGAGGAGCTGGGCGAGGAGACGATATATGAAGCTGCGGCGATTGCGGCTTATCACAGCAAGGCTCGCAGCGGCGAAAACGTGCCTGTGGATTATGTTCCGGTAAAGCTTGTGAAAAAGCCTGCGGGTGCGAAGCCGGGCATGGTGATCTTTACGGGAAACAGAACGGTTTGGGTTAATCCGGGGCTGCCGAAACTATCGAAGGGGGAAAAGAATCGGGAATAGAGCGGGAATGGTGCCCGGATAATGCCGGGGCAGAGCCGGATAATAATTGTAGAAAATTGAATTAAAAATACAGAAAAGTAGCCGATTATTACATTTAATCGGCTTTTTTTGACATTTTAGCAAATTATATATTGCAAAAAACGGCGTTCCGGAATTATCTTAATGATATGAAATCGGCAGTGCTTTGAATCCTACCGGGAAAGAAGAGGAGCACATGAGATATTGTAGGATATGTAGGAACAGTTATAACCTGATACAGTTTGGAGAAAACCACATTTGCAAAGATTGTCTGAATTATATTAAAGCGTTTCCTTTATTGCAGACAAAAATCAGCATCGAGCATTTTTAACACTGGTACGAAATTGGACGGAAAGATTCAAACATTGCCGAGACAGACAAAATCCGCCTGTGATATAATCAGCTTGTGCTTGCCGCTTCAGTGTCGGCCGGAAGAGGAAATACTAATGGACGAAAGCAAAGCAAGGACAAACAATACTAACATTTTCGGAGAATATTGCTTGGTAAAGACAAGGGCGGAGGTAAAGCGTCTGCTGCTTGCGAATATACTGTTTATTGAGCAAAGCGGCAGGAAACTTTACTTTCACACAGTTCATGACGTAAAGGATATCGTAATGTATGAAAAGCTGTCTTATGCTATTCCATACCTTAACGATAATTTCATTGTGGTAGGAAAAGCGGCACTGAATGCCAGTCACATACACTCGGTTTCGGCAGGCGGTGCTGTAAAATTTTTTAACGGGAGCGTTTACAATCTCAGCGCTAAGCAGTGCGGGAGCTTCCGTAGGGAATATGTGCGACTTAGCGAGGAAAGGCGCAAAAAAGTGCTTTAAAAAGCAGGACTAACAATTATTTACCTATTTCTTAAAAAGTTGTGTATGGACCGGTACTGAAGCGGCAAAATTGAAGCGCAATTTGAATCGCAATTTGAAGCGCAATTTGAATCACGAATATAGCAAAAAAAGCTTGCAACCGCAAGCTTTTTGTAGTATCATTGATGTTGGCGTTATGCGCCGATAATAAATTTATTTCTATTCTGCACACCGCGCCGGCCCCGAAAACGGTGCCCTACAGGGTTTTTTCGGTGGAAGCAAGCGGTGCAAGAAAAAAACCGGAGGTATTAAAAAAATGGCAGTAATTTCAATGAAGCAATTACTCGAAGCAGGTGTTCACTTTGGACACCAGACCAGAAGATGGAACCCAAAGATGGCTCCTTACATCTTCACAGAAAGAAACGGAATCTACATCATCGACTTACAGAAGACTGTAAAGAAGATTGACGAAGCTTACGAATTCATGAAGGAAGCAGCATCCACAGGACGCCCAATCCTCTTCGTAGGTACAAAGAAGCAGGCTCAGGCTGCTATCGAAGACGAAGCAAAGAGATGCGGACAGTTCTTCGTATCCGAGAGATGGCTCGGCGGTATGCTCACAAACCACAAGACTATCGCTACCAGAATCAAGAGACTCAACGAGATCAAGACAATGCAGGAAGACGGCACATTTGACAAGCTGTCAAAGAAGGAAGTTACAAAGCTTCAGCTGGAGCTTGAAAAGCTCGAAAAGTATCTCGGCGGTATCAAGGACATGAAGGGAATGCCTGGCGCACTCTTCATCGTAGACCCAAAGAAGGAAAGAATCGCTGTTAAGGAAGCTCGCATCCTCGGCATTCCAATCATCGGTATCGTAGATACAAACTGCGACCCTGACGATGTTGACTATGTAATTCCTGCAAACGATGACGCAATCAGAGCCGTAAAGCTGATCGCAGGCCGCATGGCAGATGCTGTTATCGAAGCTAACCAGGGCGAAAGCTTTGACGAAGGAACTCCTGCTGAAGAAGCTGCAGAAGAAACAGTAGAGGAAGGAACAACTGAGGCTTAATCCTTGGATTAGGCATTTATGGAGGGTATATATATGGCAAACGTAACAGCCGGTATGGTAAAGGAACTGCGTGAAAGAACAGGCGCAGGCATGATGGATTGCAAAAAGGCTCTGGTTGAAGTAGATGGCGATATGGACAAGGCTATCGAATTCCTCAAGGAAAAGGGTCTCGCAAAGGCTGCAAAGAAGGCAGGCAGAACTGCTGCAGAGGGCCTCGTTAGAATCGCATTCTCTGACGATGCAAAGACTGCTGCTGTAGTAGAGGTTAACATCGAAACAGACTTCGCAGCAAAGAACGAAGAGTTCGTAGCTTTCGTAGAAGGTCTCGCAAAGCTCGCACTCACTGCTGAAAGCGACGATATCGAAAAGTTCAAGGCTATGCCTTATGAAGGTTCCACAGTAGGCGAAACTCTCACAGCAAAGATTGCAAAGATCGGTGAGAACATGTCCCTCAGAAGAATCGCAAAGGTTTCCGGCGACGTGCTTACTTCTTACATTCACGGTGGCGGCAGAATCGGCGTTATCGTAGTAGGTAAGGGCGAAGCAAGCGATGCAAACAAGGAAGCACTCACTAACGTTGCAATGCAGGTTGCTGCAATGAATCCTCAGTATGTATCCAGAGATGAAATCTCCGCTGAAGAACTCGCAAGCATCAAGAACATCACTCTTGAGAGCGCATTAAACGATCCGTTCACACTTCCAAAGCCAATCTTAAACGAGCTCCTCGACAAGGCGGTAGCAGGCGTTTGGGGTGCTGAAGACACTGCAGTTCTGAATGAAAAGAGAGCAGACAAGGGCTTTAACTTTAACTATCTTCCTAACTTCATCTCCGATGAAGGCAAGGCAAAGCTTGCAGAGCTCGCAGTTGCTGACAAGGCAAACATCTCCGGCAACAAGATCTTTACAGGACTTGTTGAAGGCCGTGTTTCCAAGCAGCTCAAGGACATCTGCCTCCTCGACCAGACTTATGTAAGAGCTGAAGACGGAAAGCAGACTGTAGGCCAGTACATCGCAACTGTTGACAAGGGCCTCTCCATTCCTCAGGTAATTCGTTTCGAAGTAGGCGAAGGTATCGAAAAGAAGGAAGAGAACTTTGCAGAGGAAGTTGCAAAGCAGATGGGCGGAAACTAAAATACGCACAAATTACGCACAAATAAAGCAATCAAGCGGACCCGATTTCGGGTTCGCTTTTTTATTTGCACCCTCAGTCTCATTGTGTTAAAATTCAAAAATAAAGGGATAAAAAACTATACGAGGTGAAATATGATTATTCGTAAAAGTACTTGCAAAATCGCAGTAATCCAGGGCGCACCGGTCATGTTCGACAAGGATGCCTGCGTAAAAAAGACGATAAAGCTGATAAACGAATGCGCATCAAAGGGCGCTGAGCTCATCGTATTTCCGGAGCTTTTCATACCGTGCTATCCGTACGGAATGACATTTGGCTTTACGGTAGGCGCGCGCACATCTGACGGCAGAAAGGACTGGAAGCTTTATTACGACAATTCCATACTGGCAGACGGGCCTGAAATGGCTGAAATTGTTAAAGCGGCAAAGGATAACAAGGTCTACGTCAGCATCGGATATTCTGAAGTCGATCCGGTCACAGCCACACTATACAATTCAAATATGATGATTTCGCCGGAGGGCGAAAAGATGAACCACCGCAAGCTGAAGCCGACCGGCAGCGAGCGCGTGGTATTCGGCGACGCCGACAGAGACTATTTCCCGGTTATGGACACTCCTTGGGGGCCAATGGGCTGTCTGATCTGCTGGGAAAGCTATATGCCGCTGGCGCGAGTAGCGCTGTATCAGAAGGGCATAAGCCTCTATATTTCCGCAAATACCAACGACAACGCCGAGTGGCAGGACACTGTTCGCCACATCGCAATCGAAGGCCACTGCTACTTCATCAACTGTGATATGTTCTTCACAAAAGACATGTATCCGCAAGGTTTAAGCGAGCCTTCAAAGGCAGAGATTGCAAAGCTTCCGGACATCGTATGCCGCGGCGGCAGCAATATTATCGATCCGTTTGGCCATGTTGTGGGCGAAACGATATGGGACAAGGAAGGCATCATCTTTGCCGAGCTTGATATGGAAAAGGTCCCCGCAAGCCGAATGGAACACGATGTCTGCGGCCACTACGCCCGCCCCGACGCACTAAAGCTCACCATCGACGACCGCTAATTTGGGGACAGGCACCAAATTGGAAAAAAGGCGAATTTGGGGACAGGCACCAAATTGGAAAAAAGGCGAATTTGGTGCCTGTCCCCAGATTCGCCTTTAGAATGTGAGGTAAGGAAAATGAAACCGGAAATTATAAATGCTCTGGAATTACCAGAAAGGCTCCTGCCTTTCTTTGAGGATTACCACAGGTTTTTGATGGAAAAAGACCCGCAGCTCAGAAAGTTTCTAATCATGCAAAGCTTTGACGACGAGACCGAGCATTTGCACGAAAAATACGGTGAAGGCGGCATATACATTGTTAATGTAGATGGTAAAGATGTCGGCTGCATCGCATTTAAAAAGCTCGATGAAACGACCTGCGAGGTAAAACGGGTTTTCCTGTATGATGAATACAGGGGTCTTGGCATAGGCCGCAGTATGATGGACAGAATAATAACGGATGCGAGAGCAAAGGGATATAAAACAATGCTTCTTGATACTCTTCCGAATTTAACGGATGCGCTCGGACTCTACGAGAAAATCGGATTTAAACCCACAGAAAAATACAATGATAATCCTCTCGATTACGCAATTTTCCTGAAGCTGGAGCTTTAAAACAAACCAAAAGCAAATTAATACAAAATATATTTCAGTATGTCAAAGAATTAACAGAATAATATTGCACAAAAATTGTTTCGATGATATAATAAAAGAACAAAATATTTTGTAAAAAAAGGAGAGTATATCTTATGAACAGCAATTTCCCAAATTATGCTGAGCGTATGGACAACTTAAATGCGTCCGCGATCAGAGAAATCTTAAAGCTTGCTGCAGGCGGAAACATTATTTCCTTCGCCGGTGGTCTGCCTTCACCTGAATCGTTCCCACTCGAGGACATCAAAAAGGCAATCGACATCGTAATGAAGGAAGAGGGACCACAGGCACTCCAGTATTGCTCCACAGAAGGACATCCGGGCCTCAGAGAAAAGCTCTTAAAGAGAATGGCTGAGCACAACGGAATCAAGGGCCAGACTATGGACAACATCATTCTGGTTAACGGTTCCCAGCAGGGCCTCGACCTCGCAGGAAAGATCTTCCTCAACAAGGGCGATGTAGTATTCGTAGAAGAGCCTACTTACCTCGCAGCTATCAATGCTTTCAAGGCTTACCAGGCAACAGTTATCGGTGTTCCTACAGATGAAGACGGTATCATCCCTGAGGAACTCGAAAAGATGCTCAAAAAGTATCCTAATGCAAAGCTTCTCTATGTAATTCCTGATTTCCAGAACCCTACAGGAAAGACTATGACATTCGAGAGAAGAAAGGGCCTCATCGAAGTAGTTAACAAGTATCCTATCGTAGTTCTCGAAGATAACCCTTACGGCGAACTCAGATACACAGGCGAAATGGTTCCTTCCATCAAGACTCTCGATACTATGGACAAGGTTGTGTACATGTGCACATTCTCCAAGGTTCTCGCTCCTGGATTCCGTCTTGGCTGGATGACAGGAAAGAAGGAAATCATCACAAAGATCGCAGTTGCAAAGCAGGCTACTGACCTCCAGTCAGGTACTTTCGCACAGCACGTTTGCAACAAGTATCTCGAACTCTTCGACCTCGATGCACACATCAAGGAAGTTATGGAAATCTACGGACACAGAAGAGCAGTTATGCTCGAAGCACTCAAGAAAGAGATGCCTGAAGGTGTATCCTGGGTTGTTCCTGAAGGCGGCCTCTTCCTGTGGCTCCAGCTTCCTGAAGGCATTGATGCCGGCGAAGCTCTCAAGGAATGCATCAAGAACGGCGTAGCATACGTTCCTGGCGCTCCATTCTACGCATCAGAAGAAACAGCAAAGGTTAACACAGCTCGTTTCAACTTCTCATTCGTAGATGATGATACACTCCGCAAGGGTGTAAAGGCTTGTGCAGACACACTTAAGACGTTCTTAAAGTAATACCGGATTAAAATCCGATTGGGAAAGCGTTAATAAAACTTAGATATCTTACACCGACGCCGGATAGCAATATTCGGCGTCATTTTCTTTTTAAAAAACAAAAGCCCCTGCGTCTGCAGGGACTAAAAAAATTACAAATTGCTGTGAATCCAAATAATCTGCGCTTCGGTTTTCGCCGGATTAATCCAGCGTTCCAGCTCTGCGGCCCGGAACGAAATTGAATCGCCCTTTTTTACACGATACTCGGAGAGGTCATTAAGCGTGAAGAGGACTTCTCCCTTCACCACAAAGACCACATCAGCGCCTGACTTTTGATGCTGCAAGCCTTCAGCCATGCCGCCGCCCGGCTTTACATGCACCTCCGCCACTTTGAAGTAGGGACTTTCAGCACCGTCAAGCAAGCGATAATCGCACCCCGCCGACTCCGCCGAAACTACCCGGCCCTGCCCCTTTTTCACAAGAGCCGCAGCAGTGGCCACAACCTCTGACGCTTCCTCGCCGTAGAATGCAGTGAGCTTTTGCAGCGCATCCCGCGTGATGTTGCATTTCCCCTGCTCCATGCGGCTCAAGTAAGACGGCGAAATCCCAATTTCTCTGCTTACCTCTGTCAGCGTCAGACCTCTGCTGACTCTGAGGCTGTGAAGCTTGCTGCTGTAATCACCCGTGCCGACGCGCCTTTTCTCGGACACGAGCTTTTTTATGAAGGAAATGCTCATACCCTCGGAAGAGTAGGAAACGATTTTCCGCAAAAGCTCTATATCATCCGAATCAAAATAGCGATAGTTGTTTTCGGAGCGTTTGGATGTAAACAGACCTGCCCGCTCCCAGTTCCTGATGGTAGCGGGAACGACACCGACAGCATCGGCTGCTTCTTTAATATTGAAACGGATATAATCCATATTTTTCATAATGCTTACCCCATTTTCAGGTTCTGTCTGCTGCTGTTTCCGATTTCGAAAAATATTTTAGCATACTTTTCACATAAAAGACACATTAATTACACCAAAACAAACGAATTAGTATTATAATATTAGGGTATTAATATTAGAGTATTAAAAGAAAAATTTTGGATAATATATCCAAACTTATTTAAACTAAGGGGGAATTAAAAATGGATAACGAAAACCAAAATTATCAGAGTACCGATCAGGGGCCGCAGTACGGAGGCTTTCAGTCAACCTACTCGGGCGAAATGCCAAAAAGCGAAATCGGAGATATGGCAGAAGAGATGCCAAAAAAGGTAAAGCATGCATTCAGGGAGGGGACGCTTGCACGTAAAATAGCAGTACTGCTCGTTGCGGCGCTGCTCTTCGGCGGCATATCCGGTGCAGCATTTTCCGTTTCAAGCCACTACGTAAAGCAGCACTACGGCGATGACAACCTTGCAATCAGCACTGTCACACCGGTTTCCGGCGGTGGCAGCGGCGGCGAGGCGAGCGTTGCGGATGTTGTTAAAAACGCGATGCCGTCGGTAGTTGCAATTACAAACAAGGGGGTAACGGAGCTTCGCACATTTTTCGGAACCTTCCAGCAGGAAAGTGAGTCAAGCGGCTCGGGCGTAATCATCGGTCAGAGCGACGAGCAGATTTATATCGTTACAAATTACCACGTCGTTTCGGGCAGCAATCAGCTGACTGTAGTCTTTGACTATGACGGAACTCAGGCAGACATGGGCGAAGCAGTCCCGGCACCTGCAGTTATAAAGGGCTATGATTCCTCACGCGATGTGGCCGTAATCGCTGTAAACATCAGCGACGTAAAGAAAGACACTCTTGAAAACATAAAGGTTGCAACGCTCGGTGAGTCATCGGATATTGTGCTCGGCCAGCAGGTTGTTGCAATCGGCAACGCCCTCGGATACGGCCAGTCCGTCACCGTAGGCTATATAAGCACACTGCCAAGGACCCGCACGCTTTCGGGTACCGACGGCACAACAGTTACGGGCAAGTACCTGCAGACAGATGCAGCCATCAACCCGGGCAACTCCGGCGGCGCACTGCTCAACATGAACGGCCAGCTGATAGGCATCAATTCGGGAAAGGTTGAAGCCGTCGAAGCGGAAGCTGTCGGCTATGCCATCCCAATCGATGAGGCGGCGCCGATAATAGAAAGCATACTTGAACACTCGCAGCGAGAAGAAGTTCCGGCGCAGGAAAGAGGCTACCTCGGAATAACGGGGCAGACGGTAACTGCCGATGCGCAGGCTGCTTACGGCATGCCTAAAGGCGTGTATGTCAGTGAAGTTGCAAAGGGTGCCGGCGCTGAAAAGGCAGGCATCGTAAAGGGCAACATCATTTCGGCGGTAGATGGCTATGCTGTGGAGGATATGACGTCCCTTCAGAGCATGCTGGCTTACTACAAAAACGGCGAAAAGGTCGAAGTTACCGTATATGAACTCGGTATGGACGGCTACGCTTCAAAGACCGTGGAGGTTACCCTGTCAAACGCAAAGGCGGCAGGAATTACAGAAGCGGCAAATTAAACAAAATTAAACAATCGGAGAAAAATTTAACACATGAAACTTCAGCGCTGGCAGACAAATCTATATACACTCTGGGTTACGCAGATTTTTTCAATGGTAGGCTTTGGGCTGGGCGTTCCGTTCATTCCTTTCTACCTTCAGGAGCTCGGTGTAACAGATACGGTGGAGCTCAATTTCCTCGTCGGACTTTCGAGCACTCTGCCGGCAGCGACCATGGCAATAGTTTCACCTATATGGGGAAAGCTTTCGGACCTCTACGGGCGAAAGATGATGCTGATGCGTGCCATGGCAGGAGCGACAGTCATACTTACGGGCTACGGACTTTGCAAATCCGTAGTTCTGTTTATGGTGCTTCGGACGCTCCACGGCGTTTTTACGGGAACCGTCAGCGCTGCAATGACCTTTGTCTCGGCAAACACACCTTCGCATAAAATGTCCTATGCCCTGGGCTTTCTCACCAGCTCGAACTTCCTCGGCTATGCAATCGGGCCCGCGCTCGGCGGCATGATTGTCGAATACGTGGGATACAGCAACTGCTTCTTCATAGGCGCAGGCGTTATGTTCACCGGCTGCATGCTGGTGCTGCTCCTCGTAAAGGAAGATCCAGCGACATACGGCAGAGAAGCCATTGCCAGAGCTGAGGCTGCTGTTTCCGGCAGCGCAAAGCAGAAAAAGAGCAAGACGCGCATCATCACCACCGCAGTTGTGGCCGCTTTCGCAGTTCTCTTTTTCGTAAGGGTGACAAGGAGCGTATTCTCGCCTTTCGTGGCACTTTTTGTACAGGGCAGAATCGGCATAGTTCCGGCGGCAGCGCGCTATACGGGCTTTATAAACGGAGCAAGCGGCGTAGGCACCGCTCTTGCGGCAGTCACACTTTCACGCCTCGGCGACAAGCACGACAAGTACAAGGTAGTACTCTTCTTCACCGCAATGTCGTTCTTTGTGTCACTTTTGCTGCTGCCGAGATATTCACTTACGATATTCTGCGGAATGTATCTGATATACTTCTTTGTCTGCGGTGCGGTGGAACCGATACTGACCAGCCTCATTTCGGAAAACACGGATGCGCAGCACAGAGGCACGCTGTTTGGACTGATGGGAACGCTGAACTCCGTCGGAATGATGACAGCTCCGATGATCGGAACAGGCGTATCAAGCATATTCTCATACGAGGCGATACTTTACTGCATACCTCTCTTTACAATGGTTCAGGGAGGACTGCTGCTCGCAGGTAAAAAGAAGCTGCATGCAGGCAGCGGAGCAAAGGCAGTAAAGGAAGCAAATGCAGTTAAGGAAACGGGCAAAGAAATGAAAAATGATTATGTTTACAAAGCGGTTTCTCCTACGGGGACACTTATTGTAAAACCGCTGTCGGTAACGGATGTGGGCGCAGCGTCAAAGCTTTATTGCGACCGGCTCATAACGGGCGAGAATTACGAAAAAAGGCTTGGCATCAGCGACTGTGATGACTGCTACAGCTTTGGCGGGAAGTATGAACGCTTTGCGCCGGAGGACTTTGCAAAGATGGTGCTGAGTGATGAATGGATAGTGCTTGGCGCTTACGCCGGTGGCAGCGCCGACGGGGCAGAAAGCGAAAGGCTGGTCGGCGCGATCTGGGCTTGTCTTTCACGCGGCCGGTTCGTCGATATGTCGCTCTTCCACTTCAAAAAGGAGTATGCGGGAGCGGCACGAATCTGGGAGAGATTCCTTGACGGTGCGGGGATTGCGATGAGCCTTGAGTCGGTGTGCAGTGCGCCTGAGGAGTTTCCGAGCGCGCTTGCTGTAATGAACTATGCGATGGCGGATTTGTGCCTTTCTCGCGGCGTGCAGGTTTCTGTGAGCCTTCTCTACAAAAACACTGCCTGCGAGACGCCGGAGGGCAGGAGGGGGCTGGATACCTTTAACTACAGCGCGTACAATGCTTACAAGATGCTCGGCTTTGAGCATGTCGGCTATCTGTCGGAGCGGAGAATACCTATCGAGGGCGGTGAAATCACCGCAATCGTGGAGCCTCAGCTGATTGCGGGGCTGGATCTGGAGCTTCAGAAAAATGTCATTGCTAAAATCCTTCGCGATAATGAAATTGAGATTGAGCTTGCAAGCAAAATTTGATATAATTATTTTGTTAAGGCTTAATTGAAATAGGGCCAGGATTATTAAGGAGAACATACGGTATGAAAGCCAAATACAAGAGAATCGTACTAAAGATCAGCGGCGAAGCTTTGGCAGGTGAAACAAAGTTCGGGCTTTCCGAAAAAATGCTCAAGGAGGTTGCCACTCAGGTAAAGGAAGTTTACGACATGGGCGTTGAAATTGCAATAGTCGTAGGCGGCGGCAATTTCTGGAGAGGCAGACAGAGCAAGGACATGGACAGACCGACTGCGGACTATATGGGAATGCTCGCAACGGTCATTAATTCACTTGCGCTTCAGTCGGCATTTGAGGCCATCGGCATTCCGACCAGAGTGCAGACAGCCATAGAGATGAAGGAAATCGCAGAGCCTTACATAAAGCGCAGAGCGGTATCGGAGCTCGATGAAAAGAATGTTGTAATTTTCGGCGCGGGCACAGGCAATCCTTTCTTCTCGACAGATACGGCAGCGGCCTTGAGAGCAGCCGAAATCGAAGCAGAGGTTATCCTCCTTGCAAAAAAAGTTGATGCCGTTTACTCGGACGACCCGGCAGAAAATCCGGATGCAATCAGATATGACGAGCTGACGCACAGTCAGGTGCTCGAACAGAACCTGAAGGTAATGGACAGCACGGCAGCTTCACTTTGCAGGGATAATAATATAGCTATTCACGTATTTGCGCTTGCTGAATATGGCAATTTGCTAAAGGCAGTATGCGGCGAAAAGATAGGCACTATTATCAGATGAGATAAGGAGAAAAGACATGGCAGACATAAAGAAAACTCTTGAAGAAAAAATCGCCAAAACAGAGCAGGTTCTGAAAGAAGAACTTAACACCGTCAGGGCGGGCAGAGCAAATCCTGCGCTTCTCGACAAAGTCATGGTAGAATACTATGGCACACCGACACCGTTAAAGAGCCTTGCCAATGTTAGCACACCTGACCCACGCACGCTGATGATTTCACCGTTTGATGCAAAGTCAATCGGAGACATCGAAAAGGCCATTAATATTGCCAATATCGGTATCAATCCGACAAACGACGGCAAGTGCGTGAGACTCGTGATTCCGCCGGTTACGGAGGAACGCCGTAAGGAACTTACAAAGACCGTTAAAAAGATGGGTGAAGACGCAAAGGTTGCAGTCAGAAACATCCGTCGCGACGCAAACGACGATCTCAAAAAGCAGGAAAAGGGCGGCGAGCTGACAGAGGACGATCTGAAGAAGGCACTCGACGATGTACAAAAGACAACAGACAAGGCCATGAAAGACATCGATGCTATCTGCGGTCAGAAGGAAAAGGAAATCATGGAAGTTTAGTTTCTTTAACGTAAACGAGCATAAGAGGGTGGGCGCAAAACTCACCCTCGTTCTAATTGAGGCGAATTTGGGGACAGGCACCAAATTCGCCAAAAATCCAATTTAGGGACAGGCACCAAATTCGCCTTTTTTCCAATTTGGTGCCTGTCCCCAGATTCGCCAAAATTCTAAAAAAGGGACAGGTTGAAATGTTAGACAAAGACAGAATACCTCGCCATGTGGCGGTCATAATGGACGGAAACGGCCGCTGGGCGACAAAAAGAAATCTGCCAAAGATGTCCGGCCACAACGCCGGCATGCAGGCAATGAAAGAAATAGTAAAGCGTGCGAGCACGCTTGGCATAGAGCATCTGACAGTCTACGCTTTCTCGACAGAGAACTGGAAACGCAGCGTGGAGGAAATAAACGGCATATTCAGCCTGATTGTTGTATATGTAGCAAAGGAGCTCAAGGAGCTCGACGAAAACAACGTAAAGGTGAAGGTGCTCGGCGATTACAGCAAGCTCCCCGAAAAATCGGTGGAGAGCCTCGAAAAGGCACTCAAAACTACAGAAAACAACACAGGCCTGCAGTTTAACATCGCGCTCAATTACGGTGGACGCGATGATATTCGCAGGGCTGTGACAGATATAGCAAAGCTCGCCGCTGCCGGCAGGATAAGCCCGGATGATATAGACGAGCAGCTGATTTCGGACTACCTCTGGACCGGTGTGCACCACGCAAACGTGCCCGATCCGGAGCTCATTATCAGAACCAGCGGAGAGATGAGACTTTCGAACTATCTGCTGTGGCAGTGCGCTTACAGCGAATTCGTTATAACAAATACACTCTGGCCCGACTTTACTCCGGAGGAGTTTGAGAAGTGCATTGAAGAATTTCAGGGAAGGGACAGAAGATTTGGGGGTAGAAATAAGTGAAGACGAGAATAATCAGCGCGTGCATAATGCTGCCGCTGCTGCTTTTGGTGTATTTTGGCGGAATTCCGCTTGCGCTGGCGTGCCTGGCAATAGGGCTTATCGGCGCACATGAGTTTGTAAAGGGCTATGAGGAGCTTGATGTGCATGCAAACTACGGCTTGGTGGCAGTCTGCACACTGGCGCTGTATGCGCTGGGCTTGGCCGGCAGATTCGGCGGCGCGCAGGTGCAGAGCCTCTACGCATTCTGGCTGTTCCTTGTGGTGATTTTATCACTGCTGACACTGTTTTGCCCAAAGCATGAAAAGCTCGAAGATGCGATGGTTACAATGCTTTCGTGCTTTTACATAGTGTTCTTTTCGTATCATGTGTTCCTCGTGGACGGCATAACCGAGTACAGAATCCTGATCTGGCTGATATTCATCACAGCCTTCGGCACGGACATTTTTGCCTACTTCACAGGCTATGCTATCGGCAAGCACAAGCTTTGCCCGACCATCAGTCCTAAAAAGACCATTGAAGGCGCAGTCGGCGGGGCGCTGGGGAGCGTGATTCTCTGCGCGATTTTCGCAGTGGCGCTGGTACCAAGCCTGCTGCCGCACTGCATCGCAATCGGCGTGCTCGGCGGCGTCCTGTCGCAGTTTGGCGACCTCACCGCATCGATATTCAAGCGCAAGATGGGCATAAAGGACTATGGCAAGCTGATTCCGGGCCACGGCGGCATAATGGACCGCTTTGACAGCATACTCTTTACCGCACCGCTGGTATATTACTATATAACGTTCATTTTACTTTAAAGGCCCACACTAAAGGCCTACACTAAAGGCCCACGCTTCAAGCAGGCCTCATTTCAAAGGATTATATTTCAAAGGATTATATTTCAGATTATATTCGGACCTGTCCCCAAATTAGAAAAAATTCCAATTTGGTGCCTGTCCCCAGATTAGAATTATGAAAAATATTGCGATATTAGGCTCGACCGGTTCAATCGGTACACAGAGCCTTGACATAATAAGACGCAGCCCGGACGAGTACCGGGTTGTCGCACTATCCTGCGCACGCAGAGTTATGGAAATGGCAGACCAGATTGCGGAGTTTAGTCCCGAGCTGGCTGTAACGGCAGACGCAGAGGGCGCTGAGACTCTTTCAAAGGTCCTCGCCACGCGCGGCATCAAAGGCACGGAAATCGAATACGGCGCTGAGGGCCTGACGCACATAGCGGAGCTGGAAAGCGCAGACACCGTCATAAACTCACTGATGGGAATGCGCGGGCTGGTCCCGACCTGCAGGGCAATTCAGGCGGGCAAAGAGCTCGCTTTCGCAAACAAGGAAACCCTCGTCGTCGGCGGCGAGCTGGTCATGAAGAGCGTAAAGGAAAAGGGCGTGGCCCTGCTTCCGATTGACAGCGAGCACAGCGCAATTTTCCAGTGCATTCAGGGAAACAGCGAAAACCCGATAAAGACCATACTTCTGACAGGCTCCGGCGGGCCGTTTCGAGGCTACAGGCGCAGCGAGCTCGAACACGTCACAAAGGAGCAAGCCCTGCACCACCCGCGATGGAGCATGGGCCCGAAGATTACGATAGATTCAGCCACACTGATGAACAAGGGGCTCGAGGTCATCGAGGCCAAATGGCTTTTCGATGTAAGCCCCGACCAAATAAAGGTTCTGATCCACCCGCAGAGCATCATTCACTCGGCGGTTGAGTTCGAAGACCACAGCATTATCGCGCAGCTGGGAAATCCAGACATGCGCATTCCGATAAGCTATGCGCTCAGCTATCCGCGCCGCATACCTAACGACCTTGCCTCGCTCGACTTCTTTTCGCTCGAGGGCGGGCTGACATTCGAAAAGCCTGACACAGAGACCTTCAGGCCGCTGCAGTACGCCTTTGACGTGCTAAAGGCAGGCGGAAGCGCACCTGTTGCGCTGAATGCCGCAAACGAAGAACTGGTGCAGGCATTTCTCGAGGGGCGTATCGGCTTTACGGCCATTTCCGAGGGCATAGGCCGCATTCTGGAAGAGCACGAGGTCAGCTACAATCAGAGCCTCGAAGACATTCTGGAGACCGACAGGGCGGTCCGTGAAAAGACACAAAATCTGATTAGGGAGTATTAGAGATGCATGTTATATTTACAATTCTGGCAACAGTACTGATTTTTCTGCTTCTGATTTTCGTCCATGAGTTTGGACATTTCATAGTTGCAAAGGCATTTAAAACGAGAGTTGACGAGTTTTCGCTCGGCATGGGCCCGCTGATCTGGCAAAAGCAGCGCGGTGAGACGATGTATTCGCTTAGGGGACTTCCAATCGGCGGATACTGCATGCTCGGAGGCGAGGACGAAGAGACGGGAAAAGAGGGAGATTTTGTCACAAAACCGTGGTGGCAAAAGATCTGCGTTCTCGTAGCGGGCGCAGCGATGAATTTCATACTCTGCATCCTTTTGATGGCGATGATTGCGCTGATCGCAGGAACCGTCGGGAACACGCTTTCAAGCGTTATTGCAGACTCTCCTGCCGCATCGGCAGGCATTGAGGCAGGCGATAAAATCATCAGCATAGACGGCGTTAAGACAAGCGACTGGGCTGACATCACAACCACCCTCGCCGAACGCTCAAAGGCAGACACTGCGCTTGACGTGCAAGTCCTTCGCGGCGGCGAAAGGCTGAGCTTTTCAGTCGTTCCACAGTTTAACGAGGACGAGCAGCGTTACATGATCGGCATCACGCCAAAGGCAGAGCACAGACCGCTATACTCACTCTATTTGGGAGTCAGGGGAACGTGGAATCTGGGCGGCCTGATGCTCGATTCGCTGGGAAATCTCGTAACGGGTCACGGCTCGGCAAGCGACCTTTCAGGCCCTGTGGGCATAGTTCAGGTAATAGAAATGTCGGTTAGCCGGGGCATAGTATATGTGGCTTATATAGCAGCATTTATCAGTCTGAACCTGGGCATAATCAACCTTTTGCCTTTCCCTGCACTCGACGGCGGCAGAATTTTTTTCGTCATCATCAGAAAGCTGACCGGAAAGGCTATAACGGACTCAATCGAAAGCAAGTTCCATTTTGCAGGTATGATGCTTTTGGTGGTGCTTTTGATATTTGTAACATACCATGATATAGGAAGATTATTGGGCTAAAGGATATCAGTATGAACGAACACAGAAAAACTCACAAGGTAATGTGCGGCGATGTGGCAATAGGCGGCACAGCGCCGATTTCCATACAATCCATGTGTAATGTCGACACGAGAGACAGCAGGGCATGCGTAGAGCAGATAAAGCGTCTCTCCGAGGCCGGCTGCGAGATAATCAGACTCGCGGTGCCGGACAGCGAAGCTGCGGATGCGCTGGGCGTGACAATCCGGGAGCTAAGGAAAAACGGGCTGACCATACCCGTTGTTGCCGACATCCACTTTGATTACCGTCTCGCACTTGCGGCAATAAAAAACGGCGCAGACAAGATTCGCATAAATCCGGGTAACATCGGGGACACAGACAGAGTAAGAGCAGTGGTAGACGCTGCAAAGGAAAGACATATACCTATTCGCATCGGCGTAAACGGCGGTTCGCTCGAAAAGGATATACTGGCCCGCGAGGGCGGAGTTACCGCAAGAGGCCTTGCTGAAAGCGCGCTCAGAAATGCAAAGCTGGTCGAAGACATGGACTTTGGCGACATCGTCATATCCATGAAGTCATCCGATGTTCGCATGAACTTTGAAGCTTGCAGGCTGGTTTCCGAAAATACCGATCACCCGCTCCACATCGGAGTGACCGAAGCGGGAACGCTTTCAATGGGAAAAATCAAGAGCGCAGCCGGAATAGGAGCGCTGCTGCTTTGCGGAATCGGAGACACAATGCGGGTTTCTCTGACGGCAGACCCGATTGAAGAAATCTATGCCGCAAAGGCAATATTAAAGTCGATAGGGCTCAGAAAGACAGGCATAGACCTCGTTTCGTGCCCTACCTGCGGACGCACGAGGGTAGACCTGGTGCGTATCGCTTCGGATGTGGAAAGAGCGCTCGCACCGTTTGATGAAATGCTGGCGGCGGCAGGGAAGAACCTTAAGGTAGCCGTCATGGGCTGCGCCGTAAACGGTCCCGGAGAAGCCAAAGAGGCAGATCTCGGAGTTGCGGGCGGAGACGGCAAGGGCCTGATTTTCGCAAAGGGCGAAATAATTAAAGCCGTTTCGGAGGACAAAATCACCGAAGAACTGACCGAAATGGTAAAGAAAAGGATACTAAAGGATACTGATTAATGATAAGCCTGATTGAAAACGCAATAAGCTGGGATAAAATCGGAAACTATGACAGGGAAAAGCTGCGCTGCAAGGTGCGCTCAGCAGTACTCCTGACGGAAAAGAGCTGCTTTGAATTAAAGCTGGAGCTCAATTTTATCATGCCGCTCGAGGACGAGAAAAAGCTAAAGGCTCAGCTTACCTGCGGAGTTCCGGGGCTAAAGAGCGTTAACATAAAATACATATACAAGGACCCGGTTTTGAATAAATCCGATATCCTGCGGCTGGCACTGCCACGTGCGATCGCAGAGATAAACGGCGATTTTTCACCGCTTACGCGGACAATTCACTGCGACAGCGCAAAAATCGACGAGGCGGAGGGCAAAATAACAATAAAGGCAGTCGGTGAAACGGTAGTCGGCAGACTGAATGCAGAGGTCGCTTACCGCTTTCAGGAAATCCTCAGCCGCGACTTTGGCATAACGCAAAAAATCGTCTTCATAAACGACGAAGAATATACCAGAAAGAGTGAAGAGGCGAGAGAAGCCGCATACGCCGCAGAGCTTGCCGCAGCCGCAAAGCTGGCGCAGGAGGCAGCAAGCGATCCAAACAGGGTATACGGCGGCAGCGCTGCCAAGGCTTCAGGCGAGGGCAAAAACGGATACAGAGGAAAGGCCGAGGGCCGCACCGGAGAAAACGTAAGACCACAGGGCGGATGGCGCAAAAAGGATAAATACCAGCCTGTAGAGGGCAATCTGATTATGGGAAAGCCTATAGGAGACGATGCGGCATTTACCGACATGCGCACCGTTACAGCCGAGACGGGCATGGTAAACCTACGCGGCATACTCTTTGAAAAGAGCGAAAGAGACGTTCAAAACGGCACGAAAAAGCTTGTCAGCCTGGCCATCACGGACGGAAAGACGAGCGTGGGCTTAAAATGCTTTTGCCTGCCGCAAAAATGGGACGATATAAATAATAACCTCCAGGAGGGCGACTATGTAAAGGTTCACGGCGAAATGAAGTACGACGAGTACGAAAAAGCGCTCATCGCCATGATAGATTCAATAGAAAAGGGCGAACGCCCTGTCGGCAGAAAGGATACCTGCGAGGAAAAGAGAGTGGAGCTTCATGCGCATACTCAGATGAGTGCGATGGACGGATTAAACCCTGTCAAAAACCTCGTTCACACAGCTGCCATGTGGGGGCAGCCGGCAGTCGCAGTCACCGACCACGGAGTGGTACAGGCATTCCCCGATGCGCACAGCCAGGCGCAGGATGAAACAAAGGCAGGCAGGCCGATAAAGATTATCTACGGCATGGAAGGCTACCTGGTGGAATCCGAGGGATACACCGATGACGATGGCAAAATCGAGTACAAAACTCAGCGCTCGTACCACATTATAATCATCGCAAAAAACCAGACGGGGCTCAAAAACCTCTACAAGCTGGTTTCATATTCGCATCTTAATTATTTCTATAAAAAACCGAGGCTCCCGCGCTCCGTCATCGAGGCGCACAGAGAGGGCCTGATACTGGGCTCCGCCTGCTCTGCGGGCGAGCTTTACGAGGCAATCCTCGAAGGAAAGGACGAATCCGAAATCGAGAAAGTCGCATCCTTTTACGACTACCTTGAGATTCAGCCTCTGATAAACAACCGCTTCCTGACGGAAGACACGGTTACGGCAAAGGGCGAGCACAGGAGCCGCCGCGTGCAGGACATCGAAGGTCTGCGCGACATAAACCGCCGCATAGTGGCACTCGCCGACAAGCTCGGAAAGCCCGTCTGTGCGACGACCGACTCACACTATGCCGAGCCTGACGATGCGATTTATCGCAACATACTGATGGCGGGCATGGGCTACAAGGATGCGGAAGACGGCGAAGGCCTCTACATGCGCACCACCGATGAAATGCTCGAAGAGTTCGCATATCTCGGCGGAGAAACAGCGCGCCGCGTGGTTATCGAAAACACGCAGGCTATCATGAACATGACGGAAGAGATTCTGCCTGTGCCAAAGGGCAAGTATCCTCCGAAAATCGACGGTGCAGTAGAAACACTGAAAAAGACCTGCTACGACAGGGCCCACAAAATATACGGCGATCCGCTGCCGCCGTTCATTCAGGACAGACTCGACAGAGAGGTAAACTCGGTCTGCGACAACGGCTATGCCGTGATGTATGTTTCGGCACAGATGCTTGTAAAAAAATCGAATGACGACGGATATCTGGTAGGCTCGCGTGGTTCCGTAGGTTCATCCTTTGCGGCTACCATGGCCGGGATTACGGAGGTTAATCCGCTGCCTGTTCACTATATCTGTCCCGCCTGCAAAAAGCTCGAATGGGGCGACGACATTTACGGGGCGGGAGAATATGACTGCGGAAACGATATGCCTCCGCGCAAATGTCCCGAATGCGGCACAATGATGAAGAGGGACGGCTTTACCATTCCTTTTGAAACCTTCCTCGGATTCGAAGGCGACAAGGAGCCTGATATCGACCTTAATTTCGCGGGTGAATATCAGCCGATTGCACATAAATACGTAGGCGAAATCTTCGGTGAAAAGAACGTATTCAAAGCCGGAACCGTAGGCACGGTAGCGGATAAAACCGCCTACGGCTATGTAATGAAATATCATGAGGAAAGAGGTATTCCGGTAAACAAATTCGAGGCAGACAGGCTGGCAAAGGGCTGCACGGGCGTAAAACGCACGACAGGTCAGCACCCGGGCGGCATGGTAATCTGCCCGGACGATCATGAAATCTATGAATTCTGTCCGGTGCAGCATCCTGCAAACGATGTCAAATCCGATATGATAACGACACATTTTGATTATCACAAGATTGACGAGAACCTGTTAAAGCTCGATATACTAGGTCATGATGTGCCTTCGCAGATCAGACAGCTTCAGGAATTAACGGGTATTGACCCTCAGGATACAGACCTTTCCGACAAAGACGTATTAAAGATATTTAACGGCATAGAGTCGCTCTCGATAGAGGACCCGGATTACAAATTCACTCACGGCAGCTATGCTATTCCTGAGTTTGGAACATCCTTTGTACGCGGCATGCTCGACGATACAAAGCCTGACAAGTTTGCCGACTTGGTTCGCCTTTCCGGCTTTTCCCACGGAACCGGCGTGTGGCTCGGCAACGCAAAGGAATTCATAAAGAGCGGCGAAGCCACAATGAAGGAAGTAATATCCACCCGTGACGACATTATGAACTACCTGATTCTGAAGGGTCTGCCAAACAAGACAGCCTTCAAAATTATGGAGAATGTCCGAAAGGGAAAGGTTGCAAAGGGAAAGTGCAAGGAATGGGATGAATGGAAGGCTCTGATGCAGGAAAACGATGTCCCCGACTGGTATATCGAATCCTGCCAAAGAATCGAGTACATGTTCCCGCGCGCCCATGCGGTGGCATATGTAATGATGTCATTCAGACTCGCATGGTTCAAGGTACATTTCCCTGCAGCATTTTATGCAGTTTATTTCACCACTAAAATAGACAATTTCAATTCAGAGGTTATCCTTCGCGGCAAAAATGCCGTGCTAAAGGAAATGGAACTGATAGAGGCAAAGGGCAAAGAGGCTTCACAAAAGGAAGGCGACGAATACCTCGTTTACGAGGTTGCATACGAAATGTTTGCGAGGGGCTTTGAGTTCGAGCCCGCATCGTTTGAGCTTTCCGATGCGACAAAGTTCAAAATCCACTACCCGGAAAGCGCAACCGCAGACGAAAAGGACTATGGCAAGGCAGGCGAAGCCGAGCATGGAAAGGCCCGCGTGCTGCTTCCTTTCCTGGCACTGACGGGAATGGGCGAAACAGCGGCAAACGCACTTGTTCGCGGCTACAGAGAGCGCCCTTACGAAACTGTCGAGGATGTACGAATCCGCGGCGGTCAGAACAAATCCGCTATTGAAGTGCTTCGGGCAAACGGTCTGTTAAACGGCCTGCCCGAAACCGACCAGCTTTCGCTTTTTTAACTACAGGAGACGGCAAAATGAAAAAAGGATTAAATCTGCTACTGATTATCTGTACGGCCCTGTGCATGATATTTGCCTCCGCAGGCGCATGCTTTGCGGCGACTTTTGTCAGTGCACCGACCGCACCGGGCAGCGTCTATGTGGATGCAAACGGAAATACCTATGCGTCTGACACAAACGATAATAACATCGTAATGCTGCCAAAGGGACAAAGCACATGGGTGCTTTTTTCAGGCAAAACCCTGAGCGATGATATTTACGGTGAAGCAGCCGGCGGCATTTTAAACGGCGCTGCCGAATACGCACTTTATTCAAAGCCGAGCGGCATTGCACCGTTTCTCGAGGGCTTTGCAATTACAGATTCAAAAAACAATGTCATCAGATACATCGCCGGCGGCGCGGTTCAGACCATTTCGGGAAGCGGCGAAGCGGCTCTTTCCGACGGCTCGGGCGCAGGTACCGCATTTAACAGTCCCACAGGTATAGTAAGCGACGGGCAGGGCAACATCTACATCGCAGACACCGGCAATAATGCTGTACGCATGATGAACTCCGAAGGTGTTGTCAGCACAATCATTCAAAAGCTTAGCGGTCCGACAGGCCTTGCTTTCGGTGACGGAACCCTCTTTATCGCGGACACCGGCAACCACCGAATAATAAAGTACGTTCCGGACGAGCAAAAGGTTTACCTCGTTGCAGGCGACAGCTCGTACTACTATGATATGGGCGAAAAGGAAGAGCCTGTGATTGCGGGCGGCTACAAGAACGGAAATCCCGTACTGGCCCGCTTTGACAGTCCAAAAGGACTTGCTTACGATGCCGAACGCGACATTCTCTTTATAGGCGACTGCGGAAACAACGCAATCCGCATGCTTGCGGGCGGCCGCATCAGCACACTTTTCGAAGCGAACCCTACGCTTCAGGATGCTTATCCTGCAGAGCCTGTCAGCATGTACTACGCAAAGAGCACGCTCTATGTGGCAGACAGCACGGAAGGAATATATACCTACGACCTTTCGAGACTGAACATTTCAGCTACTTCGGATCAGATTTTCACAGATATATATAAAACCGCATGGTACAAAGACGCAGTAACCTATGCATATTCGCACGGACTTTTCTCGGGCACGACCGCAACGACCTTTGAGCCTCAAAAGGCAATGACACGCGCTATGTTCGTGACGGTCCTCGGCAGGCTCCACCATGAAACCTTTGGGGGCGACATAATCGGCGGCGACAGCAAATTCAGCGATGTTCCTGCAGGTAAATACTATTCCGGCGCTACCGCATGGGCAGCTGACAGCGGCATAGTAAAGGGCATCGGAGCGGGCACCTTTGCGCCAAACGATAATGTCACACGCCAGCAGATGGCGGTGATGCTTTACAGCTACATCGGCATGATAGGCGGAAACACGGAAATAACCGACGAGGCCAGAGCAAAGCTGAGCGCAATGCCTGATGCAGGCTCTGTTGCAGGCTGGGCTTCAGATGCAGTGGCCTGGGCTTTCGGAAACGGAATACTCAGCGGAAAGGACGGAAAGATAGCTCCAGCAGCAAACGCAACCAGAGCAGAGGTTGCGCAGATACTTTACAACTGTTCAAAATCACCGATTGCCGTTATTTAAAGAAAGGAGGCGCAATATGAAAAAATTAATAACACTTTTACTGGCGCTGACTTTCATGATGGCAATGAGCACGGTCAGCATATACGCTGCCGATAAAGCGGTAGCGACGACCATGAAGATGGCAGGCGTCGAAGGCTCCATCAGCGTTGTAAACGCATCGGGAAAGGACGTAAACGTTAAAAACGACATGCGCCTGCTTTCGGACTATACCATCAAGACGGGTGCGGCTTCCTATGCCTACATCTCTCTCGACGATTCAAAGGCGGTAAAGCTGGACCAGAACACAAAGGTAACAGTAGAAAAAACAGGCAAAAAGATAGAGCTTACAATAAAATCGGGACAGATATTCTTTGACGTCGATAAAAAGCTTTCGGGCAACGAATCAATGAATATAAAGACCGGAAACATGACCACCGGTGTCAGAGGTACAGCGGGCGTCATCGGCGTCAGCACGGAGAGAGTGGCGTCCACGGATGACAGCGTGGGCAAGCAGATCGTAAACACCGACATCGTGCTGCTGTCGGGTGAGCTTGGCGTAAAGCAGACCGGCGCAGGCGACGCAGCTGTCACTTCAGCGCTTACTGCGGGCAACAAGCTCAGTCTTGTGGGCGAAGCAAGCATCGGCACCTCGGGCGGCACAGCTTCCGGGGGCGAGGCAGTAGTGACTCCGACTCAGCCTCCTGCGATGTCGGCAATCGGCGAAAACGATGTATCGGCGTTCGCAACGGTAGCCATCATCGAAAACGCAGCGAGCAAGCAGGGCGTAGACCTTTTAAACAGTGACGGTACGAAAAAGGACGTTTTAGCGCTCCTCACCGAAGTAAACGTTAATAACATTAACATTTCAAAGGAAATTATAAATACCGTCGAGAAAAAGGCAGAGGTTGCCGAACAGGAAATAAAGGCCAAAGAAGAGCAGGCAAAGCAGGAAGAAATCCAAAAGGAAGAGGCCATTAAAAACGAGCTGCAGAATTTCGAAAATGTAATGAGCAGCATAAACGAGCAGATGGGCTTCCTGTTTGACAGCATTGCCATGTTCGAGTTTAAAGCCGTAGAGGTAACCGACAATTTCGGTATTATGGCGGACATGAACCTGATGACAGAGGATGGCTACAATGCTCAGTTCTTTGATCCAAACGGCATGGGCTATATCGATAACGGCGGCGGTGGCGGATATAGTGCACCACCTCCACTGCCTTTTGCGATAGGTTATGCGGATATGTACGACGGTGAGTACCACGATCCTCTGCAGTTTAATTATCTGCCTCAGGGGGAAAGCCCGGATACGTACTACACCTATTATCTCTTTGAAGGCGAGAATCCTGAAATTGCAAAGGATTTCGTGCGCGATGCAAGCGAGATACTGGCTCTCGGAAATGAGCAGCAGGGATTTGATGCTGCGGCGTTTGAAGAGGCTCTGCGGCCTACCTACGGAGCTTTCAAATACACATCTGCAAAGCGTGTAAAGAATGTAAGCGAATCCGGCTTGCGCACCTATGCGGTGATCAGAGAAGGCGAAACCCCGGTAGTCATCAGCGGAACGACATTTGTGGATGTAATTCCGTACATGGTATATCCTTCATGGACAATTGACGGCGACGAAGCCTGGGGCGGTAAGGTAACATTCTCGACAGCATCTGCTGTTGCAACTGTACCGGCGTTTGTAATGGGTGACTACTTTACCTTCAGCTTTGATTCGGAAAATCCTACCGGGCCGGGAACCTGGCATGCCACAGCAACTATGTCGGGCATAGATACGGACAACTGCATTATGCCTGAAGAGATGGGAATTGAGTGGATGGTAGTCGAAAAGCCGGTTCTTGAGTTTGTGACCTACAGCGGCGTATATGACGGGCAGTATCACATTTCCATGCAGCCTACAGCGGCGCTGCAGCAGCAGATTGAAACCTACGGATACTACGAGCTTTACTATTTCCCTTCAGAGCGCGATATGAGTAAGTTCTTTGATATTCTCGAAAACGAAGGTGCAGATATCACCGACGAGGTCAGCATATCAAATACTCTTGCAAATTACAGCGGAGCCTTCAATGAATACAGACAGCTGCCGCGCGTGCGTGATGTGCCTGAAGAAGGCGGCGACGGTATGTCATATTACTACGCTTCGGTTCCTGTTTATTCAAAGGTGGGCACCTCTTCGGGGCTTCACAGCTTTACGGGCTCTGCCATTTATCACATAAGCCCGAAGGCAATCACTGCTTCGTGGATGCGTGGCGGGCAGGTGCAGTCGGGCCCGATTGAAATCACATATACGGGAGATGATATTCATCCTGTAACAGCGCAGCTTGTTGGCATATGTCCGGGTGATGAAGAATATGTGACAGCGAATATAATCTGGCCTGAAGAATGCGCAAATAACGGAACCTATACGGCAACTCTTGCAGGCGTAGCAGCATCATTGCCGTTCTACACTCCTGATACTCATGAAGGTGCGGGCAGCAGAAACTACTGCGTGGCAGGCGATGGTGCAGTCTTTACATGGACTGTTACGGGAGGGCCGAGTGTCATAACCGCAACCTTTACCTGGGCGAATGCGGAAAACAGCTTTGAAACGGACAGCACTGCCGTAAGCGAAGGCGGCTATGAGACGTCGTATTCCGCAGAAGCGCTGGCTCAGCTTATTAATGAAAACAATACGTTAAAGACTATAAACATTGTCGCTTCTTCGAGCGATGCACCACTTGAAATTGACTTTGGAGCTGCACTCGATCTTTCCTGCGGCCAGTCGAGAACAATCACCTTTGAAGGCGATAATTCCTGCACCTTCAAGTTTAACGGCATAGATGTCGGAACGACCGGAAGCGGCCTGCAAAAGCTGATAAACAGCGGCACGCTCGCATCCACGCAGGATATTAATGTTGGTGATAAAGGCAGATTTATAAATGAATCCGGTGCTAAAGTTCAAATTACAGGCGATCACGGAATTAACATTATAGGTGATTTGAGCGATATGAGCTCTGCAGGCGGCGTGCTTACAAATGCAGGTATAATTTCATCGGGCAGATGGGCCACATGCGGCGCAGTCAGCGTTAACATGGGATCGTTTGCCAATTTGCAGGGAGCAGAGCTGAGCCGAACCGAAGCCACTAAATCGATACCGGCATATACATTCTATCCGGTTGTGGGGCATGGCGATAATTGGGCTCCTGACAAGTGCAGCCTCAGTCTTTCGGGTACTGTAAAGAGTGTTTCTCCTTCACAGGCCGTACTCTCTGATACCGCAAGACAGCTGAAATATCTTTTCGGCGAGGAAGCGATATGCATGCCAAACGGGTACAACCCTACTTCAAGTCTTGAGCAGATAGGCATCAAGCTCCGCACTGACATTATGACGCAGACTGAAATAGTTGAGGTCATCACGCGCGGCGCAATATCGACAGCATCAGCAGATAACAGCTTTAGTGTTTGCCTTGACAGCGCTGAAATAATAAGCACTTACGATTCAACGGCGCCGATGGATAGCGACATGATACTTTACAGCTATAATTCCGAAACAGGCCTCTACAGCACTTCGTACAGAGTGACACAATTTACGGAGCAGGGCGAGCAGCATATAAATGCACAGGGACTTATGATTTCGCCGCAGGTACTGACTGAAAAGATTAATAAAGCCTATGCTCGTGGGCTTTACAACATCACCAATACAGTTATTCAGACACCGGATGATGCAGAAATCGATCTGTCCGGTTACTGGCTTAATTTCGGAGGAGGGAACGGCCGAGTGACATTCCTCGGAGGTAATTTCACTCTTGACAGTGTGAATGTATCGGGTGAAATGCAAACCAATGTGGCATTAAATATTTCATCGACTGCGGCTCTTCGCCTCAATAGCTTTAGAGCAGAGCAGAACGCCGAATATCCTTCCTCGGGTCTTAATGTTGTCAATATGGGTCTGATTTACATGGTGGATGCCGATTCCGAATCCTGCTTTGAAATAGGCTGCGGCACATTCACAAACACCGGAACCATAATGGCTCATGTTCCTGTTTTAATTAACGGCGGCGCATTTGCAAACACCGGAGCGGTAATGCTCTTTGCCGTACCTTCGCAAAACGGGGAGGGCGCAGTAAATGTCGAAAGCGGAACACTGATTCAGAGCGGAGATGAGGATGCTGAGGATGCTTATATAAAGCTCGGAACCGCGCTTCAGGTATTTGCGGACAATCCTGTTATCAGCATCGGTGAGAATGCGACTGTTTCTGTTTTAAGAGGCAGGATTATAAAGACCTATAATGCACAAAATCCTATTCCGGAGGCTGATGCAGCGAACTATCTCTTTGGCGGAAATACAGGAGTCTACGAGATAGGCGAGATTTTGCAGACTGACGAGAATGGAGAGTATATAGTCTGCACGGGACGTATAACGAAATATTAAGGCATTAAAGCAGGCAAAATAATTTGGCACAATCCACTTTGGGAATTACTCCCAAAGTGGATTTTTTATACTTTTCAATTAATTTGTTTTATATTATAATAATAAATTGGATTGGTGTATCAATTCCCGGGGCGGCAAACGGGATTATTGGCGCTCCGGCAGGTAATATAATAATGAAATGGAGAAAATACTATGAAAAGACTTTTGGCGTGCCTTATGGCAGCGGTAATGGTATTTGCAATGGGTGTTCCTGCATTTGCAGCGGACGAAGATGAAACAGGCGTTACGTTCAAGGAAGTAACGGGCATCTACGTTGATGCGGCAGGCGATATCTATGCGGTCGACCACCTTTCAAATCTCATTATGAAAGAGGCAAAGGGCAGCAGTGAGTGGACCGACTTTGCGGGCAAGCTCCTTCCTGAGGACATGCTCGGCGAAGCGGCAGGCGGTTTCCTTGACAGCGAAAACGCAAAGGCACTCTTTAACCGTCCGACCGACATCGAAGGCTTCATGAACGGCCTTGCGGTGAGCGACACTGCAAACAACCTCCTTCGCTACATCGAGGGCGGCAGTGTAAAGACGCTGCTCGGTAAAGAAGCAAAGCTCTCACTTCCGACTGCTCTTGCAAGCGACGGTAAAGGCACACTCTACATTGCAGACACAGGCAATGACAGAGTTCTGTCTCTCACAAAGGACGGAAAGGTAGCTACAATCGTCAGCGGTCTTTCCGCACCAAAGGGCCTCGCATGGGACGGTAAAAATTTATATATAGCAGACACGGGCAATCACAGAGTATTGAAATACGACGGCAAAGCTCTTTCCATCATAGCAGGTGCATCTGCAGACGGCGGATATATTGACGGAATCGGCAGCAAGGCGCTTTTCCTCAATCCGACAGGTCTTGCATACGACAAGGCTTCAAACAAGCTCTATGTCGGCGACTGCGGAAACAATGCAATCCGTGTGATTGAGGACGGCACGGTTTCCACCTTCGTAAAGGCTGATGCAAAGGCGCTCGATACATTCCCGGCTGACCCGGCAGATATGGCTATCTCGGATGGCAAGCTCTATGTGGCTGACAGCGATGCGGGAGTTGTAGTTCTGGACCTTTCGGCTGCGGCAAAGTCGGTCTCCGACTTCTACGATGTGCCGGCAAAGGCTTGGTACTATGATGCGGTAAGCTATGCTTACACGGAAGGCCTCTTTAACGGCACCGCAAAGGGTATGTTCTCGCCTCAGGCAAGCATGACTCGCGGCATGTTCGTGACAGTCATCGGCAGGCTTTATGAAAAGACCTACGCAGGCGAAATCATAGGCGGCGACAGTAAGTTCAGCGACGTGGCAGACAGTGCTTACTATGCGGGCCCGGCTGCATGGGCTGCTGACAATGGCCTGGTAAACGGCATAGGCGGCGGACTTTTCGCACCAAATGACAATGTTACACGCGGTCAGATGGCAGCAATCATATACTCCTATGCAAAGCTGATGAAGATGGATACTACGCTCAGCAGTGCAGCAAAGGAAAGCTTTAACGCCATGCCTGATGCGGACAAGGCTCCGTCATGGGCAAAGGATGCTCTGATCTGGGCAGTCGGAAAGGGCGTAATAAAGGGTAAAGACGGAAAGCTGGCTGCAGGCGACACGGCAACCAGAGCAGAGGTAGCGCAGATTCTCAAGAACCTTTCGGATGTAAAGTAAGTTTGGAGAACAGACAATGAAAAGGATAGTAAGTTTAGTATTAATACTTGCTCTCGTGTTCACATTCGGCGCAGGCTACGCATTTGCTGCAGGAGAGACTGCGGGAAGCACAACTGCGACTGTGATGAAGATTGCGGGCTTTGAGGGAAAAGTCAGCATCACGACCGAAAAGGGCAAGGACGTAAACGTCAGCGACGGTACAAAGCTCCTTTCGGGCTATACCGTAAAGACGGGTGCGGCTTCGTATTGCTACATCAGTCTCGATGATGCAAAAGCGTTAAAGCTCGACCAGAATACGAAGGTAAAGATAGAAAAGTCGGGAAAGAAAATAGAAATAAATGTCAAAAGCGGACAGCTGTTCTTTGATGTAGACAAAAAGCTTTCGGGCAACGAGTCTATGAACATCAAAACGAGCAACCTCACAACCGGTGTCCGCGGAACGAGCGGCACAATAAGGGTTGTCCTTGAAAAGGTGCTTGAGGCTATACAGCGCGCAGGCTCGCAGAGATCGCAGCTGGCAAATGTGCTGATGCCAAAGACTTCGATGCAGCTCTTTTCGGGATTTACCGATGTAAAGACAGGCATGGGTAATGCCATGTCCACCGGCCTTTCGGCAGGTCAGCAGCTTGCCGTAAACAAAGCAGCGGAAACCACGGGAGCCGGGCAGACTCTTGTAAAGGGAGATCTCGTTGTCGACAACTTTGGTGCGAGAGCCATCATCGAAAATGCCGCAATCAAAAATGGTATGTCTGTGGGCGCAGCATTACAGGCTTCGACGGAAAAGATTGTGGAGCAGGTGGGCACAGCGGTGCTTGATACGCTTAATGTGGCGGACAGTGCAAAGCAGCAGGTTACCGAAATGGCAGGCAATCCGCAGGCACTGGATAAAGCAATTGCCGAGGAGCAGCAGCAGGCTGTACAGCAGACCGAAGCAGCGGCACAGACAATTGAAGGCGCAAAGACAGACGCAGGCAGCGGTAATGCGGGCGGCGCAGCCTCCGAGCAGGTTTTCGAAAAGGTGGAGGTTTCCCAAAATGCCACAATTGACGCCGGAAAGGTAAGCTTCGAAGGCGGCAGCGTGACTGTAGAGGGCACTGCAGCGCAGACTTCGGGCAGCCACAGTGGCGGCAGCTCGAGCGCAAGCGAAAACGGCATTCCTGAGTCGGGTTATCTCACCGGATATACGGGAACGTACGACTATCTTTCAGATGATGCTCGTTACATATTCAGAGAAACTCCGAGTGCAAAGTTTAATGAAAGTGATATTTTTGTTTTTGAAAGCGTAGCTGAATACACGAGCTTTACAGCAATTCTCGCAAGTGCAAAGGAAAACTATGAGGAAGTCAGGGCGAGCATGGCGGCGGCAGGCGAGCCTGAACCTGATTACTATAGAATGGTAGTGCAGCAGGGTCTCATGTCTAATCCGGAGATTGCGCTCAGATATTGCAATAACGACGAGCTTGGTGACAGCAACCGCGAGATAGGCGAAGTATTGTATGCATCAGACAGCGGAGATTACCCTTACTTTGCGATAGGGCATACAGCGCCTTTCACGGAGAGGACCGGAACGCTCCATGTCAGGATTGCAAAGCAGGAGCTTTCGGTAAAGTGGATTTATACAAACGGAAACGATGCTCCGAATCCGGGGACATTTGAAGCGGGTACAAATCCTATTCCGGTAGAGGCTATTTTTGGAGGCACGGATCGCCGTGGTGATTTTTACCAGATCGAATATGACCCGGAAAATGCTGATGGCGGAAATGAAACAATTAATCCTGCTATAAGGCGAAACACCGGTACGACTTCAGGCAGCTTCAGCATAGTTGGAATATTGGTTGGCAATTCAAATGAGCCGGTAAGCGAAACTTCGAATTTCAGATACAGCGGTAATTCGACATATAATTACACGCTGACAGGCTCTACGGGAGCAGTGAATCCTGCAGCAGAGCCTCGGCTTGATGAGGCAGGTGTGATTACGGGCTTTGCGGATGGATATCCGCAGGTAGCTTGCAGAGCAGATGGCTTTGATATAACACTAAAGCTTGCAGGCGACTACGGGCTTTACGAAATAACAGAGGATACGGAGGTTTACGGAATATTTGTAGGAAAACGAGGTAATGGCTACCCTGATTCCTATGATGTGCTTCACGGGCATTCAAACTATGTAAATCAGGCAAGTGCACTTGTCTACGGGCGTATAGATTCGGCAGACGAAGAAACGATAAGTATAGGCTTTAATGAGTGGCAGGATGCTGACTCCGGCGCATTCTTTGCGTTTATCCTAAAGCAGGGTAATGTAATTTCAAGTGAGCCTGTTTTTGTGGCGGCCAATCCGCAATCACTCGGGCTGCACATTACAGGCACTGAGAACGCTCGAGACACTGTAGAACCTCGCATTTTATCGGCATTCTTGCATGGCGCGAGAAATAAAATTGTTGTCGAAATGAGCGAAGACGTAGCTGTGCCGACTAACGGAGAGGGCTTTGCCATAACGGGCGGAACAGGTACAATCAGCTCTGTAAGCGTTTCGACAACCGCTGCAGTAAGCGGCAGAACGCGCTACTTTATGGAGCTTGGCGTGGAGAACCTTGAAGGCATGAATATGGGCCTTACCTATAACGGAACTGCCGTTGCAGATACGAGCGGAAATACTATGGCCGCAATAACGGAAGCACATGCTATCCCTATTCAGGATTCGGCAGTTAATATAGACAGCGTGGCCGCATCGGAGGACAGGAGCCTCATCAGAGTCGACCTCACAGGAAGGCTTTTGGATCCGACTACCAACGGCACTTATATGATTAAGTACGGAACCAGCTGGGATAACTCAACTCAGGTACAAGGCTCGGATATGGACTGGACCTACGAGCTCAGATGGAACGACAGCCATACACAGCAGCTTGGGACTACCTTCTTCCATATTGATGAAGATTGGGTGCCGAGTGAGGTGCCTGAGGGCAGGTTCTTTGTGAGACTTAACAGTGGCAGCAAGAATATGGCACTCCAGACAATAGAACTCAATTCAGTGGAGGTTGAATCTACAACCACATTAGAGGCTACCGAGGTGCCTAGCCCTTCGGCAGTATATGACCGTTCCGACGCAACCCTCACCCTTACATTTGAAGAGGGCTCAATGCTCGAAGCGGACAGCAGCATAGTCGGCGGTGCGGTGAACTGCAGATTCTATATCATTGACGGCGATGGAAATCTCTTCAGACTCAGAGGAAACTATACGGACAGAGGCGTTCACTCGCTTGTATTTGACAATACAGGTGAATATGGAATGAGCGGCTTTGGATTCGACCCTGATGAGGTAAACTGGGAGGACGCAACTCTCGGATATACAAGTGAAATTCATGAAGATGATGTCGGCTACTTTGACGAGTTGCTCGCAGCAGACGGCACGATTATCACCGAGCTTGCGGATATTCCGATTACGGTAGTTCCATAAAAACATGCGTTTTTTCATAAAACCACTCTATCTGCAGATAGAGTGGTTTTCGTCTATTTTTTGCGTTTTTGCTTTCATATTATTTCAGCTTGTTGTATAATAAACTGTCTAATTTTAATTAAGTAGATAAAGGTAATATAAAGGTAATATAAAGAAGGTAACGCGCATGAGAAAAATATTTAGTTTGATCCTGACACTGGCACTCGTGCTCACATTCGGCGCAGCCTCTGCTTTTGCGGCAGACTCTGCAGGTGATGCGAGTGCAACGGTCATGAAAATTGCGGGCACCAGCGGCACCGTAAAGATTGCGACCGAGAAAGGAAAGGACGTAACACCGTCTGACGGCACGAAGCTCCTTACGGGATATACTGTAAAGACCGCAGCAGCTTCGTATTGCTACATCAGCCTTGATGACGCAAAGGCTATAAAGCTCGACCAGAACACAAAGGTAAAGATTGAAAAGTCGGGTAAAAAGATTGAAATTACTCTAAAGAGCGGGCAGCTCTATTTTGACGTTGAAAAAAAGCTTTCGGGCAATGAGTCGATGAACATCAAAACGAGCAACCTCACCACCGGTATCCGCGGAACGAGTGGTACAATGCAGCTGCTCATACCGCGTGCGATTACCGAGGAACTTAGGAACAAAGTCTTAGGTGACCTCTCAGCTTTAAGGACGAGGCCGGTAACCACCATGCAGCTTTTCTCCGGACAGACTGAAATAAAGCCGGGCATCGGAATAGGTCCATCAGCCAAACTCTCTGCCGGCGAGCAGCTTACTTTCGCATTAACTCCGGGAATTCCGAGTATTCCGGGCACTCCGGGTTTACTGACCCCTTCGTTACCGGCGCCTGAGCAGCTCATCCAAAAGTCCGAGCTTGAGATTGACAACTTCGGCGCGAGAGCAATCATCGAAAATGCCGCAATCAAAAATGGTATGCCTGTGGGCGAAGCATTACAGGCTTCGACGGAAAAGATTGTGGAGCAGGCCGGCGCAGCTCTGGAAACTCTGCAGGTTGCGGATAATGCGCTGCAGCAGATTAGCGATGCAGTCTCCGACCCACAGCTTCTCGATGAAAAGATAGCCGGCGAAGAGCAGCAGGCTGTACAGCAGACCGAAGCAGCGGCACAGACAATTGAAGGCGCAAAGACAGACGCAGGCAGCGGTAGCGCAGAAGGCGCAGCTTCCGAGCAGGTTTTCGAAAATGTCAGCGTGCAGCAAAGCGCAGGCATTGACGCAGGCAAGGCCGTATTCGATGGCAATGCTGTGACAGTGGAGGATACTCCGGCTACGCGTCCTTCTACGGGCGGCAGCAGCAGTTCAGGCGGCCAGCAGGAGGAAGCTTGGCTTACCGGCTATACGGGCACATATGACTGCCAAAGCCATGCGATAGCGACAAACCTTTCAGCAAGGCTTGCTGATTACGATATATGGTTTTTCAATGATCCGGATAGATATAATGAATTGGTTACGCTTTACAGCCGTGTGGAAAGCGAGTATGCCGAGGTAAGCGAGAGTATGGCGGGAACTTCCGACGGTGTGCCGGCGTTCGGTGTTTATCTGAGAAACTACTGGAGTGACCAACTCGCTCAGTTTGACAGTAATCTGGCAACTTCGGACAGCCAAACAGTAGAAAATGTGGCTGACAGCGGCGTATATTACTATTTCGCAATCGAAAAGGGCGATGCAGCCGGCAGCAGGTATGGCGATGTTCGGGTCTTAATTGGCAGGGCAGAGATTTCGATAAAGTGGTATGACCGCGAAACAAATGAGGAAGTAGCGCAGAATGCCGTTTTCCCTGCAGGTACGGAGCAGATTCCTGTGGAGCCGGTAATAGGCGTATACAGAACTCCGCAGGATTTCGTGATATTCGGTGCGGATGATGATTACAGAGCAGCTGATACCATCAGCTCCGGAGGAATCAATGTCACTTTCAGGCCGGTTGTGGCAGGCGATGCTCCTCAGGGCCGTGCAGGCGAATATACCGTGCGGCTCGCATCCTACATACAAGATGACGCCGGTACTAATTACACCGGCAGAACTCAAACCGACAATTACTTCTTGTCGGGGCAAAATACGCAGTATACCTACAGAGTAGCGGCGCCTCCTGTTGGAAGCGTTGTTGCAGATCAGGATTTCTTCAGCGCGAGAAACCGTGCAACCTGGGGTGACTATACGACATACGATCTCGCATTTATTGCGGAAAGTGACGGAAATGAGAGCACTTACACAAAGTATGCGAGGGTGAACGGTCCGGGAACGCAGAGCGAAGTAACGACAGAAGTTGATGTAAGCGAAGTTCTTGCGGCGCTGGGTTCTTCCTCAAACACCTACAATACAATTCTGTGGGATACCGGCAGGACTGCGCAGTATCTCTCACCTAGCGTGCTGAGCGAAGCGCCGGCCATGGCAGCTACAGCTTCAAACCGCGCAATTTACATTTCCGGCGCAGGAATCGACTGCGGGAATGAAACAAACGGTACGATAAGCATGGTATCCGGCGGTGCGCTGTTGGTTGTAAAGATAGGTGATGGTGCGGGGCTTACGGCAAGTGATGAAGGAACGAGATTCAGGGTTCCGAATTTGAATGTAGGCGCAAATACTTATGTTACAAACAACGGTACAGTCACACTGATGAACAGCATGACTGTTTCGGGCGATTTTGTAAACTACCGAAATCTCACAATGCATGAAAATGCAGCGGGGCCGATATATCTGAGGGGCGGCTTCCTGACACAGGAGAGCGGTACAATATGGGACAAGAGGCAGACACTGCTTAATTCGGAAGCGCCGGAGCAGAATCAACATCCGATGTTCAATATTATGGGTGGCGGAAATGTCAATATCTACGGCGGCAGCCTGAAGCGCGATTTGAATGTGGCTACGGGATATACGCTTCCTGCGGATTATGTAAAGACGCTCGTATACGCAATGTTTGGAAACAATATGACCATGCATGCTATGGACAGCGGCAGGGCATTTACATATACCGCACCTGACGGAACACAGGCAAGAGCGTACAAGTTCTATTATACAGCTGCGGGCGGAAATAATATCGCAGGCTCGTTTATAAATAACGGTGTGACGACGCTTTCAACGGCGACGGACAGTAATCCTATGGGTTCAACCACGCACAAAAATATTTGGGCGACAGAGCTCAATACAACTTTTGGCGCAGCAAGCTATCCAAACGCAGCTTATGCACAGATCACCTTCCCTATCGCAGGATCTGATGCTTCGTTTACGGAATATGTGGCACCTACTCAGCCTTCGGGGCTTGTTGTAACAAACGGAGTCTTTGATGAGTCAAACCGCGCAAACTGGAGCGATTATACAAAGTATGATGTTGCGCTCATTGCAGGGGAAGTTAATGGCAACGGCATCAGGGAATATCAATTCTACAGGCACGGTGAATTCGCCAATGAACCAATTGGCTTTGACACGATAAGTGACTGGCTTAAAGACGTATTCGCGACTTACAGCAGTATCTACTGGGAACCTACCCCTGCGGATGCGGCAGAGCTCTATAATCCGCTGAATGTAGCTGCAGGTAACAATCCTGTCTTTGACGGAAACTTGGAAATAGCTGCAACCACCACAAACAAAGCTGTATTTATCAGCGGCCCGGGAATCGCGACCGCAGGCTATACAACCCTTAGCGCAGTCGGCAGCAACAAGCTCTTTGTAAGAGTAGGCGATGGTTCTGCGGCAGCTGCAGGAACCTCACAGACTGCAATTGAATCAGCGAATTTCAGTGTAGGCAGCGGTGTCGAACTCATAAACAGCGGCAGGCTTACAAGCCTGAGCAGCATAACTGTCACATCGGGCGCAGAACTTATAAATGAAGGTCTGGTGAAGTTCAAAGACAGCGGCATGAGCAATGCTTATTTAGATGGCGATGGTACATTCAAAAATGCTGCAGCCGGAAAAATCGCAGCCGGATTGGAATCGCCTACAGTTATTAACGGCACCGGCGCGCTTATCAACGAAGGGCATATGGTAATCCCGTGCGGACTGTGGATAACAGAAGGTACAACGCTTCTTAACAGAGGCCAAATTGACCTTTCGGAGACACACGAGGATTATTTGGATATTCACGGCGGCACATTCACACAGGAGGTTCCGACAGGTGTAAATCCTGATAATGTATATGTGCGGGATTATCAAACTTCAGCGTTTGATTCTGAAGGGAATTATACAGGAGCAGGTAACGGTAACCACCCAACATTTAGTTTCCGTGCTGCAGGTGATTCAGGGACCATAAACTTAAACGGCGGAAGTGTTCAAAGGATAATAACAAACAATGTTCCGGTAAATGCGACTGCAGATCATCTGAGGCTCGAAACAATTGCAAAATCAATTTTTGGTAGTAATTTGACCTGTGAAACTGTTAATTATACATCGCAAAACGGCGCTGGTGCAGTAGAAGCCATCAAATGTACAGAAACCGGTACGAATAGTGCTGCCGGCACGATAAACGGTTCTGTTGTATCGGGCGGCAGCGTAGCTGCTACAAGCGGCTACTTCTACGTAACAAGCGATGCACAGAGCACCCCGGGCGCAGCAGTCTTCAACAAGATTTCCTTCCCGGCACCTGCAGGCACTTATGAAGTGGCTACCAACCCGACAGGGCTTACTATCGTAAGCGGCGCTGCTGCAAACAGCTGGTTGGCGGGATATACGGGAACGTATGATACGCAAAATCATCTTGCAATCAGCCCGACTGCTATTCAGCAGGAGGACTACTACATTTGGCTCTTTGGACCGGAAGAAACCGAGTCGTTTAACACAGTAAAGTCTTCTGCATCGGCGCTTCTTGGCGAATGCACGCCGGCACAGGCGACCGATACCATGGCAGCCTCTCTTTCGGCTATCAAGGACCAATTAAACGCTATTAGTATCGACAATGCTACGGGATTCGTAAACCAGCATGAATACAGTAGCGAGGTATGGCAATCCTTGGATGCACTCCGTGCAAAGAATGTTGTAGATTCCGGCTCGTGGAAGTATGTGGCAATTCCGAAGACTGCACAGAATAATGCTTATGCCGGCAATTTTGAGGTAGATATCACAAAGGCAGCGATTGCGACCAAGTGGTATTACGAGTACGAGCCGGACGAAGAGTTTTCGGACGGAACAACCATATCTATATCTGAAGTACCTGATCTCCATTTGGGAACGCCGAAAATCGGAATAATTGTGGATGGTGAGTTTGTCGAAATCACTCAAGATTACATAATTGAAGAAGATAGTGCCCAGCTTTCGGAAAGCAGGATTAACATCAGCCTTGGCTATCCGGAAAGAGACCCTTATACGGAGGCGGGAACATACTACGCAACTACTTCGGGTATCACATACACATATAATGGCAATACCGTAAGCGGCAAGAAGGAAACGGCAAATCTCTACGCCACAGACGGGGCTTTGTCAATCAGCTTCGTGGTAGTTGGCACAACTGACCCTACGGGAACTCATATCAATATCGTAAGCGGTGCCGGAACTGAAGCTGACGGTTGGCTCACAGGATACAGCGCAGCTTATGATGGCGCTGTTCATGAGCCGGTAGTGTTAAACACAGTCCAGCAAAACGATTACTGGGTTTGGGTATTTAACGACGATGACTTCAATGATGATAATCCGACAGGGATTGACTATGCACCTTTTGTGGCTTCAATGAGTGCTGTTTTGGAAAGCGATGATTTTGAGGCAACTGATGAAAATCTTGCACAGGTTAAGTCCCGTGTCGGAGATTCTCAGCTTCCGGCTGTCACTAACAGAGCACTTTCATATAACGACTATTACCTCTGTGGAAGGAGCACACTTGCAGATGATATAGGCGTTGTTGACGTTATGCAAAGCGGCAATTACTACTACTTTGCACTTCCGAAATATCCGACGGGCAGCGCATTTACAGGCACCTTCACAATAGATATCACTCGTGCTGCAGTCGGCGTAAAGTGGTTTACGGTACATCCGGATGTGCCTAATGCTTTAGACATTGAGGATCTTCCTGAGCCGGAAATCGTACCGGCGGAAAGCCTTGCGGCCTCAGGAGCGGCTTATCCATACACAACCGACGTTCCGGTTGTTCCGTACATTGTGAGTGGTCCGGCAGTTTCCGGTTCCTACTACATGCCGACGGATGGGTGGTATGAACTCAATCGGGAGGATTTCGGCTATTATAAACTGATTACGACTCATTCCGCAGTAAGCGGTGCCGGAACATATTGCGTGACAGTAACAGGCATTGAGTGCTATGTCGACGCCGAGGCGGAAAATCCTATAGCTACACCGCAAATGTACGTAGATAATTACTACATCGATCCGGCGACAGCAACATACACTTATACTCTGCAGCCGGAGGGCATAGGTGACATCACTACATTTGTGCAGTCGCTTGACGGCAAGACCGGCACGGAGCTCTACGGCATGTTCGATGTGGCATATGTTGCAAGAGATAATGGCAGTGCATACAGCGACTACACAAAATACATAAACGGTGAAGCGCAGGAAACAGCGGCAACTCAGGCAGAAATGCTGGGAGCACTGGCATCGACCACATCCTATTCGTCAGTCTATGTAGATACCGGCAGCAGACAACAACAGATTCAGGGTTCTGAAAATGAATTGGATATCAAGACCGACGGATTCAACAAGGTTGTAATCATTGATGGTGGCGGCTTTGCACTGGCAGAATCCGGCGAGTCAACAGTCAGTCTTCGCAATGTTAACTCACTTGAGCAGGACTACGATTCCGAAGAGTGCAAGCTCTATGTAAAGCTCATGGGCACCAGGAACAGCGCGCAATTGGTAACACATAATCTTGAAATCGCGGGAAATACTCAGCTGGTAAATCAGGATTCAAATATCACAATTGTAAGTAATGCAGCGATTAAAGGTAGCCTGTACAATAAATATGTAATAAATATTGCAGAGGCAGCAACAGGCAGCATCCTTATTGATGGTGGCGGGCTTTACCTGAAGGGGACGGATGCCATGATAGTAGACAATCGTATTGCAACGATAGCTGCTATTGACGGTGAGCTTACCGTAACTACTGTAGCTGACATGTTCCAATTTGACCAAAGCGATCTAGAACAGCCGGCGGTGCTTGACATCAGTGAAGGCTCAGCAGACGGAGGAATTCGCCACGCTGTTGTAGTTGAAGATAGTGCCGAGGCATTGGTAGGAGACCTCGAAAAGGCCAGCACTGCATATCTGGCTGTACTGTTTGGTGAGGACATGATTGCATTTTACCAAAATGCTGAGCCTGTAGCGGGTAGTGATTATTTATTCGAGGGTTACTTCACACAGAGTGACGGTGTAGCCGGAGAAGAAATAATCCAATTCCTCGAGTGCGTATATAACTATTCTACAGATGGCAAGATAATTGGATCACATTATACGACGGGAGGCGTAATTGAACCGGAAGAAGACAATCTGTTCTTCGTATCGTCAAGAAACCTTAATGTGGACGGCGGCACACCAAGCATGATTTGCCTGTCCTATCCAATCCACTAATATCACAAAACAAAAATCCACCCAGGGGCAACCCGGGGTGGATTTTTTATCAAAGGCTATTGACAAATATTTACATATGGAAGATAATGGAAGAACAAACAAAATATGCAATCGTAAGTTCGCCTTGCAGGAATCAACAATAGGTGTATAATGTTATTAGGGATTGGAGGAAAACAATTGAATATTATCAGGGGTATATTCGAGTGGGAGTTTATATTATGATCGTGACTAAGGAATTAACTCCGGGAGCAAAGCCTACACCGGAACAGATTGAAATGATTGAAAAGGCAAAGAAAATGCCAATAGTTTTTGATGAAGATTCTCCGGCACTTACACCGAAAGCAGCAGAGGGCTTTCGTGTTGCTGCGCGCGAAAGAAACCGCCGCCGCCATGAGAGAGAAACCGTTTAATCAAAAATCCACCCAGGGACAACCCGGGGTGGTTTTTATTTTGGCGATAAAGAGAAAAACTGCCATATAATACTTGCCAAAAAATGATTGGTTGCCTCCAAACGCAGAATTCGCATTTGGAGGCAACCAATCTTTGCGAAATAGGTGGAAATAAAGCTTTGAAATTCAATAATAAGT
>JAEEGJ010002653.1_pt1 | contig 84525 bp, 73 predicted proteins | sample 8958761 | NCBI WGS metagenome assembly JAEEGJ01 (sample SAMN16246546, study PRJNA631951) | gut metagenome | biome: gut microbiome; feature: rumen; material: RS-attached | host: Bos | place: Iran: Karaj | collected 2018-10
TCTTCTTGCACGCTGCTCTTCTGTTTCATTTCTTCGTCTTCTGCTCATAATTAAAACCTCCGAAGTAGTGTCTCTTCTATTATACACTACTTCAGAGGTTTACACAAATTTTAGGATAGACTCCCGGTAATTTTAGATTATGCAAGTGCGGCAAGCATTTCTACTCCTTCATTATATATTTATCATAAGAGATATAGGGGTTATATTCATCTGAATCGTGTTCTTTTGCAAACTTAAAATCTTCATCATAGCACATTTATACTGTTAAGTACATATTATCATCGTCAAATAAAGTTTCTATTCTATCGCTAATAAAATCAATAAAGCTTTTAGAATCCATTATGCTTGATTTCGCCTTATCAGGTAGATTTATGAAGTGTTATACTGAAAGAGCAGTCGGTTGCGGTAAGTCCGCTGGTCCTTCTGATTCTTGCCATTTTCGCCCACTATGCTAACTTAACATCATTTTTATCCTTGACATTTCAATCAACTTCTGTTCAATTTTGTTAGTTACTTATAGTTTAGCCTATCTAGATCTCATTAGATAGGAAGTATATTTTAGGCGGTTACAAATCAAATTGCTAAAGCAACGCGTTTTTCGTTGGTTTCGCTACTCAGTCTTAGACAGAATCTGAACATATGCTCCCAATAGAGCATATTAAATATTTCTTGTGTTTAGTAATTCATAAGACACAATCTATTCATGTTAAAAAAGGGGAGCAAACGAAAACTAAAAAGATGACGTCTTTTTTGAAAAACACACTTCAAAATCATTCAACTTATCCGTGAATTCATTTATCATTGAGCCATCGTACAAAGTCGAACTTTTTTTCAAAATATTTATATACCGAATATGGCATTCTATCCGTCAAATTTGGTCGCACAACATTTCGTTTGTCTTTAAACCAATATTTTTCAGTTAGCTGGATACACTTATCATTGCTATATGAGTGATATGTAAAAATTACTGTTTTATACTTTGTATTACTTAATCTTTTTATTAATTCTTCATTTTCATGTAAATTCCAGGAATTACCAATAACATATACGTTATTCAAATTAACCCTTTTTCTGCGTCTTTCCCAAGCATCTATCGCTTGCTCACAGTTCTTATAATGTAGACAGCATACTTCAATATCCCTTATCTTTATTTTAGGATAAACAATACTGTTATCAATAGGATCGACAAATCTCTCACATAATGCTTCAGCTTCAACACTCATATAATATTCAAGGTTTTCTACTAGTTTAACAAAGTTTTCATCTTCAATAAACATATTAATTGTTGGTGATTTAAACTCAAGTCCAAGATCAGAATAAATAACTCCACCTATACAGTTTTGAGATATCAACGTAAAATCTTTATTCTTATTTTTCTTTCTAAATGAGTTCACTGCCATATTTCTCGCAACAGCAACTATTCTTTTTTTTATACTCATTTCTTCACCTTTTTTCTCAGTTTTCTCGGTAGCAACGCTGTCAAAAACTTAGTCTGATTTAAAAGCAATAATAGTAACACATAAATAATACTGTTCAATGCTAGTTTAAAACCTGCTGAAATAAGCAGACTGTTAATATGTATCAACTTATTTACTATTAAAGACTGTGTAATTAGAAACAAGAAAATCATAAGATCCGGAAGCAATTTTTTCAAAAAGCTTAAATAACTATACTCAAAACCTTTTTTTATCAAATATCCAAATTCTATAAAGAATTTGAATATCAATCCTACCGTTACACACAGAGCAACATATTCTATCTTTCCCATTATACATCCGATAATAGTCATTGAAACTGTAATAATCATTTGAATAACGCCTGATTTAAACATTACTTTTGTTTTATCAAGACTCATAAATATAGCACCTGCTGTTGATGACATCATTTGCGACCAAACAGAAATACTTAGAATTCTAAAACTTATTACTGCTTTTTCCCATTGATTTCCAAACATTAACAACACTATCTCACGGCTAGCAAAAAAGCAATATCCAGTTACAAAAACGCCCAGCAATGATAACAATTTAGTAACCTGCATATATTTATTATAAATATATTGCTTATCATTTTGATAATCTGATAGAATTGGATGTAATATCGGTGTTATAACAAATGTTAGATTCTGAACTGGATAAAGCATGAGCGTATATCCCTTGCTATAGTAAGCAAGGGATTCATTTCCCATCATTTTTCCGATTAAAATATTATCTGTATTTCTAGAAAAATAATTCACAAGATTATAGGCAAATTGAAATCTGCTAAAATTTCTTACTTTATTTATGCTATCCTTTTTATATCTGAACCTAAACTTAAGATCCACGCCCTTCAGATTCCATAGAAATATAATCAACGAAGAAGCAACTGATTGGATTACAAGGGAATAGTACTTAAATCCACAAAGAGCAAGTATTATTGTTATACCACCTGTTAAAATCGTGGTAAAGATATTTCTTGCAGCAACAGTAATAAAGCGTTTATTCTTCATTAGTATTGCATTCGGTATCATATTAAGAGTATTGAACAAAACCGAAATCGATAAAATACAACATATTGATATATATACTGTATCATGATAAAATAGAGAAATTGGGAATGATAAACAGGCAAATAATACTGCTAAAAACAAACCTTGGTAACACGAAAATGAAAAAATATCATTCACTTCATTATCAGTGATTTCTTTATTTTGGATAACTGCACTGCCAAGTCCCATATCCGAAAGTATATTAAAAAATGTCGTAAATACAGTAACCATGGCAACTACACCATAGTCAGTTGGTGAAAGTATTCTTGATAATACAGCAGCAAAGACAAGATTCATCAAAACTTTACCATATTTTGATACAGCATTGATCATAGTTGCCTTTTTTATAGACATTTCAGACATTTTATCTCCTAACCGACTCGATCAAATCTATTATATAAATTTTGCACACGCTTTTTTAAAACGAGATTTCTATATTTTTTTCTTGAAATAAATCCACAATTCAGTACACCTTGAACTGCAAATATAAGTGTAAAATTATTTATTACATTGTACGCTCCAACTTCCACACACAGAGTTAAAGAAAAATAAATCACTGCTAAAAACAATCCAAAATTTTTAGTATCAATAGAATATTTGCATATCAATGTAAAAAACAAAAGAAAAGCAGCCATAACTAGAACTCCATATTCAACTCCTAGTCTAACAAACCCCATATCAAAAATCTTAGCTTGTATTCCAAGTTGGGCAGCCTGCTGAGTACTTATTAAAATAATTTTTCTACCAAATAATGAAAAACCATATTGATTACAGAAATAATGTGCCCAATGCAATCTTGTAGATAAAACGCTATCTAAAGATTTCATAAAAGCATTACCAGAATCATACCTTATAGCCAAAAAGGCACACACAAGCCACATCATCAACGGGATTAGAGAAAACAGTATTGAATGATGCTCAATTATTTCGCTAACCATCTTCATTTTTACAATGGGAATCAAAAAAACAATAAGCAACATGGAAAAAATAGCTGTTCTACTTATACCAATATGATACATACAAAATATTCCCATACTCAACACTATGATTCTAACAAGATTAATCTTTTTAAAATTCAAAGCAATATATTCAGAAAAAATAGTTCCAATTAGTACACCCAAAGTATTTACATGATTAAACCCAAAGGTATTCTTTTCATATCCATTAATTTCAACTTTTTGATTTTGTATCACACCAAAATATACAGACAATATAACAATTAATACCAATAAAATTCTTAAAAAAAGATCAATCTTAATGAACTCTTCTATGCTAATATTATCCTTGGCGGCATATGAGAACAAAATCATCAATAACATCATCTGTGAATGAGATTTCATACTTGAAATCAAAAATATACTTAATATCAATAAAAACATCATTATCGACTTTGCATTGTATCGCGATATGAACATACTGGATATAAAAAGCAATCCAACTGTGGTATATTTAACTAAAGATTCATTTCTATCAGCATCAATTAATAATTTATAACTGCTACAATTGAACAACACATAGTATACTAAATATACCACCCAAGCTATGTAAAATAACAGTCTGTTAATTGTATTCATAAATGTTTCTCCCTCAAATCAGTCAAACGACAGTAAACTGATTCAAAGCTTTCTATCTGCTTCTCAATATCATACATCCATAAATTTTTTAATATATTATCAAAAGTCTTTCTTATATTCTCCCTTGAACAATAATACTTCATGCAATTACTCAATTCAACAATATCTCCGCTTTTATAAATAATCCCAGCATTTGTATTGGCAATTATCTCAGGCATACCACCGCAATTAGAAGCTATTACTGGCAACCCATGGATATTTCCTTCTATCAAAACTCTTCCAAATGGCTCAGGCCAAATTGATGGTACTATCATAACATCACATTCATCGTAAACCTTCGCAAGCTCATTATTAGCAAGTTTACCATGTATAATAATTCTGCGATTTTTTGATGCTTTTTTTTCTACATAGTCCAATAACTCGCCATCGCCGCAAATATGCAGCTCAACATTATAATCTACCAGTGTATCAAATGCTTCAAGCATATGCTTAACGCCTTTAATCTCAACAAGTCTTCCAGCAAACATAAATTTAATTATATCCGAATCCCACTTTTTGCGCCTTTCAAGTGTCGTCAATAATGCTTCCTTATCTACCACAACACTGTTAAATATACATTCTTTAACTGTAGCATTTCTGAAATTATTATTAACCAAAGAGGTGCTCAAAGTGTATGTTGAAGGCGCTGTAACTGCAGAAACATAACTTGAGTATTTTTTTACATATGTTCTATGGAGCTTTAAAACAATACTGTTAACGGAGTGACCGTAAGTAACCGGTGACACAATTCCTGTATCTCTAATCGTGTGAACAACAGGAATACCTTTTTTATAGGCCGTTTTCCAAATATGATATGACATTCCGTAAGTTGAATTAGTGTGAACAACATCTGGTTTGAACTTTAATAACAAATCCTCAAATTCATCAATTGTTTTTTTATTATTGTAGCATATTAGTTTTTGTCTGATTTTCTGAAGCTTACTGATATTCTTTTTATCATAGCTAAATTTATACAGTTCGAAATCACCTGAAGTATGCCTAAAAACTTTTACATTATTGTAATCTTCTACACTTAATTCATTTTCCTGAGAATCTATGCAAAAAACACCAACTATATGTCCATGTTTAACAAGATTTTCGGCAAGCAGCTTTACGCTTTGCTCTGCACCGCCTTTCATGTTCGGATAATAAAATGTATTTACTATCAGAATTCTCATTCTATACTCCTCTACACTTATTGATTGCTTCTTTCAAGTAGTTATACGAATCCTCTCTACTATTATTCAGTAAAAGATCCACATTTTCCCAGTTTATCTCTGAAATATCGTCAACTCTTTTAGTTGAGTCGATAATCCTGTTTCCAACGCCGCTCTCATTAAAAAGGGACATCAGTCTCTCCATTTGTGCCTTCCCCTTCTTAGGGAAAACAAAGAAATTTCGATGATATATAATGCTGAATACTGAAGCATGAAACGAATCTGTAAATACATATTCAGCATTTCGTATGTAAGAAATAAAATCAGCCGGAGAGGCTTTCCATATTTTTTTATTTCCAAAAGAAAAATCATATATTTCAGCGAATTCAGGCTCTAAAAAAGGCATAGAATACACTTTAAGGCCTTTTTGAGTCGCGAATTCTTCAACCATTTTTCTATGTTTTTTATTACACCTTAGAAAATATACAAAAATGTATTTTTCACAAGAAACTTTTCTTTCAGAAATATCATCCCAAACACTTTTATCAACAAGCAAAGTAGGATCAACTACTTTTTCACATCTATTACCGTAAAGAGTCGCATTAATAAGCCTTGTTCCTGAAAGTTCACGACAAGAAACAGCTTTAAAAGAAGAAAGATTTTTTCTTACAATATTCTTCTGTTTATCGGTAAAAGTCTTAACTCCAACACTCGGAGCATATGCAATTTTACTCTTATTGTTTTCAACAAATGTCAGCCAATAAATACTATCGAGTCTTGTCAAAGTTGGATTCCATATCTGATCACTGCCACATATAAAAACATCATATAATTCATTGGTTTTGTATATTGTGTCTTCAGTATAATTATTATCCGAAATTCTCAGATTATCATTAACAAAACTCAATAATGCAGATGTTCTTTCTCTCATTTTAGGAAGACTAAATTTCCAAAAACTAATTTTTAAGGTATTAATAATTCCTCTAGTTCTTAATTTATTGATAAAGTTCTTTAATGTTGCAGGATTCCTGTCATATTGAGAAATTATCTCACACTCAACATCAGGCATTTTATTTAAAACATTTTGAAGAGCATATGCCTGTAATATTGAGCCATAATTATTTCTCCACCATGTAATTACACCTATTTTCATTTCTTCTTTCCTTTTACCAAATCAATGTAGTATTTTTTTAGAAATTCAGCATTCTGAGTAACATCATATCCACTCTGAGATATTTTTTTATCATTTTCTAAACAAATCTGATATCTGTCGGAATTCTTAAGAGTCGCCGAACTTTTTTGAATTTCATTTACCCATTGCTCAGTGTCGTCAATAGCTATAAATTTGAGCGTATCAGTAACATCAGATTCAACCGAAACCTTATCAGATACCAAGCATTGTAGTCCGGCACTTTGAGCCTCAATCAAAACTACCGGCAATCCCTCATACAATGATGGCAATAAAAGAATATCCATAGCCTGCATATACTTATTAACATCCGGTGTTTTCCCTAAAAAAATAACACTATCTGATATTTTAAGCCTTTCAACTTTAGCTTTTATGCTTTCCATTAAAGCGCCATCACTTATTAAAAGAAGCATATAATTCGAATTTTTTTTAAGCAAATCAGCAAATATGTCTATTAGGAATTCATGATTTTTTTGTTCTATAAAATTGCCAACGTGTCCTAATAAAACCTTTTCACCAACTCCAAGTTCTTTTCTGTATTGCTCACGTATGCTCTCAGAATAAAGATACTTGCTGGTATCTATTCCATTCTTGAGTTCAACGAAACTCTTACTACCATACAACCAACGGCCAGCATCCTGACCACAAGCCATTCCATTTGTATAGCAAAGATTAAATAAAGGGTTCAACAACCTATGCAACCATACATGATTACATGTTGTATTGTGGGAATGTACTATTCTTATCGGAACTCTTGCAATAACAGCAGGCAACACATCAATAAGCATCATTGAACTATTACCATGGATGTGAACAACGTCGTACTTCTCTTTTTTCAAAAGTTTCGTCAAATGAATAAAGTATTTTAACGGATTCCCCTTTCTGTTAATGTTAAACACTTTGGAACTGTTTTCGGAAAAGATATTCTTATATTCTTCACTAATTTTATTAGGAGTTACAAGATCAATCTGCATTCCTTTTTTGTTCATATTCAAATAATAATTCAAAATAACAGAAGTTATACCATTAAATCTGAAACGTACAGTAGTAATTATAAGGACTTTCAAACATTTCACCTCTGCTTAAGATGTCTTTTTAATGTTCTTTTTAATTTCTGAGGAATTAAGCTCTTTATGTATCCGCTGTATCTTCTCAAACCGATCTCATTGTTGAATTTTACTTCAACATTTTCCCAACCGCCATCAGCATATAAAGCAAGGATTTCTTCTCTTTTATGATCATATTTTGTGGGAACGTTCAACTGTGCATTACCTTTGGCCGCTTTTTCGAATGTTGATTCATACAAGTTAAATAGTCCACGGTGTTCGTTTATAAGCCGTAATCCCTTATCCGTATTGGCAATTATTACCGAAACTCCTTTTGATTCATCTATTTTTGAACCTCCGAGGCATTCAGGATGCTCCTTCTGAATTCCCCAATAATCACCAATACTTATATCTCCGCATCGTTTACCGTTGGCATATTTACAACTATAACAATTTGTTCTCATTATCAAGCTTTGTGCAAAATAATAGAAATACGAAACCGACGATTCAAACAACCTATATTTTTTTCCAGAATAAGATATTAAGCTACCATTCTTGCCCCAACCAATATTTTTATCTCTGAAAAGGAATTTTTTTGTTTTGATCTCTTTTTTATTCTCGTAGCATTTCAGATAATCCTTAAACATTCTGTTGGATGGTACACCATGACATATCAAGTCTAATGTGAACAGATTGCCATATTCTTTTCCGAGATATGCTTTTAATCCTGCTACCTGACAAGGACACCCGCAGAATAAAACGTTCTTTCCAGTTTTGAGTTTTTCCTTTATCTGGCGAAAAATATCACCTGTATTGCTTTGAGTATATTTAGAGCCTTGAAGCTTTATCAAGTCTTTCATGTTATCCGTAATAATATGATGAAGATTAAAGCCATCATCGAATACTGCACCTGATACATAATCCTTACTCTTCAAAAACGCTGCTGCAAGGGTTGAAAAAACTCCGCCTGAAGCTGAGTGCATAACGATTCTTTCACTACTTGAAACAGCTGCCCAAGTTTTTAATGGTGTATTAGTCTCTTTATAATTTTGATACGCACAAACCGTCTTGCACTTTCCGCACTTTACACATTTATCAGCATCAATATACGGATATAAAAAGCCGTACTCATCCTCTTTCATAGATACCGCATCTCTAGGACAAGAATTTACACAAGCGCCACAGGCACAACAATCTTTTTTTTCTAGAAATAAAACAGGTGTCGTTTTCACTTCATCCATTATTACATTACTCCTCGTTATATAAAGCTCTAAGTTCAGCCGATATACGTTTTACATATAATGCAGCTTTCTTTCTCTCCTTTATCAACACTAGATCAGCTTTTTTAAAATCTATCATTTCAGAGAGACTATTGACATCTGGAACACTTTCAGCTGCCCTTCCCTCAAGTCCGGTCAGATTTAAAATACTTCTGATTCTTGAGCTTGCCTGCTCAGGGTATATCGAAAAGAATTTTGTATGGAATATGATAGAAAAAACAGTCGCATGGAATGAATCTGTAACAACATATTCCGCATTTTTTATAAGATCAAGGTAGTCTTCAACGCTCGGGCACCATTTCAATGTTCCCTTCCTGATAATATCATGTATGTTATAACTGATATTATAAACCTTGACTCCATATTTCTTTGCAAGCTTATGAGCTAATTCATCAACTTTCTTATCATGATGAAGATTATATGTAACTATATATCTCTTATTTCCGTATCTGCCGGTAGTATATCTGTCCCAGAATTTACTGGAGAACAAAAGAGTAGGATCAAGCATCTGAACTGATTTCAGACCGATAGTATCGAGCACCTTTACGCCCTCTTTTTCTCTTACAGATATATATCTATACTCTGCAAGCAACTTTGAAACCTCTTTAGCTTCAGTTTCATCAAGTATTTCATTACCTATGCTTGATGCATATGAGAATTTATACTTATCAGCTGGAACAAAACTAAGATATAATGGTCTGTCTATACCTTCATTCCAATGACTATTCCAAACCTGATCACTGCCTGTACAGAATGCATCACTATCCAGCTTATATCTTTTCAAATCACTTTCATTCCTGTATGTACGGGCAGATAATCTTATATGCCTTTTCAAGAAGCTGTCGAATACTATTTTCTTCTTAACATAAGACACTGACATTATCACTCTTGCAGCGAAAAGAAGCAACGCATTGTTCTGCAGTTTAGAACTCTTATTTTTCAGTCTTTTCAGCAATCCTATACTGGTATATCTTTCCGGATAATAATCTATGACCTCAACATCAAAGCCAGCTTTTTTAAAGAAACTCTGAGTTGCTAATGTTTGCAATGAAGAACCGTAGTTTCTCACTCTGTGTAAGGTAATAATCGAAATTTTCATATTGATCTCCAAATCTTTGTACAAAAGTACCTGATTGACTATTTTAAAGTATTCAGGAAGCTTTCTATCTCATTGATCACAACATCATTTTTTGAAACATAACGATCAAAGCTATGATGTTGTGCCTCTTTAATGCAAGCTAATATATTTTTAGTTTTTTCGCATTTTAAAATCAAATTCTGAGCAGCAAAAGCTTCGGCTATCTGAACCTGATGATCGTCAATATGCTCCTTGTACTTCCTTTTTCGCGGAACAACGATAACAGCTTTGGATCTGCTTAAACCCGAAATTATAGTTCCAACGCCACTGTGTGTTATCAAAAGATCACATTTATCAATCATTGCATCAAATTCAGATTTTTCCATCATTGTTTTATATGGATAGTTTTGGGGAATATAATCAGAAAAACCAATTTGTGCAAATACCTCATCCTTTATATAACCTTTGGCTATCAATTTATCCATTGTAATAAGCAAGCGATTGAATTGAAACTTTTGAGTTCCCACAGCTACAAAGATCATTTAAAAAATACCTCCGACGTATTTGGCATTAGGATATAGTTTAAGCATTTCTTCCCACTGAACCAAAAAAAGATCGCTAATAGGGTACATAAGTCTACCTGTTAAAGATCTTGAATTAACACGCGCAAATGATTCAATGTATACTATTTTTTTTCTGAAAATCTTTGCTATAAGGCAAATCGGATACGAAACCAAAGCTCCTGTTGTAATTACAACATCAGGCTTCTCTTTAAGGAAAATCTTTAGCGATTTAAAAAACAGAACGAGAAAATTAAAAATAAACAATTTCTCTTTGCGGTCGATTTTTTTTACTCCGTAAATATTCTTTAAACTAGAATCATTCATCTGACCGCCTTTTTCTGTAACAAAAAATGACTTGTATTTGTTCATTATCTTTTTCAGGCACATAAGTTCTTCCCAATGTCCGCCCGAAGAAGAAATAAAACATATCTTTAACAACGTTCAATCTCTCCTAAACAAATCTCTCGTATATACCTTATCAGCAACATCATCAAGGCAGCTGTCATATCTGTTGGCTATGATAGCCTGACTTATCTTTTTGAACTCGTCAAGATCGTTGACTACCTTACTGCCGTAGAAAGATGTACCATCTTCAAGTGTGGGTTCATAAATTACAACAGTTGCGCCCTTAGCTTTTACACGCTTCATTACGCCCTGTATCGAACTCTGACGGAAATTATCCGAATTGCTCTTCATTGTAAGGCGATAAACACCGATCACAACGTCCTTTTCACCTACATATCCGCCGGTGTAGCTGTTACCGCCAGCTATCTGAAGAACACGGTCGGCAATAAAGTCTTTCCTTGTTTTATTACTGTCAACAATTGCCCTAATTAGCTCTTCGGGCACATCAGCATAGTTTGCAAGAAGCTGCTTTGTATCCTTAGGCAGACAATATCCGCCGTATCCGAATGAAGGGTTATTGTAGTGACCACCGATACGCGGATCAAGGCATACACCATTGATTATAGCCTGTGTGTCAAGTCCCTTCATCTCTGCATAGGTATCGAGCTCATTGAAGTATGAAACTCTGAGTGCAAGGTATGTGTTGGCAAAGAGCTTTACCGCCTCTGCTTCGGTAAATCCCATAAACAGAGTGTCGATGTCCGGCTTTTCAGCGCCTTCCTGAAGGAGCTTTGCAAATACCTCAGCAGTTTCTCTGCTCTTATCATCACAGCCGACAATAATACGGCTCGGATATAGATTGTCATAAAGGGCTTTTGATTCACGCAGGAACTCAGGACTGAATATTATCCTGTCTGTGTTGAATTTAGCTCTTACACTCTTGGTATATCCAACCGGAATTGTGCTCTTGATTATCATCATAGCTTCCGGATTAACTTCAAGTACGAGACTGATAACCGCCTCGACAGCAGATGTATCGAAGAAATTTTTCTGAGAGTCATAATTCGTTGGAGCAGCGATAATAACGATATCCGCGTCCTTGTATGCGGAAACGCCGTCTGTTGTAGCTGTGAGGTCAAGTTCTTTTTCAGCTAAGTACTTTTCTATGTAATCATCCTGAATAGGAGACTTTCTTGCATTTATCAGTTCAACCTTCTCAGGCACTATATCAACAGCAGTTACCTTATGATTCTGCGCAAGAAGCACAGCCAAAGATAAACCAACGTAGCCTGTTCCGGCTACTGCGATTTGCAAATCCTTAAACTCTCTCATTATTTAAGCATTCCTTCCTAAATATTATCCGTAAACATTATTCACGATATACAGTATAAAAGTTTATAATATAAGTGAAACAAACCCATACATTATTAGTATACAATACGTCGGGATAAAAAGCAAGCAGAAAATGCGCGCCAAAAGTATTAGGTTCTCATCTTTGTAACATTTCACAAAATTCCGGCTATAATATCTGTAAAACAGCACAAGCCAAGAATACAAATAGTATTGTTATAGCAAGTTTGAGCATTAAAATATTGTAAACAAATATACAAATATTATACGCCGTTAACTTGCGCGAACTATCTATTTAATAGTTATAATTCTTCAAGGAGAGCTGATTCATACCATCTGTTCTTCCAACAATACCTGTAAAGCATAATCATTCCATTGTTCTGTAAAGCCGATGACATTTTTGCTCTTACAGTCAATCGTACAAAAAAGAGCTTACGCATAGAACGCAAGCTCTTTTGTATTATCTGTATTCGTTATCTTTTCTGCCAGCTGGATATTTTGGATATTTTCAGTGTAAGGTTCTGAACTTTCTTAGGTTCGCGAAAAGGTCACACCAAAAATATCCATTTTATCCAGTACTCTGACTGCAGCAGTAATCATTCGCTTCGGCACATTTGGATATTGGTGGTAAAAGTTGTATTTTCAGTGTAAGGTTTCTAAGTTTCTTAGTCTCGTGAAAAGGTTACACCAATTTTACCACTTTTACCACCTTTTGTACAGCACTCTAGGATTTTGCGATATACAGCCTTTTATCGTGTCATGCCGGAACAATGTGCATTTTCAGTGTTAGGTTTCAGAGTTCCTTACTCTCACGAGAAGCTTACACCGGCTTTGCACATTGCTCTGATGTCAGCAGAGAATTCAGCTTCTTATTTTTCTGCAAGCATACATAATTCTTCATCAGTTAATTCTATAATGCTCATATTCAATCAAACCCCTTATTTATATATTCTTCAGTATCATACCTTTTAATATCTCGATTAATTGATGTAGTTGTTGAAACACTTTTTCGATCAATCCCTAAATCAAAAAAGAAAACATTGTTTTCAAATTTATAACACGCATCATTATTTGAATATGTTGCTTTTTTCACATCTACATTTCTAACTATATTCAGATGGTTATCAGACACTATTTTGTGCTCATACAACCACTTAGCAAAAATAGGCGCAAATTTCTCAATATCTTCCTGAGTGAAGTATTTATCCGAGAAAAAGAAAGAATTCATTAGTCCTATTTTCCACTGAAAATCCCCGTTCCCCACCTCAGCCATACTATCTATATTGCTGTCATTAACCGTCATAAAATAGGCGATCTCATCAGATTTGAAATACCCTCTTACGTAATCACCTATCAGCTTTTCTAAATAGCTGCTAACGCCCATATCGCTGTAAGTGTCTGTAAAATTGCCTTTTTCGTCTAAAGTAACTTCAACAGTGTTTTTGCCGCCCTCAGGGCCGAATTGCTTCGGGTAGGCGTACAGCGTTTCCTCGTCCATAACACTGGGCTCTACATATCCGGCATAGACGAATTCCTCGTCATACTTTTCGTTGAGGTAAGTTATCATTTCGTAGATATGCTGTATAGAGCACTTTTGCGAAGGTGATAGCTGTTCAATGTCTGTAGGAAGTCCCTCAGCTTTAAGTAAACTCTTCTGCCATTCGTTCAGTGTTTCTGAGTTCTGCCATTGATGTTCACTCTTAGTTTGTTCGCCTATTTGGCTACTGCTTCCACTTGTTGCAGATTTGCCGCAAGATGAGACCATTGATGCTGCAATTACTGCTGTGGTCATTAGTGCGATGTATTTCTTCATTTTTCTTCCTCCGAATCTGCCTTATAACGCCTTATTCAATCTAAGATTTTATCTTTTTCAACATACATAGTTCTTCGTCTGTTAAAACAATTATATTATCCATATTTTTTCTCCTTTGAAAGTTATTCTATTTTTAAGTTGATTGATGGGTAAGTAGAATACGTTCCATCCCCGTATATTGATAATCCATAACTTAATAAAGAATCATCGTAATAATTTGAACAATTATCAATTGTTAAACTAGCTATGGACACATTGCAAAGTATTTCGATTCTATTACTTGAATGCAATCTTCGAGCATTGCTCCATTTTACGAATTCAGCCATAAAATCTTTAATAATATCTTCATCACATATTTTATCTGATATACAAATAATATTTGTTCCGCCAACCTTATTTTCAAAATCATCATCTTCGATTTCGCTAAGACTATCTATTTCAGAGCTAAAGTAGTTAATTAATATGACAGCTTCATCAGATTTAAAATAATCTCTTATAAAATCATTGTAAAGCTTCTCACAATAGTCTCTAACCTCAATGCTACTATAATTATCTGTAAAATCTCCGTTATCATCAACTGTAACTTCTACCGTGTTCCTTCCACCGTCAGCACCGTATTTCTTCGGATAGGCTAAGAGAGTTTCCTCATCCATTAGTCCCGGCTGTATATACCCTGCATAGACGAATTCTTCGCCATACTTATCATTGAGATACGTTATCATCTCATAAATATGCTGAATGGATAGTTTTTGCATTGGCGTCAGCTTTTCAATATCTGTTGGAAGCCCTTGCGATTCAAGCAAACTTTTCTGCCATTCGTTGAGTGTGTCAGAGTTCTGCCATTTGTGTCCACTTGAACTGTTTCCTGCTTTTCCGCAGGATGAGATCATTGATGCTGCGAGTAATGCCGTAGTCATTAGTGCGATGTATTTCTTCATATAGTGCCGCTCCTTTTTGAATTCATTTTTAAATACAGACCGGGATAATTCCGGCATATAACAGAAGCCCTTGCGAAAGTGTGCAAGGGCATATGATAGTATTATTCTCTGTAACCGTTAGGGTTGTTTTTCTGCCAGTTCCAGCTGTCACGGCACATATCTTCGAGTGTTTTCTCAGTTTTCCAGCCAAGGACTTTCAACGCCTTGTCAGCATTTGCATAGCACTCAGCAAGGTCACCGGCACGTCTTGCACCGTAAACATGGTTAACTTTTATGCCGTTCACGCGCTCGAATGTCTCAACAATCTCAGTTACACTGTACGGAGTACCTGTTCCGAGATTGAATATCTCACAGCACTTATCCTGTGAAAGTATATAGTCGATAGCTTTAACGTGTCCCTTTGCAAGGTCAACAACGTGAATGTAATCACGGGTGCAGGTACCGTCCTTTGTCGGATAATCGTTTCCGAATATAGTAAGGCACTCGCGCTTGCCGACTGCGACCTGTGTAACATAGGGCATGAGGTTATTAGGAATCCCCTGAGGATCTTCACCTATCATACCGGACTCATGTGCGCCAATTGGGTTGAAATAGCGAAGGAGAACTACTGAGAGCTTTTCATCAGCCTTTGCAGCGTCCTCAAAGATCTGTTCCATCATTGATTTAGTCCAGCCGTAGGGATTTGTACAGGCACCGCGCGGCATTGTTTCAAGGTACGGAACAGGATTTGCTTCGCCGTATACAGTTGCCGAAGAACTAAAGATAATATTCTTGACTGCAAACTTCTCCATAGTTTCAAGAAGCGCAAGAGTAGTATCAATGTTATTGCGGTAGTACATTATCGGCTTTTCAACAGATTCGCCGACTGCTTTAAGTCCGGCAAAATGTATAACTGCGTCTATCTTGTTTTCCGAGAAAATTGCGCTGAGCTTCTCTGTATCCTTGACATCAGCTTCATAAAGAGCTACTTTTTTTCCGGTCAGTTTCTCAACGCGCTTTATAGATTCCGGACTGCTGTTTGAATAGTTATCAACAACTACTACATCATAGCCTGCATTCAAAAGTTCGACCGCTGTGTGTGAACCGATATATCCGGCTCCTCCTGCGAGTAATATTGCTGCCATATTAACATACCTCTTTCATGTTGTTACCGTTATTTATAATAATATAGTCAAAATCAAAAACAGCAGCACCATAATTATGGTGCTGCTAAATGATCACTTAGCGCCCTTGCGGAGAATAACTGCAGCAGCCGTCTTAAACATCAGTTTTATATCAAGACCTGCACTGCGAGTCTTTATGTACTTAACATCGCCTTCTACCCACTTGTCGAACTCCATATCACTGCGCCCTTCGGTCTGACAGATACATGAAAGTCCGCCCTTTACAAGGAGTCTGTCCATCTGTTCCGGAGTATAGAGCACAACTTCTCTCGGAAGCGGCGGTCTCGGGCCTATGAAAGACATATCGCCCTTGAGAACGTTCCAGAACTGCGGGAGCTCATCGATAGATGTCTTGCGGATAAACTTTCCGATCCTTGTAACACGGGGATCGTCATCGCTCTTGAAAGCAAGTCCATCGGACTGATTCTCTTTCTGAACTTCGGCAAATCTTGCCTCAGCATCTATACACATTGAACGGAGCTTGTACATCTTAAAAGGCTTTCCGTCCTTTGTAAGTCTGACCTGAGAAAAGAATGGATTTCCCTTATCATCAACATATATGATAAGCGCTACAACACCTATCGGCACTGCAAGAATAGTCAGTGCACAGGCTGAAGCTACAATATCAAACGATCTTTTAACAAAGCTATATAGCTTGCCGCCTGCCGGCTTGACCTTAGTATACTTCAAAGTATTTGAAACGCCCTCATGAAGCAGATTCAAAGCACGCTCATCAAAATTAAGGATAGGATACTCTGTCACGCCTGATTTTCCAGGAAGCGTAGGCTTCGGTTCCTCGCCCTTTTCAAGCTGGTCAAGCACATCCTGAGTTACGTCATTCTCAGACAAAAGTATTTCTTTAGTCCTGCGGACTTCGAACATATCTGTTGACACATCCTTCTCATAATTGCTGGTATTTCTGCTCAAAACGTCTGTTGCTTGCATCGTTACACCCCTCCGATACTAACATTGGATAAATTGGATCAATTTTTTATACAGCAGTATGCAGGGACAGTCAGGCGTTTTGAGATAATCTAACCGTACGATCGGCACATCATAGTCTGCTTTCATCCATCAGCTGCTGCTTTTATATCTGATTAAGAAAATTCGTCCTGCAAGTCAGTAATTAATATAACTAAGAGTAGATTGTTAGGTGCATTATACTATGCCGGACATAATTTGTACATTTCAATTATAACCTTTAGGAGCAAAAAAAGCAAGTGGAAAAATAGAGTAAAACAGAACATCTATCGATTTTTGGCAGTTTTCACAAAAGTATCACATTATTCTCTGTCAAAACGACGTAAGTGATTATACTACAAGGAATATCAATTGAGATATAAGCTCTTGGTATATACTTTGCGTAACAGTCATATTCTCTCGCGTTATAATGATTGCCATTCTGTTACATTGTCAAAAGTTGTTATCTTAGTAAAACAATATTAACATTTTACAACTCCAGTGATTCCGAATTTGTATGTTATCTTTAGATAAATATAAAAAAGGCAGCCGAAGCTGCCCTGATAGATAATCATATCTCTGCACGATTTCCGTACATCTTCTCATAGTAGTTCTGATACTCACCGCTAATGATAGTCTCCCACCATTCACGGTTCTCGAGATACCATTTGATAGTCTTCTTGATGCCGTCCGCAAACTTTGTCTCAGGCAGCCAGCCAAGCTCGGTGTGTATCTTCGTAGGATCGATAGCATAACGCATATCATGTCCTTTTCTGTCCTCAACGTGTGTGATAAGGCTCTCAGGCTTGCCAAGCTCCTTGCATATGAGCTTAACGATATCGATATTCTTCATCTCGTTGTGTCCACCTACGTTGTAGAATTCACCAACCTTACCTTTATGGATAATAAGATCTATTGCACGACAGTGATCCTCAACATAGAGCCAGTCACGGACATTAAGTCCCTCACCGTATACAGGAAGCGGTTTATCTGCGAGCGCATTTGCTATCATCAGAGGAATGAGTTTCTCCGGGAAGTGATAAGGACCGTAGTTATTGGAACATCTTGAAATAGTCACAGGCAGGCCGTAAGTCCTGTGGTATGCCATTACAAGAAGGTCAGCGCCAGCCTTTGACGAGCTGTACGGACTGCTTGTATGGATAGGTGTTTCCTCAGTAAAGAAGAGGTCAGGTCTGTCCAGCGGAAGGTCGCCATAAACCTCATCAGTTGAAACCTGATGATAGCGCTGAATTCCATACTTGCGGCAAGCATCCATAAGCACCTGTGTTCCGAGAATATTGGTCTGAAGGAATATCTCGGGATTCTCGATAGAGCGGTCAACGTGGGACTCAGCTGCAAAGTTTACAACTATGTCCGGCTTCTCTTCCTCGAACAGTTTATAAACACCCTCACGATCACATATATCGAGCTTCACAAAGCGAAAGTTCTTATTGTCCATTACAGGTGCGAGCGTCGAGAGATTTCCCGCATATGTGAGCTTGTCCAGACAGATAATACGGTAGTCCGGATAAGTATCAAGCATATGGAATATGAAGTTCGAGCCGATGAAGCCGGCTCCGCCTGTTACAATAATTGTCATATCATTCACCCTATAACCGTATAAATACGTCCTTCTGCAACATTCTTAAGATGCTGTCCGTATGAGGATTTACCATATTTTTCAGCAGAAGAAATGAGTTCTTCCTTGCTTATCCAGCCGGATCTGAATGCTATTTCTTCCGGTGCCGAGATCTTTATTCCCTGACGTTTTTCAATGATCCTCACATAATCCGCAGCATCAGCAAGACTGTCAACAGTACCGGTATCGAGCCACGCAAAGCCTCGGCCAAGCAACTGAGCTTTGAGAAGGCCTTCCTTCAGATACATATCATTCAGCGTCGTTATCTCCAATTCACCACGGGCAGAAGGCTGTACAAGCTTTGCCTTCTCTGCAACTCCTGACGGATAAAAATAAAGACCGGTTATCGCATAATTCGACTTGGGCACCTTCGGTTTCTCTTCAACTGAGAGTACCTTTCCCTCTTCATCAAACTCAACTACGCCAAAGCGCTCCGGATCAGGTACATAATATCCGTAGACCGTCGCTGTTCCTTTTCGAGCGCGGTCAACAGATTTTCTCAATATATGGGAAAAATTATTTCCGTAGAAAATGTTGTCGCCAAGTATCATCGCGCAGGGCCCGTCACCAACGAACTCTTCCCCAAGTATGAAAGCCTGAGCCAGTCCGTCAGGACTCGGCTGTACTGTATAACTCAGATTTATGCCATACCTCGAACCGTCTCCGAGAAGATTCTCGAACTTATGGATGTCGGTAGGTGTTGAGATTATGAGGATATCCTTTATTCCTGCCAGCATCAGCGTGGACAGCGGATAGTATATCATCGGCTTGTCATATACCGGAAGCAGCTGCTTCGACGTGACCATTGTCAACGGATAGAGTCTTGTGCCGGAACCACCGGCGAGGATTATTCCTTTCATAATCAATCTCTCCTGAACAAATCTCTCGTATATACCTTATCTGCAACATCATCAAGACAGCTGTCATATCTGTTGGCTATAATAGCCTGACTTATCTTTTTGAACTCATCAAGATCGTTGACTACCTTACTGCCGTAGAAAGATGTACCGTCTTCAAGTGTGGGTTCATAAATTACAACAGTTGCACCCTTAGCCTTGACACGCTTCATAACGCCCTGTATCGAACTCTGACGGAAGTTGTCAGAATTGCTCTTCATTGTAAGGCGATAAACGCCGATAACAACGTCCTTTTCGCCTACATATCCGCCGGTATAGCTGTTTCCTCCTGCCAGCTGGAGTACGCGGTCAGCTATGAAATCCTTTCTTGTTGCATTGCTCTCAACGATAGCCTGTATAAGATTCTGAGGCACATCTGCGTAATTCGCAAGAAGCTGCTTTGTATCCTTAGGCAGACAGTATCCACCGTAACCGAATGACGGATTGTTATAGTGGCTTCCGATACGGGGATCAAGGCATACGCCGTTGATTATAGCCTGTGTGTCAAGTCCCTTCATCTCGGCATAGGTATCAAGCTCATTGAAGTATGAGACTCTGAGTGCAAGATATGTATTAGCAAAAAGCTTGACTGCCTCAGCTTCAGTAAATCCCATAAACAGGGTATCAATGTCCGGCTTCTCCGCACCTTCCTGAAGGAGCTTGGCAAATATCTCAGCTGTTTCTCTGCTCTTGTCATCACAGCCGACAATGATACGGCTCGGATAGAGATTGTCATAAAGGGCTTTCGATTCACGCAGGAACTCAGGACTGAATATTATCCTGTCCGTGTTGAATTTAGCTCTTACGCTCTTGGTATATCCAACCGGAATTGTGCTCTTAATTATCATCATAGCTTCCGGATTGCTCTCCATAACAAGACTGATGACCGCTTCAACTGCAGATGTATCAAAGAAATTCTTCTGTGAATCGTAATTAGTAGGTGCAGCAATTATCACTATGTCTGCATCTGAGTATGCAGCCTTGCCGTCTGTTGTGGCGGTAAGGTCAAGTTCTTTTTCAGATAAGTATTTTTCTATATAATCATCCTGAATAGGAGACTTCCCCGCATTTATCAGTTCCACCTTCTCAGGCACTATATCAACAGCAGTTACCTTGTGATTCTGTGAAAGAAGCACAGCCAAAGATAAGCCGACGTAGCCTGTTCCGGCTACTGCAATCCGTAAGTCATTAAACGCTCTCATTATTCAAGGTTTCCTTTCATATATCAAGTAGTGCTATGCACACACAAAAACACACTACCAAATTACATTATAATACACATAATTTACTCTTGTCAAGCATTATTGAAGCTGCTCTGATGTTTTTTGCGTACAAGCACTTAATTATTCCCGATCTATTGCAATATACCGTATTCTATGGTATAATAAGGCTCGACAGACATAATACGATGCAAGGAGTGATGCGATACTGAATCAACAGCTTCAGGGAACGCAAATATTAACAGCATAGCAACCATACGGTAAAAATCAACATTTCACTTGAAAGAGAGGGGTTCATTGTGAAACCGAGACTAAGATTTACCGCAGCGATACTTGCAGGTGCTCTGACCGTGTCAGCAATTCCGATCGAAAGAGCAAGTATCACCTGCGCTTCCGAGCCGACCGTGTGCATAAACGAGGTCTGCTCACAGAACAAAGCCTGCCTTGCCGACAGCTATGGCGTATATTCAGACTGGATAGAGCTGTACAATCCGGGGAGTTCAGCCGTTGACCTGTCCGGCTGGGGATTATCAGACAAAGCCGAAAATCCGCTGCTTTTCACTTTCACGAACGGTACAGCTATAAAAGCCGGAGAACATATGATAGTATTCGCTTCAAAGCAGGAGTCAAGAGCGAACGAATTCCACACAGGATTTTCACTCAGCAAGAACGGAGATACCGTCGTACTGGCAGATCCCGACGGCAAAATAGTACAGAAAATAGAACTGCCAACGCTCGGTAACGATATGACATACGGCAGGACTCCTGACGGCGGCGATGAATTCGAGATAATGGAGCCTTCACCAGCAAAGAAAAACGCTTTCACTGTTTCCGCACCGGCTTTTTCTTCGCCATCAGGATTCTACGGAACAGACTTTGCTCTGACACTTTCATCCGACAAAAATGATACTATCTATTATACAACGGACGGCAGCGATCCTACATCGTCATCGACTGCACAGGTCTATACCTCAGCTATAACTGTCAAAGACCGCACCAGCGAACCGAATCTGTACAGCAGCTATGACGAGGATGAGAACTCTGCCATTTCCGTATCAAGAGGCACAGGTTACAAAAAGCCTAACTTCAACGTCGACAAAGCTACTGTTGTCCGTGCGGCAGCCAGAAATACTGACGGAACATTCAGCAGAACCGTCAGTCAGACTTACTTTGTCACAAACAGCAATCTCGCGCAGTACAGGAACATGACCGTTGTGTCTCTTGTGACCGATCCGGATAACCTTTTCGATCCTGACAGCGGTATTTACGTTACCGGCAGGAAGTATCTGGAATGGCGCAACAGTTCCTCTTATGATCCGAGAAAAAATGTCTGGGATACAGATAACATTGCTAACTATTTCTCACACGGCAAAGAATGGGAACGCGAAGCAGCTATCACGATTTTCCGTGACGGAGAAAACGTTGTTGAGCAGAATATGGGCATACGTATAAAGGGCGCGTCAACAAGGAACTCTCCGCAGAAGAGCTTCCACCTGTACGCAAGAAGCGACTACGGTGCTTCAAAGCTGAATTATCCTGTCATTCCCGGCAACCTCGACTGGCAGGGCAACCTCATAGACAAATATGATTCCATCTCGCTAAGATCAGTCAGCGATGAAGTACGTCTCCGCGACGGATTTTCACAGAAGCTTATTGCTGACAGAGAAAACCTCACGACTCAGAATATGCAGAGCTGTGTTGTCTTCCTTAACGGAGAATACTGGGGACTGTATGAGATAGTTGAGAAGGTGTCCGATGACTTTATTGAATCAAACTACGGCATAGACAAGAAAAACGTCGCTATGATAAAGAATGGAGAGCTCGAAGAAGGATCGCAGGAGGAATATGACAGCTTCATCAGATTTGCAAAAGAATACTCTGCTCTTGATCTTTCAAACGACAGCTACTACAAGAAAGTCTGCGAAGTTATCGACATCGACAGCTTTATCGAACACTATGCGGCCGGCCTCTATCTCGGCACCGTTGACTGGCCGAACTATAACTACGCTATATGGCGCAATACTGGCGACACGATCAGCGGCAACCCGTACAGCGACGGCAAATGGCGCTTTGTTTCGTTCGACTTTGATTACACGATGGGTAAGACATTCGCGGATTTCGGCGGAGTTGAAGGCTATGCTTATGACAATTTCAGACAATTCTCCAATGTCTGGAAAGAAGCACCGACCAGCCTTTTTGTCGCTCTGCTCAGGAACAAGGATTTCCGCAGCAGATTTGCAAACATCTACTTAGATTACGCAAATGAGATACTCACTCCCGAAAAAGCCAATGCTATGATAGACACTTACAGCAGGGATTACACAGAAGCTGTAGCTCAGACGACTACACGCTGGTGGGGCTTCTTTGGCGGCTCAAAGGACAGCAATCTCAGCTACAACCGCGAACAGTACAAGAACAATACTCTGCCGCAGATAGCTACATTCTTCCGTGAGCGCAAGAAGTATACTCTTGAACATATGAGGCACTGGCTCGATCTTTCTTTTTCAATGAATACAATAACTCTGAAGACCTCCGGCGGTGGAAAGATACGCATAAATTCGATCACGCCCGACACTTCAGGCGGCTGGAGCGGTGAGTATTCGGAAGACTGTCCCGTAACTCTGACAGCGCTGCCCGATGACGGTCATAAATTCACAGGCTGGAGCGGAAGCATATCCGGCAGCGAAAAGACCGTTACCGTAACACTCAGCGAAGCTATGACGATCACAGCGAATTTCGCTGAAAAAGAGACAGTTCGCGGCGATGTGAACGCAGACGGTGACTTCAATATCGCAGACGTTGTGCTTCTGCAGAACTGGCTGATTGGCAGAAAGAATGCAAAGCTCGCAGATTGGCAGGCTGCCGACCTCTGTGCAGACGGCAAGCTCAATGTGTTTGACCTCTGCCTTATGAAAAAAGAACTCTTTAAATAAAAGCAGACCGGACAGTTCCATACTTCAGGGAACTGTCCGTTTTTTCATCTCCTGCCGGCAAAAAAATAAAAAAAGTCTTAAATTTTTCATAAATAAGTCTTAAATTTTTATTAAAGTATTGAAAAATATTGTAACTGGTGTTATAATGTGCTCAGTGAAGTTTCTTCACAAAAAATAACATGAGAGGAATTGTAACAACTATGAAACACACACTCAAAAAAATCACAGCAATCGCAGCAGCAGCCGTAATGTGCGCATTACCGACAGCAGGTAACCTTTCTGCAAGTGCAGCAGGCGTTACTCAGTACAGAGTGCACAGATCCTACGTTATCTCCAAGAGAACTAACAGCGGCATCAAGACATTCAAAGCTACTCACACAAGAGAAAGCAACCTCACAAAAATGGATGTAAGAACCGGCTCATTCAGCGGCAGCTACACATTCGGCGGCAACAACGCAAAGTCAACTGTTGACTGGACTCCCTTAAACAACAGATGTGATGAGATCGGCGTTGTAGTATCATTCACAGACAAGACAACATCCGGTGAAGCTCCGACATTCCTCAGCGGCACAGGCGTTTCATTCACACGCTATGAGTCAGGTTATGTTGACGCATTCGATATCGAGAGCATCATTGTAGGTGACGTTACAAGTGAAATGAACGGTGCAGGTTCATCTTACAACTATGACGGTCTTACAGGAATGGATGCACTCAAGGCTCAGATCTTCTTAAACAACTACCACAATTGCACATATTACGGTGAAGACGCTATCAAGATCGAGACATTCCTCAGATCTGCAAATTACAACTCACTCGGCAGAAACACTATCCGCGGTATCCTCGCAAGCGATATCAACAACGACGGATATGTAACAGCTGCTGATGCTTCAGCTATCATGTGCGTTCTTGCCGGCAGATATACTGACCTTACAGCATTCTGCTTCAAGGGCGAGCTTGCAATGAGAAACATGGTTGACTAAGTTCAACAAGTAAAACTCAATAATTACACTGACCTCCTGTGACGCCTTTATCACAGGAGGTCTTATATTTGCCGGACGCGCCTTCTGACCGCATAATCCTTGACATTTCGCGCTTTATCTGTTATGATTAAAATATAAATTTTGTAGGAGGATACCATGAAAATCAGTATTATTTCTGCAATTCTTCTTATACTCGGACTTTGCGGCATGATAGGCTCTCTGGCATGGGTCCTCGGCCGCGGAAACCGCAACCGTCTCACGCGGCTTTTCATAAGCTGTCAGGCTTCAATCGTACTGTGGATAGTTTCGGAACTGCTCATTCAGTTTTCGTCTACGCAGTCGCAGTACTGGAAGAGCTACCTAATAGGAAATGTCGGCATAAGCTGTTTCAGTCCGCTGTGGCTCATGCTGACCGCTGAATACGCCGAAGCATCACCGAAACTCCGCAACAGGCTGAACCTCACCCTGCTCATATCATTGGCTTCGATGCTGGTAATATCCACCAATATGAAGCACCATCTGTACTACTATGTATTCTATGCCGGCGAAGTTGAATACGGTCCCCTGTTCTATGTTTTCCAGATGATCTACTACATCTGTATAATCTCAGGCTTCGTACTTATCGGACTGAAACACAAGCACAGACACGAAATGATAAACAAGCAGTCGTTTCTTCTGATACTCTCATCGGCTATACCGCTCGTTGTAAATACTCTGTCTATCACAAATGTGTTCCATTCTAAGTTAAGGCTCACACCTTTCATCTTCGGACTGTCCAGCCTTCTGCTCATTATTGCACTCGGCAGATACGGTCTCCTCAACATCAACAGCATAGCTATGCGGGACACTATCGACAATATCGACAGCGGCGTAATCATCTTCAACACCAACGGCTACATCTCCTATAAGAATAAATACATAGAAAGCCTTTCTTTTCTGAAGGATATAAAAAGTGTTCAGGAATTCATCACAGCTGTTTCAGAAGCAGCTGATCAGGAGATACCCGAAAACTTCTCCACAGCTGAGATTAAATGCGGCGACGAGTATTACAGTCTTAAACAATCAGAAAACGACAACAAAAACGGAAGACTCGTTGCACGTACTGTTACTATAACCGATGTTACTGAATATCACGAGCATATGCTCGCAGAAAAACAGCTCAGTCTCGAACAGGAGCGCACCCGCATAGCTCAGGAAATGCACGATTCCGCAGGTCATACATTTACAATGATAAGCGCACTTGCAAGGCTTCTGCGTTCAGATATGCAGTCAGAGGAACGTGATACAGCCGCTGCTCTTGAAAAGCTCTCCGAGATAGACGGACTGTCACGAAGCGGCGTAACACAGCTGCGCTGTACTATCAACAACCTGCGTGACCAGGCGTTCATGACATCTGTAACAAATGCCATACAGTCAGTTATCACCGCAATACGCGGCGTTGAGACCGAACTGTGCATACAGGGCGATGAGGATGCAAGGTATCAGTTCTGCATAAGAGAGATGTATGAGAACTGCCGTGAAACTATCACCAACACACTGCGGTATTCCAATGCAGACAAGATAGACATTATCCTCAAATTCCTGCCGGAGCGCATAGAGCTCCATATTCTCGACAACGGAAACGGATGCGACAATATCGAGGAGCACAACGGTCTTCAGGGTATACGCTCCCGTACTGAAAAGCTCGGCGGTGAAGTTAAGTTTATGTCAATGGCAAATGAAGGATTCCATACAAGTATAAGGATACCTGTCAGGGAGGTTCAAATATGATAAAAATACTTTTGGTGGACGATGTTTCTATACTTCGTGCAGGTCTTAAAGCTGTCATATCAGGCGACGACAGTCTGAAAGTAGTCGGCGAAGCTTCAAACGGAAAAGAAGCTTTTGAAATGGCAACACGTCTCAGTCCGGATGTTGTGCTTATGGATATGCGTATGCCGGACTTTGACGGCAGTTACGGCACAAGGCAGATCAAGACGGCGTTTCCGGATATAAAAGTTCTCGTTCTCACGACATTCGATGACCAGGAGACTGTTGACCGCGCTATCGCTGCCGGTGCAGACGGTTATATCCTCAAAGAAATGGACAATGACAAAATAGTGAACTCCATTAAGGCTGTCGCCGGCGGTATAAATGTGTTCTGCGACAATATCTTCCAGTCGATAAAGAAAAACGTAACTCAGTCCAATCCCAAGGACTTCGGACTGACCGAGCGCGAGATAGATTTCATCAGATTGATATGCGACGGTGCTGATAACAAGGAGATCTCCGCAAAGCTCTTCCTTGCCGAAGGTACTGTCCGAAACGGTATTTCCCGGCTTCTCGAAAAGCTCAGCCTCAAAGACCGCACACAGCTTGCAGTTTTTGCGATAAAGAATAACATTGTATAAACCAATACACCGGCCTGTAATGGTCGGTGTATTTTATTATAGTGACATTTGTCACTCACAAAGTGACAGTCGACCTCTTCCAAATTTCAGCAAAATGAGTATAATTACAATATAGAATACAAAAAGCAGGTGAAAACCTATGAAAAAAAGCACTAAAACTAGACTTATAATCACTGCTGCATTAATATTAATAACCGGAACAATAACGCTGACTGTTAACGTTTTCATCGGAAGCGGCATCATTCTTATAGATCTTTTTTTACTGATACTTTATAACGCATTCACAACTAATTCCCAAAGCGCAGATGAAAAAGAGACTGGCAAACTTATGATTATTGCATTTCTCCTGATATTAGCATATTGTATATTATTCTTTGCAGCTATTTTCAGTATAATCAACAACTGGTAAGAAGAAGTCAACGACTATTTTAACCCTGCAGCGAAATCACAGGATAAAAACGAAAGACAAGGTGAATTACTATGAAAGTAACATTCTACGAAATACAGGATTGCTATTACGAACTTGTATACAATAGCCCGGCAATCATCGCTCCCCCGAGCACTGATAAGGAGCTGTTGAATAAATACATATTTATTCAGCTGTTAGACGGCCGATGGGTACACTATATGAACCAGGACGAGATCGCTCTTCTGGAAAAAAATATCGGCTGCGATACTCTTATCTTCTGTAGTGATGAAGACAGTCACCGGATAGACGCTCAGCTCCAGGCAGACTATGAAGCTCAATCCGGCATAGGACTTACTGTGCTTATGGTATTGCTGTTCATTCTCGGCGTCTTTATGCTTGCCGCCGACATAAATTTCGGCAAATATATGTCAATTGCAAGTTTCTTAGTTTTATTCATAAGTGCCTTGCGCTCAAACAAATCAGCAGCCATAACCGTTTTAATTATACTTATAAGCATACCGATTATATTTGTCATTTGCGTCATGTTGGTGATCGCAGCCTGCTCAGAAGCTATTAACGACTGCGGCGGTGAAGCAGAAGCAGTCGGCAGAATGGGAAGCCTGCTGCTGAGTTTCTAATACTACCAACAATAAGTCCGGAGTGATAATTATGAAAGTAACATTCTACGAAATACAGGATTGCTATTACGAACTTATAGACAATAAACCAGCTATCATTGCTCCAGCGCCTACTGATAAAGAACTGCTGAGTAAATACCATTTCATTCAGCTGTTAGACGGCCGTTGGGTGCATTATATGAACGAATTTGAATTTTCGTATATGAAGCACAATTCAAACCGTAAAACAGTGCTTTTCATCTTTCCGATTGAAAACCATCAAATGACCGTACAGCAGCGAAAAAAGAATATTGCGCTAATAATATTATTAATCATCTACTTCCTTATAACAGCATATTTCTTTTGGTTAGTCAACAGTTGTGTCAATGATTGTGAGAATGACATTAATAATTTTCCAAATTCGTGTCAGGAAAGCCAGGAATAAAAACCTCATTCAGAAAGGTCAATGCTATGAATATACACATAAATACAGATCACGGTGCGATATCACCGTACAAGATCTTTCTCCTGCTTGCATTAGCCGCCGGAACAGCTGTTATCCTACGACTATGCATCAAGCGCGGGATACCGGCTAAAAAAGCCCTGCTCCTTGCAGTTATCCTCCAGCCAATGTGCATTTTCTGCGCTGCGGTGTTTACTTTTATTACATCCGGCGGAAAGAACATAGGCATCGCTTCAATAGGAGCAGCTGCCGGTGTGTATCTGTCTGCGCTTATTATCTCCCGCATATGGAACAGGCCCGGTGAACAGAGAATAATACTCCAGAACTGCACATTTGCTATGCCGCTGATGTACGGTATAGCAAAAACAGGCTGCTTTACAGCCGGCTGCTGTCACGGTATAGAGTATAATGGTGTACTCTGTGTTGAGTACTCCGGCAAGCTGACTGGTGACATATGCGTGTTTCCTGTACAGCTCCTTGAATCCGCAGTCTTTATCGCTATATTCATAGCCGGAATGATCTTTCTGAAAAAGCACGACATACATTCAGTACATAAGGTAACCATTCTTTCAGCCGCAGCAAAATTCACCCTGGAATTCCTCAGGAAGTCGCACTCGCACAAGGCATTATCCATCGAACAGGCAGTCTGCCTTGCAATAACGATAGTTTGTCTCATCGATATGAAGAAAAAACAGAAGCGTTCATCGGTCCAGGAACTTGCATGACGCTCGGAAAAAGGGAGTGTTTCTATGAAAACAACGACTATATCCAAGAATATCCCGGGTACATTAGCAAAAGCGAAAAGTGAAAGCTCTTCAATGAAAAACAGGAATATCTTTCAGAGTATGCGCTGTGCGTTTCAGGGTATGCAGGCAGCCTGGAGGAAAGAGCGAAATTTTCGTGAATATACCGCGATATATGCGGTGTTCTTCTCGGCAGGACTGCTGCTCGGTATATCGGCTGTAGAATTCCTTATCGGCTTTGCACTTGTCTGCGGAGTCTTTGCGGCAGAATACCTCAACACCGCACTTGAACGTCTCATCGACAGCAGATTCCCTGAGATTTCTGCCGATAACAAGTTTATCAAGGATACCGCCGCTGCCGGAGTATTCATTCTCTCGATAGCATTCTTCGTATCACAGGCGATCATCCTCATTCCAAGACTTATAGAACTGCTAAAATGAGAATTCTTATCATGTACGCGACGCTGATGCCGGTAGTTATCGCCGGAGCCGCAAATATGGTCTTCACAAAGACTCAGCTTTACCGCTCCCACAATTCCCCGATAGACGGCGGAAAGAGTTTCTCTGACGGCAAGCGCATCTTCGGCGACAACAAGACATGGGCAGGTTTTTTCGGCATGACAGCGGCTGCCGCACTCGCGCAGATACTATGGGGACTTCTCTCGACATCGTCCGAAGCAATAGGCAGCAGAAATGAGCTGTATCACAGCTTTGACAACACTCTGCTGTTCAACGCTGCGGCAGGTGCATTGTTCGGTCTGGCATATGTGCTGTTTGAACTCCCGAACAGCTTTATCAAACGCCGTCTCGATATACAGCCCGGAAAGACTGAACGCGGCTTAAAAGGCGCTGTGTTCTTCGTCATAGATCAGGTAGACTCTCTGTTCGGAGTAGTTCTGATACTTGCATTTTTCTCAGGCCTGACATTCCCCCAGTACATACAGTATATCATCCTCGGCGCATTCACCCATATCGCGCTGAACGCTCTGCTGTTCACTATGAAGATACGCAGAAATATTTAACGCTAAGGAGGCGTTCTTTATGCTGAAACGACTTAATATTTATTTCAAGGAAATGTATCCCCTGATACCGAGACTTCTTCTCGGCGGAATAGTCTTTTTCGAGATTTACTTCATAATACTTCTCAATAACGGAGTAACAGATTTCAGGATAAGCCTGGCTGAATTCATCGGCGGTTTCACGGTATTCAGCTTCCTTTGCTGGCTTCGTATCGCAGATGATTTCAAGGACTACGAGCTCGACTGCCGTCTGTTCAAGGAGCGTCCGCTCCCATCCGGAAGAGTTACCAAAAAAGACCTCGCCATATTCATAGGACTTCTCATAGGCGTGACGATTCTGCTCAATGTATGCTTTATGAACAACATCCCGTTCTTTGTATTCCTCTATGTTTACGGAACACTGATGTCGATGTGGTTCTTCCAGAAGAAAAAGATACAAAAAAGCCTTCCGCTCGCACTCGTCACACACAACCCCGTGCAGATGATAATGAATATCTACATCATTTCATTCACCTGCATAAAGTACGGTCTTAGCGCATTTACTCTGACAACTGTCCTTGCAGCTTTCACGCTCTACTTCCCGGCGCTGATATGGGAAATTTCCCGAAAGATAAAGGCTCCCGAGGACGAGACAGAATACGTCACATATTCAAAGCTTTTCGGCTACCGCAAGGCAACGAGATTTGTACTGATACTCACAATAGTTGACATCATAACTAACTTCCTGCTTGTTTACAGACTCAGCTGGCTTTCAGTCATCGCTCTTTTCATAAACGTCTGCTGGATGACATGGAAATTCATCGAATATATGCGCGATCCGCACAAGTTCAGACTTGTTGAAAAGGTCGAGCGCTACACTTACATACAGGAAAGCATTATGCTCCTGACAGTCGGAGGATATATTGCTTTTGCGAGGTGATATAAATGATCGTAACTGCTGAAAACTACACCCGGTACTGCGTCGGTGCAAAGGCTGAAAGGCTCTTTCAGATGAAACAGCACGGGATGAACGTCCCCGAGTTCTTCTGTATAACCCGGTATTCAACTGACCAAGAGATACTCAGATACGTAAATAAGACATTCAGCAAAGGAACTCTGTTTTCTGTACGCTCTTCCGCATCTGCCGAGGACAGCAGTTCATTCTCGTTCGCCGGACAGCTGGACACATTCCTGTTCGTTCCGGCAGACGAGCTCCTCGAAAAAATCACACGCTGCCGTGCTTCTGCCGACAGCGCGTGCGTGAATGAATACCTTCGCATCAACGGCATACACCGCGACGAGCTTCAGGTCAATGTCATTGTACAGGTAATGGTAAACGCTGACTGCTCCGGTGTTGTTTTCACCGCAAATCCGCAGGGCATACTCAGCGAGACGGTCATCACCGTCGGCGCAGGAACAGGCGATAATGTGGTCGAAGACCGCGTAGCCGTCAACACTTATTACTGCAGCCGCTCTGACAGCAGTTTCTATGCAGAACTCCATGAGGGCGCTCCTAAGCTTACAAACGATATGATCCGGGAGCTTCTGAAGATCGCTTCTGTTGTGCGCGGACAGTTTGGCTGCGAATGTGATATTGAATACGCTGTCAAAAACGGCGAGATATTCATTCTGCAGGCAAGGCCTATCACTACGCTGCACGCTGACGGACATATAATTCTCGACAGCAGCAATATATCGGAAAGCTATCCGGGTATCTCATCACCGATGACTATCAGTTTCGTCAAGGACGTTTACAGCATAGTTTTCACAAGCTGTGTCCGCCGGATAACACGTAATGACGGAACTGCCGAACAGCTCAGCGATGTCCTTTCTAATATGACAGACTCTGCAAACGGCAGGATATACTACCGTATAAGCAGCTGGTACGACATAATAACAATGCTGCCTTTCAGCAAGAAAATAATTCCCGTATGGCAGGAAATGCTCGGCGTATCCGATAAAAGTGTGTCCCGTTCGGCCGGTGCTCCGCGTCGCATGACAAAACTAAGAGTAATGTGCTCTTTCGTTCAGCTTATGCTCGCCAACGAACGCAATATGAAAAAACTGAACCGAAAATTCGGCACGATATATCCGCAGTTCTGTACACGTATTGCTCAGACTGATTCCCCTGCTGAGCTGTTCAGCATATACGTTGAGCTGAAAACCGCACTCGCTGACTGCTGGGATCTTACGCTCGTTAATGATATGTACGCATTCATTTTCACCGGACTGCTGAAGCACTCACTCAGATGCGAAAATCCTGAGGATACGGCTAATCAGATCATCTGCGGTTCAAGCTCGATAGAAAGTATGAAGCCTGTCCGTATGCTGAGCGATATACGCGATTCACTCCGCAGCGAAAACAGCTATAAAGAATTCTGCGGTATTTCAACTATTGAAGAATTTGAGAAATTCATCTCACAGCCAACGCGCTCTGCGGAACTCATAGAACAATACATCAGCGAATACGGCGACAGATGCTCGAGTGAGCTAAAACTCGAAGCTGAGACCTACCGCACCAATCCGCTGCTTCTTATCGAGACCATATCCACATTCAATGAAGTGCCGCATGAAGAAACAGCTCAGCGTCCGAAGCTGCACGGTCTGTCCAGACTTTACGCTAAAAAAGCCTATAACGGTATTCTTCTCCGCGAAAAATCCCGTATGTCACGCAGTAAGATATTCGGACTTATCCGTGAGATCGTACTGAAATGCGGAAAACACCTCAGCGAATGCGGATACATAATACAGCCTCGTGATGTATTCTATCTGACATTTTCCGAGCTTGAACAGGCGGTAAACGGTAAGACTTCCGGACTGTTTGAGCTCATTGATTCACGCCGCCAGCAATGGAAATCTTTTGCGGCTATTCCCCAGTATACGCGCATAGTTTTTGACAGGGAAGTCTTCGACAAACACCCCGCTGATTTCGTATCTGCTACCATAAACAGCGGAGATCAGCTTATCTACGGAACGCCCTGTTCATCCGGCATAATCGAGGGTGAGATAACTCACATCTCGTCACTCACCGCAGATACTGACGCATCTGGAAAAATAATTCTCGCCGATGTCACCGATCCCGGCTGGGTATTCGTTATCTCTCAGTCGCTCGGAATAATCTCAAAGCGAGGCTCTCTTCTCTCCCATACGGCTATAATCTCCCGTGAACTCAGAAAGCCTGCCGTAGTCGGTGTCGGCAATGCCTGTGATCATTTCCGCGACGGCGATTACGTCCGTCTGAACGGCATCGACGGCACTATCCAGCTGCTGCGGCAAGCTGCATCATAAAGGAGCTAACTATGAAATTCAAGGCAGTAAGTTTTGAGCCAACGGATAAAAAAAACATCAGAAAGTTCCTTCGCTTTCCTGCCAGACTTTACACGAAAACACAGCTCACCCAGGATCCGGCAGCTGAAAAAGCCATTCTGACAGATCAGCATATACTCAGCCGCTATTTTACCGTATATCCTTTTCTTGTATTCGATGAGAAAAACAGAACTGCCGCACGCTGCATACTTACTGTTTACCCTGATGTTCCCTGTGCATATATCGGTTTTTTCGAATGTATTGACAACTCCGATGCTGCACGCTGTATTTTCAGAGCAGCTGAAAACAAGGCAAAATCTCTCGGCTGCAGTTCAGTAGTCGGACCAGTTGACGCTTCTTTCTGGATAGGCTACCGTCTCAAGACAAATGCATTCGACAAACTGCCTTATACCGGCGAACCATATAATCTCCCCTACTACGAAAGGCTGTTCCTTGAAAACGGTTACAGCGTCAGCGGTGAATACGTCTCCAACCGTTACGGCAGGATACCGCATAGTTTTCTCAACAGAAAAAATGTCCGCAGGCTCCAGCACTTCACAGAGAACGGCTATTCGATTTGCAGTCTCACTAAGGATACATTTGAAAAAAGTCTGCATGAGATCTACCGCATGATAACAGCTCTGTACAGTGATTTTCAGACGTTTTCGCTCATCACCGAGGACGAATTCTGCAAGCTGTATGCCCCGATGAAATACGCCGCTGATTATGATATGGTCAAGATAGCATATCAGAACGGCAAAGCAGTCGGATTCTTTGTAACACTTCCGAATTACGGAAACGCTTCATGCGGAAATCTTACTCTCTCAAAACTGCTGCATATCCTGAAAGTCAGAAAAGCTCCTCAGGACTATATTCTTCTGTATCTCGGCTCAGAACCGGAACATCCAGGTCTCGGGAAAGCACTCTCCGAGTGTCTTCTCAGGGATATATGCAAAAAACAGGCTGTTTCAGTTGGTGCGCTCATACGCAAAGGCAAAGTCACCGGAAGCTATTTCAGTCAGCTCATAGAAGAACAGTATACTTATGCCCTGTATGAAAAAAAGGTATGACCTCATAAATATGTAAAAACCGCAGTATTCCGGGTAATGTCCCCGAGAATACTGCGGTTTGAACTGTCAGGTTCAGAATTCCTTGACAGCTTTTTCATTGTTAGGTCTCCATATGAGGAAGTCGCGGAGCTCAAGCGGTCTTGCATAGTAATAACCCTGGAAGCTCTGTATATTGTAATGATGAAGTATATCTATCATGCCTTCAGTCTCAATACCCTCGACGCAGACTTTAGCGCCGAATGTAGAAGCAACTCCGGCGAAATACTTGATAAGCTCGCGCTCTTTTTCGTCCTCTTCTATCCTGAGAACGAAACTCCTGTCTATCTTGATAGTATCGAACGGCAGGTTCTTGACGAGTCCGATAGACGAGAATCCTGTTCCGAAATCATCGAGAGCTATCTGTATGCCATGTCCGCGAAGGTTGATTATCACGTTCTTCAGCAGATACATATCAAGCAGTCGGCAGCGCTCTGTTATCTCCATACAGAGATGTTCCGGCGGGAAGCCCTCTTCCTTGAGCGTTCTGAGGACCATGTCCACAAAGTCCGGCTTTTCAAGCTGAGTATATGAAAGGTTTACGTTGATCACGAAGTCCGGATTGTCCTCCATAATGAGCTTTGCACCGTTGATAGCCGTTCTCAGTATCCACTGACCGAGATCACAGAACAGCGGATCCTTTTCAAGGATAGGTATAAAGTGATCGGGCGGCACCATACCGTATTCATCGTTTTTCCATCTGAGAAGAGCTTCCGCACCGATAAGTCGTTCCGAAACCGCATCAACGACAGGCTGATAGAGCAGATAGAAGCCCTTGTAGTTCTGCATGATAGAAGCACGGATAGCGTATATCTTTTCAAGACGCTCTCTGTTGCTGCCGGTGATATTGTTGTAGAATTCAACGAGCTCGCCCTGTCTGCGGAGCTTTGATTCGCTGTAAGCAAAATTCAGGCAGGCATATACAGTCTGATAGTCAATGTCGTAATTTGTAACATTGAGCATACCTGCACTGAGGTCGAGTATGACCATTTTCTCATCGATAGAGAATCCTTTTCTGAAATGCTCACGGAGTTCGTCATACATTCGTCTTATCTCCTCCGGAGTACGGCGTTTGCTGATTATGGCGAACTTTGTTCCGTCGAGACGGTAAGCGTTTCCGGAGCTGCCTATATTCTCGAACAGGTATCTGCCGAACCGCTGGAGTATAAGGTTTCCGAACTGATAGCCGTAGACCTCGTTGATGTCTGAGAATTTGTTTATGACTATCATAACGACCTTGAGGTCGGCGTGTTTCAGCATATTAGTCTGAAGGTCTTCAAAGAAGCCGTACTGGTTCCTCAGGCCTGTGAGCGAATCTATGTTGCCATGTATTCCGTGATTTCGGATAACACCGCCGAAGTATTCCGGCTTGCCGTTCTCATCTCTGAGAACTATTCCGCGGCAGGTGCAGACATCATAGCTGCCGTCGGGTTTGACTGCACGGTACTGCACATCATGAGACGAAGCATTGCCGGTGAAAATATCATTGATAGCGCTGCGGTATATCTCTCTGTCTTCCGGATGTATGTGCTCTTCCCAAACAGCTCCGGCACCGTACATATACTCAGAGGGAAGGTCGAAGCACTCAACACAGGCTTTTGACCACCTTGAATAATCATATTCCATATCACAAAGGTACACATAAGAACCCTCTGAAACGAGTTCAAGCGCATCATACAGATGAGACAGCTTTGCTGCTCTTTCCTTGGGAATACGGACGTGATCAAGATTATCCTCGTCGAATGTCATCTTCTTGAGGAACGACTTGTTCTCATACATACGATTGTCTGCACGGTCGAACACAGCCGAGAACTTCTTATCATGCTGCGGCTCATACACAGCTATTCCGGATGCAAGAACAGGACCTTCGCCATGTTTGAGGTTGTCATAGACCTGATCGCGCAGTCTGTCCATAAGATTTTCTTTGTTATGGTAGTCGCTGCTGTTCAGAAAAGCTACGAATTCATCTCCGCCTATACGGAAAACGGGACTGTGGGTAAACACGTTGCAGACAAGTCGGCTCGCAGCACGAAGCAGCTCATCACCTGCCTGATGTCCCTTGGTATCATTTGTATATTTAAGATCGTTGAGGTCACATACGACGATCGCAAACGGGAGATAGTCCTCGCCGTTGTCAAGTTTATTCTGTATATTGGCTTCAAGCTCGCAGAAAGCGTTCTTGTTCTTGACACCTGTCAGTTCGTCACGCCTTGCAAGTTCATTCGCCATATTCAGAGCTCTTGTGTTTTCTTTTTCTTTTTTGACCTCATCGTCGATATTCTCAACACCGAGGATATAATGCGAACCGCTTCCGGAACACATCGCTGTCAGACGTGTGTAGCTCGGACGTCCTTTTATCATGAGTCTGTAATCAAGCGAGAACTGCTTTTTGCTTTCAAATGTTGTTATAAGGTAGTCTTCATTGAGCATGGAGAGAACTCTTGTCCTGTCCTCGGGGTGAACGACTTTATTGCAGTTTTTCTTGACATCTCCGAAGAAATCAATACCTTTTTCCTGTATATCAAGACTACCGTAGATGCTGTTAGCGTTGTATTCCGCATATCTGCCGGTATCACGCTCAACGTAATAGATAATGTCATAGTGTGAGGCAAGGCTCTCGGCTATTTGATTGTATGTAGTGCGTTCTATCGCAGTTTTTGCTGCTTCCTGACGCTCCCTGACTTCTTTGTCCACATTGATGACGCCGAGAATGAAGTAATCATCGACATCGCTCAGACCTCTGATAAGGCGCAGGGTATGATACACAGGCTTCCCGTCGATCATAAGGCGGTATTCGATGCTCTTCATCGTTCCCTTTTTCATCATAGCTAGGAGGTTATCCTTTTTCATATCCTGCATAAAGATATGCTTATCCTCCTCATATATCACCTTATCAGCATCACGGACGAGGTTCTTGAAAAAGTCATCTCCGCCCTGCTCGATATGGAGAGAATGAAATTCCGGATCGCTGGAATACCACTGATATTCATTTGTAACGGCGTTGACATAATATACACTTGTATAGTCTACAAGAAGTGCTTCAGCTATTTTAAAGAAAACATTGCTACCATCATTCATTTTTTCAATCCCTCCATTTTACTGGTATATCTCTATTATACTACGTTTTCAAGCAGTTGTCAATGTTTGATAAATAATTGTTCGATGTATAGAAATAATTGTTTTCTTTCTATATAAATTGTAGAGAAAATCACCGTTCGCAACATAAATTGAGAAAAATATTCACAGAATATCAATTGATTATTCATTCTTTAAGTGATATAATAAAATATATATGTAACCTGTTTCAGCTATCAGATATCTACCGGCAGCAAAGGAGGGAGACATTTTGAAGAGCAACGACGTAAAAAAGACTGCATTTTTAGTAAACGCTGTTATTCTCACTCTCGTCTTCGGACTTATGGGCTTCTTTATCATGTGCGATGCTGATTTCCTGACATATTTCAGCATTCCCACAGCAGCAGTATATGTTTTCGGTTTCTTCCTAATAAGCAGGGACAAGCTTGACATCTATGTGTGGATGGTCTACTTCTGGCTAACACTCTATATGGGCGTCACGACGCTCTTTCTCGGCTACGGATACGGCTTCCACCTGTACTGCTTTTCAATGATACCGGTAATGTTCGTTACAGAGTATCTCTCTTACAAGCTGCACAGGCGCAGCATGAAAGCGATGACGGTAAGCTATATCATAGCAGCGTCATACATACTCTGTACCGGCTATGTGGCATATTTCGGCCCATTGTATGAAAGAGACCAGAAGTATGCAGCGTTTTTCTGGATATTCAACGCCCTGATAGTTTTCAGTTTTCTGATATACTACACCAACTATATGATAAAGGCAGTAATACTCTCCGAAGAAAAGCTTATCGAAGCCGCTCATATCGACCGGCTCACAGGTCTGTACAACAGACACTATATGCTCGACAGGCTGAATTCCCTGCCTGCTGACGAAAAGCAAAGTCTCATAGCTATGGCTGACATTGATAACTTCAAGCATATCAATGACACCTACGGCCATAACGGCGGAGATGAAGTGCTGAAAATAATCGCTCAGAAACTCCGCTCTGAGTGCAAAGGCTGCGAAACAGCGAGATGGGGCGGTGAAGAGTTCCTGATACTTTCAGAAGAACCGCTCCCGGACGGAAAAGCTATGCTCGAATCTCTCCGCAGGAGCGTGGAAAGCGAGACAGTAAGCTTTGAGGGAGAGGAAATAACAGTCACCATAACGATAGGCATGGCTGTAAGAGATATTGACCAGGAAGTAGAAAAATGGATACAATCCGCCGACAACAAACTGTATTTCGGCAAAAACAGCGGAAAGAACAGAGTCATAGACTAAATGATACAAGAAGGAGTGAACGGATGATGCTGCGAGATAGCTCCTCGGTGCAGTTTTAAAACCTGATAACAGAACGCACCGAGTATACTGATGTTATCAGTTGACTGCACCTTTAATTCCGAATAAATAACCAATAATAAAGGAGTAGTTATTATGAACACAGAAGAATTAAGAAAAATATGGGAAAACGAAGAGAAAAAGGCAAGAATAAACGGATGGGATTTCAGTTATATCGAAGGACGTTTCAGCTCCGGCGATGATAAACTCCCGTGGGATATGACCGATGTTATAAACAGATATCGCCGCAGCACCGACAGACTGCTTGACATAGACACAGGCGGCGGCGAGTTCCTGCTAAGTCTTGGTCACCCGTACAGTCTTACAAGCGCTACCGAGGGTTATCCGCCGAATGTTGAGCTCTGCCGTAAAAAATTAGGCGGTCTCGGTATTGATTTCAGAGCTATGACAGACTATTCTGCTATGCCGTTCCCGGACGCTTCGTTTGATATCGTCACAGATCGGCACGGAAGCTACGATATCAGCGAAATATTCCGCGTTCTCAGACCGGGCGGTGTTTTCATCACACAGCAGGTCGGTCAGGACAACGACCGCGAGCTTGTTGAAAAGCTGCTTCGGGAAGTTCCTTGTCCTTATCCTGGACATGATCTGAAAAAACTGGAGCGCGAACTGAAGAATTCAGGGTTTTCGCTGCTTGAAAGTGACGAAATTCACCGCAGAATAAGCTTTTACGACACAGGAGCTTTAGTGTGGTTCGCAAGGATAATCGAATGGGAATTCATCGGATTTTCAGTAGAAAAATGTTTTGAGCAGCTGCTGGCAGCCGAAAAGGAAATACAACAGACCGGTTCAGTTAACGGCAGGATACACAGATTCTACGCCGCTGCCCGCAAACCGTAAAAACTATACAAACACCATCCCCCGGGCATACGCCCGGGGATTTTTATGTTTACACACTCTAACAGCGTTCATCTCTGCCATTGACAGAGCGCTGACTTTGTGATAAAATTAATATATCAATTAATGACCGTGACAGGAGCTGTTACTATGCAAAAATCTACAAAGATAAAAATACCGATATTCATTGTCTGCTTCGTTCTCATGTTCCTGAGCGTTATCGCAGGCTATTCATACAGTACATTCCGCGTTCCGCAGCTGACCGACAAACAGCTTGAAAACAGGAACATCGACAAAGCCGACAAACTAATGATAGTTGCCCACCCAGACGACGACGTCCTCTGGGGCGGTGCTCACCTGATGGAAGGCGGATACTTCGTGGTAGTAGTCACAAATGCCAACAACGCCGTCCGTAAGCAGGAATACGACAAAATGCTCGAGAAGAGCGGCAACAACGGCATTATCCTCAGCTACCCGGACAAGTCTTACGGCAAAAAGGACAGCTGGAAGCACAACAAGGACGGCATAAAGAAAGACCTCGAAAAGATAATCAATTACAAGCACTGGGATCTCATCGTAACCCACAACCCCGAAGGCGAGTATGGTCATATCCACCACAAAATGACAAACGGCTTTGTTACTGACATCTACAAAGCAAACAAGGAGAAGCTCGATACCAGCCTTTATTACTTCGGAAAATACTATCCCAAGACAAAGATAGGTGACGTTGACTCCTCTATCCCATATATTTCCGATGAACAGCTTAAATACAAGGAAGACCTCCTTACAGTTTATAAATCGCAGTCAAAGACGATAGATATGTTCTCACATATGAATCGTCACGAAGAATGGGTTCTCTGTGAGGACTGGAAATAACCGCAAAAATAAAACCTCAGAACAGTTAATCTGCTCTGAGGTTATTTTTATTCATACTGTTTTGATACTTTAAGCTGTCCGGAGCTTATCTTCTCCTTCATCTCATTATAAGGCACAGGCTTGCTGAAATAATAGCCCTGTACTTTATGGCAGCCTATCTCAACAAGGAACTCAAACTGTTCCTTTGTCTCGACACCCTCTGTAAGCGAGGTCATTCCAAGTCTCTGAGTGAGATCAACGATGTTCTCAAGTATGGTTTTGGTCTTTTCGTTGTTTCCGAAGCCGTTAAGGAACTTCATATCAATCTTCAGAACATCGAACTGATAGTCCTTGAGGACATTGAGCGACGAGTAGCCGCTTCCGAAATCATCGAGCCATATACTGTAACCAGCATTTCTGAGACGCTTCATAGCGTTATGAAGGAAATTCTGCTGCTCTGTAAGAGCACTCTCAGTTATCTCGACATCAAGATAGTTCTTAGGAACGTTGTATTTCTCAGCCATCTTTGTAAGAATGCCGACTATATCGCAGAGCTCAAAGTCAAGGCGCGAGAAATTGAGTGATACAGGTACAAAAGGCTCGTTATTGTCACGGGCATGGCGATAGTCGCTGCACACAAGTTCTATCATACACTGGTCGAGCTTGTGTATCTGACGGTATTCCTCGAGGACAGCGATAAACGTTCCGGGAGAAATAAGTCCGTACTTTGGATCCTGCCACCTTGCAAGAGCTTCAAAACCTATAACCGAGCTGTCCAATGTTGATATGACAGGCTGGTAGAAGACTTTGATATAGCCGTCCTGTATTGCATTGTCGATGTTATTGACGATGTACTGCCTGAGAGTAAAGCGTTTCTCAAGATCTTCATCGTAAAGACAGTACGCAACATCGTAGTGCTTCTTTATGCTGTTGCAAGCAAAACGCGCTCTGTCACAGGCAAGGCTTATATCGTCATTTTTCATAGGCTTGTAGGCGCCGCATTTAAGCGTCAGCTGCACTTCACCCTGAAGATCCTTTATGTATTCGGAAAGCTGACTTATCGTCTCCAAAGAGCCTTCCTCCCTGGTGAGGACTACAAAATGGTCATCGGAGTATCTTGCAGTTAAGGAGTTGCTGAACAGCTCACTGAGATGCTTTGCAAACTTTATCAGAAGGTCGTTGCCCTCATAGAAGCCGTACTTATCGTTATATGACTTGAAGTTCTCTATGTCAAAGAAAAGTATTACGGCGCTGTCGGTATCAGTTGTGACATAATTGAGGAGCTTCTCGCCCTCTGTACGGAAATACACCATATTGTGTATACCTGTCATTTCGTCCTCGACTGATATACGTGTAAGGTGAGCGTTCATCTTTTCGAGATTCTCGTCCTTCTGCGCCTGTGAGAGCGTCTTGTTGTAGTTCGCTATACAGAACAGCATAGTCGAGAGCCACATAGTGAAACCGTTTATCTTTATGCCGTCACCGAGACCGGGCTTGACGTTCGTAAAGTCCACAACGCCCTTGAACTTGCCTACTGTGCTGAGGTCTATCATCTGACTTATGCGGTAATAGAATATCAGGTAAGACGATGTGAGGACAAAGAAGCCCCACACGGGCTTCCACACAAGCAGGCAGACAACGAACAGTTCCATAGTTAGGAACGCAAGCATCTGTTCGCCCTTTTCATAGCCGTTTACAGATATGTATATGCCGAAGTTGATACATACAAAGGAGAATACATACATAACTCCGAGACTGTAACGCTTGCGTTCCTTGCCGTTTGCAAGGAGTATGAACGAATATACTATCATCGCTATGGCAGATGATAGAAGTATCACATAGTTTATGAGTTCCGGTGACTTTTTGCCGCTTCCCGGAAAATCAACAAGCATCTTTACCTCAAACACCGCGACAGCCGCACACATTGCTATGACCGCTGTCGCAAGCCATCGCTGCTTCCGCATATTGAACAGCGCTCTGAGTGCAAACAGCAGCATAAGTATGCCGGAACCAAGAAGCAGGAAGTAGTTCGAGAAATACTTCTCCGTAAGTACCCAAACCTGACTTTGAAGATGTTTCTGATATATCAGCTTTATCATACGCAGTATCATCCACGTTTCAAGAACGATAACCACAACTGACATATATATACTCGCACGCATATTTGTCGCGTAGAAATAATCCCTCACATATTTTGTCTGCTTTTCCACTCCAAGGTATCTCTTGATACTATTCTTCACGCCGCTCACCTCTCTTCACAATTCTTTCTCATCCCATCACACCATTAATAAACATTAATAGATTTACAATATAATTATAGCAAAATACACTATTTTTGTCAATAATCAATTGTTAATTATGTGTGAACAATGCAAAAGGACGCCCTGCAAAATCGGGCGTCCCGTTATAACAATCTTAACAGAGATAGTGTATCAGAATTCCTCATAGGCTGCGCGTACAGCAAGGCAGAGCTGATCTGCACAGGAAGTAGGACGGCTTCCGCAGGTATTGCCCTTGAGCTTAGCCTCTATCTGCTCAACAGTCCAGCCGTCAACAAGCTTTGCTATTGCTTTGAGATTACCGTTGCAGCCTCCGTGAAACTTGATGTTTGTGATAACATCATCCTCTATGTGAAAGCTTATCTGCTTTGCACAGACCATTTCTGTATCATAAGTATAATCCATGATTTTTGACCTCCTTGAATATTCCGGCAGGTTCATACCTGCTTAATCACACAATCTCTCCTGATGAATATAATGTAGTATACAAAGGAGGGATACATATGAAAATCGTAGTGATAAAGAGTCCTAAGCTGATCTCAGGTCTTCTCCGCGTGATATTCCGCATAAAGAAAGAAGACGAAGCCTGAGTCAGGCAAGCCGCTCTTTCTGCAAAAAGCTCCCATAAAGGGAGCTTTTGTTTTTGGTCATATACCGCAGTCTTCGTAATCCTTCCAGCGCTCAAAATCGAGCTTGTTGCTCCAGCTCTTGTACATTACATATACCACTGAAGCGATCGCGAGAAAGATAGCCGCCAGCAAAGGGAGAGAATCCTTAACAAACCTGCGCGAATCAACTGTATTTTTCCGGATCATAAAAACACTTCCTTTCCTGTACGTTGACGGTAAATCCGTTTATAATTATGCTTCTGTGCTATCAGAAGCTCCGCCGTTCATCTCAGCCATAAGTCTCTGGAGCTCTGCATCTACCTTAGCGTCAGATTCGAGCTTCTCAAAGGTATCATTAAGGTCGTTATCAACGCCTGCTATCTCAGAGAAAGCTGCTGCTTCGGCTTCCTTCTGCTCGATCTTCTCTTCCATTCTGTTGAACTTTTCGAGAGATGAGTTGCCGTCAAAACCGCCGGCAGCCTTAGCGAGTCCCTTCTGAGTATCAGCCATCTGTGAACGTGCAATGAGCATAGCCTGACGGCTCTTAGCCTCTTCAAGCTTGGACTTGAGCACCTCTACCTGATTGCCGATAGCCTCGGTCTGATCAGAGATAGACTCATACATCTGCTTGTAGTTTTCTGTATCCTCGTCTGCCTTGACCTTCTTTGCAAGAGCCTGCTTAGCGAGTTCTTCATTGCCCTGAGAGAGTGCAGCCTTAGCCTTGTTCTCCCAGCTCTGAGACTGCTTCTGAGCCTCGAGGTATCTCTTCTCAGCGAGGTGTTCACTTGCCTTAGCCTTGCCGTAGTTCTGCGTAGCCTTGGTAAGCTCTGTCTGCATATCGATAATGATCTGCTTGACCATCTTCTCAGGATCTTCAGCCCTGTCGATAAGGTCGTTGACATTTGACTTGAGCAGATCGCTTAATCTACGAAATATTCCCATTTTCAAATCCTCCTTAAGATATGAATATATCATGTGCACCGGGACCTCCGGTGTTGTTATTATTATAGAATAAAACGGCAAAAAAGTCAAGGAGATACGTGTCGATTTCATCAAATTTTAACAACTGAGACACAATTTGACAACGTCTATTAACGGGTGTGTTACTTTTTGATATCACCGCTGTCACTTTCGAGTTCGTCAATATATCTGCCGAGTTCTTCGAGCGATATTCCCTTAGTGCCGATAGGCTCATCCTCGTTGTATCTCAGGAGCTTTTCACGCAGATCGAGCACTTTCTTTCTGCGTTCAAACGCTTCTGCATCAATGACTATAAGGTCGGAACAGCCTTCCTTTACAAGCTTCACAGGCTCGGCTGTCATTTCGCAGAGCTTCACGAACAGATCGTAGTTCTTATAGAAATCATCATATTTGATAGATATCATATTATCATTATCCTTCCGGGTAAGCAGTTTGCTTCATATCATAAGGACATATCCGCAAGAGCCGGCATTATTCCTTTGCGTCGGAATTGCGTGTTCCACGCACAGTTATGCCGTCGGAATAATCGTCAAGGAAATGGTGATGCTCACTGCCGTCACGGTATGAGATAAGCTTGCGGAGATTGACATTCTCAGCACTGCGGAAGATATTCATATCCACAGCCGGATTGACGCTCCTCAGCTGCACAAGGAGCTTCTTTATCTCTGCACGTTTGGATTCCTCCTGATTATCCTGACGCACCTCAGTCATCCTGCAGGCACAACGAATAAACTCCAGCCCGTTGTACTCAGCCCAGTCGATGACTGACTGCTCACGGACGAAATAGAGCGGCCTTATAAGTTCCATACCTGCATAATTCTCGCTGTGGAGCTTTGGCAGCATAGTCTGCATCTGCGAACCGTAAAGCATACCCATAAGTATAGTCTCGATGACATCATCAAAGTGATGTCCGAGTGCTATCTTATTGCAGCCCATAGCCTTTGCAGTCTTGTACAGCCAGCCGCGGCGAAGCCTTGCACATATAAAGCAGGGATTAGAGTTCTCGTTCTCCACGGAATCAAAGATACGTGTTTCACGTATCGTCACCGGTATCCCGAGTAATGCTGCATTTTCCTCTATCTTCCTGCGGTTCGCGGGACTGTATCCCGGATCCATAACGAGAAATCCCACTTCAAAAGGCATCTTGCTGAAGCGTTTCATTCTCAGCATACACTGCGCCATAAGCATGGAATCCTTGCCGCCTGATATACAGACAGCTATCCTGTCACCCGGCAGTATAAGCTGGTAATCGCGTACTGCTTTATTGAATCTGGACCAAATCTGCTTGTTGAATCTTCCTGCGATGGACTCTTCTATCGGATTCATACCTGATGAGGATCTCCAAGGCTGTCAACAATATTATAATGCTCATCGATAGCGGCTTCACAAGCCTTGATATCGCCTGTGAGCAGATTGTAAGCTATCTGTTCATGAGCAACTGTGAGACGCGCTTTTAGCTCATCACTGGCTATCATAACCATACTGTCTATCCACTTTCGGTGAACACCCGTAACCGCATCGAGCAGAGTTATCATAAAACTGTTCTCTGTCGCACGTATAAGAGTATAATGGAAATGCGAATCTGCCTCTGACAGTTCGTGGCTGTCAGCTGCGTTTTTAAGCTGCTTTACAGCCTGAGCGATGTTCTTGCGGTTTTCATCGCTGCAGCCCTTGCGGATAATATAACCGCAAACGGTCTTTTCCATATACCTGCGGAACGTAAATATCTCGTCCTTTGTGGTATGCTTCATCATGAGCATAATATTAATGATCTTTGTGAATGTCTCTGAGAGGTGGTCTGTGAGATAAGTTCCTGAACCCTGCTTACACTCAACGAGACCGAGGTCCTCCATTGTTCTTAGCGCTTCACGGACTGAATTCCTGCTTATACCGAGTCTCTCAGCGAGAGCTCTTTCGGTAGGCAGTTTGTCTCCGGTAGTTATCATACCGCCTTCGATAAGATCGAAAACATAGTCCATGATCACCTGATACTCTGTCTTTTCCATGATCCCTCCAGCCTTTTAGTAATGATTTTTTCTTCTTCCATAGTTAAAACAAAAAGTTGTAAGTACATTATAACACAAATAAATTAAATAGTAAAGAGAAATTTGCAAATTTTAACAAAGAATATTTTCACCTTCCGGGATAAGGCATTTTTCCAATACGATCATAAAAAACAAGGCGGATCAATACGATCCGCCTGTATAAGTTTCAGATTATATCAGCTTTCCGAATTAACGAGAGCCTCATTGATATTATCAACGAGTGTTCTGATCTCGTCAATTGACTTGTGGATATCTGCAGAGCTCTCTGTTGTCTTTGTAACATTGTCATCGAGTGCGCTGAATGCAGATATAGTCATCTCAAGAATATTGATGAGCTGCTTTACACTGTCAGCATCCATAGTGGGATTCTCGTTACAGAATGCAACAACGTTCTGGAGAAGATCCTTAACGACAGTAGCTCTCTCGCTGGTTGCCGATGTAGAAGCACCGATAGTCTCCATATTCTCTGTGATACCCTTAACTTCGCCCTTGAGCTTGTTGGAGAGTTCGAGACATTCTGCGGTGATCTCAGCAAGTCTCTCGTGCTGCTTAGCCAGCTCGGAGTGTCTTGCAAGGAGTACGGATTTTGCATGAACTACGCAGTTCTCGGGAGTATTGACACCTCTTGCGATAGCGATAGCCATATCACGACATCCGTTGTATCCGCAGGCACGGCAGTTGTAGTTTCTGTCCTCTTCAGTGTGCTTGCCCATCTTCTCAAAGATAGGTTCGAGCTGCTTGATGTTAGGAACAGGAGTAGGCATAGTACCCTTGTATGTTCTCATGAAGTCAGCAACGCGGAGCTCCTCGTCGAAACGCTTGAAGAGCTTATCCTCGCCTCTGCCCATGATACCACCTGATTTACGTCTTCCCTTTGATTCGAGCTCGATAGTTCTCATAGTAGCCATTACATCGAAAGCTGTCTGCTTTGTTCCGGCAGCCGGTCCGACATTACAGCCGAATTCACATGAGAGCACGTCGAATATCTGAGGATGCTTGGACTCAGGCATCTTTGAATACATATCCAGCTCGGGGTACACCTTGCGTACACCCTCTGATGTTGTGATATTGAGCTCGGGATCGTGCAGCCAGAGGTTGTCTCTGAATCCGCCCGGACGTGAATATACAGAACCGAGCTGTCCCTGCTGATCCTCAAACTTATACTCAAAGTCATCAGTAGTATTTGTAGGGATGTTTATGCCGTTTCTCTCGAAGTAATCCATCAGCTTCTTGAATGTTACATTGTATTCAATGAGGCCTGTCTCTTCAAACTCTGCCTTCTTGGCAATACAGGGAGAAAGGTAAGCGATGGGATTGGTTCTTCTGAGATACTGCTTTATGAATACAGCTGCACAACAGGCAGGGCTGTGTACAGGTGAAAGATTCGAGAGCATCTTAGGTACATATGTCTCAATATACTTAACGATAGAAGCACAGGGCTGTGTAATGATGTTGCCAAACTTCTTCTGCTCGATCATTCTGAGGTGAACCCATGTGCATATATCAGCACCGAAGGATCCGTCATATACAGAACATCCCTGCTTCTTGAACCAGTCAAGTATTCCCTTCCATCTTGTCGGGAATATAGTCTTGATAGCCGGAGAAGCTATGATTATCATCTTTTCTTTGATAACTCTTGACATACATTCTTCTGTATCGTCGATAAAATCTCTTGCACCGTGCTGACATACCTTTACACATTCGCCGCAGCCGATACACTTTGCGTGATTGACAGAAGTAACAAATCTTCCGTCATCCAGACGCTTTACTACATTTGCTTCCGGAGCCGGACAAGCACGCACACACGCATTGCAGCCCTGGCATTTTTCGGGTTTTACGATAACGAGTTCATTCATGTTTATATACCCCTCTGTTATTATGTATAGTGCAGGAGTTCCTAACCTCCTGCTGATAAACAGTTATTACTTGTCGCCGAGAGCGCTCGCCTGTGCTGCAAGTGCTGCGAGATCGATCTTTCCGCTCTTCTTCTCAGCAGGCTTTTCCTCTGCGGGAGCGCTCTCCTGAACGGGAGCCGAATTCTCCTCGTCAGACTTTTCACCGGACTTCTCGAGCTTTTCAAGAGCCTCTGCCATCTGCTTCAGCTTGTCGAGACCTTCCTTCTGCTTCTGTCTTTCCTCGTTGCGTGCAGCGATCTCTTCTTCTCTCTGCCTGAGAGCTTCTCTCTTGGGAGCTTCGGGAATATTGAGCTCAACGCGCTCGGGCTCTCTGAATACAGGTACTCCGCCTTCTCTGAGAGTATTGCTTATCGTGAAGAGTCTCTCCTCTGCATCGCTTATATCAGCAAGACCGTTGTCTACGAACTTTTCAAGTACAGTTCTGAGCTGTGACATCTGAGCGCCTATTCTTGTGACGTCATCGAGCATAACAGCCTTGAGGTTGTTGTTGGATGTCTTGAGTTCTTCTGCTGTATTCTGAAGATCTGAGAGCTTCATAGCAGCTTCTCTCTCTGCATCATATATTATCTGCTTAGCCTCATCATTGGCATCGGCAACTGTTGATTCTGCAAGGCTCTTAGCCTCTTCTTTAATTCTGTCAGCCTCTTTCTTGGCATTGTCAACGAGCATATCAGCCGATTTCTGAGCCTCAATGAACACCTGGCTCAGTGCAGTAGGATCGGAGCCTGCCTTCAGTGCAGCGACCGTCTCCTTTGCCTTCTTGAGCTGATCCTCAAGACCTGTTACTGTACCGGTAAGCTCTGTGATCTTGTCATTGTTTACGCGGTTTTCCTCTTCGACAGCCTTGAGCTTGGTTGAGAGAGTTTCATTCTGAACCTGTACCTGTGTGAGCTTGGCTCTTTCGCCAGCCATAACAGTTTCGTTTGCCTTTTCAGCTTCAGTACCCTTTTTATAAGCCTCCATCAAAAGCTTTGTCTCTCTGAGCTCATTTTTAAGGTCAAAAACCTGATTATTGAGGTATTCAAGTCGCCTTATGACCTCTGCTTTATCATAGCCGCCGAACGTGACGGTCTTTATGAATCTTGCCTCTGCCATTTCAATCCTCCCCGGCACCAGCGCTATCTTCCCTACGCTTATATGATGCCTTTAAAAGTTAGTATTTATAAAAATATTATACATCATATTGAGCCTAAAGTCAATATAAGAAATATACAAAATACTTTCGGCTTTTATGCACGTTGCACAGTTTTTTCACATATGCAGATCAAACTAAAAAACGTTCCCGGATACATATCCGGAAACGTTCTGTTTCAGTCATATATCATTATCTCTTATGAGCTGTCTAACCTCATGATTGTCATACAGCCCGAGATCGAAGAGTTTATCCGCCTGACGGCGAGTGAGCTTTCCGTTGCCGGAATGTACATACTGACCGTGCTGACGTTCTCTGCCGTCCCACGAATCTATTATCTTCAGCCAGCCTGCACGTTCAAGGGCAGTTTCCGGGTACTTGGACTTCGGGAAGAACTTCCTTGCGAGCATAACAGCACACTTATTGTGGTTGGTATAGCTGCACGAATAGGTGTCGCCGTCCGGAGACATCCAGCCGAGCTTGAAGTCCGGATCATTCTTGTAGAACATATCCTCCAGCTTGAGAGGGAATTCATCGTCGGACTCGATTATCTTGACAAAGCGGAAATCACCGAATTCAAACTTGAAATAGCCGCCAGTACCGTCAAGGACTATCGGGAGCTGCTCTTCCGTTATCAGCTCTTCAAAGCCGGTATCGGTCAGACCTTCGATAGTATCGACATATTCGTAGCAATAGAGCCCTGTCGGCGATCTGTAAACAGCGTACTTTTTCACCCTCTCACCTCTTTTCCGGATAGATATAGCTATATGTATATTTTACCATTAATCATACTACTTGTCAAACTATATTTAACTGGCATTAATCTCAAGTATTTGTATAGTTTGCATAAAAAAACTGCCGGTACTTTCGTACCGGCAGTCCTGATAATATTCAGATCAGATGTCAACAACTGTATTGACCATGTTACCGCCGTTGAGCTTAGCATTTCTGAGTGCTGTATCGAGCTTAACGAGCAGTGAGTTAACGTTGAGACAATCACCCGGCAGGTAGTGATAAACGCTTCCTGATGTCGGGAGCTGTACTGTAAGGTTAAGTACATCGTAAGGACTTGTCATAACAGCGTGGATATTCTGAACGATACCCATTGCCTGGCTCTCTGAGATCTCCTTGTTGAATACGAAGCAGAACTCATTACCTGTGATGTTGTAGATTTCAGCAGAACCGCCGAACTCGTTCTTAAGTCTTTCAGCTACTGCGATGAGATACTCATCACCGAAGTCGTAACCGTATGTATCATTAATGCTGCGGAAGTTATCCATATCGAATACCGCGATATTGAAGCGGTCTGATTCGAGTCTGCCGCTGATTTCTTCATCGAGAGCATAACGGTTCTTCATACCTGTAAGAATGTTTGTAAGAGCAAGGTCACTTGCCTTCTGACGTGTAGACTTGAGCTTAGCGTCAACCTCACGGAGGCTCTTCTCACGCTCTTCAAGGTCGAGTCTTGCCTTCTTAGCCATCTTAGCGATGAACATGATAGCAATTTCGCCGATGATAAGGAATACGAACATGAGAGCTTCAACAAGGATGAATACTTTTACAATTTTAGCGCTCTGTTCAGAAGCATCTCTGCTCGCAACGTCGATCGTACCTTCAAGCATTTCTGAAGCTGTGATCTGAAGAGGATAGATCTCCTGCTTGTAGAGAGTTTCCATACTTACACCGAATGCCTCGACACCGGAGCCACCATCAGCCTGAGCTTTTTTGAACTGAGCCTGGAATTCCTGAAGACGTGATTCATAAGTCTTTATCAGTGATCTTGCAGTATTAAAACGCTTTTCAACCTTAGCAGACTTTCCTTCAGTATCGTCAAAGTCATTCATAGCATCATAGATATTATCAAAAGAAAGCTGGGTATCTTCAGCAAGTGAACCATAATCAGTCGGATCCATAACGATACGGAGAACGTATCCGTTGATAGTTTCCATCTCTGATTTCATACGGTTAATAGAGTTCATAGTACCCTGTGTCTTTTCCGAAATACTGCGGTTCGTTCTTGAAAGGAAAGCCACAAGCGCCATATTAGCAAGAACAACGACAGCCAGAAGAATAGCACCGAAGGTGTAAGCTCTGGATTGATAATTTGCATTATTTTTATCTTTAGCCATAGTCTTTTACCTCCATTAATTACCATTAGGATGAATAAGAAGCTGAATATAGTCATCGTTCATATTCTTCGCATCAACCCATGTAACTCCGGTATCAAGTGTCTTAGGCACTCTTGAACCGCCTTCTATCTTCTTTGCATATCTTACGCCACAATATCCCATGTTATAAGGATTCTGGATAATAGTGCCATCGAGCTCACCAGTCCTTAAGTAAGCGAGCTCCTGCTCATCTGAATTGAATCCGATAACATATACCTCCTCTTGCTTGTTAAGATCTCTGATAGCTTCGCAAACGCCGAGGGTAGTATTAGTATTTGTAGCAAAGATACATCTAATGTTACAATCATCAGCCTGCAGCATTGTCATAGCCTGATCCTTAGCATCCTTAACAGATGAAACCGGATCGCCTGCCGTAACGAAGATATTATCGAACATAGCATCCAAATTTAATGGACTATCAGACTGAAGACTTGCCTCAGCATATTTTTCAAGATCAATACCGTCTTCCTTAAGCTGTCTGGTTACCTCTGTACGTGTAGAAGTCTTAAAACCATCAACACGAGCCTTACCAGTCGAAGCCGAATGCTGTACGATACCAACGGCACCACGTCCGAGCTTGTTAACATCATCAAGTGATGCACCGCCCTTCTGTGACATTACCTGTCTAACTCCGTCGTTGAGAAGAACGCCGTCAGCAGCCTGTCTTGCTGCCATATCACCGCCGTCCTTATCAGACGAACTGATAAGTGAAGCCACTTTGACATCTTTGCCTTCAATGCCCGAGTTGATGTTGATGATCGTTATGCCCTTATCTTGTGCTTCCTTTAAAGCTTCATTAAGTTCTGTCTTGCCATTAGGAGCGATAATAATAGCTTCAACGTCCTCGTCTACAGCATCGTTGATAGCAGCGACCTGTGTCGAAAAGTCGTTGTCGGAATCAGCTACAGTGTAAAGTATTTCATAACCGAGCTCATCTCCGGCATCTTCTGCACCGGCTTTAACATCATCCCAGAATGTTACGTCTTTATTTTTTGTGATTACCGCTATCTTTTTCTTCTTGTCGCCGGGCTTGCCGCAGCTTGTCGCAGTCATAAAAGACATAGTAACGGCGCAGAGGGTGATAGCGCTGAGAAATCTCTTCTTTCTCTCTTTGTTCATAAGAACTGAACCTCCTTTAACATAATTAAGTCCGCACAGGGAAAACCGTTCCGGACAGATAGTGCCAAACGTGACCGGATTATCCCCGTCGGCTCCAAGTGCTTTCTTCCGTACTTATAATTCTATCACAAAACTCTCAGGATTTCAACAAAAAAGTGAAAATTCTTTATTCACACTTTTGCCAATAATTTAACTGAGAATATATGCAAAATAAACGATTATTATACCAAATTTTAACATCCTAAAATTATATACTCTTTGTATAGTACTTCCGTGTACAGACGCAAAAACCGCTTCCTTTAGCTTAAATCATTGATTTTCCGGCATTTTTGCCATTTATAGGCATACGAATTGTTAATACTTTTCTATCAGAAATATTATCTTAAACTTATTTTTACTTGACAAGTATTACAAAAGGTGTTATACTATTTGTGATAGCAATGTGTAAATATTCGTGTAATAACACTACTACTGTTTTCGTAGTTATTCCGACTATTAATTATCAACATAACTTTTTTACGTCAGGAGGGTAATTATGCAGTGCGAGAAATGTGAAGCCGAAGTCAGCGCGAAACTCGTGTCCTGCCCGAACTGCGGCGCGCCTGTCCCACAGAATATCGAAGGTTTTGAGAATACGATAGAATTTCAGAGAGAACTTCGCTCGATCGTTGTCAATCACGGTCCGTACGGTGTTCTGAGAAAGAACAGATTCATCGGTCTCCTCAATGACTACATACCGGACTACAACAGAGAACGCCGCCTACTTATTAATATGTATAATATGGGCGTCCTCACTCTTATGCTTAAAGAACCAAACAGAGAAATATCTATCATGAGAGCAAAGAGCTTTATGCTCAGCGACGTTTTCCTTTCAGAAAACGCCACCGAATTCGTTCTCGCCTGCTACACATATATGCTCGGCTGGCCTTATGAGTCAAGCCTCAAGGAACTCCCGCCCGAAGAAGGTGAAGAGGAAGAGACTGTTGAGGAAGCTCCGAAGAGAGCAGTCAGCGTCAACGATATGGTATTTACTCCAAGAAACGCGTTCAGATACCGCCTGAGCAGCAATATCGTAATACCGGACGGCTTCACAAAGCTTGATGCCTTCTGCTTCGATAAGTTCGGCTCGCTCAGAACTATCCAGCTCCCACAAACATTGCTCGCTATCGGCGAGTATGCATTCTCAGGCTGCAAGAGGCTCAGAGGTCTTGAGCTGCCGGAATCCCTCAGGATCATCAAGCAGGGTGCTTTCAGCCAGTGTGCTAAGCTCGTTGTTGTTAAGATACCAAAGGGCGTTATGGAGATAGAGGATAGTACATTCTCATTCTGTACAAGTCTTGAGGTAATAGAGATACCTGATACTGTCAGCAGTATCGGTGCAGAAGCTTTCTCCGGATGCGACAAGCTCAGAAAGCTCTTCTTACCGGACAGCGTTAAGTTTATTGACATCAATGCATTTTCTTACTGCCCGAATCTCACTATCCATTGCCTTGAGAATTCTTACGTTCACAAATACTGCCTTGTCAACGGCCTCAGCTGCAAGCTCGTCGCCTCGTCGGCAGAAGTCTGAACACCACTAACTAACGAAAGGATGATTTCAGATGGTTGAGCTCGAAATCGGTCAGGAAGTCGAAATGGAATACGGCGGAACCGCCAAGGTTCTGAGCGTTATCGGCAGCGGCGGTCAGGGTGTCGTTTATCTTGTAAGATTCAACGGCATGAAGTGGGCGCTTAAGTGGTACGACATCGACAAAATGAAAAAACCAAAGGAGTTCCGCAAGAACCTCCAGAACAACATAAACGACGGTCCACCCAGCAACAAGTTCCTCTGGCCAAAGTACCTCACTAAGGAAGCAGAGGACGGTACATTCGGCTACATAATGGATCTCAAGCCCGACGGCTTCGATTCATTCGTAGACATCCTCAATACTTATAAACTGGAGATAGACCCCCTTACAGGTCACGCTGCAAAGAAGCCTGTTCGTTTCAACAGTCTCAATGCTATGGTGACCGCAGTTATCAATATAGTAAATGCTTTCCGCCAGCTCCACCGTTCCGGTAAGAGCTATCAGGATCTTAACGACGGAGGCTTCTTCATCAACGTGAACACCGGTGCCGTTCTCGTCTGCGACTGTGATAACATCGCTCCTGACGGAAGCAACTTCGGTATCGGCGGTAAGCCCGGATATATGGCTCCCGAGGTCGTAAGAGGCATCGCTCAGCCTAACGTGCAGACCGATAAGTATTCACTCGCAGTTGTCCTCTTCAAGCTTCTCTTCAGAGGCGATCCTATGGAGGGCGAAAAGGTAGTCAAGGATGTCTGCCTTACAGAATCCTCAGAACTCAAGCACTACGGTCAGAACGCCGTATTCGTGTATGATCCCAACGACGCTTCAAACCGTCCTGTAAGAGGAATCCACGATAACGTGATCAAGTTCTGGAGGATCTACCCCGATTACATCAAGGACGCTTTCATCCGCTCCTTTACCACAGGTATCAGTGAGCCTACAAAGCGTATCATAGAGAATGAATGGCAAAAACTCTTTATCCGCCTGAGATCTGAGATCATCATGTGCGGCTGCGGCAGAACGAACTTCTCCTCAATGTTCGTTCAGCCCAACGAAAAGACATTCAAGTGTCCGAAGTGCGGCATGGAATTTGCTTCACTCGGATTCAGCGACAGAGATTACCGTATGCCGCTTTATCTCGGCTGCCGTTTCTATGAGTGTGAGATCAGCGCAGATTCTGATGATTTCACAAAGATCGCCGGCGAGCTCGTCGAAAACAAGCTCAAGCCCGGTGTACTCGGTATCAAGAACTGCTCCGACAGAAAATGGAAGGCTAAGATGCCCGACGGCGCATTTTATGACATCGCACCGGGAAAAGGTTTCCCTATCTGGCAAGGTCTTGAAATAGACTTTGGCGAGATCAAAGCACAGATATAAACCGCTGTTCCTAATTTAGCAAACAGCAGGATCGAAAGGATGTATGTTAATTATGAGCAATGAGAATATGACAGAGCCCGTAGTAAATGAGAATACTTCAGGTCTCGACGATTTCGAGCCCGCAGCTGCTGAGAATACAGCTCCCGCTGCTGCAAGTGCTCTTGATTTCGACGATGATCCCCTTAGCGCTACCGGCGTTTCAAGAAAAAGTCTTGTTATCTTCTTCCTGATCGATACTTCAGGAAGTATGAAAGGTAAGAAAATGGGCGAGCTCAATACAGTTATGGAAGAGCTCATCCCCGAAATACGCAGAGTCGGCGAAGCTGATACAGAAGTTAAGGTCGCTGTTCTTACTTTCTCAACAGAGGTAAGATGGATGTACTCAACTCCTATCGCTATCGAGGACTTCGAGTGGGCAAGACTCCGTGCAAGCGGCGTTACCAGCATGGGCGCAGCATTCAAGGAGCTCTCTCTCAGAATGTCAAGAAACAGCTATCTCAATTCGCCTTCACTTTCATTCGCACCTGTTATCTTCCTCATGACAGACGGTTACCCGTCTGACGATTACAGAGAAGGTCTCAAGGAACTCCAGTCCAACAGCTGGTATAAGTTCGGTCTTAAGGCTGCTCTCGGTATTGGTGACGAAGCTAACGATGACGTTCTCGCTGAATTCACAGGCAGCAAGGATACCGTTGTACACGCTTACTCCGGTACACAGCTCGCTCAGATGATCAAGATCATCGCTGTAACTTCAGCTCAGATCGGCAGTAAGTCAATGACACTCTCTGATGACAGCGGTCACGAGCTCGGCGAAGAAGATGTATTCTCCGCTAAGCAGAAACTCCTCGGTCAGCAGATCCAGGAGCTCGTAAGCAATAATGTTGAAGAAAACGATGTTCCTTTCGATACAGGTTGGTAATAACCAGACATAATTTCTAATCATAATCGGAAGGAGGACTGAGTTTCTATGTTCAACGGCTTCAGCCACTCGGTCAAAGGTGCAAGTCACGACAAGACCGGTCTCGTCTGCCAGGACAGCTCAGCATACAAGGTAACTGATACCTATGCTGTAGCAGTTGTTGCTGACGGTCACGGAAGCAAAAAGCATTTCAGGAGCAATATGGGCTCAAAATTCGCTGTCGAAGCTACTATTGAAGCTATCGATACGTTCTTCGGGGACTACGACCAGCTTGTAAGTAACTTCCCTAAGAATCACAGAATGATAATCAAGAATATTCAGAAGCAGGCTATTTACAACTGGAACCTCAAGGTCAACGAACACGTAGAAGCCAATCCTGTTACAGACGAAGAGAAAAGCAAGTTTACTGAAGAGGAATTCGAGGCTATCCCCAAGGAATCCTACTACGGTACTACTCTCATCGCAGGTATTGCAGCCAAGGACTTCACTTTCGGCCTCCAGATAGGTGACGGTACTCTCGTCGCACTCTTCGATGACGGAGAAGCTATCATGCCTATGGAGTATAACGAAGCAGCTCCCGCTAACGTTACAGCATCTATGTGCAATTCAAATGCGGCTTCCATGTTCAGCGGTTTCTATGTTGAAAACAAGAAACTCATAGCTATGTATGCCTCCACTGATGGTCTTTATACCTCTTTCGGAAGTGAGAATGATTTTCTCGATTACCATACTATTATCACAAGTCAGCTCTCGAATCTCGAGAACTTCAAAGCAGTTATCGTAAACAACCTCACCAAGCGTTCACACTATGGTACAGAGGACGATATTTCCCTCTCCTGTGTGTACGATACTGAGATGATAGATACCCAGATGGGACTCATCCTCTCCAAGGTCGAGGAGAATAAGAAGCGTGCAGCTGAAAGAAAGGCCGCACTTCTTACCAAGAAGATCGATAACTTTGAATGATCTTTGTCCAAAACGGCTGTATTGCCGTAAGAATCCCTGTACTCAACGCTGGATAGGCACTCTCATGCGTAATACGAGACAGGATATAATATAATAACGAAAGGGAAAAGTGGTGTTTGCTATGGAAATTAGTGCATTCTACAATACTGCAAAAAATTTCGCAGACAAGATCAAATCCGAAAAACCGGAATTAGTTTCCGATCCCGACGCCTGTCTCTGCCTTTTAGTTGCAGATACTGAGGAGATATTCTCAGGTGTTACTACAATAGGTATCAATGACGAGGGCAATGTTGTTACAATACCGGCTGATACGATCGCCGTTATGTCTCTTCTTGCAAACGGAAAAGCTAAGGCACGTCAGATGATCAATATCACATTTGACGATCATGGCTTCTTCGAGCCAAGTCAGGCTAGCATCGATCTCCTCGTAAAGTCCGGTCCTGAGAACAGCAGCTGTCAGATAGTTACCTCCCCCGAGGAGTCAGCTACTGCTGCAAGTATGTCAAGTACAACTCCTGACTTTATCAGTGGTTTTGACGATGCAACTGCCCCTGCACTCGGCGCTCCTGCCGATTTCGCAGCAGGCTTTGACGTTGACGAATCCAATCCCTTTGCTGCTCCCGGTGGAAATCAGCCGGCTGCTCAGAACACTGCTCAGAACGGAAACGATCCTAAATTCCTGTATGAGTCAGCTGCAGAAGCACAGCAAAAGGGCGCAAGCGGATTCATGAGCCAGCAGGCAGGTTATCCTCAGCAGGCCGGATATCCTCAGCAGAGCGGTTACCCGCAGCAGAGTGGTTATCCTCAGCAGAGCGGCTACCCGCAACAGGGTGGTTTCCCCCAGCAGGGCGGCTATCCGCAGCAGGGCGGTTATCCCCAGCAGGGTGGTTATCCTCAGCAGGGCGGTTACCCACAGCAGGGCGGTTATCCTCAGCAGGGCGGTTATCCCCAGCAGGGCGGTTATCCTCAGCCTAATCCTTATATGGCAGGCGGCGGACATACTTCCATGTATCAGAACAATATGAATGCTGCTCCTTACGGCCAGGGTGGCTATGGCAGCCGTTCAGTACATTCAGTTCATGTAGGCGGAGCAGCTCCTTTACGCAGCAACTATCAGCAGAGCAGTGTAATGCTCTCTAAGTCAAGCGGCGGAGCTTTCAAGAAACGTCTTAACAGCTTCCTTGATGACGAAGACGGTACAGTCGATGCCGAGACAGCAGAGATCGCAGCAAATGCAGCTACTGCCGGCGAAACAAGTCTCGAAGATGGTCCTATGTCCAAGAACGATATGCTCAAGCAGGCAAAGGACAGAAAAAAGATCGCTAAAGCAAACCTCAAAAATAAACTTTGATGTAAGTTTGATATGTGTTTCTCACACACACCTGAGAAACACATATTTTTCCCGCAAGCGTCAACACTATAACTTTTGTCTAAATACAGGCGCTTTCTAAGGGCGATTATTCACATTTATTGCAAAAATGACTTTTTCAAAAGTTCACTATTGCAATTTAATATTCAATGTGTTATAATTATTTTGTAGGACTATGCTGATTTGATCACTACAAGATTATGCTTGTATTATAGAGAATTGATTAGCGCTGTAATTATTCAATGTCAAGGAAGGGATTTATATGACTTATTTGCTTAGTATTGATGAGGCTATCGACAGAAAATTTCTCGTGACAAAATCTATAAAAGGACAGGCAGAGGCTGGTACTATCATCCATGTCATGGACGCAGAAAAAGTCAATTCCGACCTTCTCGTTACATACCGCGTTGCCCGTTTTAATGGTAAGTTCCACGATTATCAGGACTATAACGCAAAGTTTGATGACATTGCTCAGTTCTGCAAGTGGGCTCAGCCTGATAACTTTATCGCGAGAAACTATGAGAGCTTCAGCATAAAAGACATTCAGCACTACATAAAGGTGAAGAACAGAACAGTTGCTTCTTTCTGCCTGCCGCTTATCATTGTTATGGCAGCTATCGTTTGGGCACTTTCCTTCATCCTTCTTTCCGGTGTTATCAGGATCGCAGTAGGTGCTGTCCTCACACTCGCAGCTATCGTCCTTGTATTCGCAATGTTCAGATCTCAGAAGAAGAAAGAGAAGATGCGAATGTACAAGAAGATCAGTTCCGGTTGGGGCGTCGTTATCAATTAGTACTTTAAGTCACACAGGATCAGCTTGTGTGACTTTTTTATTTTCCCGAAAGGAGATATATGCTCACAAGCTTCAGAAAAAAATACATTGGGGACAGAGCATTCTATTCATCAGTCCTGCGTATGGTCGTGCCTATGATACTGCAGATGGTAGTCACCAACTTCGTCAGCCTCATAGACAATATCATGGTAGGTCAGATAGGTACGGAACAGATGAACGGTGTATCTATCGTAAACCAGTTCATCTTCGTTTTTAATATAACTGTTTTCGGTGCAGTATCAGGTCCTGGAATATTCGGCTCGCAGTTTTTCGGCAAGGGCGACTACGAAGGTCAGAAACAGACTGTACGTTTCAGGATCTATATATGTGCAGCTATAATTGGCGTTGGTATCGCCCTCTTCAGTATTTTCGACAGCACACTTATTTCGCTGTTCATCAGCGATGATGACTCGCAGGAAAAAATAGCGGCTACCCTGCATTACGGAAAGCAGTATATGTCCATTATGCTCATAGGACTTGTCCCCTTCGGTATCGGTCAGGCTTATTCAAGCGTTATCCGCGAATGCGGCGAGACCAAGATACCGATGATAGCAGCTTTTTCCGCTGTCGGTATCAATGTACTGCTCGACTACGGTCTTATCTTCGGTAAGCTCGGTATGCCGGAACTCGGCGTGCGCGGCGCTGCCGTTGCAACGGTAGTTTCAAAGTTCATCGAAGCCGCCGTTATGATAATATGGGCGCACACTCACCCACAGCGAAACAAGTACATAACCGGACTCTACAAGAGCCTGCACATCTCGAGTGACCTTGCAAAGAAAATAACGGTAAAGGGACTCCCACTAATGCTCAACGAGTTCCTTTGGGCTGCCGGAATGTCTGTCATCGCACAGAGCTACTCAGTTCGCGGACTCAATGTTGTCGCTGCAAGAAACATCTCCGGTACTATCACCAACCTCTTTGGCGCAGTTTATATACAGCTTGGTGCGTGTATCGCAATAATCGTCGGTATGCGTCTCGGTGCAAACAAGCTAAAGGAAGCACGCGACCTCGACAACAAAATGCTGTTCTTTGCAGTTGCTGCCGCTATTGCTGTTTCGCTGCTAATAATGCCGCTTGCAGCTGTATTCCCAAAGCTCTACAACACCGAAAGCGAGATACGCTCTCTCGCATCGTTTATGATACTCATACAGGCAGCAGCAATACCGCTGTGGTCTTACACCAACGCCTGCTACTTCACGCTGAGAAGCGGCGGTAAGACCGGTATAACGTTCCTGTTTGACTTTGGATTTACGTGGTTGCTGATGATACCGCTCACGTTCATCCTTGTACACTTTACTTCGCTCAATATCTATATTATATTCGCAGTTGTGACCTTTTCTGAGATAATCAAGGTCATTATCGGATATTTTATGGTGCGCAGCGACATTTGGATAAACAATATCGTCAATAACATAAAAGAATGACTTCCTCAGGTCATAAATAGCTACGGGCACACAAGGTTTATCACCTTATGTGCCCGTTTTTATTATTCTCAGATCACATATCGCCGCTCTTTACGTCGATAGCGTCGGTAGTCTTTGTTATATCGCCGGTAAGTCCGCACCAGCCGCAGGTTATACGCTCCTCGTTGTTCCAGCAGGATAGCTTTCCACAGCGTCCGCACTGAACAAACTCCTTCGACTTGCAGTAAGGACATCCGTTGAATTCACTTGTATACATAAGATTTCCGGTTATCTTTGTCTTATCGTATCCCTCACGCGAAGCTCTGGTCTCATCGACAGGGAACGCCCATGTTCTGAACCAGTCGCTGTATTGTTCTTCTATGCGTACTCCGTAGATGCGCTTGGCTTCCGGACATTTCATAAGTATGACTTTAGCATTCATTGTCAGATTCCTTTCCGGCGTTTCTGCGGTAATCCGAGGGTGAACAGCCTTCGCACGACCTGAACTGCCTTACAAAATAGTTATATGATGAATAGCCGCAGTCACGCGCGATATCCGTGACCGTCCTGTTGGTCTGGACAAGCAGCTTCTTTGCTTTTTCTATGCGGAACAGTATCATTTCTTCGATGATACTGTAATTGAAATAGGACTTGTATGTCTTCTGCAGATAGCTCTTGCTGAGGTACAGACCTTCGGCTATCTCACTTATCTTCCACGGACGCTCCGGATTTTTCATTATCCTGCTGCGAAGCATACACAGCTTCTCAAACTGCGGACTCGAAGTGCTCTCCGAAGTCGCATAGGTGTAGACACGATTCACGGTAGACTTGTACACAGCGTCTGAAGCCTGTGTGCCCGAACCGGCAGTAAAGCTGAAAACTCCGACTGAGAAGTCCCCTGCCGAACTGTCACTTCCTGAGAGTTTCATGCTCTTCACGCGTGAGAACAGCGAACTGCTGAAATGCTCAGCGCGGTCACGAGCCCGTGTTATGATGCAGAATGTGCTGTCACCCCAAAGACCGCATATTTCATCAGATGATGAGCACGATGAGATAGTTTCGGCAAAAGCGTGTATCAGCTTACGGCATTTCTCCTCGCCGCTCTGATAGTACGCTTTTTTTATGCCGGAAAGCTCGACGGTTATTATATCAAATGAAGCAGCTGGGTTCTTTGAATTGAGCAGCGCGAATTCCTTTTCGATACCGCTGCGATTGAGAAGACCAGTGTATTCATCGTATAGCAGAGCTCGGTTCGTTACCGCGATAGTATTGCTCATAAGTATCTTCAATCTGACGTGCTCGAGCGCTACATTTACATAATTGAGCCATTGCAGATAAATAGAACTGAACGAAAGAGGTTCCTTGCCGAATGAGATAGCCGCATATCCGAAGAAATTATCATTGTAGTGGAGCGGTGAAATATAATAGGCTGAAGGGTAGCTTCGTTCTCTGCCGAATACCGGAAGAAGATCATTTGAACTGAACTTCTCGTTAGTGGTAGGTTCACGCATAACAGCAGCCTTTCCCATGATCTCGGTCATACCGTCGCCGTAGTGGAAATTCAGCGTCGAAGCTGTATTCGAGCGTGTCGACTCCAAAAACTGATCCGTAAGACATATATATATACGCGACATTTTGTAGAGAAGGAAAGTATAATTGTCCAGTCTGTCCGCAAAGGTCGGTATATCCTGGACGTTTGTTATGTCAAAAAGCATATCTCCGTAAAGGAGCTCGTTCTCAAAATCAGCATTTATCTTTTCAGTTCTCGCCACACCCGGACGCACGGGAGCAGTTTCCCGACAGCCGCAGCTTCTTCCGAGTCTGATACCGCCGTCCTCATTCGGGACCTTGCTGCATATCCTGCCGGTGATTATTCGGTAAAGTCTACGGAAAGCTTCTGCACCGAGCTGGAAGTTCGGACGACAGTAGCTTGTGATAGAAGGTGTAGCGCGAAGTCCCTCCTCTGTCGAATCGTATCCTGTAAGAGCTATGTCCTCGGGTACTCTGATGCCGGCAGGTTTAAAAGCATTCATCAGTCTGAGAGCCATTATGTCGTTACCGCAGACAATAGCTTCCGGACGTTCGAGCTTACCGGATATTATACGCTTGGCAAGGTCATCGGCAGCATTATGCCAGAAGTCGCCGTACTCGTACATTGACCTGTCGCAGCTGAGTGAGTGTTTTTTCATAGAAGCCTTCCAGCCGTCAAGCCTTGCTTCGGAAATATGAGCGTTGCGAGGGCCGGTAAGACAGAATATCCGCTTTTTTCCGTGAACTTCTATAAGATGGTCTGTGATTGCTTCAAAAGCGCTCGTATCATCGACAGAAGTGGTTTCAAAGCTCTTATGACCGTTGGAATCAAGAAGCATTACCGGCTTACCGGAACGTTTTAAAAGCGACTCGATATACTCTCTTATGTCCGGACGATAAAAGGAATTCCTGTCGTACAGAAAACCTGCGAAGCGGTCTGAGAGTATAAGGTCGAAAATAGCCTTTTCGGCGTTTTTATGAGGTGAATCTGAAAAAAAGTTATGGAGCGGCGCAATAATGGCAACATCGCAGTTGCTCTTGAAAGCCTGAGAGATCATGCCTCTCAGTATCTCTTTCTGAAAATCTATATGGCAGTCTGTGATGACAGCGCCGATCAGCAGTCTTTTTCGCATAGATAAGCTCCTAACAGTCGCATGGATAAAGTGCGTATTATTATATAGCATAATAATCGATATGTACTATTGTATCATAAAACGATGATAAATGCAAGATGATATTTCACATTTGTTGTACCGTAAATTATAGAAAATAATGATGCAATGTACCTTCGCCAAGGCTTTTTATGTAGTTCTGCAAGATATATCGTATATTGCTTGACAAATTTACAAATTTGCGGTAAAATATATAGTGTATAAACATATCAATAAACAGCGCAGAAAAGCGCTTATGTATAAAACAGGAGGACAGTAATATGCCGGGATTAGACGATTACGCACCTGCGGTAAGAAAGGTCATGACACTCTTCTATGTCATTGATACTTCAGGAAGTATGCAGGGCAGCAAAATAGGACAGGTTGAGTCTGCACTCGAAGAGGTTATGCAGACACTTCAGGAGATCAGCGACGAAAGTGATGATGCAGAGATCAAGATCGCCGTTCTGGAATTCTCCACCGGCGCAAGATGGATCACTCCCGAGCCGGTCTCACCGGAAGGCTACCGCTTCAAGAACTTTGAAGCCTGCGGCGTTACAGATATGGGCGCTGCTTTTAAGGAGCTCGACAAGAAGCTCTCAAGAAACGAATTCCTTCAGACAACTGCCGGAGCTTATCCGCCGGTAATCCTTCTCTTCAGCGATGGTGGGCCGACAGATAACTGGGAGAGCGGACTTACTTCCCTCAAGGCCAATAACTGGTTCAAGCGTTCTATCAAGATAGCTTTCGCTATCGGCGAGGACTCTGACAAGAGCGTTCTCGAAAAATTCTCAGGAAGCTGCGAGACAGTTCTCGACGTTAAGAACAAGGATCAGCTCAGACTTATGATAGAAAAGGCAAGCGTTATCACAAGTGTATTCGCAAGCCACTCAAGCACCGTTGACAGTGATACCGATCCGGTAGAGATCTCCAAGAAACTGGCAGAAGAGGTAGTTGAGCAGACTCAGGAAGCATCAGCAGATGCCGGAACTGCCGACTGGGATGAGTCGGACTGGTAAGGTGATACGATGAGTAAATATTCTTCCTTTGCACACAGCTGCATAGGCGAGAGCCACATAAAAAAAGGATTGGTCTGTCAGGATAGTTCCCTCTGTGTGAGCAACAGCAGATACACATTTGCTGCATCGGCTGACGGTCACGGAAGTCTCTGCTATCTGAGGACCGATATAGGTTCTGAATATGCCGTAGACTGTGCACAGTGCTGTGTTGACGAGTTCCTGCGCAATCTTGGTGAAGCTCAGGCAGACCTTGACAACAGCAAGGAACGCGATCAGCTTTTCGGACAGCTGTGGCGGAGCATAGTTTCACGCTGGCACAATATGGTCGAGGAGGACTACCGCTTTGAGCCGTTCACTCAGGAGGACCTTGACAGTATCCCTGAACAGTACGCCTACTACCGCGACCGATATCTTGCCGGAAACTACATAGACGCCTATGGAACTACACTTGCTTTTGCAGTAGTGACTGATGATTTCGCTTTCTGCGCTCAGATAGGTGACGGTAGCTGCGTTGCACTCGACGACAACGGTGACGCTTTCGAGCCTATCCCGGAAGATCCGCACTGTCACGACAACGTAACGACTTCGATGTGTCAGGACGATGCGGCTTATTCCGCAAGATTCTGCTATTTCCCGAAAGACAGCATCCCTGCTGTGATCTTTCTCGGCTCGGACGGCATAGAAAATTCCTATTGCAACCGCGAACAGCTCTACGGTTTTTACCGCGGACTTGCGCTGACATTCTCGGAAAACGGTCTTGACGAGGGACTCCGTCAGCTTGCGGCTTTCCTGCCGGAGATGACCAAACGCGGCAGCGGCGATGATGTTACAGTTGCCGGAATAATCGACTTTGAACAGCTCAAGGCTATGGAGGAAAAGCTCCGTACTGCTCTTGAAGAAGCTGATACAGAGGAGAATCCTGAAGAAAGCGAGTTTGCTTCAAACGGCAATGCCGACGATGAAAAGACAGTTGCAGCAGTAACAACAGAGAACACCGAAGTTCCCGACAATAACGAATAAATAACAGCCTCCGTTAATTGCGGAGGCTGTATTGTTTATGTGATCTCTATTAATTCAAAAACCGCCGGCAATACCGGCGGTCAACGTTTATATTACAGTAAATGAACTATTTACGGTCTTGCATACGTGTGCAAAATAGCCTTTTTCACGCAGCTGCACAGCACACTTCTCTGCCTCTGTATCCGAGCTGAACAATCCGAATACAGCTGAACCGCTTCCGGTCATAACCGAATTCAAAGCACCGCCAGAGAGCATAGCAGCCCTTATATCATTCACCTCTTCAAGGCTGACAGCCTGTTCAAACAGGTTGCCGAAATAGCCATACGCAGTATCAGGAGCATTTTTCAGCGCGTGTACAAGTCCGTTTGTATCGGGATGCTGAGGATCTTCAAGCGCATCTATACGAGCATACGCCTCACCGGTCGAAACGCCTTCCGTACCTTTTGCGATAAGGAGCGTTCTGCCGGAATAATCAGGAAGTGGCTCTATCTCCTCGCCGATACCGCCCACATAGGCAGTTCCGCCGGTAAAGAAGAAAGGAACATCAGCACCGAGGGACTTCCCGAGAACGGCAAGTTTCTCCTTATCGAGCGGCCTGCCGTTCAGTTCGTTGAGACACCACAGAACAGCGGCGGCATCGGTGCTTCCGCCGCCCATACCTGCCTGTGAGGGTATACCCTTTCTGATATGTATAGTACAGCCGGAAGGTATCCCCGTTTCATCAGCGAACTTCAAAGCTGCTTTATATGCGATATTGCGTTCATCGCAGGGGATAGGATCAGCTTTTGCAAAGTCTTCGGGCAACTCACAGGAAAGGCTTATCCCCTCACCTGAAAGTTCCACGCTTATTTCATCGTATATACCAACAGTCTGAAACACGCTTTCTATGAGGTGATAGCCGTTGTCGAGCCTGCCTGTAACATCAAGTGCAAGATTAATTTTAGCGGCAGTTTTTATCTTCATTTCTTCTCAGCCTCTAACTTCTGAAGGAATTTCTCGATGCGCTTCATAGCTTCCATAAGATGCTTCAACGAGTAAGCATATGAGATACGCATATATCCCTCACCGGACTCGCCGAATGCACTGCCTGGGACTGCTGCGACTCTCTCCTCATATAGCAGTCTTTCACAGAATTCCTCGCTCGTCAGACCTGTTGACTTTATACACGGGAACACATAGAAAGCACCTTCCGGGTTAAAGCACGAGAGTCCGAGACGGTTGAATTCGCTCACAAGATACTTGCGGCGGATATTGTATTCGTCAGCCATTTTTGCTATTTCAGCGTCGCAGGATTCAAGGGCTTCAACTGCGGCATTCTGGCTTATGTACGGGCTGCACATTATGCCATACTGATGTATCTTTGATATCTGTGAGATGATAGGTGCAGGAGCTGCCACATATCCGAGTCTCCAGCCTGTCATGGCATAAGCCTTTGAGAAGCCGTTTACGTAGATAGTACGCTCAGCCATATCCTCGAACTCGATAATAGAAAAGTGCTTTCTACCGTAGGTAAGCTCTGAGTAGATCTCATCGGAGAGCACCATAATATTTGTATCGCGGAGAAATTCAGCGATAGGTTCGAGATCCTCCCGTGTCATAACAGCGCCTGTCGGGTTGTTCGGGAAAGGCAGTATAAGCACCTTTGTACGGTCTGTGACCTTATCCTTGAAATCCTCTACTGTCAGTTTGAAGTTGTTCTCGATACGTGTGGGAACTGACACCGGAACTCCGCCTGCAAGCTCTACAAGAGGCGCATAGCACACGAAGCACGGTTCAACAACAAGTACCTCGTCGCCCGGATCAAGAAGTCCGCGAAGCGCTATGTCGATAGCCTCAGATCCACCGACAGTTACGATTATTTCGTCCGATGAGTGATACTCAATGCCGTGCTTTTTCTTTATGCGTCTGGAAATGGCGCTTCTCAGCGGTTCGATACCTTTGTTAGGTCCGTAGACGATATGCTTGCGCTCGAGCACCTGTATAGCAGCTTTTCTTATCACCCAAGGAGTAGAGAAATCCGGTTCACCGACACCGAGAGAGATTACATTTTCCATAGTACCGGCAATATCAAAGAATTTACGTATGCCCGAGGGTTTTATGTTTTTTATCTTTTTGGAAAGTACCTTATCGTAATCTATCACGATCAGCCGAGTCCCCTTTCGTCCGGCTCTTCACCGTCGATGAAGATACCTTTTTCCTTGTATTTTTTCAGAATGAAATGAGTTGATGTGGAAAGTATACCATCGATAGTTGCAAGTCTCTCCGAAACGAAGAAAGCAACGTCCTTGAGATTGCTGCCCTTGACTTCAACTGCAAGGTCATATGCACCGGAAGACATAAGGCTTACGCTCTCGACTTCATCATACATCATGATAGTCTTTGCTATATCATCGAAACCGCAGTCGCGCTGAGGAGTTACTTTCAGCTCGATAGTAGCATAAACGATAGATTTATCATACTTTTCGTCATCGACTATAACGCTGTATCCGCGGATAACTCCGTCATCCTCAAGCTGCTTTATCTTAGCGGCAGCCTCATCGGCTGAAATGCCGAGTATCTCGCCAAGAGCCTGATTGGAGATACGGGCGTTCTGCTGTAATATCTTGATAATATCTTTCATAGTAACAACTTCCTTTCATCGGATCATTATGAATTGTAAGGGACAGCGTCCCACAAGAATACTTTAGTCTATCTTAACAAACAACGGCTTGCGCTCCTTGAAATAAGCAAGGTGTGTAAATCCGGCGGCTTTGGCTATTTCAGAACCAGCTTTCACATCCGCACCGATATCCTCAACTGTATGCGAATCAGAACCGACTGAGAGTATCTCTCCGCCGAGTTCACGGAAAAGCTTAACGTATTTCAGGTCAGGGAATGTCGCTCCGAAGCCCTGTCTGATACCGGACGTATTTATCTCTATGCCCTTTCCGTTCTGAGCAAGAGTGCGAAATGAGTCCGCTATGATGTCGTCAAATCGGCTGATGTCGGCTTCGATGCCGTGCCGCTGCTTCATATAACGCAGACAATAGGTAATGTGACCAAGAACGTCAAACAGCCCTGTCCTGCACATCTCGGCTACTTCCTTAAAGTAGCGTTCGAGCAGATCATATATATCATCCATTGACATTTTAGTATAATCAATGTAGTAGAAGTCCTTTTCATCGACTATCTGATGTGCTGAACCAATTATAAAATCGAGTCGGTTGTCGGCGTTGACTTTTTCCGCGACTTTCTTGTCGTGTAGTATCTGACCGAGCTCCGTACCGCAGATGAGATTGAGCTTTCCGGCGTATTTCTCCTTGAGTGCTGTTACTGCTGAAACAGAAGCCTCAAAATCTTTGGCGTAGTCATAGGTGTCAAGGACTTCCTTTTCCTTGGCAGAATAATGCTCCTCGGAGTACCACGCATTGCACTCACAGTGATCGGTAATGGCATAGGCGGCAAGACCGAGCTCCGCGGCTCGTCTGACACATTCGTTGATGTCAGCCTCGGAATCCATCGAGAACTGTGTGTGGGTATGGCAATCAATAAGCGTCATATATCTACCTCCTGAATCCAATGTATTATATTATTATAACATATATCATAAAAAATAGCAACCGCTGAAGAAGAATAATTCGATAAAAATGAAGGGGCGTTAAAAACGTCCCTTTGTTTCTCATATTGAATCGTAATCAAGGCCGAACTGGTCAGCGATACTGCGCGCGCGGTTCTCGTCCTTCAGAAGCATATAGCCGCCGTACTTACGGCAGTATACTATCATCTTAGCTGCTTCAAGGTCACCGTGCTGTGCTGCTCTCTCAAACCATTCGCAGGCCTTTGCGTAGTTCTTATCGGCAGCCTGTCCGTTCATATAACAGTATCCGAGAGCTATCTGCCCCTGGATATTGCCCTGATTTGCCGCAAGTTCATACATACGTCTCGCCGCGTTATCGTCACAGCTGATACCCTCACCGTGCTGGAGACACCAGCCGAGTGAATACTGCGCATCAGGATCGGACTGGTCAGCCGCTCTCCTGTACCACGCAACAGCTTCTGTAAAATTCTTGGTTACGCCCCAACCGTTGTACTTGCACTCACCGTAATTGAATTGCGCTCTTGCAAGTCCGCCGTTAGCAGCTTTCAGCCACAAGTGTGCCGCCTTCCGCATATCCTGGTCTATGCCCTCACCGAAGTAAAGACAGCTCGCAAGATTATTCATAGCGTCAAGATCTCCGGCAGCAGCAGCTTTCTGAAAATATTTAACTGCTTTCTCCTTGTTGACAGCCACCCCAAGACCGTTTGAATAACAGCAGGCAAGGTTGAACTGTGCCGGAGCATATCCCTGTTCAGCGGCACGTCTGTACCATATGACAGCTCTTTCTCTGTCAGCAGACATACCCTTTCCGGTATAATAAGCATTTCCGAGATCGAACTGTGCGCCGGGATTTCCGCTCTCAGCATCTCTGAGGAGTTTTTCAGCTCTTTCGTCATACTCGACTGTCACACCGTAACGTGCTGAATATCTCTCTGCACGTTCATGATCCGGAGCAAGGTTCTTTCCGCCGATCCTGAAACACATAACAAGCGCCTTCTGCGACTCAAAATCGCCCTGTTCGGCAGCTTCCTTATACCAGTATGCAGCCTTTGAAATGTCCGCTTCAGTACCGAGTCCGGAATGCCAGCAGGCAGCCAGCTTCTTCTGTGAACTGCAGTCGCCGCGCTCAGCTGACCTTGTATACCACTCGACAGCCTTTTTATAATCCTGCTTGACACCGCGTCCGTAGTAGAAGCTCTCGCCGAGATTGAAACAAGCATCGTTATCACCGTTCAGAGCTTTGCGGAAGAGTTCCTCAATAACAGTACCCGTATATTCATCGTCGCTGTCATCTATATCAGCAGGAGCTTCCTTCCAGCCAAGTGCAAAAGCAAAGCTCTCAGCTACCATAGTTGCCTTATCATCGTTAAGGTACTCGCTGATTATCGACTTCGCCTGACTTATTACTTCGCCGGCACTTCTGCTGCCTGAGAGAACATTTTCATTCTCGCGCAGATAGAGCGCTCCGACATTCTCGCTCAGGGCAACAAAGAAAGCCTTCTTCTCCTTTGTAAGTTTTGGCGCGATATCACCGAGAGCTGCACAAAATCGTTTCTGATCGCCGATTATCTCTATTCCGAATATATCAGTGACCTGCTTTACCGCGTCAGCCACAGGCATTATCCCATTATCCAAGTTATCATCTCCATTCAACCGTTCACAGCAGGAGCATCTGCAAATGAACTGTATATTATCCCTGTTATATCATCACCGGCATTTATGAACGCGCTCAGCTGACCGAGCAGCTCGTCAGCGCGTCGCATACATTCCGCCGGAGTCCTGTTTCGGAAGTATCTATCGCCGCTCGCAGCATCATTAAGATAGCGTACAGCAAGTTCCCCTGTTGACCATAGTATTCCGTAATAAAGTGAATCTATCTCCTCACGGCTCAGTATGCCTCCTGTTCCGGCAGCAAAGCCTGCTGAAGCCTCCCTTATCCTACCGAGGTCGGGAACACCGTTCCTGCATACCGAACGTATCAGGTCACCAAAATCGAGCGCCGCATAGCCTTCCATAGCCGTATCAAGGTCTATAACCGTACATACCCTGCCTGTTATGACATTGTCGGTCTTCGCGTCACCGTGAATGTTACGCTTTGGAACAGCTTCAAACACATCTGTAAGGGTTTCGGCAAGTGAGCTTATCCTGCGCACAGTCAGTGGACTGACGCTCCTCTCAAAATGTTTCAGCCGTGAAAAATATCTCTCAAAGTCGTGGTAGCCGTCCACAGCACATAAAAAGCGCTTTTTCTGTCCGTTCATTATGCGTATAAAAGCTCCGAACGCGTATCCGGCAAGACAGTCATTGTCTTCCAGAACTTCCTCAGCTTCGGCACAGCGATACATACGCCAAACATTTCCGCCGTCACGGACAAATAATCCACCGTCAGCTGTCAGCCATTCCGGAACAGTCACTCTTTCACTTCCGCTTTTTTCAAATACGGCAGTTATGAGCGAAATGTTTTTTTCAACTGTCTCCGGTTCACGGAACACATCAGTATTTAGCGACTGGAGGATATATTCTCCGCCGCAGCTAACATGGTAAGTCTCGTTTATATGCCCTGTACCGACCGGCACTATATCCGGACTGCCTTCAAGTCCGAAAGAACGGCATATCTCAGTAAGCTCCACAACTCCACATCCTTATAAAACGGGCGGAAAGGAACTCCCCTCCGCCCTTGTTTTTCTTGTCACATAAAAGAGACTGATGTCTCTCCACCTGTATCAGTTCTTGAGGCTCTGCATAGGTGCAGGGATACGTCCGCCGCGGTTGATGAACTTCGCAGGTGACTTCTCTCTGATAGGCATAACAGGACCGCTTCCGAGAAGACCACCAAATTCGAGAGTCTCGCCCTCTTTTCTGCCGATAGCAGGAATAAGACGTACTGCTGTGGTCTTTGAGTTTACCATACCGATAGCAGCTTCGTCAGCGATTATAGCAGATATAGTCTCGGGAGTAATGTCTCCGGGAACTACTATCATATCGAGTCCAACTGAACATACAGCTGTCATGGCTTCGAGCTTTTCAAGGCTGAGTACACCTGCAACAGCTGCATCTATCATACCTGCGTCCTCTGAAACAGGTATAAATGCACCGGAGAGTCCTCCGACTGTTGAAGAAGCCATTACGCCGCCCTTCTTGACTGCGTCGTTGAGCATTGCAAGGCAGGCTGTGGTTCCGTGAGTACCGCACATCTCAAGTCCCATTTCCTCAAGGATATGAGCAACGCTGTCTCCGACTGCCGGAGTGGGAGCGAGCGAAAGGTCAACGATACCGAAAGGAACTCCGAGGAGCTCAGAAGCTCTTGCACCTACGAGCTGTCCCATACGCGTGATCTTGAATGCTGTCTTCTTGATAACATCAGCTATCTCATCGATAGAAGCATCAGGATACTTTGTAAGCGCTGCACGTACAACACCGGGGCCAGATACACCTACGTGTATCTCGCAGTCAGGCTCGCCGACACCGTGGAAAGCTCCTGCCATAAACGGGTTGTCCTCAACGGCATTGCAGAATACAACGAGCTTAGCAGGTCCGATACAGTCACGGTCAGCAGTTCTCTCAGCTGACTCCTTGACGATCTGTCCCATTATCTTTACTGCATCCATATTTATACCGGACTTTGTAGAACCAATATTTACGGATGAACAGATATTCTGTGTTACATCGAGAGCCTCAGGTATAGACTTGATAAGCGCCATATCTCCTGCGCTGAAGCCCTTGTGAACAAGTGCAGAGTAACCTCCGATGAAATTTACGCCACAAGTATCAGCAGCTCTCTGAAGAGCCTTTGCGAACTTAACCGGATTGTCATTCGGACAAGCAGCTGCAAGCATTGCGATAGGTGTAACAGATATTCTCTTGTTTACTATCGGGATACCGTATTCCTTTTCGATCTGCTGACCAACGGAAACGAGATTTCCTGCCTTTGAGACTATCTTGTTATATACCTTTTCACAGGCTTTGTCTATGTCTGTGTCGATACAGTCGAGGAGTGAGATACCCATAGTTATGGTACGGATATCGAGATACTCGTCCTGTATCATTCTTATAGTTTCAAGAATATTATATACGTTAAGCATTTACCGGACATCCTTTCAGATCATATACTGTGCATGGAATTGAAAATGTCTTCATGCATTGTGTGGATAGAAAGTCCGAGCTCTTTCCCGAGAGAGTCCATTCTGTCAACAAGCTCAGAGAAATCTCCGCTGATGCCTGTTATGTCCACAAGCATTATCATTGCGAACATATCCTGAAGTACACTCTGTGTTACTTCGATAACATTTACGTTATACTCGGCACAGATACCGCTTACCTTGTGAAGGATACCAACGGTGTCCTTGCCTATTACAGTTACGACTGCTCTCATAAATAAAAACCTCCGTTAATTACTGTGCCATTCTTATCCGGCACATTGTCTGTTATAATTATAACATACTCTGCTGCAAAAATAAAGGGGATAACATAATTTTATTTTTTTACTTTCACAGCTGTCTGCTCTGATAAATCCAAAAGGACGCACATCAGTACGTCCTTTATCTGTTCAGTTATATCTCTGCCGTTCTCAGCGCTTTAATTCAGGATGTAGGTGATAGAACTCCTTTTTGTCAGCGTACATACGCTCATCGGCTGCACGAAGAGCCTTTCTGATGCTCTCGGCAGAAGCCGTCGAACTTCCGAGCGCGAAACACACGCTGTCAGGATCAGAAGTATCCGCGCGAAGTTCCTCTATCATTTCTTCAAGTCTTTCCTCAGGGATATCGGGAGCGAGTATCATAAACTCATCACCGCCTGCACGGTATATCTCACACCCCTGAAAATGCTTCTGAAGTATCAGCGCTGCATTTTTAAGAAGGAGATCACCTGCATAGTGTCCCTGATTGTCATTCACACGCTTGAGGCCATTGAGGTCAGCAAAAACAATGCCTACGTTTGTTACCGGCTTCTTAGGTTCACCTGCACACAGACTGTCTACACGGTTGTTCATAGCGTTGCGGTTGAACACACCAGTGAGAACGTCCATAGAGCTCGTCTGCTCCAGCCGCTTGAAGAGCTGATGCGTTGCTACCTCGGAAGCAAGGATGAAAGAAGTCAGTTCAAGTGTTTCCTTTATCTGCACGACATTTTTAACGTTGAAATTTATCGCCCATATGAAACCAAGTATATCGCTTCCGGCTCTGAGCGGGAAAAGAACTATACTCTCTGCACCGGCAGACAGCATAGATTCATACCATACAGGATTACGTTCTTTCAGAACAGCCCAGTCGTGGTCATCCTTGATGATAACACAGGTGCTTCCGGCAATAGTATCCGGCCACGTATCAACTATTGCAAAGAAATCGTCATTGACGTATTTCTTCATCGAAGCGAGAGTTGTTGTAGCACTGAGTGCTTCACAAAGAACAGAGCATTTCCTGTTTGTGAAATCACTGAGGAGTATACAGCAGTGGCTCGCGTCACATATGTCACGGATATCAGCGATAACCTCGTTCATTGTCTCCTGGAAATCGTCAGCGCCTTTCAGCTTGATACAGGTGCGTATAACAGCATTGGACGTCTCAACGGACAGGTCTGACATCAGTTCAGAATCAGCATTCTTCGAGAGTTCCTGGGTATATGCACAATAGTGTATATTCTCCTTGTCCGAAGCAACCGGTATCATCGTCAGACTTATCCAGAAATCAAAGCGCTCCGGGTGAATATAAGTATGCAGTGTCTTTCCGAGAACAGCACAGCGATAGCAGAAATCCTCAAAATTAAGATCCTTCAGCATATAATGCTCATATGGCATATCCGGAACGAATTCCTTGCCAAACGAACGCTGTGTCGAAGCCAGATAAGGCTCATTTCCGGTCATGATGCGGATGTTTCCGTATGAACCGTCCGGGAACGTCTCAACAGATATGATACAGGTCATAGGTTTGAACTGTTTTACAAATTCATTCAGATCCATGCACACCACTCCAATCCTGATTGATTATAGAACAATTATAGCATAATCATTCAACTTTGTAAAGTTAAATTATGTATAAAACATATAAACTTTCTGTTAACAGATGTTCGTTCACTTGTTTGACACGACAAAGGTTAGCCATAGATAACGAAAGTTGACAAAAATGTCTAAATGGATTAAAATAATAATGTCTTAAAGCATACGTATATCACTCTGACCTCGCAGCAGAGGTCATTACACCCCGATGTCCCGATGTGGTCGGACACGGGACTTTTTCTGCCCGAACGGGCTGGTATTTACAGGAGGTCTGTATTTATAATGACGCTGAAGGATATTAAGATCGGCGAAACAGCAAAAGTCGAAAAGCTGTGCGGAGAGGGTGCGCTGCGCCAGCATTTCCTTGATATGGGTGTTCTTCCGGGAACTGAGATAACCGTTGTGAAATATGCTCCTATGGGCGATCCCATAGAGCTCAGGCTGCACGGTTATGAACTGACTCTGCGGCTTGACGACGCAGAAAAGATCGAGGTCGCAAAGGTAGATAAGAGCACCAGCAAAGAGGACAAAAAGTCCGGCAAAAAGAAGATAGCTCACCCCGGTCTCGGTGAGGGAGGAAAATTCCACCCCAAGGGCACCGGAAAGGCACTCCCGGAGGACACAGTCCTCACCTTTGCGCTCATAGGCAATCAGAATTGCGGCAAGACTACGCTTTTCAACAGACTCACCGGTTCAAAACAGCACGTCGGCAACTTCCCCGGAGTCACAGTTGACCGTAAGGATGGCGCGATTAAGGGGTATCCCAACACAATGATAACCGACCTGCCCGGTATCTACTCGATGTCTCCTTACACGAGCGAGGAGATCGTATCGCGTAACTTCGTCCTCAACAACAAGCCGCACGCAATAATCAACATCATAGATGCGACCAACATCGAGCGAAATCTCTACCTCACTATGCAGCTGCTCGAAATGGACATACCTATGGTAGTTGCGCTGAACATGATGGACGAGCTCACCTCAAACGGCGGAAGCGTTGATATAAACACTATGGAAATGCTCCTCGGAGTTCCTGTCGTACCTATCTCTGCGGCTAAGAATTCCGGTATCGACGAGCTCGTTGAACACGCTCTGCACGTTGCAAAATACCAGGAAAAACCACTCAATCAGGACTTCTGTGACAAGACATCCAACGGTGGCGCAGTTCACCGCTGTATGCACAGTATGGAGCACCTTATCGAGGATCACGCCGAAAAATCCGGACTCCCGCTGAGATTTGCAGCGAGCAAGGTCATTGAGGGTGATCCCCTGATTCTCAAACAGCTCGCTATCGACGAAAACGAGGAAGAGCTCACAGATCACATCGTTCTCCAGCTTGAAAAAGAACGCGGACTCGATAGAAGCGCCGCTATTGCAGATATGCGCTTCTCGTTCATACTGCGTCTCTGTGAACAGGCTGTCACCAAACCCAAGGAGAGCAAGGAACACATCCGCAGCCGCCGCATAGATACTTTCCTGACAGGAAAATACACCGCTATTCCGGCTTTCATCGGCATAATGGCACTTGTGTTCTGGCTCACTTTCAATGTTATCGGAGCCTTTCTTCAGGGATTGTTTGAAAAGGGTGTGGACGAGCTGACAGAGATAACTGACAAAGCTCTGACAAACGGAAACGTCAACAGCGCGATACACAGCCTTATCATAGACGGTATCTTCGCCGGTATCGGAAGCGTTCTCAGTTTCCTGCCTATAATCGTCACTCTATTCTTCTTTCTGTCGCTCCTCGAGGACAGCGGCTACATAGCGCGAGTAGCGTTCTTCATGGACAAGCTACTGCGAAAGATAGGTCTCTCCGGCAGAAGTATCGTCCCGATGCTCATAGGCTTCGGCTGCTCAGTACCTGCCATAATGGCAACAAGAACTCTCCCCAGTGAGCGTGACCGAAAGATGACCATTCTGCTCACTCCGTTTATGAGCTGTACCGCTAAGCTGCCTATTTACGCCTTCTTTGTAAGCACTTTCTTCCCCGGCCGCGGTGCGCTGATAATGATAGGACTCTACCTGCTGGGTATCATAACAGGAATAATCGTTGCCTGCGTCTACAAGAGCACTCTTTTCCGCGGAGAACCTGTCCCGTTTGTAATGGAGCTCCCGAATTACCGTATGCCAAGCGCCGGAAACGTAGTTCAGCTGCTGTGGGAAAAGGCAAAGGACTTCCTCCAGAAGGCTTTCTCCGTGATACTGATAGCAACAGTAGCCGTATGGTTCCTTCAGAGCTTCGATACTCACCTCAATATGGTCGATGACGCTGAGAACAGCATACTTGCCCGAGTTGCAAGCCTGTTCGAGCCTCTTATGGATCCTCTCGGACTCGGTGACTGGCGCGTTATCGTTTCGCTGTTCAGCGGCTTCATGGCAAAGGAAAGTGTTGTTTCAACTATGGAGATACTCTTCGGCGATGAGATAAAGATGTATATGTCAACTCTTGCAGCTGCTTGTATGCTGGTATTCTCTCTGCTTTACACTCCCTGTGTAGCTGCTGTCGCTTCCGTTAAGCGCGAACTCGGAACTAAATGGGCTATCGTAATAGTCATTTGGCAGTGTGTTATCGCATGGTTTGCAGCACTCGCCTTAAGACTTATCTGTACTATGATAGGAGTGGGCTGATGAACGTAATAGATATTATCCTGCTGATAATGATAGCCGCCGCAGTCGGTGCGGCTGTCAGAAAATGTATCAGCGACAGAAAAAACGGACGTAGGTGCTGCGGCAATTGCAGCTGCTGCGATAAATGCACGAAAATGTAAAACGAAAGGGCGGATATCTTCCGCCCTTTTTGTATAGCTGTTGATAATTGATATTAAGCGTTATGCGCAGACTGGAAATGTCTTTATTCTTCCAAGCAGAAAGTCGTTGAGGAGCTGAACATCCTTTATGTCTGCTCTGCCGTTTCCGTCGAGATCAGCTGTCTCGAGGTCGTCAACATTTCCAGAAGCCGCTGCTTTTTTCAGCAGGATAAGGTCATACACATCGAGCTTGCCGCTGCCGTCCATATCGCCGTACAGAGCTTTCTTCTCAGGCATATTGAGTCTCCACCAGTTGAGATTGTAGAGATAGCCGTCACCGCCCTTGAATACGAAATACAGGTCGTGAACGCCATTTGTCTGCTGGATAGAGCATTTCTGAGTTGCCCACTTCTGCCAGCCGCCTGTTGAAACAACGTCCATCGAGCCGATAAGCTTTCCGTCGGGAGAATCAATGCGTACTTCAAGTGAAGCAGAAGCACCGTTTGAACCTATACGGAAGTCTATTGAATCAGCTTCGCCGTTTGCAAAATCAACATCCTTGAAGCCGATATAGTCGCCATTCTCAATGTATGCAACATCAGTGCCGCCCTCGCTGCATTCTTCAGTCTGTATACCGGACTGATAATCGTAGCTTTCTGCTTCAATACCTGATGAAGAACCGCTGACTCTCAGGATATGACTGGACTTGCTAAATATCTTTCCGTTTGCGTCAACAACGTAGATACGGTACTCGCCCTCATCAGCAGGAGTCTTGACAGTATCGGAAGAAGCTGACGCCTTTGTCATAGAAGTGCCGGCTTTGAAAGAAGTTGTTCCATCCGGAGCAACCCATACGGTGTTCTTGCTCTTTCTTATAGGCAGAGCGCTTCCGCAGGAAGTCTGGCAGCTTGCCGGGAACACCTGATCTGCTTCGGAAATGAGCCAGGTAGGAACGAGTCCACTGTACTGACCGGATACGCCGGAATCAAGACATATCTTATACTGCTTGAGCGGCCATACGTTGTCGGATACCACGATAGGAGTGTCAATATCGCTGTAAGGCGGATTCTTGCCCATTTTGTTTACAGTTGCGTATGTTCGCTTGATCGTGAGGTGGTGTTTATCGCCGTACTCCTCACAGTTGATAGTATAAGTTACATCAGGGCTTATCTCGAGGACATTGTCGTTTTCCTCAATATAAGCTGTACCCTCATCATTGTGGAGACCATATGTCGGCTGCCATTGAGCTGCCGCAGGGATGCCTTGTATGTAGTTCTCATTGATTACTGTGCCTTCCATCTGACCGATAGTGTAGATTCCGCCGCTGTCGTGGAGACGGTTAAGGCTGTCGATAACACGGTTGTAGCATATCATATTGTTGCGGCAGGTTGTGCTGTCCTTGAAGTTGCACCAGCCCCAGCCGAGATGTATGCCGTTATATGCAGTCTTTACGATAGTGTTGCTGAGTATCTTCACGGTATCAACGTAATATGCAGTTATTGCTGCACAGCCGCCGAAACCATGTACCACGCTTATGTCATAGAGCATATTCTGCGAGATAACATTGTTCTTGCATATCCCCTCAACGCCCTTCGGGAACTTTTCGTGGTTGTCCCAAGCAGCATCACCAATGTAGATATGCTGCGGATGTCCGATAGTGATACCGCTCGAGGTAATGTCGGTTATATAGTTTCCGGTAACGTTGGAGTTGATAACATCGTTGGTCATTGAAAGACCATCAGCACCTGTGTGCTTGACAACGTTTCCGGTAAAGCTTATCGAATCGCTGCTTGTGATGTGAACAGCTGCCGGAAGAGTATCTGCCATTTCATATTTTTTGCTGTGCCAGTTGGAATCAGCATAAGCTATATATGTCTGAGCAGCCTGACAGGTCGTCTTTCCGTGCGAACCTGCGACATCCGTGAGCTGATAGTCGGTGTTTGCAAAGGTAATACCGCTGAAACTCAGTCCGGTCACACGGTCGGAAGTTGACTCGCCCTTTACAACAAAGAGCTGATCTGCAACAGGAGCTTCAACATCGGCTTTGGACATATCTTCGCCCTGACGCGGATAGTAGTACAGCACCTTTGCGGTCTTGTCAAAGTAGAATTCGCCCGGCTCGTCAACGAACGAAAAGGCGTTGTATATGGTATGTGTGCCCTTTACAGCAAATCCAGCATTCCAGCCGGGAGTCTGTGCGATAGCACCGTATGGCTGCTGAAGAAGCATTATAAGCGAACCGTTTTCGTACTTGACATCGCGCGTGCAGACGATATTCTCGTTCCATGTAGTACCGTTGATTATCTCGAGGTCGTCAAAATTCGATGTTATACGCGGCACATCATTCGCATTATAGACAATACCGTCGGAAGCCTTTCCGGAATCCCACGCCCAGTCTGCCTGACCTTTGGTTATGTTATACTGACCGTAACCGTCCCTGGAACTGACTCTCACGCTTCCCATATTTGCACGCTTGTCGTTTACATAGAGGTTACGCAGCTTATAGTCGCGGTCAAGAGATGCCGCATAGAGCTTATCGTTGTACTTTTTCCAGCCGCCGACCTTTTCAGCGCCGTTTATGACCGGAGTTTCATCGGAGTAAGCACAGTAGTTTATCTTGTAACCGTTAGTTGCAGAATCGCGCGTGTCAAAAACTACCGGCTCAGTTATGCGGTAGTCACCGCCTCTGAGATATACCGTAATATCGCACGACATATCCGAATTGCATTTTCTTACTGCGTCACGAGCCGCTTCGATAGTCCTGAAAGGATACTTATACGAACCGTCACCTCTGTCGCTGCCGTCCGGCGAAACATAGAACACCGTCATGCTCTGCTCGGCTGAAACGGTCCCGAGACACACGGCAGGCTCGAGCGAGACGACTGCACTGATCAAGACAGCCGCCAGCGAATTGACGCACCTTTTTAAATTCATTTTTACCACCCCTGTATTATTTATATATTTCTTTGGCGGAATGATATATGTACGCCGTCAAGGCATAGTATACCAATCTTATTTACTATTTTACAGCTTTTTGTGGATTTTGCAACCCACAAAACACACATTTCAGGTGGACAAAATGAAATCCTCTCCCGGGAATATTCCGTCGGGAGAGGATATTTTTCATATCAGAGGTCTATTTTCAGTTTCTGTCCGACAAAAATGAGGTTTGGGTTCTTTATGCCGTTCTCGGAAGCTATCCTGCTGACGGTAGTACCATAGCGCTCTGCTATGCCGGAGAGCGTGTCACCTGCTTTCACGGTATACACAACAGTCCTGATGTCAACAAGCTGATCAACGCGCTCCTGCACCGCTGTATAGTCATAACCGGCTGCTGTGAGCCTTTTGCGGCGTTCAGCACCGTTCCCCCACCTGCCCTGTATTACTTCCTCAGCAAGCTCATCAATGCTCTTGCGCGGAACTTCTTCCGTGAGTTCTTTTACAAGGATATTGCAGTCGAGCGAATCACCGAACCCGGCTATTTTCAGCTTGTTATCCGAGCAGTACTGCCACAGTGCAAGGTTATCGCCTTTGTAAAGACACTCATTGAGATAACAGGGACACCATATCGGATATTCTGCGAGTTCTTCCGGTATCAGTTCATCTCTGAGCCAGTAATATCCGGTATATACTCCGCCTGTTCCGCCTTTCTGAGCAACAGCCTCACAAAAAGCCCTGACCGCTGCTGTCCTCTCTGCACGGCTGAGATTGTCAGCTCTGCCGCTTCCGCTTTCGGAGCGTTCCGAATCGCACCACACGCCGTACTTTGCTGAGCCTACATCTGTTTCCTTTGCTATGAACTCAGCTTCTTCGACGGCTTCTGCCGGAGTCATAGCCTGCGAGTAGAAATACAGTCCATAGGGTATCCCGTGCGCTACACAAGCACCGAGATTCCGGCTGAAACGGCTGTCAAGAACGAGTTCGCCGCTCCCGTATCCTCTGTAACCCACACGTATTATGACAAAGCTGCACTTTGCTTTGATGTCCTCCCATTGGCTGTCCGTGATAACGCCCTGCCATTGTGATATATCTATTCCGTGTTTCATAGGACCACTCCTTTGTTAATTCACGACCGGTCACCCGGTGTATTATTGTATGAACTTAGAAATGTTATTGCTACTCATAATATAAAACCCGCCTGAATAAATCAGGCGGGTTTGCTTATATCTTCTCAATCTAATATCAAAACAGTATACCGCTTATCTTATAGGACAGTAACCAGCCATTTTCACTAATTCCTGTCCCTCATCGGAAATGAGGTAGTCCTTTATCTCTTCTGCCTGAGGATCCTTGTCCTTGATAGTTACTGCGAAATAGCCTGACGAGAACGGGTAGCTCTTATCAAGAAGATTCTCGTTGTCAGGTGATACGCCGTCTATTTTCAGCACTTTGATATCCTCATTCTTATAGAGGTTGTTTATGTAATAATAGAATGTGTAGCCAATGCTTGTCGATGAGTTCTTATATTGCGCAACGAATTCGATAAGCGAACCCATGGCTTCAACAATCTGATCCTTAGGCGGTTCAGCGAGAGTTTTGCCTGCCATTACCATATTCTCCATAACAGTCTGACTTCCGGAATTAGGCTCACGCTGATGAAGGGTGATAAGGGAATCGAGCTTTGCAAAGAAAGTGCCAATTTGGTGCTGTTCCTTTACATTGGACGGTACTGTAAGGACTGTTTCAAAGTAATCAGCAGGAGTGATATTGAGCAGTCCGTGATTTCTTGCACCCTCGGCAGCAATGGCTTGAACACCCTTATGCCAGCAGTCGGTATCATAATACGAAACAAGAAAATCAGAGTCGATATTTCCGTCCTCTTTCAAAGCGAATACAATGTAAAGTGTCGATAATACGCCCATTTCGTACCTATCGAGTCTCTTTACAGCACCCCACGGGGCATCTGATGATGTACTCTTATTGTAGGCAAATTCACCTTTTTTCAACAGGTAATAACCGCTTACATCTCGGCTTGCGATACGCTTATCGAAGAACTCGTTTTGATCTATCAAGCCATACTGTGCTGATATAGTAAGTGGCAGTTCTGATTCAAGGTTTTCGTTCTTTCTCGTCACTCTCTCGACCATATCAGACAGCTTACGCTGTTCCCAGGAAATCGTCCAATAATCCTAATAGACAAGATTTATATAAACTGAGCCGACTTGTAAACAAATCGGCTCATTCACTTTGAATCCACTGGGTTTAAAGTTGCTTATTCAATTCCTTGCTTGCCCCTGCCTTTAGCCTTGTCCTTCGGAGTTTTCGGCTTCTTAGCAAGCCTTGCAGCATCACGCTTCATCTTCGCCCTCTCAAAGTAGCAAGTCTTTTCACGCTTCGGAGCGTTCTTCTTGGCTTCAATAGCTGCCTGATTCAGCTCATCAGTCACGACTTTCAGCCTTTCCGATATTCACACTAACTGCAATGACTGAAAGGAAGTATCCCTATGATTGATGAGATCTACAATAGCCGTATCGGTGCTATCAAGACAGACCACTTCTCTGATGAATGGGAGCAGACCGCTATCCCATTTGAGGAGTCGCTGACTGAGGAGCAGACAATCTTGTACCATAAGCTATGCGACTTGCAAAGTGAGACTGCCGCTGCTGAAATGAGAGCTGCGTACAAGGCAGGCTTCAAGGACGGCGTGACTCTGATGAGAGAGATTCAGGAGTAATAGAATTTTCCTAAGCGATCTTTTTCCATGTTCCCGAAATACCGCTCCAAACCCCTTGACATTTTTGTCCTCTTATGGTAGAATTAGATTGAATAGTTGTATTCTTGTTCACCAAAAGTTTACAACTAATTTCGCAGAAGGGGTTGACAGGCGTATGACGATGCGGTATAATGCTCATGTACGGTAAGGAAGCAAGCAACCGAAAACAAGAGATAGACCGCCAGCACTACACTATTCCGAACCAAAGACCAAAAGATAAGCATTGTGGGAAAATCTAAACTTTT